>UMHQ01058265.1_pt1 | contig 163031 bp, 133 predicted proteins | sample 1965531 | NCBI WGS metagenome assembly UMHQ01 (sample SAMEA4836098, study PRJEB28245) | human gut metagenome | biome: gut microbiome; material: fecal sample | place: Denmark | collected 2008 | reverse complement strand
GATCTATTCGACGATCCTCTTCACCGAATTCATGGACCGCAAGCTGAACATCATCGACTGCCCGGGTTCGGACGACTTCTGCGGAAGCCTCTTCTCGGCGTTCAAGGTCGGCGACGTCGGTCTCTTCCTCTTCAGCGCCGTCAACGGCTGGGAGGTCGGCAGCGAAATACAGGCCCGCTATGCCCGCCTGCTCAAGAAACCCGTCATCGGCGTCATCAACCAGCTCGACGCCGACAAGGCCAACTTCGAGGCCGCCTTCGAGTCGATCAAGGCCGCCTCGCGCGTGAAGCCCGTGCTGGTGCAGTATCCCGTCAACCAGGGTCCGGAGTTCAACGCCTTCATCGACGTGCTGCTGATGAAGATGTACCGCTTCAAGGACCACGACGGACACCGCGAGGAGCTCGAAATCCCCGCCGAGGAGCTGGAGCGTGCCCAGGAGCTCAACAAGGAGCTCGTCGAGATGGCCGCCGAGCACGACGAGGCCCTCATGGAGCTCTACTTCGACAAGGGGACCCTCACGCAGGACGACATCCGCGCGGGTCTGAAGATCGGCGTGGCCAACCGCGAGGTGATGCCCGTCTTCTGCACCAGCGGCAAGTACGACATCGGCACGAAGCGTCTGATGGAGTTCATCATCAACGTGGCCCCCGGGCCGCTCAAGGCCCCGAAGTTCCTCACCACCGAGGGCGAGGAGGTGGCTGCCGACGAGGCGGGACCCGTCGTGGCATTCGTCTTCAAGAGCCAGATCGAGCAGCACATCGGCGAGATCACCTACTTCCGCGTCATCCGCGGCAAGATCACCGAAGGCACCGAGCTGGTGAACACCCGCACGGGCAACAAGGAGAAGCTCTCGCAGCTCTTCGCCGTGGCGGGCAAGAACCGCATCAAGGTGACGGAGCTCTCGGCCGGCGACATCGGCTGCACCGTCAAACTCAAGGGCACGCGCACGAACGATACGCTCGCGGCCGCCTCGGCGCCCGTGACGATCGAGCCCATCGTATTCCCGGAACCGCGCTACCGCGCAGCCCTCAAGTGCAAGGAGCAGAGCGATGAGGAGAAGCTCGGCAAGATCCTCAACGACGCCAAGTTCGAGGACCCGACGATCCTGGTCGACTACTCCAAGGAGCTCAAGCAGACGATCATCCAGGGCCAGGGCGAACACCACCTGAACATCCTGCGTTCGCGCATCCTCTCGGAGAACAAGCTCGCCTACGACTACATCGCCCCGAAGATTCCCTACCGCGAGACCATCACGAAGGTCGCACAGGCCGACTACCGCCACAAGAAGCAGTCGGGCGGCGCCGGACAGTTCGGCGAGGTGCACATGATCGTCGAGCCCTACTACGAGGGGATGCCCGAACCGAAGAACTACAAGGTGCCGGGCAAGGGCGACATGGTGGTCAACGTCAAGAGCAAGGAGGAGTACGACCTGCCGTGGGGCGGCAAATTGCAGTTCTACTCGGCAATCGTCGGCGGCGCCATCGACGCGCGCTTCATGCCCGCCATCCTGAAGGGTATCATGGAGAAGATGGACGAGGGCCCGCTGACGGGCTCCTACGCCCGCGACATCCGCGTCGTGGTCTACGACGGCAAGATGCACCCGGTGGACTCGAACGAAATCTCGTTCAAGCTCGCGGCCCGCAACGCCTTCAAGGAGGCCTTCCGCAACGCCGGACCCAAGATCATGGAGCCGATCTACAGCGTCGAGATTCTCGTGCCGAGCGAGTACATGGGCGCCGTGATGTCCGACCTGCAGAACCGCCGCGCGATGATCGCCGGCATGGAGTCCGACAAGGGATTCGACCGGCTCAACGCCATGGTGCCGCTGGCCGAGCTCTACCGCTACTCGACGACCCTCTCGTCGCTCACCTCCGGATCGGCGACCTACTCGATGAAGTTCTCCTCCTACGAGCAGGTGCCCGCCGACGTGCAGGAGAAGCTGCTCAAGGCCTACACCGATACCGACGACGAGTAGGCATCGGACCGCATTCCAACGGCGGACGGGGCATTCGTGTCCCGTCCGCTTTTTTTGCGGCCGGTCCGCCCCCGCCGGCGGGCTGCCGCCTCCGGTGCTCCCCGTGCCTCGATCCGGGCACAGGCGCCCGTGCGTAGCTGTGGCCGCGATATTATCCGGGCTGTGTTAAATTAATGTTAACATTGGGTAACAAAACCGTTTCATCGGAAAAAATGCCGTAACTTTGTTCAACATTTGCACCAACACCTTCCATGAGCGAAATCTACACCGTCATCATCGGCATCCTGGGTGTCCTCGCCATTTCGGGCCTCTTCGTCGGCGTGACGAACGACGCCGTCAACTTCCTGAACTCCGCGATCGGCTCCAAGGTCGCCTCCATGAAGGTCATCCTCTCGGTCGCCTCCGTCGGTATCCTCATCGGCGTGGTGACCTCGAGCGGCATGATGGAGGTCGCACGCAGCGGCATGTTCAACCCGGGGCTCTTCACCTTCCACGAGGTCATGATGCTCTACCTGGGCGTGATGTTCGCCAACGTCATCCTGCTCGACCTCTACAACTCGTGGGGACTTCCCACCTCGACGACCGTCTCGCTGATCTTCTGCCTGCTCGGCTCGGCCATCGCCGTGTCGATCTACAAGATCTCGAACGACCCGGCGCTCGGCATCGGCGCGCTGGGCGAGTACATCAACACCTCGCGCGCCATGGGTATCGTCTCGGCGATCCTCCTCTCGGTGGTCATCGCCTTCACCTGCGGCACGATCGTGATGTACATCTCGCGCCTGATCTTCTCGTTCCGCTACACGGCGACGTTCCGCCGCTACGGAGCCCTCTGGTGCGGCGCCTCGCTCACCTCGATCGTCTACTTCGCCCTCTTCAAGGGGCTCAAGACGGTCCTCGACGGACACGCCTTCATCGAGTTCGTCGACCGCCACCTGCTGCTGTCCCTGCTCGCCTGCTGGATCGTCTGCTCGCTCGCGCTCTTCTTCATCCAGCGGCTGAAGATCAACATCCTGCGCATCACGATCCTCTCGGGCACCTTCGCCCTGGCCCTCGCCTTCGCAGGCAACGACCTGGTGAACTTCATCGGCGTGCCGGTGGCCAGCTTCGACGCCTTCTCGATCGCCCGCCACTCGGGCGACTCGAACATGCTCATGGAGGCCCTCAACGAGAATGTCCCGGCCAACTTCGTGATCCTGCTCACCGCGGGCATCATCATGATCGCCACGCTCTGGACCTCGAAGAAGGCCATGCACGTCTCCGAGACCGAAATCTCGCTCTCGGCACAGGGCGACGAGGGGCAGGAGCAGTACGGCTCGTCGCTCTTCTCGCGCACGATCGTCCGCGCGGCGCTCAACATCAACACGGGGGTCGAGCGGGTCATCCCGCCGCGCGTGCGTACGGCCATCGCCCACCGCTTTGAATACGAGGATGTCGAGCACAGCGGCGCCCCCTACGACATGATCCGCGCCACGGTCAACCTCACCACCTCGGCGCTGCTCATCGCCATCGCCACGTCGCTCAAGCTGCCGCTGTCGACCACCTACGTCTGCTTCATGGTGGCCATGGGTTCGTCGCTCGCCGACCGCGCCTGGGGCCGCGAAAGCGCCGTCTACCGCATCTCGGGCGTCATGACCGTCGTGGCCGGATGGTTCGTCACGGCGCTGGGCGGATTCCTGATCGCCTTTGTCGTCGGGCTGGCACTCATCTACGGCGGCATCCCGGCCTTCGTCATCATCACGGTGCTCTGCGGCTGGATGCTCATCCACAGCAACTTCCGCAAGAAGGACGACAAGAGCGGCGCGGCAGCACCCGCCGTCCAGACCAACGAGGACATCATCGCCTCGCTGCGCGAGGAGGTCTGCGCCACGATGGAGAGCGCCACGAAGATCTACGACCGCACGCTGATCGCCGTGATGCAGGAGAACCGCAAGGTGCTGCGCGACATGGTCAAGGAGTCCAACGACCTCTTCTACCACTCGCGCGACCGCAAATACACGCTGCTGCCGACGCTCAAGAAGCTGCAGGGCAACGACGTCAACACGGCCCACTACTACGTGCAGGTGGTCGACTACCTCAACGAGATGACCAAGGCGCTGCTGCACATCACGCGCCCGGCCTTCGAGCACATCGACAACAACCACGAAGGGCTCTCGAAGGAGCAGGTCAAGGACCTGATGGACATCAACGACGACGTGGAGTCGATCTACCGCCGCATCAACCAGATGCTGCGCGAGGGCGACTTCGCCGACATCGAGACGGTGCTCTCGCTGCGCGACATGCTCTTCGAGTCGATTGCCGAGGCCATCAAGTCGGAGCTTACGCGCATCAACGAGGCCCGCTCGAACACCAAGGCCTCGATGCTCTACCTGACGATCCTGAACGAGACGAAGAACATGGTGCTCCAGTCGCGCAACCTGCTCAAGTCGCAGCAGTACTTCCTCAAGCACCGCAACGGTCCCACGACCTGGATCAAACAACAATAGGACATGGACATCGCACAAGCCAAACGCCGCGAGAACATCGCCGAATACATCCTCTACCTGTGGCAGCTGGAGGACCTGCTGCGGGCCTTGCAGTTCAGCCCCGAGGCGATCTACTCGCAGCTCATCGCCCCGCGCAAGGACCTCGACGAGACGCGCCGCCCGGTCTTCCTCATGTGGTACATGGACATCGTCAACCTGCTGCGCGAGGAGGGCAAGGAGGAGAAGGGGCACCTCGAGCACACGCTGCACCTGATCCGCGACCTGCACGACCTGCACCTGCAGCTGATGAAGCTGCCCGCCGGAGCGCACTACCGTCAGACCTACGCCCGGCTGGAGCCGCTGCTGCCGCGCCTGCGCGAGGTGATGGGCAATCCGGGCATGAGCGACACGGAGCTCTGCTTCCGGGCGCTCTACGCCACGATGCTCTACCGCATCAAGGGCGAGGGCAACAAGTCCGCCGTGGCGGACACCATCGAGTTCATCTCGCCCGTGATCGGTGAGCTGGCCGCCATGCACGGCAAGGTCGAGCGCGGTGAGATCGACCTCTTCAAGCAGAGCGAGCAGTAAGAAGAAGCGGAGGCGGGAAGCCGCAACGAAAAAACGGGACCGGTCATGCGACGGGTCCCGTTCTATTTTTTGTCAGCGGGTGGATGGAGGACTTTTCTGTCAGGAGGGAGGTTGGAGGCCGGGGGGGGGCAAACAGCGCCGGAGCCGGCCCGGTGTGGCCGAATGAGGTCAGATGCCGGAGGTCAGTCGATCTCCAGCCCCATGATGTAGTCGTTCATGTAGTATCCCTCCCCGATCGGAAAGTCGCCTTCGCGCAGGCGCCGCATGCCCATGTGCTCGTAGAAGTGCAGGGCGCGGTTCTGCCGGTTGACGTTCAGCTCCATGAGGCAGCGGCCGGGATGCACGCTGCGGATGTAGGCCACGGCGTGGCGGAAGAGCGCGGCTCCGGCGCCGATGCCCTGGTACCGGGGCAGGACGTAGATCTTTTGCAGGTGAAACAGATCGGGGCCCTGCCGCTCGACGGAGAGGTAGCCGCACGGCTCGCCGTCGGTCTCGGCGATGAAGTAATGGTGCCCCTCGGCCAGCTGCCGACGCAGGCTCGCTTCGGAGTACATCCACTCCATCATGTAGTCCAGCTGCCCGGGGGTGAGCAGCTCCCGGTAGGTGGCGGGGAAGGCCTCGCCGGCCAGCCGGCGGATCAGGTCGATATCACGCTCGGAAGCGTCGCGAATCGTCAACATTGGGAAACGGATTCAAGGGTTTTCGACAAAATAACCGGGGCCGGAAGCGGGGGGGGGTCCAACAGTCCGGTGCTCCGGAGGTCCGAGGGCCCGGCAGTTCGGCCGCGGCCCGGTTGCGGCAGCATCAATGAAAAAAGGCCGACATCAGCCGGCCTTTGTTTCATTCGCGCGAGAATTAAGCGTACTTGAACGTCGATTCGTCCGAGACGGTCAGCTTCTTGCGGCCCTTTGCACGACGTGCTGCCAGCACCTTGCGGCCTTCCGCCGTAGCCATACGCTTGCGGAAACCATGCTTGTTGATTCTCTTCCGGCGCGAGGGCTGGTAAGTTCTCTTCATTGCCATAGCTATATCCTTTTTGTTGTTTCAGACATTTTTACGGATTGCAAAAGTACAACAAAAAAGTGATCCACAAAAATTTTTCACGAAAATATTTCAAAATGACGGGCAAAAGCACGAAATCTTGCTAACTTTGTCAAAGACCGCGACACGTTTCGCGCCAACGAACACCGCAACAGCCATGGCAATATTCAAGGTCGAAGGAGGACACCGCCTCCACGGCAGCATCACCCCCCAGGGCGCCAAGAACGAGGCGCTGCAGATTCTCTGTGCCACCCTGCTGACCCCCGAGCGGGTCACAATCAGCAACATCCCCCGCATCCTGGATGTCCTGCAGCTCATCGAACTGCTGCGCCGCATGGGCGTCGAGGTCGAGCAGCTCGCCGACGACACCTACTCGTTCCGGGCCCGCGACATCGACTTCGACTACCTGCGCACGGACGACTACCGCCAGCGCTGCACGCGCCTGCGCGGCTCGGTGATGCTCATCGGCCCGATGCTGGCACGCTTCGGCATGGGATTCATCCCCCGCCCGGGCGGCGACAAAATCGGACGCCGGCGCCTCGACACCCACTTCCTGGGATTCCAGAAGCTCGGCGCGAAGTTCAATTTCGACGTCGCCGACGACTTCTTCATGGTCGAGGCCGACGAGTTGCGCGGCACCTACATGCTGCTCGATGAGGCATCCGTAACCGGCACGGCCAACATCGTGATGGCCGCCGTGCTGGCCAAGGGGATCACGACGATCTACAACGCGGCGTGCGAACCTTACCTGCAGCAGCTCTGCAAGATGCTCAACCGCATGGGCGCCCGAATTTCGGGCATCGCCTCGAACCTGCTGACCATTGAGGGCGTCGAGGCGCTGGGCGGCACGGAGCACACGCTGCTGCCCGACATGATCGAGGTGGGCAGCTTCATCGGCATGGCCGCCATGAACCGCTCGGAGCTGACCATCCGCAACGCATCTTACGAGAACCTCGGCATCATCCCGGCGCAGTTCGCCCGCATGGGCATCCGCTTCGAGCAGCGCGGCGACGACATCTACATCCCGCAGCAGGACCACTACAGCATCGAGACCTTCCTCGACGGGTCGATCATGACCATCGCCGACGCCCCGTGGCCGGGCCTGACGCCCGACCTGCTGTCGATTTTCCTGGTCGTGGCCACGCAGGCCAAGGGGGCGGTGCTGATTCACCAGAAGATGTTCGAAAGCCGCCTCTTTTTCGTCGACAAGCTCATCGACATGGGGGCGCAGATCATCCTCTGCGACCCGCACCGCGCCACGGTCATCGGCCATGACCACCGCCTGCAGCTGCGGGCCACGCGCATGACCTCGCCCGATATCCGCGCCGGCGTGGCGCTGCTCATCGCCGCCATGTCGGCCGACGGCGTCTCGACGATTCAGAACATCGACCAGATCGACCGCGGATACAAGGACATCGACCGCCGTCTGAACGCCCTCGGCGCAAGGATCACGCGGGTCGACGAGTGCAGCCGCTGATCGCGTCCTGCCGGTTCACCACCCCGCGCCGCGCGGCACGCCGCCGTGCGGAGGTTGTTGCGTGCGGTCCCGCGCGCAACGGAAAACGCAAGAGAAGCAAAACAGAATAGAGAGACTATGTTTTTGGAGAATGCCAGCCGCAAGGGCTGGATCGAAGTGATTTGCGGCTCGATGTTCTCGGGCAAGACCGAGGAGCTCATCCGCCGCCTGAAACGGGCGCAGTTCGCCCACCTGCGGGTCGAAATCTTCAAACCCCGCATCGACGTGCGCTATTCGGAGGAGGAGGTCGTCTCGCACGACGCCAACGCCATCCGCTCGACACCGGTCGAGTCGCCGCAGAACATCCTGCTGATGACCGCGGATGTCGATGTCGTGGGCATCGACGAGGCCCAGTTTTTCGATGCGAGCATCGTGGAGGTCTGCCGGCAGCTGGCCGACAGCGGCGTGCGCGTAATCGTCGCGGGGCTCGACATGGACTACACGGGCAAGCCCTTCGGTCCGATGCCCGAGCTGATGGCCACGGCCGAATACGTCACGAAGGTACACGCCATCTGCGTGCGCTGCGGCAACCTCGCCCACCACTCGCACCGCCTGACGGCCGACGAGAAGCAGGTGATGCTCGGGGCGCAGGACAGCTACGAACCCATCTGCCGCCACTGCTTCCGCGAGCTGCGGCTTGCCGAAACAGCAAAAAAGTCCGAATAGACAGCCAACCCGTCATACGACAGCAGCCCGCCTCTGCAAGAGGCGGGCTGCTGCTGTTGTCGGAGGGGCTTACCGCGTTGTGGAGCGGACAGCACCGCGCACCTCGGCGAGCTTCGACGAGAGCGACTTCACGATGTCGGGGTGTTCCGCGGCCACGTCGTTCAGCTCGCACGGGTCGGTCGAAAGGTCGTACAGCTGCGGCTCGGGCGCGTTGCCCAGTTCGGTCTTCGTCCAGTATTCGAGCCGCGGGCCGTCGCTCGGCTCAAGGTATTTCCAACGGCCGGAGATGATCGCCAGCGTGTTGTTCAGGTTCTGCTGCACGACATACTCGCGGTCCTCGTGCGACTCGCCCAGCAGCACCGGCAGGCAGTCGCGGCTGTCGGGCGCCGCCCCGGCCGGGATGTCGGCCCCCGTGAGCGAGGCCAGCGAGCGGTAGACGTCGATCTGCGAGAAGAGTGCCGGCTGCTCGCCCGGACAAACGCGCGCCGGCCACCGCACGATGAACGGCACGCGCGTGCCGGCCTCGTAGAGGCTGTACTTGCCGCCGCGGTAGATGCCCATCGGCGTATGGCCGTCGAGCAGTTCGAGCGCCCGGTCCTGGTAGCCGTCGTCGATGACCGGTCCGTTGTCCGAGGTGAAGATCAGCAGCGTATTGTCCGCAAGGCCGAGGCTGTCGAGCGTGCGCATCACCTCGCCGATCGTCCAGTCGAGCTGCAGGATCACGTCGCCGCGGGTTCCCATTCCGCTCTTGCCCGCAAAACGCGGATGCGGCACGCGCGGCACGTGCACGTCCTGCGTACCCATGTAGAGGAAGAAGGGCTCGTCGCGGTGCTGCGCGATGAAGCGCGTGGCCTTGGCCGTGATCGTATCGGCGATGTGCTCGTCGACCCACAGCGCGGCGCGGCCGCCCGTCATCCAGCCGATGCGCGGGATGCCGTTGATGATCGTGTTGTTGTGGCCCTGGCTCGGCTTGAGGGTCACCAGCTCGGGGTTCTCCTCGCCCGTGGGCCAGTCGCCGACCTTCTGCGTATAGCTCACCGTGATCGGATCGGCGGGGTCCAGCCCCACGACATGGCCGTCCTCGACGAAGACGCACGGCACGCGGTCGACCGTCGCGGGGATCAGGAACTCGTAGTCGAAGCCGATGTCGCGGGCCCCGGGACGGATCTCGGCATTGAAGTCCGTGCCGCCCGCCGGGCCGAGGCCGAGGTGCCACTTGCCCACGGCTCCCGTGGCGTAGTCCTCACCGTGCAGGGCGTCGGCCAGCGTATGGCAGGCCGTGTCGATAATCAGTTCGGAGTTGCCCGGAGCGATGCCCGTATTCTCCTGCCGCCACGGATACATGCCCGTCAGCAGGCCGAAGCGCGACGGCGTACTGGTGGCCGAGGTCGCATAGGCGTTGGTGAAGCGCTGTCCCTGGGCGGCCAGCCGGTCGATGTTGGGCGTCGAGATCTTCGTGGCGCCGTAGCAGCTCAAGTCGCCGATGCCCAGGTCGTCGGCATAGATGAAGATGATGTTGGGGCGCGGCGGGGCCGGAACGGCCTGCTCCCCGCAGCCGGGCAGCAGCGCCGCCGAAGGCAGGGCGGCAAAAAGGAGAGATGCTTTCATAATTATCTGTTTTTCATGGTTTTATTCAAAACGGAAACGACGTCCGGGACATTCCCGGAAAGGAGCAGCGCGCGGCCCGGGACGGCACCCGAAAGGGATCAGCGTGGCCTCCTCCGGAAAGGGTTCAGCGAGGCCCTCCTCCGAAAGGGGTCAGCGTGCGGCCCGGAGCGCCTCGATGAACCCGGGCCACAGCACCCACAGGTTCTCGGTCCGCAGCCACAGTTCGCGGGCCTGCGCCGCGACGGAGGGGTGTTCGCTCTCGATGTCGCGCAGGTAGGCCTCGTCGGCCGGGTGCTCCGCCGCGGTGAATTCCGCGAAATAGGGGGCGAAGCGCGTGCAGAAGCGTTGCAACTCCCCCTGCGGCAGGCGGCCGTCACGCCGGTAGGCCGACCACAGCAACAGCAGCTCCCGGCTGGCGCACTTGTCCGAGATGTCGTTGATGACCTCGTCGAAGAGCTCCTGCTCGTCCATGGCCAGGTAGTCGAACGCCAGCAGCTCGCTCCCCTCGAGGTGGTCTTCGGGGTCGAGCTCCAGCAGCATCTCCAGCAGCGCCGCCGACATCTCGAAGTCGTTGATCAGGAAGTGGTCGATGGCCGAGGCCTCGATCAGCTCGAGCGCCGCACGCGAGTTGCGGTGGTTCCACTCGAGGATCACCTCCTCCTGTTCGGGAATCAGCTCCGCCAGCCGCTGGAAAGCCTGGAAACGTTCGTTACAGGCCTCCTCGACACGGCCCGCCTGTTGCAGTTCGCGGCTGTGGCGCAGGACGCGGGAAAAATCGTAGGGACCCTCGCCGATCACCTCGAAGGTCTGGTCGGGGGTCGGGTTAAGCATTGCCTTTTGCATGGTCGCGACGCAGTTTGATGATGATCCACACGAGCATGGCCAGCGTCAGCACCCCGCCCAGCACATAGGCTGCCACGCGGTTGTGCATGCCGAACATGAGCGGTGAGACGAAGATATAGCTGGCACAGACGTAAGTCATGATGAGGGCGGGGATCAGCCCCACGGCCACCCCGCGGCCCCGCCGGGCGAAGTAGACGACGATCATCCAGAGCGTCACGACGGCCAGCGTCTGGTTCATCCAGGCGAAGTAGCTCCACATGACCTGGAACGGCAGGGCGAAGATGATGACGAGCCCCGCGGCGAAGAGCGGCAGGCTGATCCAGATGCGCTTGCGCAGCGAGCGCTGCTCGATGCCGAGGAAGTCGGCGACGATCAGACGTGCCGAACGGAAGGCCGTATCGCCGGAGGTGATGGCGCAGGCCACGACGCCGAAGATGACGAAGGCGGCCAGCACGGGACCGAGCGTCTCGGTGGCGATCAGGTCGATGAGGATGGCCGCCTGCCCGTCGTACCGGGCGATGGCGGCGTTCAGCCCCGCAACGTCGCCCCAGAAGGCCATGCCGATGGCGGCCCAGATCAGGGCAACGATCGACTCGGAGATCATCGCACCGTAGAAGACCGAACGGCTCTCGCCCTCGCTGCGCATGCAGCGGGCCATCAGGGGCGACTGCGTGGCATGGAAGCCCGAAATGGCGCCGCAGGCGATCGTTGTGAAGAGCATCGGCACGATCGGGAACTCGCGGGCGTCGGTTAGGCAGTTCTCGAACGACGTGAACTCGGGAATGGTGTAGCGCCCGCTGAAGAGCAGCACGAAGAGGACGCCCAGGGCCATGAAGAGCAGCGCGACGCCGAACACGGGATAGATGCGCCCGATGATCTTGTCGACGGGCAGCAGCGTGGCCGCAACATAGTAAAGCAGGATCACGCCCAGCACGAGGAGCATCAGCCACGAGAATCCGCCGAAGGCCTCCCCTTCGAGTGCCGGGATGTCGAGCCGGTTGACGATCAGCGACGCGGGCTGCGAGAGGAAGACCGCCCCGACAAGGACCATGAGTCCCACCGAGAAGAGCCGCATGAAGAGGCGGGTGCCGCGGCCGAGGTAATGCCCGGCCGACTCGGGAAGGCTCGCCCCGTCGTGCCGCAAGGAGATGACCCCGGCCACGAAGTCGTGCATCGCCCCGAGGAAGATGCCGCCGAAGGTGATCCACAGAAAGGCCACGGGTCCGTAGGCGGCCCCGAGCACGGCGCCGAAGATCGGGCCCAGCCCGGCAATGTTGAGCAGCTGGATCAGAAAGATGCGCCAGCGCGGCAGCGGGACGTAGTCCACGCCGTCATAGCACCGGTGGCAGGGGGTTTCGGCCGCCGGGTCGATCCCCACGAGCCGCTCGAGATAGCGCCCGTATACGAAGTATGCCCCCACCAGCAGGGCAAGACACACCAAAAAAGTAATCATCGCAAAAACAAGAGCTTGGGATTATTTCAGATGCGAAGATAAGAAGAAATGAGAGATTTTTTGCAAAATTGTTGCAGGAAAAGAATTTTTTTCAGATATTTGCAGTCCGAAAGGAGACAGGAAGTCTTCCCAGGCCGAAATAGCTCAGCGGTAGAGCACTTCACTCGTAATGAAGGGGTCCCGAGTTCAAATCTCGGTTTCGGCTCGAAATCAGGAGGTTGCATCGCAGGATGCGACCTCTTTTTCGTATGTGGCAGGAGGCGCGGGCGGGATGCGCCCCATCTGCCGCCTGCCGAAAGACGACTGCGGGACACCGAGGCGCCCCATACTGTGCGGGCTGGTCGGCCGTACAAACGCCGCAGGGCGGCAGCCGGGCATGGAAAAACCCCGCAACGGGAGGCCGGAGGCATATGTTGTATGGCAGACAACAAACCCACTAATCTCCAAAAAATCCGGCCCCCGGGTTGCGGGGATTCAGGCGATGTCGGGAGAGGGCCCGGCCCCGCGGGGGTCCGTGCCGCTCCGCCGGAAAGCCGGCGGCTCCCGCGCCGACAGACAGTTGTCGGCCGCATGTGTCGCGGAATACGGTGTGCGGAGGTTCAAAACGGATGCGCACCCTGCCCTTCATACGATCTGCCGCAAACGGAGATCTGACCGGACGTCGGAAAGAGAAGATTTCGCCGTTTTGATTTCCACCCGTAATCCCGCAGGTTGCAAATCATGTAAAAACGCCAAAGGCAGGTCTTCTGACTCGTTCCGGTTCCGCGCCTTCCCGGCCTGACGGCCAGTGGCAAAGATTGCGGAACCCCTTGCGCCCCGCGGGGCAGGAACTCACAGCAACGGGTATTGTCGCAGATTCTCACTGCATTCCCTTTTCATCCCGACATCGGCCCGCCCGGGCGGGTGTGTCGCGGAGACCTTTGCAACGCAAAGATAGGGATAATATCCGAATCCGCAAATTTCGGCGCAGGGTTTTGCCGCACCGGAAGGCGTGTTACCGCACGAACCGGAAATCGGCAATGACGGCCCGGTGGTCGCTGACCGTGTCGGGCAGCGTGCGGTAGCCGACGCACCGCAGGGAGTCGTTGCAGAAGATGTAGTCGATGCGCAGCACTCCGCCCAGGGAACGGAACGTGCTGCCGTAGCCGCGGCCGGCGGCCCGGAATCCGTCCTGCAGGCGGCTGTCGATGCGGCGGTAGGTGTACGAAGAGGGGGTGTCGTTGAAATCGCCGGCCAGGATGAGCGGCCCGCGCACGGAGTCGATCAGCCGCTCCAGTTCATGGACCTGTCGGGCCCGGAGTCGGCTGTTGCGCTCCACCTCGCCCAGCAGCGCCTCAACGGGCGCCTCGCGGTCGTGCTCCTTCCGGTAGCGGGCACGCAGTGCGGCAACGCCGGTGGTCTGCAGGTGCACCGAAACAACCCGCACCGTATCTTCTCCAACGGCAAGATCAACCAAAAGGTAGGCATTCCAGGAATCGGCAAACCGAGCATAACGATGGTCTAAAATTGGATAACGACTCAAGATCATTTCACTACTTTCTTGTACAAAATAAGGCATCCGCGCCGCAAAATACCGAAATATGCTATCAATGGGAAGAGTCGGTACTTCTTGCAAACAAAGCATGTCGACCTGCTCCCGGGACATGATCCCGGCTACAGTCCGGACCATCTGATACCGCGATTTCCCTTGACCAAAATAATAGGCATTGAGCGACGCCACGCGCAGGTCGGAGCGGGTCCGGGCATCCGCGGCGGGATGGAGCTGCACCATGGCCGCCACGTATTCGCCGTTGGAGAGCAGCGCCGCGAGCGGCAGCAGGCAGACCAGCCAGCGGCGGCGCAGCAGCCAGTAGAACAGCGCCGCCAGATTCAGCAGCAGCACCCCCGGCATGGAGAGGGCCAGCAGCGCCCAGAAGCGGCCGGTCTCGGGCGAGATGTCCGACGCATGACGGCACAGCAGGGCCGCAGCAAGCAGCAGCCCCGATGTGACGACCGACAAAAGGTCGAACAGCACAGCGATTTTCCGTCCCATTCCGATCCGGCAATTACACGAAAGTAGGAACAAAGATACTCCGTTTTTTCGGGATTCGGCCACTGTGGCGGCCGAAAAACGGCAAAAAGTCCCGTTGTCGGGACACAAACGCCATGCCGGAGCCTACTCGACCACCAGGGCGTGGCGGTAGCCGTCGATCTTCGCCCAGTCGCCGCGCGTGAAGTCCGGGACGGCCACCGGAGCACTGTTGTGCGCGAGCGACATGCGCGTCAGGGCCCCGATGCACGACCATTCGGCCGCATCGTAGACATCCTGATCGAGCGGCAGTCCGTGGTGCAGGCAGTAGATCAGCCGGTAGTCCATGATGAAGTCCATGCCGCCGTGGCCGCCCACCTCGCGCGCCTTCTCCCCGACCTCGAGCAGAATCGGGTGCCTGTAGCGGGCCATCAGCTGCTCCTTCACCTCCTCCGGCACGAAACCGTGCGCCGAGAGGTTCTCGTGGTCCGGGATGCCGCTGCCGGCCAGCTGCTCGGGCCGGAAGGCATACCCCTCGACGGGGTACTTGTTGGCGAAACCCTCCGTGCCGGTCAGCTGGTACATGCGGCTGTAGGGGCGCGGCGTGTAGACGTTGTGCTGGAGGTGGATCGTGCGCCCCTGCTCGGTCCGGATGAGCGTGAGCGTATGGTCGGCGTTGGCAAAGGTCTTGGCGCCCATCTTCTCGCGTGCGAGTTTCAGCCCGTTGACCGACTTGGTGTCCATCGCCACCAGGTAGCTCATCCGGTCGCCGCGGTGGATATCCAGCAGCTGGCACGCGGGGCCGAGCCCGTGCGTGGCGTAGACGTCGCCGCGGTTCTTCTGGTTGAAGTCCAGCCGCCAGTTGCCCTGGTAGTAGTCCCAGAACTCCTCCAGGTTGTGGATATAGGAGCCCTCGACGTGGAGAATCTCCCCGAAGAGCCCCAACTGGGCCATGTGGAGCGTCGTCAGCTCGAAGAAGTCGTAGACGCAGTTTTCGAGCATCATGCAGTGGCGTTGCGTCCGCTCGGCCGTATCGACCAGCTGCCAGCACTCCTCGAGCGTCATCGCCGCGGGGACCTCGAGGGCCACGTGCTTGCCCTGCTCCATGGCGTAGACCGCCATCGGGGTGTGCAGCTGCCACGGCGTGGCGATGTAGACCAGGTCGATGTCGTCGCGGCGGCAGAGCTCCTTCCACCCCTCCTCGCCGCTGTAGGAGGCCGCTTCGGGCAGGCCGCGCCGCACGAGAATCTCCTGCGCGGAGGCCACCCGCTCGGGGTAGAGGTCGCACAGCGCGCGGATCTCCACGCCGTCGAGGTGCGTGAAGCGCTCCACGGCCCCCGGGCCGCGCATGCCCAGGCCGATGAAGCCCACACGGACCGTGTCGATCGGCGCGCAGCGGAAGCCGAGCACCGACCGCTGCCCGGACTCGCGGGCGGGTTCATCAAAAACAATCACGCCGTCGCGCACCGAGTAACCGTCGTGCGCACGGCATCCGGCAAGCAGCAGGCACGCCAGAGCGCACCACCACATCATAAACGTCTTCATCTCCGAGGGGTTTGAGGGGTTTGTACAAATGTAGGAATTATTTTGAAAAATGCCCCCGTTTGCGTACTTTTGTCGGCATAAAATCTCACCCAATGTCTCGAAGATTCGCGGCGGTCCTTCTTTCGGCGCTCCTGCTCGCTCCGGCGTGGCTCGGTGCGACGGGATTCACCCTGCCCGTGGCGCTCGTCCCGCTGCTGTGGGTGAGCGCCTCCTACGACGCCTCGCGCCGCGCCTGGTGGGGCATGTTCGGCTGGGCGACCCTCACGTTCGTGCTGTGGAACGCCGCCACCGTCTGGTGGATCTGGTACGCCACGCCCGTGGGACCCGTCGCGGCGACCCTCGTCTCGACCACCCTCAACCTGATCGCCTTCATGCTCTTCCATACCGTCTCCAAGCGCGCCCCCAAGGCCCTGGCCTACACGACGCTCGTCGCGGCATGGATCATGACCGAATACTGGTACACGACGGGGGAGTTCTCGTGGCCGTGGCTCATCCTCGGCAACGGATTCTCGCACGACGTGTGGGCCGTGCAGTGGTATGAATATACCGGCGTCTTCGGCGGCTCGCTCTGGGTGCTCGTCTGCAACATCCTCTTTTTCGAGGCGTGGCAGCAGCGCCGCAACCTCCGGCGCTGGAGCGCGGCGGCCGCAGCCCTGCTGCTGCCCGTCATCGGCTCGCTCCTTGTCGGATGGACGTGGGACGACCCCGACGAGGGGAGCGTCACGGTGAGCATCATCCAGCCCAACGTCGACTGCTACGACAAGTTCCACGAGGACGAGGCGCTGCAGGAGCGCAACATTCTGGAGCTGCTGGCGCAGGTGCCGTCCGATGCCGACTTCATCCTCCTGCCCGAGACCGCCGTGCCGGGCTACTACTGGGAGCCGGAGCTCACGGAGCAGCCCGGCGGCTCCGCTCCGGGCGCCTTCTGGCAGCAGCTGCGCGACACGTTGCGCGCCGCACACCCCGGCGCCCTGCTCGTCACCGGAGCCGGGACGCGCGTGCTCTACACCGGCGGCGTCTACCCCCGCACGGCCCGCAGCATCCCCTTCAGTGAGGCCCGCTACGACAACTTCAACGCGGCCGTGGGGCTCGACTCCGCCGGACGGATGCAGATCCACCACAAGGGCAAGCTGGTCATCGGCGTGGAGAACACCCCGACGATCGTCTTCGACCTCATGCAGTTCCTCGTCATCGACTTGGGCGGCGTCGTGGGGCAGATCGGCATGGGACAGCACGGCACGGCCTTCGAGCACGGCGGCGTGCGCATGGGCCCGGCAATCTGCTACGAGGGGCTCTACGGCGACTTCTTCGGCGATTTCGTGCGCCGCGGCGCCCAGTTCATGGCCATCGTCTCGAACGACGGCTGGTGGGGCGATACGCCCGGCTACCGTCATCTCTTCTCGATCTCGCGCCTGCGCGCCATCGAGCACCGCCGCGCCATCGCCCGCTCGGCCAACACCGGCCGCTCGGGATTCATCTCCCCGCGCGGCGAGGTGGGCGAGACCCTCGGCTGGGAGGAGCGCGGCGTCCTCACGGCGCGCGTGCCACTCTGCTCCGCACGGACCTTCTACACCCGCTACGGCGACTACCTGGGCCGCATCGCACAGTACGTGACGCTGCTCTCGGTGCTCTACTTCGTCGCCTACCGCGTCAAGCGGCGGAATTACCTCGTACCGTAATACAAACAATCCGCATCCCGATATGAACTACAATCAAACCCTCGAATTCCTCTTCCAGTCGCTCCCGGCATTTGAAACCAAGGGCGCGACGGCCTACAAGCCGGGATTGGAGCGCATCGCCGCGTTCTGCCGCCACCTGGGCAATCCGCAGCGCAACTTCTTCACGATCCACGTCGCCGGCACGAACGGCAAGGGGTCCGTGTCGCACATCATCGCCTCGGTGCTCCAGCAGGCCGGATACCGCACGGGGCTCTTCACCTCGCCCCACCTGCAGGACTTCCGCGAACGCATCCGCGTCGACGGCGAGATGATCCCCAAGCAGAAGGTCGTCAACTTCGTCGACAAGCGCCATGACAAGATGGTCGAACTCGACCTCTCGTTCTTCGAGATGACGACGGCCATGGCTTTCGACTACTTTGCGCAGAGCGAGGTCGAGGTGGCCGTCATCGAGACGGGGCTCGGCGGACGGCTCGACGCCACGAACGTCATCGTGCCGATCCTGAGCATCATCACCAACATCGGGCTGGAGCACACGGCCCTGCTGGGCGACACGCTCCAGAAGATCGCCGCCGAGAAGGCCGGCATCATCAAGAAGAGCATTCCGGTGGTCATCGGCGAGGGCGACGTGCGCTACAACAGCGTCATCGAGCAGGCCGCCGCGGCCAACAAGTCGAAGGTCGTCTATGCCGAGCAGGTCTTCACGTGCGAGGAGCACCGCATCGAGGGCGAGAGCCAGCTCTTCCGCCTGCGCCGCACGCGCGACGGACATGAGTTCGACGTCGAACTGGACCTGCAGGGCAACTATCAGGTGCACAACGTCATCACGGCCTCGGCCGCCGTGGACTTCCTGCACGAGGAGACGCCGCTGACCATCTCGCGCCGCGCCTACATCGAAGGAATGCGCTGCGCCGCGGCCAACACCTCGCTCATGGGGCGCTGGCAGACGCTCGGCCGCGAGCCGCTCACCGTCTGCGACACGGGACACAATGCTCACGGCATCGCCTACGTGGCCGAGCAGCTCAAGAGCACGCCGCACCGGGAGCTCTACTGCGTCATGGGCTTCGTGCGCGACAAGGACCTGGCGCACATCCTGCCCCTGCTGCCCCGCGACGCGCACTACATCTTCACGCAGGCCCGCAGCGAACGGGCCCTGCCGGCCGACGAACTGACGGCCAAGGCGGCGATCTACGGTCTGCAGGGCGAGGCGGTCGGCGACGTGAAGGCTGCCGTGGCCCGGGCCCGGGAGCTGGCCGCAGCCGAGGACATGATCTTCATCGGCGGCAGCACCTACGTCGTGGCCGAGGCTTTGTAGGACGCTCCGACGCCATACCGAAACAGAAAGAATCCGTCCGGACCAATCCGGACGGATTCTTCGTATCTTCGGTTGCAGGCAGCGCCGGGGCAGGTGCGTTCCGCCCGGGGACAAACCCGGGCACAGCCGCGGCAGGTCGCTCCGGCAGGTTGCTTCGGCTGGGCCCGTTCGGTATGCACGGGCGCAGGGTCAAGATGCACAGACGCAGGATCGGGAAACCCGGCATGCGTCTCTCCGCACGGCAGCCGCCCTCCGGCACGGAAGCGTCCGTCCCGCAGCCGTCCGCCGACCGCCGCACTCCTCCGCACTCCGGCTCTCCGCCTATCCGCCCATCCGCCCATCCGGCTCTCCGCCCATCCAGACTTCCGGCTCTCCGCCTATCCGGCCTTCCGGTTCTCTGACCCTCCGGTCCTTTGCCCCTTTGGACCTCCGGCCCCCGCGGATCAGGCCTGTCCCATCTTGGGACCGCCGTCCGATGCGGGCTGCGGCTTGGGTATCTCGATCTTGCCCACGTTCGTCTCGTAGCGCACGATGTTCTCCTGCAGCGAACGCAGCAGCCGTTTGGCATGTTCGGGCGTCAGGATGATGCGGCTCTTCACCCGCGCCTTCTGCACGCCCGGCAGCACGGTCGCGAAGTCGAGAATGAACTCCGAAGTCGAATGCGATATGATCGCCAGATTCGAGTAGTGGCCCTGGGCCACGTCGTCGCCGAGCTCCACGTCGAGCCCGAATTGTTTCATCTCCGCCATGATCGATAAGGTGTTGTTTCACAAAAATAACAAATTTCGGGCCGCCACCGGTATCTCCGCCGCCAAAAGTTTTCGATATTTTATCAACATCCCCCGACGGACGGAACAAACACCTCCCCTTTTTTTGCCCGCCGCTACGCGGAAATCGGAGCTTTTTCGTATCTTTGCCTTCCCAAGAGGAGAGGAGTATTAACCCGCGCTCGACGGAGCACGGCAAAACGTAAAAAATGGCATTCGACATCCTGGCAGTCCTTTTCCGCGGCATCTGCGTGGGGCTCGCGGCTTCGATCACGGTCGGCCCCGTGGCGGTGCTCTGCATCCAGCGCACCCTCTCGAAAAGCCGCCGCTCGGGCATCGTCTCGGGCATCGGCGTCGCCTGCGCCGACACCTTCATGGCCATGGCGGCCCTCTTCTTCTACTCGATGCTCCAGACCCAGATCGAGCAGTACAACACGCTGCTGCGCGTCATCGGCGGCATCTTCGTCGTCATCGTCGGCGTCTACATCTTCTCGCAGAACCCCGTGCCGCAGATCCGCCGCAACCGCGCCGGAAAGAGCTCCCTGTGGCAGGACTTCGCCTCGATCTTCGGGCTGACGATCGCCAACTTCATCATGGTCGTGCCCTACATCCTCGCCTTCTTCGCCGTCTTCAAGATTTCGAGCGTCGACATGACCGACTCGGGATTCGAGGGCTTCATGCGCGCCGTCTTCGTCATCATCGGCTTCTTCGGCGGCGCCGCGGCGTGGTGGACCCTGCTGGCCTGCGTGCTCAACCTCTTCCGCCGCCGCTTCCGCCCCCGCCACATGCTCACGATCAACCACGTCGCCGGGCTCCTGATCGGCATTCTCGGCATCTACACGATACTATCCACCTTTTTTGACATATTCCCCAATGTCGGACACTGAAAAGAAAATCATAATCGCCGTGGACGGCTTCTCGTCCTGCGGCAAGAGTACCTTCGCCAAGGCCATCGCCGCACGCCTGGGCTATATCTTCATCGACACGGGCGCCATGTACCGCGCCGTGACGCTCTACGCCCTCGAGCACGGCGCCATCCGTTCGGGCATGGTCGACGAGGAGGCCGTCGTGCGGCTGCTCGACGACATCTCGATCACCTTCCGCTTCAACCCCGAGCGGGGTGCGAGCGACATCTACGTCAACGGCGACCTGGTCGAGGGCAAGATCCGCACGATCGAGGTCTCGAACTGCGTGAGCCGCGTGAGCGCCATCCCGCAGGTGCGGCGCAAGCTCGTGGCCATGCAGCAGGAGATGGGGCGCCGCCGCGGCGTGGTGATGGACGGCCGCGACATCGGCACGGTGGTCTTCCCCGATGCCGAGCTCAAGCTCTTCATGACGGCCGACCCCGCGGTGCGGGCGCAGCGCCGCTACGACGAACTGACGGCCAAGGGCGAGCATGTGACGCTCGAGGAGATCGAGCGCAACGTCCGCGAGCGCGACAAGGCCGACATGAGCCGCGCCGTGTCGCCCCTGCGGCAGGCCGACGACGCCATCGTACTGGACAACAGCCACATGACCGTCGACGAACAGATGGTATGGTTCCTCGATAAATTCAAGGCGGCGTGCGCATCGAGATAGACGACAAATCGGGATTCTGCTTCGGCGTGGTCCGGGCGATCACGGAGGCCGAGAAGGCCCTCGCGGAGGGCGGCACGGTCTATTCGCTCGGTGACATCGTCCACAACCGCATCGAGGTGCAGCGTCTCGAACGCCTCGGGCTGCGGACCGTGACGCACGACGAGATGCCCCGCCTGGCGGGGTGCCGCCTCTTCATCCGGGCGCACGGCGAGCCGCCGACGACCTATGCGCGGGCCCGCGAGCTGGGCATCGACCTGATCGACGCCACCTGTCCGGTGGTGGCGCGGCTTCAGACGCGCGTCGTCCGGGCCCACGAACTCATGCGCCCCATAGGCGGGCAGGTGGTGATCCTCGGCAAGCGGGGACACGCCGAGGTGGTGGGGCTCACGGGGCAGGTCGACGCCCCGACGATCGTCATCGAGGGGCCGCAGGACCTCGACGCCATCGACTTCGCGCGGCCGGTCTACTTCCTCTCGCAGACGACGCAGAGCATCGCCCTCTTCGAGCGGCTGTGCGACGAGATGCGCCGCCGCGCGGCCGACCCCGCGCAGGTGCGGATCGAGGATACGATCTGCCGGCAGGTGGCCAACCGCGAGGAGCACCTGGAGGCCTTCGCCCGGCGCTTCGACGTCGTGATCTTCGTCTGCGGGCGCAAGTCCTCGAACGGCAAGGTCCTCTTCGAGGTGTGCCGCCGCGCCAACGCGGCGACCTACAACATCGAGGAGGCCGCCGAGCTGGAGCCGCAATGGTTCGCCGGCGCCGCGTCGGTGGGCATCTGCGGCGCCACGTCGACCCCCAAGTGGCTCATGCAGCAGGTCGCCGACGCCGTCGGCCGGATCGTCCCGCCGCAGGAGGAGAAGGCATAGGGGCACCCGAGGCTTTCCGCTGCCCGCATCCCCGCGATTTCAAATTCAAAGTTCAAAGAATCCGACAAAAAAAACAAAGCCATGAAAAAGTATCTGATCCGTTCCGCAAAATATTTTGTCGCCCTGTGCGTTCTGCTGGTGGCCATCATGGCGCTGAACCGCGCCATGGGCTCGACGCTCACCATCCGGGAGACCTTCTACGTGATGTTCCACACGACACGCGGACTGCTGCTGCCGGTCGTGGTCGTCGTGCTGGCGCTCTGCTACCCCCGCTTCGGCTTCATCGTGCGCCGCGTCGAGGGAGACACGGAACTCGACCGCGAGCAGATCGTCAATGCCTTCCGCTCGGCAGGCTTCTCGCTGCGCCGCGAGGAGGAGGGCACGCTCTTCTTCCGCGCCGACGGCTTCGTGCAGAAGCTGCTGCTGTTGTGGGAGGACGAGATCAGGGTTTCGCAGTACGGACAATGGATCGAGCTGGACGGCATCCGCCGCGGCGTGGCCCGCGTGCAGTACCGGCTGGACTCGTACCTGCAAATGAAAAGACGCAATGAAAAGTAAGATCAAGGGAGCCGCCGTCGGCGGCGCGCTCGTTGCGGCGGCCGCCCTCACGCTCTTCGCCGCACGCAACGACTTCGGGCTGGGGCGCAACATGGAGATCACGGTCAACATGATGCGGGCCCTCTCGCTGGAGTATGTCGACGAGGTCGACCCCGACCACTTGATGGAGGGGGCCGCCCGCGGCATGGTCGAGGACCTCGACCCCTATACGGAGTACATTCCCGAGGAGGGGATGCAGGATTTCGAGCTCCTCACGACGGGCAAGTACGGCGGCATCGGCTCGCTCATCCGCCAGAAGGAGGACTACGTGCGCATTGCACAGCCCTATCAGCACTCCCCGGCCGACAAGGCCGGGCTCAAGATCGGCGACAAGATCATCGCCATCGACGGCAAGGATGCCCGGGGCTTCACGACCGAACAGGTCTCCGAGCGGCTCAAGGGCGAGCCGGGCTCGACGGTGAAGGTGACGGTCGAACACCTCGACGGCACGCGCCAAAGCGTCGCGATCCGCCGCGAGCGGATCGCCATCCCGGGCGTGCCCTACGCCGGATGGGTGGCCGACGGCATCGGCTACATCCGCCACAGCGACTTTACCGAGGGGTGCTACGAGGAGATGCGTGCGGCCGTCGAGCGGCTGCGCCGCGAAGGCGAGCTGAAGGGCCTTGTGCTCGACTACCGCTCGAACGGCGGCGGCATCATGCAGGAGGCGGTGAAGATCCTCTCGATGTTCGTGCCCAAGGGGACCGAGGTCGTGAGCACGAAGGGCCGCACGGCGGATTCGCGGCAGGCCTACCGCACCGAGTCGGAGCCGATCCTGCCCGACCTGCCCCTCGCGGTGCTCGTGAACGGCAACACGGCCTCGGCGGCCGAGATCGTGGCCGGCGCCCTGCAGGACCTCGACCGCGCGGTGCTCGTCGGGCAGCGCAGCTTCGGCAAGGGGCTCGTGCAGTCGACCCGCCCGCTGGGCTACAACACCATGCTCAAGCTCACGACGGCGAAATACTACATCCCCTCGGGCCGCTGCATCCAGGCCGTCGACTACTCCCACTCGCAGCAGGGCAGCGTCCGCACGGTGCCCGACTCGCTCATCTCGGAGTTCACGACGCGCGCCGGACGCAAGGTCTATGACGGCGGCGGCATCATGCCCGACCTCGTCACCGAACCCGAGTACGTCTCGCGCTTCGCCGTGACGCTCTACGCCCTGGGATTCATCGAGGATTTCGGCGACGACTACATGCGCCGCCATGCGGGCGACACGATCGACGTGCGCACCTTCACGATCACCGATGCCGACTATGCCGACTTCGCGGAGTTCATGAAAGACAAGAAGGTGCCCTACGAATCCGACACGCGGCGGGCGCTCAAGGCGCTGAAGAAGGCCGCCGAGGAGGACCGCTTCGAGGAGCTGGCCGCGAAGTTCGAGCGCGTGGAGTCGGAGCTGAAGGACGACACGCAGACCAACCTGGAGACCTACCGCCGGGAGGTCGTCGAGGCGATCAACAACGACATCATCCTGCGCCACGCCTATACGGCGGGGGTCATCGAGCACTCGCTCACGGACGACACCGAGCTGCAGCAGGCCGTCGGGGTGTTGCAGTCGCCCGACGAATACCGCCGCATCACCACCGAGCAGGATACGAAGAAAAAGTAGCGACGGGCAGGCGGGCGGCGGGCAGGCGGCGTCCCGCCGTGCGGAGCGGCCGACACTCCTGACTGGCGGCGCTCCGAGACAGACGGGCGATCCGACGGACAGAGGTTCTGACAGGCGGAGGTTTTTTACAGGCAGGTGTTTTTGAGGTTTTTGACAAGGAAGATTCCGTATGAAACTGCGACGTGACATATTTTCATTCCGCAACCGCGTGGTGGTGATCGTCGTGGGCGTGGTGCTGGGCGGCCTCTCGCTGCTCTACACCAACAACATGGCCCAACGGCTCAAGGAGAAGGAGCAGCACGACGTCGCCCTCTGGGCCCACGCCATGGAGCGCGTGAACCGCGAGGTGCTCAGCGGCACGATTCAGACGCAGGACCCGCTCGTCGAGGACCTCATCTCGAACAACAACAACATCCCCTTCATCATCACCAACCAGGACCTCGAGGTGGTCAACTACTCGCACCTGATTCCCGAAGAGGTCATCGACCACCCCGACAGGCTGCGCCGCCAGATCGAGAAGTTCACCGAGGAGAACACCCCGCGCACGGTCCGCTTCTGGTGGACCGACAGCTACTACTACATCATCTTCTACGGCAAGTCGGCGCTGCTCAAGTCGCTCTACTACTTCCCCTACATCCAGCTGCTGGTCATCGCGGCGTTCATCACGCTGGGATTCATCGCCTTCCGTTCGTCGAAACACGACGAGCAGAACCGCGTGTGGATCGGGCTGGCCAAGGAGACCGCCCACCAGCTCGGCACGCCGACCTCGTCGCTGCTGGGGTGGCTCGAATACCTGCGGGCGCAGGACATCGACCAGTCGGCCGTCGACGAGATGCAGAAGGACCTCGCCCACCTGATGAAGATCGTCGACCGCTTCTCGAAGATCGGCTCCGAGACACCGCTCACTCCGGCCAACATCAACGAGGTGGTCGGCGAGTCGGTCATGTACTTCCGCAAGCGCATCCCGCGCAACGTCACGCTCGACTACAACGGACTGGCCATCGCCCCGGTGCAGGCCAACATCAACTCGGCCCTCTTCGAGTGGGTCGTGGAGAACCTCATGAAGAACTCGCTCGACGCCCTGCAGGGACACGGCACGATCGACGTGAAGATCTCGTCGGATGACCGCAACGTGATGATCGACGTGCGCGACACGGGCAAGGGCATCCCCAAGAGCAACTGGAAACGCATCTTCGAGCCGGGCTTCACGACCAAGACCCGCGGCTGGGGCCTCGGGCTCTCGCTCTCGCGCCGCATCGTCGAGGAGTACCACCAGGGCAAGATCTTCGTCGTCGATTCCGAGATCGGCAAGGGCACGACCATCCGCATCCTCCTCAAACGCACCTTCGCCGGATGACCGATTCACTGACATACCGAAGCGCCGGGTCGATCGGCCGGGTCGGGCCGGGCGAAACGATCGGGACTGCCGGGAGTACCGGAGCTGTCCAGACCGCCGGAACGACCGGGACTGCCGGAACAACCGGAACGGCCGAGACCGCCGGGGCGTCCGGGGCAATCGGACGGTCGGAGGGCTTCGCAGCCGGTACCGCGACGCATCCGGAGGCCACAACCAGCTCTGCGACCGGCCCTGCGGCAGGAGCCGCAGCGGCCGATACGGCGGGCTCCGCCCGGTGGTCTGCCGTGGGTGCACCGTCCGGTGACACCCTGTCGCGCACGCCGGCCGATACGGCGGCAAATCACCGCGACAGCCTCCTCCTTCCGGCGGACACGAGCCTGTTCCCGACCGATACGGCCCGCTTCGGCCACGGCGGGCTCCTCTTTCCGGCGGACACCGGCTCCTGCGGGCCGGACGTCGGCTGGCGCGACACGACCGCACAGGCCGTCTTCGGCAGCGAATCCGTTGCGGCGGCGCCCGGCGCCATCGTCCCGCGGCCGAGCGATGCACTCATCGAAAACGCCGTCTTCCAGGGCTTCGTGCTGCTGCTGGCCGCCACCTACGGCACGCTGCTCTACCGCAACCTGAGCGACGTGCGCATGCTGATCGGCCGCATCTCCCGCGACACGGCCTCGGGGCAGCGACTTGCCGAAGAGCCCGGAAGCAGCGGATTCTCCCGCTTCCTGAACATCACGGCGGCCATCGGCATGCTCTTCATGGGGGTCATGGTGGTCAAATACGGCGATGCGCTCATCCCGCAGCGGCTCGTCGCCATGCTCCCGCACGGCGCCGTGCTCGCCATGAGCCTGCTCGCCACGGCGGCCTGTACGGCCGTGGCAGCCTTCCAGCTGCTGGCCACGCGCCTGATCGGCGCCCTCACCCTCTCGCAGCCCTTCACCGCGCAGATCGTCCTGCTCAAACGCACCTATTTTGCCCTCGCCGTGATCGTCTCGTCGCCCGCCCTGCTGCTCTTCGCACTCTGCCCGCCGGGCAGGGGCGGAGTCTGGTTCACGGTCATCGTCGCCGAGCTTACGGTGACGGCGCTCCTCTACTTCCGGGAGACGCTGAATCTCTTTCTTTCCAAAAAAGTTTCGATTTTGCATTGGTTTTTGTACCTTTGCACCGTGGAAATATTCCCGATCAGCCTGTTGTGGCTGCTTGCGGTTAGGTAAAAAGAGCATTGTAAAACTAATTCCCGAAAAGTTGAAAATCCAGAAAGTATTGGTTTCGCAACCGAGGCCTGCCATCATTGAAAAGTCCCCGTTCTACGAACTCTCCAAGAAATACGACGTCGAAATCACCTACAAACCCTTCATCCGCGTGGTCGGCGTCTCGCTGAAGGAATTTCGCGCTCAACGGGTCGAGATTCTCTCCCATACGGCCGTGATCTTCACCTCCCGCACGACGGTCGACAGCTTTTTCCACATCTGCGAGGAGGCCCGCATCACCGTTCCCGAGACCATGAAGTACATCTGCCAGACGGAGGCCGTGGCGCTCTATCTCCAGAAGTACATCGTCTACCGCAAGCGCAAGATTTCGTTCGGAGACGGCTCCTTCACGTCGCTCATCGAGCTGATAATCAAGCATAAGGAGGAGAAGTTCATGCTGGCCCTGAGTGAGCCCCACAAGCCCGAGCTGCCCGAGACGCTCGCCAAGCTCAAGCTCTCGTTCGACCCGGTCATCCTGGCCCGCACGGTAGCCTCCGACCTCGACGACCTGAACCTCGCGGAGTACGGTCTGCTGGCACTCTACTCGCCGACGGACGTGGCGACGCTCGTTACGAAGTTCGGCACCGAACAGCTCCCGGCCGTCGCCGTCTTCGGCGAAGGGACGCTCCGCGCGGCCTTCGATGCCGGAATTCCCGTCCTGGCCAACGCCCCGACGCCCGAGGCCCCCTCGATGGCCAAGGCCGTCGACATCTACCTCTCGAAGGTGGAGAAGGGCGAGCCGATCGAGCCCGTCGAACCGACGACCGACACCCGCAAGGAGGAGTTTATCCGCAGCCAGCAGCACAAGCTCGCCAAGAAGAGCCGCACGCGCCGTCCGGCCGCCGAAACCCGCAAATAACACCGCCCCCATGCCCGACCGCTCGCTACCCCGCACGGAGCGGCTCCGCTCGCTCGGAGCCGTGCGTCGGTTGTTCGAGAGCGGCGAGAGCGGCTTCGTCTACCCGTTCCGCTACGTCTGGTTCGCGGAACCCGACCTCGTGCAGTCGGTCGAGGTGCTCTTTTCGGTGCCCAAGAAGTTCCACAAACGGGCCAACCGACGCAACCTGCTGCGCCGCCGCACGAAGGAGGCCTACCGGCTGCAGAAGAACCTGCTGCGGGCCGACGCCCCGGTCAACCTCGATCTGGCGCTCATCTACTCCTCGAAGGAGGTCGTCTCCTACAAAACCATCGCCCATGCCGTCCGCCGGATTCTGGAATCGGTTGTGGAGCATCTGTAAGCGGCTCTGCGCCCTGCCGCTGATCGTGCTGGTGCGCTTCTATCAGTTGTGCATCTCGCCCTTCACGCCGCCCTCGTGCCGCTTCACGCCCACCTGCTCGCAATATGCGCTGGAGGCACTGCGCAAATACGGCCCGATCAAGGGGACGTGGCTCGCCCTGCGCCGCCTGGCCCGCTGCCATCCCTGGGGCGGCAGCGGCTACGACCCCGTTCCCTGAAGACGGGGAACGGAACACAAAAGCGGGGACGCTCTTCTGTGGAAGAGCGTCCCCGCTGCGTATTGCGGCCCGCGGCAGGCCAACGACGGGCGGGGATCAGTCCCGCAGGTCGGCGCAATGCTCCGCCGCCGTTTCAAATTCGAGCGTCACGTGGCGAATGCCCGCTGCGGCGAGCGTTGCCTTGAGCGCCGCCTTGACCTCGGCGAGGCGCTCGGTCGTCGACAGCACGACATGTGCCGTAAGGGCATTCTCGGTCGTACTGATCGCCCAGACATGGATGTGGTGCACGGCCGCGACCCCCTCGACGCGGCACATGGCCTGCTCGATCTTCGCCAGGTCGATCCCGTCGGGAACGCCGTCGAGCGAGAGGCGCAGGCTGTCGCGCGTAAGCGACCAGACCGACGCGATGATGACGCAGGCGACGGCCAGACCCACGATCGGGTCGATGAGTGTCCAGCCGGTCCACGAAATGACGAGGCCCGAAACGACGACGCCGATCGAGACCAGCGCATCGGCGGCCATGTGCAGGTAGGCGCCCCGGACATTCAGGTCGCGGTCCTTCTCCTTCATGAAGAGCCAGGCGGTGAATCCGTTGACCACGACGCCGATGCCGGCCGTCCAGGCGATGGCGCCGCCCTCGATCGGGGCCGGGTGCAGCAGGCGGCCGACGCTCTCGGCGACGATTACTCCCACGGCCACAAGCAGGATCATCGAGTTGAGCAGCGAGATGAGCACCGTGCTCTTCTTGTATCCGTAGGTGTAGCGCGGTGTGGCGGGGGCCTGTGCCAGGCGGAAGGCCAGCAGGGCCAGAAGCAGGCTTGCCACGTCGGAGAGGTTGTGTCCCGCATCCGACAGAAGCCCCATTGAGCCGTACCAGATGCCGACGGCGAACTCCACGACGACGAAGGCGACGTTGAGTGCGATGCCCGCGCGGAACGAACGGTTGAGCGACGCCACGGCGGGGTCGACCGCATGGTGATGATGTGCGTGTGTCATGACTGCGTATCGGTTATGGTCTCCTTGATTTCGGAAAGTTCGACCAGTTTGTTGACGATGGCGTAGATCGTAAGCCCCGCGGCGGAGTGGATCTGCAGCTTCGCGGCAATGTTGCGGCGGTGGGTGATGACCGTATGGGCCGAGATGCAGAGCGCGTCGGCAATCTGTTTGTTGGTCATGCCCTTCACCACGCAGACGATGATCTCCCGCTCGCGGGCGCTCAACGGCTCGGGCTTCGCCTGACGCGGGGCATCGGCTGCCAGCCGCTCGACGGCCGGGATGAAGATCTCGTCCTCGACGGCGTTGTGCGATGCCAGCTCCTGCTCGCAGGTGAAGATGTCGAACAGCACGCCGTTCAGTTCGTTCGTGCCGCCGGCAGGGTAATATTTGATGATGATGTTCTTCAGTTCGCGCAGCCGCGTCTCCACCTGGTCGTGATGGCGGCGGAAGATGTCGATCGAGTAGGACTCGTTCTTCTCGCCCGAAAGCAGCGACTCGACATAGGGGAAGACGGTCTTCTCCTCGTAGGCCATGTGACGGTCGACCTCAGCGACGTACTCGTCGAAGTAGCGCAGGATGGCGAACGAGACGTCGCTCAGGCTGCAATCGACCGCCTCGATCAGTTTGCGGCGGATGGCCGGCAGGCGGAAGCCGAGGAAGTAGCCGTGCGAATTGTGCAGATAGTCCGTCAGGGCGCGGACCGAGACCCCCTCGGCGAGCTCGGCGCCGTTGCCGAAGTTCATCAGCAGGTTCACCACCGCGAGGAACGTCGCCGTATCGACGCGGTTTTCGTCGCACACCTCGGCGATCGTCCTGTCGCCGAACCCGAGCGAGATGCCGAAGCGGCTCATCACCTGCAGGACCGGGTAGCGGTCGCACACCAGGTCGCACATTCTGTCTTCTCCCGTATAACCTCCCGACTTGTACATAATTCGTTCTGCCGGCGCATTCCCGGCACTGCGGTATTCAATCATTTATTGCGGCCGGACCGCCGGCCCATTCCGGCGAACGGCATCACCCGCTCCGGCGGACAGTCCTCTCCTTTTCTCCTTATCTTTGCGGCGCAAAGATAAGGAGCGGGGATGCGCGGCGCAATACCTACATGTGGGTATTCTGCGCGATCAGCGGCGCGAGATGTCGACGTAGGTCGTCTGCAGCATCGTGCGGCCGATCTCCAGCAGCTCCGGATCGTCGCCCGAGACGGTCTGCTGCGTCGTGGCGTCCCACACGACCGCCCCCGAGGCGTCGACCACGCCGAAGCCGTCGTTGAAGGTGTAGTAGGCGAACTTGCGCGGCGGGGCCGGCGCAAAGATGTCCTTGCTGTAGTCGTAGTCGTCGTGCGGAAGGCCCAGCTGGCCGAGCAGCGTGGCGCAGAGGTCGATCTGCGAAGCGTACTCCTCGACGACGCACGGGGCGGCAACGGCACCGCCCGTCCAGATCATCGGAATGCGGTGGCGCAGCGGCTCGTTGTAGGTCAGCGAGCGGGGGTAGGGGTAGCCGTGGTCCGCCACAAGGACCAGCAGCAGGTTGTCCCACGCCGGCGAGGCCTTCAGCCGCTCGACCATGCGGCCCACGCACTCGTCCGAGAAGGCGAAGGCGTTGAGCACCTTGTCGTCGAACTTCTCGTAGGGGACGTCGAAGGGCTTGTGGCTGCTCAGGGTGAGCAGTCCCGCGAGGAAGGGCTCGCCGCGCCGGTCCAGGTCGATCACCCGGTCGGCAAACCAGTCGCACATGACGGCGTCGTCGTAGCCCCAGTCGGACGGAAGCGCCGCGAAATGCAGGTCCTTCTGCCAGACGAGCTCCTGCCACCCGGTGGCGTACATGTAGGAGGCCTGATCCGTAAAGTTCAGGTCGCCGCCGTAGGAGAAGCTCGTGGCGTAGCCCGCGCTGTCGAGCGACCGCGCCAGCGAGGGCAGCGAGCGGCTCTTGCCCGGGAGTTTCATGATCGAGGTGCGCGTCTGCGCGGGGAAGCCGCTCAAAAGGGCCACCTCGCCGCGGTCCGTGCGGAAGGAGTTGGCAAAGAAGTTCTCGAACCAGATGCCCTCCTCCCGAAGCCGCCGCATGTGGGGCATGACGGGCTCGCCGTCGACCTGCTCATCCATCACCGTGCGGGCGAAGCTCTCGAGGATCACCACCACGACGTTGGGTCGCTGCGTGCGCAGCACGTGCCGCGCCGGGGCCGAGTCCGGACGGTTGCCGCGCAGCGCCTCGAACTTCGCGGCACGTGTCGGCTCGTCGTAGAAGGGGTATTCGGCCGCATAGTCCTTGTGGTCGCCCAGCGAGGAGAGGAACGAGAAGACGGGGTTGGTGGCGGCATGGTTCAGGAAGAGCACCGGGCTGAAGTAGACCTTCGAGACGTTGGCCACCGAGGCGCCCGTACCGCCGCGGATCGCCAGAAAGTCGAAACCCGCAAGCATCATCATGGCCAGCGACCCGAAGAGGGCGCCGAAGCCTCCGACGGGCTCGCCGTCGAAGAGCCGCAGCACGCGGCGGTAGCCCCAGATCATCGCCGCGGCATAGAGCGCAAAGAGCAGCAGCTGCCGCACGCCGAGCCAGAAATCGACGCTCGCCATCGCCTCCTTCGGATCGGCCAGGTAGATCAGGATCGTCGAATCGAGGCGGAAGCCCCAGTGTTCGTAGAGGGCGACATCCACGGCGAAGATCGCCGCCGTGACCAGCGAGATGAGGACGAAGTAGCCCGTCAGGATACCCCGCCAGAGGCGCTGCGGCAGCCGCACCCACAGCGAGAGGAGTATCACGAGCAGCGGCACGACCGTCACGTAGCCCGCGACGGTCATGTCGAGCGACAGCCCGTGCCAGAGGACACGGCACCAGCCGCCGAATCCCGCTTCGGCGGCTTCGGCGGCGTAGTAGGCCAGAAAAACGGGTTTCTGCACGGCCATCATCACGACGGTGGCGGCAAAAACGACCAGTACGAACAACAGCTTTCTCTTCATTCCGTCCAACATTTACGGTTCGTGCGGGGAGGGGTGTCGCTCCGTGCGGAGCCCGGCCGAAGGGCGCGGATCAGATCTTCTCGCCGTAGGCCAGATCGCCCGCGTCGCCGATGCCCGGAACGATGTACGAGCGCGAGGTCAGCTCCTCGTCGACGGCCGCCGCCCAGATCGTCGTCGTCTGACGCGGCATATTCTTCTCGACATAGTCGATCCCCTGCTCCGAGGCGATGACCGCCGCAACGTGCGTGTGGAGCGGCTCCCCGCCCCGCTCGCACAGCGCATTGTAGGCCAGCACGAGCGACGAACCCGTGGCCAGCATCGGGTCGACCAGCAGCAGCGTCTTGCCCTCGAGCGAGCCGCACGAGATGTACTCAACCTTCACGGTGAACTTGCCGTCCTTCGTGCTCTTGCGGTAGGCCGAGACGAAGGCGTTCTGCGCATCATCGAAGTAGTTCAGGAAGCCCTGGTGGTAGGGAAGGCCCGCCCGCAGGATCGTCGCGATGACCAGCCGGTCGTCGATCGTCTGCACGGTCGCCTCACCCAGCGGCGTCTCCACGACGCGGGGCGAGTAGTTGAGCGTTCTCGAAATCTCGTAGGCCGTCACCTCGCCGATGCGCTCCATGTTGCGGCGGAAACGCATCGAATCCCGCTGGATCGACTTGTCGCGGATCTCGGCGATGAATTTGTTGAGAACGGTGTTCTGCTGCGAGAGAATGTGCAATGTCATATCGGTTCTGTTTTGATGGTCAGTAGAGGAAGTTGTTGAAGGGGTAACGGCCGGCGTGGATCTCCCGCACCATGCCGTAGAGGTCCGTGCGGAACTTCTCGATGTTGGTCCGCGTCAGCGCCGAGAGGAAGATGCAGGGCGTATTGGCCCGGGCGATCCAGCTGCGCTTCAGCTCCTCGAGCGAGAGGTTCTCGCGCGTGGCGGGCGTCAGGTCGTCCTCCTCCTTCTTTACATAGGTGTAGGCATCGATCTTGTTGAAGACCAGGTAGACGGGCTTCTCCCCGGCACCGATCTCCTGCAGCGTCTGCTTGACGACGGCGATCTGATCCTCGAACTGCGGGTGCGAGATGTCGACCACGTGCACGAGCAGGTCGGCTTCGCGCACCTCGTCGAGCGTCGACTTAAACGACTCGATCAGCTCCGTGGGCAGCTTGCGGATGAAGCCCACCGTATCCGAGAGCAGGAAGGGCAGGTTGTCGAAGACCACCTTGCGCACCGTCGTGTCGAGCGTCGCGAAGAGCTTGTTCTCGGCGAAGACGTCGCTCTTCGAGATGAGGTTCATGAGCGTCGACTTGCCCACGTTGGTGTAACCGACCAGCGCCACACGCACCAGCGAACCGCGGTTCGAGCGCTGCACGGCCATCTGGCGGTCGATCTTCCTGAGGTCCTCCTTCAACTTGGCGATGCGGTCTCGGATGATGCGCCGGTCGGTCTCGATCTCGCGCTCGCCCGCACCGCCGCGCGTGCCCGTGCCGCCGCGCTGCCGCTCGAGGTGGGTCCACAGGCCCGACAGCCGCGGCAGCATGTATTCGTAGTTGGCCAGCTGCACCTGCGTCTTGGCGTAGGCCGTCTGGGCTCGCGACATGAAGATGTCGAGGATCAGGCGCGTGCGGTCCAGAATGCGGCACGGCATCGCCTTCTCGATGTTGCGCGTCTGCGACGGCGAGAGTTCGTCGTCGAAGATCGCCACGTCGATCTCCTCGTCACGGCACCAGGCGGCGATCTCCTCCAGCTTGCCGGGCCCCACGTAGATGCGGGCCGAGGGCTGCGGCAGCCGCTGCATGAACCGCCTGACAGCCCGGATATCGGCCGTCTCGGCCAGAAACTCCAGCTCGTCGAGGTACTCCTCGGCCTGACGCACAGGCTGCCCGTCGCGCACGACGGAGACCAGCACGGCCCGCTCGCAGGGGGTGGCAGGGCCGTCAGCCGGAGCGGTATGTCTGTTCTGTTTCTCTTCCAAATCGAATCGTTTTTAGGGTTGCGGAGCCGCCGTCGTCGACGGCCGGCCCGGCATCTGCACCCGGGAACGTCGTCCCGATGCAAATCCGATGCTGAATATGGCTAAAAATAAGGGTATCCCGCCCGAAAGCCGGATACCCTCCATAGGAAAGAACGCACCATCAGTTCTGTACGCGGAAGTCGACGGGCAGGGTATACTTCACGCGCACCACCTGGTTGCGCTGCTTGCCGGGCGACCACTTCGGCGACTTGCTCAGCACGCGGATGGCCTCTTCCGAGAGCGAACGGTCGGGCGTCTGCAGCACCTGGATGTTGGTCAGACGGCCGTCCTTCTCGATCACGAACGTCAGCACGACGCGGCCCTGAATACCGTTCTCGAGGGCGATCTGCGGGAACTTCACGTTCTGCTGTACCCAGTTGCGGAACGTGTTGAGGTCGCCACCCTGGAACGAAGGCATCGTCTCGGCCACCAGGAACGGCTGGTCGTCCTCGATCACCTCCTCCTCGATAGCCACCTGCTGGATGACATCGGCCTCCTGATCGAAGTCGACGAACGTGATGTCCGTCTCGATCTGCGTGTCGTTGGTCACCACCTCGAGGATGTCGGCGATCACCTTCACCTCGACCTTCTTGGGAGCCTCGGGCTGCTTCTCCGGCTGGCGGGTAATCTCGGTGATTTCGGTCTCGACCGGAGCCGTCTCCGTCTCGATCTGCTCGATGCGATACTCCTTCGGCGTGTAGCTGAAGGCACCGATCACCGCAACAAGCGCAATGATAAGTCCGATTTCAAGCAAAAGACCGCGTTTGTTCTGCAGGTCCGCTTTGGGCGATTTCTTGATTTCCATCTATCCGTAATTTTAATTGTTGTTCTGCCTTCGGATCGCTTTGCCGCACGGCAAAGCAGCGTATGGGTACGCTATGCACCACAAATATAGGGATAAAAATCCAAAAACGAACCATCCGCCCGCAAAAATATTCATTTTTTGCCTACTTTTGTGCTGACAAACGGCCAATGCGCACCGAAATGACACCCAAAGAGACCCTGTACGGCAAGAATCCGGACGAACTGGCGGCCCTCTGCGCCGCGGAGGGCATGCCCCGCTTCGCGGCCCGGCAGATCGCCCGCTGGCTCTACGTGCGCCACACCGAGGAGCCGCAGCGCATGACCGATCTGTCGGCCGCAAGCCGCGCCCGGCTCGCCGAGCGCTTCACGACGGCGCTGCACGCACCCGAGCGGGTCACCGTCTCGGCCGACGGAACGAAGAAGTACCTCTTCCGCACGGCGCAGGGCCACTTCATCGAGTCGGCCTACATCCCCGACGGCGAACGGGCCACGCTCTGCGTCTCGTCGCAGGCCGGCTGCCGCATGGGCTGCCGCTTCTGCGCCACGGGACGGCAGGGGTTGCAGCACAGCCTTTCGGCCGCCGAAATCCTCAACCAGATCGTCTCGCTGCCCGAGCGCGACCGCCTGACGAACGTCGTCTTCATGGGCATGGGCGAGCCGCTGGACAACCTCGACAACGTGCTGCGGGCGCTCGGGATCATGACCGCCGACTGGGGCTTCGCCTGGTCGCCCACGCGCATCACCCTCTCGACGGCGGGCGTCGCGCCGGCGCTGCGGCGCTTCCTCGACGAGACAAAGGTCCACCTGGCCGTCAGCCTCCACAACCCCGTACACGAGGAGCGGGCCGAGATCATGCCCGTCGAGCGGGCGTGGCCCATTGCCGAAGTCATCGACATCCTGCGCGGGTACGACTTCACGCACCAGCGCCGCGTCTCGTTCGAGTACATCCTCATGAGCGGGCTGAACGACTCGCCGCGCCACATCCGCGCGCTGTGCCGCCTGCTCGACGGCATCAAGTGCCGCATCAACCTCATCCGCTTCCACAAGATTCCCGGATCGCCCTACTTCTCGCCCCCGGACGAGGAGATCGTCCGCTTCCGCGACACGCTCACGGCCAAAGGCATCCAGACGACGATCCGCGCCTCGCGCGGCGAGGACATCCAGGCCGCCTGCGGGCTGTTGAGCACGCAGGAGCTGGAGCGGCACAACGGCTGACGGCGCCGACCTCGCAAGGGCGGAAGCGCCGCCGCGAGCCCGCCGATACGGAGCAGGGGGGGGGCTGTCACGATGCCGTCGGCACGAAACGGGGAGGCTATGGACCGGCAGTCGGCCCGAAACGGACATCCCGGCGCGGTAATTGCACGCCGGGAACCCAAAACACACACGCTGAAGATGAAAAAGAGACTGTTGCTGCTCCTGCTGCTGCTCGGCCCGCTCGGCGCCGCGGCACAGGTGCGTTTCGAGACCAAATCCACGGATGCCGTGCGCGAAATGGCCCTGCGCAGCGGCAAGCTGGTGCTCATCGACCTCTACGCCACGTGGTGCCCGCCCTGCCGGCTGATGGAGCGCGAGGTCTTCTCGCTGCGCGAAGTCGGCGAGTTTGTCGAGGCACGCTTCGTCGCGGCGAAGTACGACGTCGACAAACACACGGGGCGCGAGCTCATGCGCCGCTACGGCAGCGGGTCGATTCCGCTCTATCTGGTCTTCGACACCGACGGCAACCTGCTGGGGCGCATCACGGGGGCTTCGGACGCCGAGACCTTCATGCGCAACCTCGCCCGCATCGCCGACAGCGCCCGAAAGCCGGAATAACGGCCGGAAAGTACAATCTGCCAACCCAAAGAGCAAGCGTCACCGCCGGCGGAACGTCCCTGCAACGGCATGCAGCAACCACAGATTGAGCGCTGCAACGACCGCGCCTGACACGCCGCACAACAGATATTCCCGAAGGTCAAAGACCCGGGAAACAATCAGCCGGTGCAGCATCCAACCGCAGACGGCCAACGCCGGAATGGACGAAACGACAGCCGGAAATATCCGGCCAACGACCGCCCATTGGACAAGATGTCCCGCCAAATGCAGGGCAAAGGCCAGGAAAAGGGCCAGCCACGGATAATAATCGTGTGAAATGAAGGCATAAGCGGTCACAAGCAGGAGCAGCGCCAGCTCCTCGGCCGCCATGCAGGCAAAGCGGCTCCGCGAAAGCGATGCAGCCCGATCCGTCCAATCCGCCATGCGAGGGAAACGCCGCCGGAGAAAATTCCGGTTGCGCCCCAGCCACGAGGGAAGGAAAAGGGCCTCTTCGGCATCGTGCGCCACAAACAGGACAGGCAAGGCCCACAACAACAGATCCGGGAGCTGCTCCGCCGCCATCAGCGTTTGGGGGTATAGACCACCTTCTTCGTCTCGAAGAAGGGTTCGTCGAAGAAGCGCGGGATGTCGTAGATGTACCACCGTTTGCCGGTGCGGCCCAGCTCCTCGGTCAGATCGCCCCCCTTCAGGTAGAGGATGCCGTTGGGCAGCGAACCCCGCTCGCCCGGCTCGATGAGTTTCCACACCCAGCCGACAAATTCGGGCATGGCCGTCACGGCCCGCGAGACGACGTAGTCGAAGCGCTCGGTAAGGGTCTCGACCCGCACCGGGCGTGCCTCGAGGTTCTCCAGGCCGAGCGAGCGGGCGACCCCCTCGACGACGGTGATCTTCTTGCGGATCGAGTCGGCGGCCAGGAAGTGCGCCTCGGGGAAGAGGATCGCCAGCGGCACCGACGGGAAGCCGCCGCCGCACCCCACGTCGAGGATGCGCGCCCCCGGGGCGAAGGTGCAGACCCGCGCGATGGCCAACGAGTGCAGCACGTGCCGCAGGTACAGCTGGTCGAAGTCCTTGCGCGAGACGACGTTGATCTTCGCGTTCCAGTCGGCGTAGAGGTCCCACAGCGCCGCAAACTGCTCGCGCTGACGCGGCGTCAAGTCGGGAAAGTATTTCAGGATCAGTTCCATGGCGGTTGTATTTCCGATTCTGCCCCGAGGGTCTGCGCACCCCGGCGGGCTTGTCCGTTCCGTTTTCGGTGCCGGCCGCGGCCGTCACTTCTCGCCCTCGACGATCATGCGGCACATCTGTTCGCGGGCGCGGTGTATCTGTGTCTTGACCGTGCCGAGCGGCAGCGAGAGCTTCGCGGCGATCTCCTCGTAGGAGTATTCGTCGAAGAAGCGCATCACGATCAGCTCGCGGTAGCGCGGCGAAAGGCGTTCGAGGTAGTGTTCGATCTGCCGGCGCTGCTGGAGGTTGATGAAACTCTCCTCGGGGGTCGGGCTGTTCGAGGCCGGGGCCGCGAAGCGCTCGTCGATGGGCAGATCCTCCTGCCGGCGCCGCACGTAGTCGATGAAGGTGTTGCGCGCGATGGTGTAGACCCACTGTCCGAAGGTGTAGTCCGGACGGTAGCGGTGCAGGTTGATGTAGACCTTGATGAAGGTCTCCTGCAGCAGGTCGTCGGCATCGTTCACGCCCCCCAGCCGCTGCACGAAGAGCCGGTAGATGGCGTCGCGGTAGCGGTTGAAAAGGTACTCGAAGGCCACGTCGTCGCCCTCGAGCACCCGTGCCACGAGCTGCCGGTCGTCGGCTACGATGTAGTCGGCTATCTCCATACGCGGTCGTCCCGGCGCAGCAGCATCACCCCGAGGGCCAGCGCCCACAGCGGGCTCAAAAGGTCATAAATGAAATAGCGGCTCATGAGGCGCTCCTCGCCCAGCCGCTGCGCAATGCGGCGCACCTCGACGAAGACCGTCACGTAGCGTGCCGCGAGCAGCAGCAGCGCCCCCAGCTTGTACTCGAGCGGCATGACGGCCACGGCGCAGAGCACCGCGAGGAAGAAGAGCGAGCGCGACCCCAGCTCCCACTGGATGTAGTTCTTGACCGCCTGCGGATAGAAGCGGAAGGCCGAGCCGTAGTAGCGCAGGTTGCCCATCCACCAGCTCATGCCGCCCCACACCTTCTCGCGCAGCGTGGCCCGCGGCGAGAGGATGACGCTCACGTTGTCGCGCGTCATGACCTGCTGCAGGAAGAGGTCGTCCTCGCCGATGTTCATGTTCAGGTGGCTGAAGCCGTTGGCGCCGAAGTAGACATGCTTCGTGAAGCCGAAGTTGTGGAGGATGCCCCGGTAGGGACGCCGCCGCACGGCCCGCGCAATCCAGTCCACGGCGTGCATCATGCGCCACGTGCGCATCATGTAGTTGGTGAAGCCCTTGCGGCGCTCGACGCCGCAGTAGCCCAGGACGATGTCGCCCCGCATGAAGCCCTTGGCCATGAGCGAGAGCCAGCGGTCGGTCTGCGGGCAGGCGTCCGTCGACGTGAAGACCATGCACTCGTAGTGCGCCGACTTGATGCCCACGTTCAGGGCCATCTTGCGCGAGATGGGGAAGCGCGGGTCGAGGTGGATCTTCGTCGTCGTGATGAGCGGGAACGACTGCTTGAGCCGCACCAGGTCGGCATAGAAGTCGGTGTCGTGGCCCACGTAGACGATTACCACCTCGAAGTCGGGGTAGCTCTGCGCCAGAATGAGCGGCAGGCGCTCCTCGACGAACGAGTAGTCCTCCGAGAACATCGGCACGATGACCGACACGGGCGGTTCGGTCTCGCGGACCGTCGGCCGGCGGTTGTTCCTGTAACCCGGGATGCGGCCGTAGACGAAGATATAGTAGTAGAGCTGCACGCCCAGCAGCAGGAGCAGCACCCCCGCGAGGGCGGCGCCCTCCCAGCCGTAGCAGGTCAAAATACGTTCGATGAGTTGCATGTTGACGAAATATGCGCCAAAGATAGAAATATTTTGCGTATTTTTGCCGCACAGATGAGCATGAAATTTACAGTCGAACACCAGGACCCGGCGTCGCACGCCCGGGCGGGGAGCCTGCAGACCGACCACGGCGTCGTCCGCACCCCGATCTTCATGCCCGTAGGCACGGCGGCGACCGTCAAGGGCATTTTCCACCGCGACGTGCGCGACGAGGCGCACGCGCAGATCATCCTCGCGAACACCTACCACCTCTACCTGCGGCCCGGCATGCAGATCATCGAACAGGCCGGCGGCGTGCACCGCTTCTCGACGTGGGAGGGCCCGATGCTGACCGACAGCGGCGGCTTCCAGGTCTTCTCGCTCGCGGCCTGCCGCAAGCTCAAGGAGGAGGGGTGCTACTTCCGCTCGCACATCGACGGATCGAAGCACCTCTTCACGCCCGAGAGCGTTATCGACACCGAACGCACGATCGGCGCCGACATCATGATGGCCTTCGACGAGTGCCCCCCGGGCGATGCGCCGCGCGACTATGCGGCCCGCTCGCTCGACCTGACGGAGCGCTGGCTCGACCGCTGCTTCAACCGCTACCACCAGACCGCGCCCAAGTACGGCCACTACCAGGCGCTCTTCCCCATCGTGCAGGGGTGCACCTACCCCGACCTGCGGGTCCGCGCCGCCGAGAATGTCCAGCGCTACAATGCCGACGGATACGCCATCGGCGGGCTGGCCGTGGGCGAGCCGACGGAGGTGATGTACGAGATGATCGAGGTGGTGAACGCCGTCCTGCCCGAGGACCGGCCCCGCTACCTGATGGGGGTCGGCACGCCGGTGAACATCCTCGAGGGAATCGAGCGCGGCGTGGACATGTTCGACTGCGTGATGCCCACGCGCAACGGCCGCAACGGACAGCTGTTCACGGCCGAGGGGGTCATCAACATCCGAAACAAGAAGTGGGAGGCCGACTTCTCGCCCATCGACCCCGAGGGCACGGCCTTCGTCGACACGCTCTACTCGAAGGCCTACCTGCACCACCTCTGCACCTGCGGCGAGATGCTCGCCGCGCAGATCGCCTCGCTGCACAACATCGCCTTCTACCTGCGGCTGGTCACGATGGCCCGCGAACACATCGCGGCCGGGGACTTCAAGGCGTGGAAGGAGACGATGGTTCCGCGTCTCACGCGCCGGCTGTAGCTGCCGGGGCGAAGCCGGGTCATCCGCACGCAAAAGCGCCGTCAGCCCGACAGGGCCGGCGGCGTTTTCCTTTGGAATGCGGATTGGAGCGCGGAAGCGGGGATCAGCGGGACGCCGTCACAGCACGTCCCGCCCGCAGGCAGAGCAGGTAGAGGGCTGCGACTGCCACAAGGCATACGGTCTCCCAGGCGGACACCGTGCGCAGCAGCTCGGCCGAAGCGCCGTCCATCACGCGGTAGTACACGACAACTCCGGGAACCAGCATCGCCGCAATGCAGGCGGCGAGGAACCAGCCGGAAGCCTTCACCCGGCGGTCGGCGGCCCGGAGCTCCGGGGCGGAAGCCTGCGCGGCGCGCAGCTGCGCACGCCGTGTGCGGGCAAGCAGCACGGCAACGCTCGGCGGGCAGATCAGGATCGGCAGCAGCCACCACGCCGACCAGCCGTTGCGTCCCGCACCGCGGAAAAAGGTTACCAGCGCATAGAGATACCAGGCAAAGAGAACGCAAGAGAGAAGAATCGTCCACATAGGCACTCTGTTTTTGTTAAAGGACAGGATGATACCCCCAAGGGAGGGCTTGTGGCAAATATAAAAAAAACAGAGACAAAAACAAATTCCGCAGGCCGTTTTTTCGCGTCGCGGACCGGAATCGGGCGGCAAAGTTCCAGCCTGCAGGAACGCGGCACCCCTTCCGCCGCCATTTTTTGGAAAAAGCGCACGGATTTCGCGCGAAATGTCGTACATTTGTGGGCTATGAGACTGAAATTCCCCGGATTCAAAATCCTGGACCGCTACATACTCGGCAAGTTCCTCGCCACGTACTTCTTCGCCATCGCGATGATTATCATCGTCGTCGTGCTCTTCGACTACGTGGAGAAGGTCGATGACTTCACGGAGCTCCACGCCCCCTTCAAGGCCGTGATCTTCGACTACTACCTCAACTTCATCCCCTTCTTCATCAACCAGTTCAGCGGCCTTTTCACCTTCATCGCCTGCATCTTCTTCACCTCGAAGATGGCCTACCAGACCGAGATCGTCGCCATGCTCTCGGGCGGCATGTCGTTCCGCCGCCTCATGTGGCCCTACTTCCTCGGCGCCCTGATCATCGGCTCGCTCTCGCTCGCCCTCAACCTCTGGCTCATCCCCATCTCGCAGCGACACATCGTCGACTTCGAGTCGCAGTACCTCCGCCGCAAGCAGAACGCCCGCTACGACCAGCACATCTACCGGCAGATCGAACCCGGCACGTTCGCCTACATCCGCGGCTACAACGGCAGCTCGCACCGCGCCCTCTTCTTCGTGTTGGAACACTACGAGAACGGCTCGATCACCCACTCGCTCGAGGCCGCCGACGCCAAGGTCGACCCCCAGACCCGCCGCTGGACCGCCCCGCGATACACGCGCCGCGACTTCGACTCGCTCGGCGTCGAACACTTCGAGCAGTACCGCAACCTCGACACGCTCATCAACCTCGAGGTCTCCGAACTGGGCGAGATCAACGACCTGATCCAGACGATGAACATCTCCGAGCTCAACGACTTCCTCGCCCAGCAGCAGGCCAAGGGCTCCGACTCGATCAACATCATCCAGGTCGAACGCCACGCCCGCTACGCCTACCCGCTCTCGACCTTCATCCTGACGCTCATCGGCGTGTCGCTCTCCTCGCGCAAGGTGCGCGGCGGAACCGGCCTGCACATCGGCATCGGAACGGGTCTCTGCTTCTCGTACATCCTCTTCAACCGCTTCTTCGAGGAGTTCGCCAAGAGCGGAACCCTCCCGCCCGGGCTGGCCGTCTGGCTGCCCAACATCATCTACCTGGGCATTGCCGTCTACCTCTACCGGAAAGCACCGAAATAACACCCGACCCATGAAGAATCCCGCATACTACAAGGAGCGCTGGCCGCTGCTCTTCAACCTGGCGATGATCGCGACGATCATCCTCATACTGGCCGTCGCGGCACACCTCGTCATGCAGATCGGCACGCGCCACGGCGCCCGCCGCACCGTGCCCGACTTTGCCGGCATGCCCCTCAAGACGGCCCTTGCCGAGGCGCAAAAACGCGACCTGAAGATCCACGTCAACGACTCGCTCTTCGTGCCGGCCTACGAGGGCGGCATCGTTCTCGACCAGCTGCCCGAGCGCGGCGTCGAGGTCAAGCCCGGGCGCACGGTCTACATCACGATCAACTCCTTCCGCCAGAAGATGGTCCCCGTGCCCTACGTCGCGGGACGCTCGCTGCGCCAGGCCAAGAACATGCTCGAAATCGCCGGACTGGAGATCGCCGAGCTGGTCTACCGCCCCGACATGGCCACGAACTACGTGCTCGAGGAGTACCTCGACCGCGAGCCCGTGCTGCCGGAGAGCCGCCTCGAGGCCGAGATGGGCAGCGGTGTAACGCTCCACGTCGGCATCGCGGAGGGGGCCGGGCCGACCGTCGTACCCCAGCTCGTCGGGGCGCCCCTGCAGGCGGCGAAGGGGCGGCTCTGGGAGACGGGGCTCAACGTCGGGCGCATCGACTTCGACGAGGGGGTGAACCTACTCAACCAGAAGGATGCCCGCGTCTACATCCAGACCCCGGCGGCCGAGTACAACGCCGCCCCCGGTTCGCGCGTGGACATCAGGCTGACGCTCGACACGAAGAAGGTGGCCGAGAGCCGGGCCGCGGCGGAGAAGCGCGCCCGCGAGATCGCCGAAGAGCGCATGCGGCTCGAGGAGGAGCGGGCCGATTCGCTGGCGCAGGCCGCACTGGAGCGGGGTTTCGTCCTGCCGCCCGAGGCGAAGACGCCGACGGAAAGCAATGAAACCGAATCGGAAACCGACGCATTCTTCTACTGATGACCGACACGCGACATACGGAGACCGTGCGCGACGCCGCCCGTCCCGACCTGAACGACGAGCTGAACGGGCAGACGGAGACGGGATCGGACGCCGGGGAGGACACGGACGACTCGGACGACACGGACGATGACGAGGGGGCGGGGCTCTACGAGCACTTCGCCGTGGTGGCCGACAAGGGACAGACCCCCATGCGGCTCGACAAGTTCCTCACCGTGCGCATGGAGCACTGCTCGCGCAACCGCATCCAGGCGGCGGCCGACAGCGGCAACATCCTCGTCAACGGCAAGGCCGCGAAGTCGAGCTACAAGGTCAAGCCGCTCGACGACATCCGCATCGTGCTGCCCTATCCGCGGCGCGAGGTGGAACTGCGTCCGGAGAACATTCCGCTCGACATTCCCTACGAGGACGACGACCTGCTGATCGTCAACAAGCCCGCGGGGCTGGTCGTCCATCCGGGCGTGGGCAACTACACGGGCACGCTCGTCAACGCGCTGATGTACCACCTGCAGGGCACCGACATCGTCGGCGACGGCGAACTGCGCGCCGGGCTCGTGCACCGCATTGACAAGAACACCTCGGGGCTGCTCGTCATCGCCAAGAACGAGCAGGCGCACGCCCGGCTGGCCAAGCAGTTCTTCGACCACACGATCACGCGCCGCTACGTGGCCCTCGTGTGGGGCAACTTCGAGGCCGACGAGGGGACCATCACCGGGAACATCGGGCGCAGCCCCCGCGACCGGCAGAAGATGTACGTCTTCGCCGACGGGTCGGACGGCAAGCACGCCGTGACGCACTGGCGCGTGCTGAAGCGCTACGGCTACGTGACGCTCGTGGAGTGTCGCCTCGAAACGGGCCGCACGCACCAGATCCGCGTCCACATGGCCTGGCAGGGGCACCCGCTCTTCAACGACGAACGCTACGGCGGCGACCGCATCCTCAAGGGCACGACCTTTGCCAAGTACCGGCAGTTCATCGAAAACTGCTTCGCAACGATGCCCCGGCAGGCGCTGCACGCCCGTTCGCTGGGCTTCGAGCACCCGACAACCCACCGCGAGATGCTCTTCGAGAGCGAACTGCCGGAGGATTTCCGCGCCGTGCTGGCCAAGTGGGACAGCTACACCGCAGGATCGACACCCGAAGCGGCCGCCACGGAGCCGTAGCCCCGACCGTCAGACACAGCAACAAACCATGTTTCTGCCTACGACCATCAAGGAGGTGCGCGCCCGCGGATGGGACGCACTCGACGTCATCCTCTTCACGGGCGACGCCTACATCGACCATCCGGCCTTCGGCGCCGCGGTCATCGGCCGCCTGCTCGAGGCCGAGGGGTACCGTGTGGCCATCGTGCCCCAGCCCAACTGGCGGGACGACCTGCGGAACTTCACCAAGCTGGGGACGCCGCGGCTCTTCTTCGGCGTCACGGCCGGAGCCATGGACTCGATGGTCAACCACTACACGGCCAACCTGCGGCTGCGCCACGACGACGCCTACACGCCGGGCGGCAAGGCGGGATTCCGCCCCGACTACGCCGTGACGGTCTACACGCGCATCCTCAAGCGGCTCTTTCCCCACACGCCGGTGGTGGTCGGGGGCATCGAGGCCTCGCTGCGCCGCCTGACCCACTACGACTATTGGAGCGATGCGCTCAAGCCCTCCGTGCTGGCCGAGGCGGGCGCCGACCTGCTGATCTACGGCATGGGCGAGCGCGTCGTCGAGCAGGTGGCCCGCACGCTGCGCAACGGATACAACGCCAAGCTGCTGCGCAAGCTGCGGCAGGTAGCCTTCCTCGCCGACGAGGAGTATGTCGCGCGGCTCGACCCCGCGCGGACGATCCGCCTGCACTCCTTCGAGGAGTGCTGCCGCGACAGGCGCGCCTTCGGCGAGAACTTCACCGTCATCGAGACCCAAAGCAACCTCATGGAGCCCGAGGCGACGCTCGTCGAGGCGGTGGGCGACCGCTATGTCGTCGTCACGCCGCCCCACGCGACGATCACGACCGAGGAGCTCGACCACTCGTTCGACCTACCCTACGAGCGGGCGCCCCATCCGCGCTATGCGGGCAAGGGCGACATCCCGGCGTGGGAGATGATCCGCTTCTCGGTGAACATCCACCGCGGCTGCTTCGGCGGCTGCGCCTTCTGCACCATCTCGGCCCATCAGGGCAAGTTCGTCACCTCGCGCAGCGAGCGGTCGATCCTCGCCGAGGTGGAGCGCGTCGTGCGGATGCCGGGCTTCAAGGGGTATCTCTCCGACGTCGGGGCCCCGTCGGCCAACATGTACCGCATGGGCGGGCGCGACCGGAGGCTCTGCGCGCGCTGCCGCCGCGCCTCGTGCCTCCATCCGAAGCGCTGCCCGAACCTCGACAACGACCACCGGCCGCTGCTGGCGCTCTACGAGAAGATCCGCGCCGTGAAGGGGATCAAGAAGGCCTTTGTCGGCAGCGGCATCCGCTACGACCTGTTCGACGACTCGCCCTACCTCGAGACGGTTATCCGCCACCACACCTCGGGACGGCTGAAGGTGGCGCCCGAGCACACCGAGGAGCATGTGCTGCAACTGATGCGCAAGCCCCCCTTCGCACTCTTCGAGCAGCTGAATGCCGATTTTCACCGCATCTGCCGCCGCGAGGGGCTCCCCTACCAGTTGATCCCCTACTTCATCTCGTCGCACCCCGGCTGCACGGAGCAGGACATGCGGGCGCTGGCCGACAAGGTGCTCGGACGGCTGCACTTCAACCTCGAGCAGGTGCAGGACCTCACCCCCACGCCGATGACCCTCTCGTCGGTGATGTTCTACACGGGCGAGAACCCCTATACACACGAGAAGGTCTACGTCGCCCGCTCGCAGGAAGAGAAGCGGCGGCAGAAGAGCTACTTCTTCGGCGGGAAGATGGCTGCTCCGGGCAGACCGGGCGGGCCGAGTGCTCCGGGGCGGCGCAGCGCGCGATCGGCCGTACACGCGGCGGACGGCGCGGCCCGGCATGACGGAAAGAGAACCTCCCCGGACAAAGGGGAGAGAACCGCTCCGGCCAAAGGTGCGGCCACCCGCAGCGGGGTCGGAAAGAACCCGGCAGGCGGTGCGGCCCGGCACAGCGGCGAAAAGACGGCCTCGCGGCAGGGATTCCGCCCGCCACGTCACGCCGGATCGGGCACCGGAACGGGTCCGGGGCAGCCGCTTCGCAAGAAGCGGTAGCGCGGACCGCGTCCGCGCAGGCTGCCGACGGGCGCCTCGGGCAGCCATTCCGACAGTTGTCCGAAAGCGTGCGGACGGGCAGCGAATCCTGTCCGCTGTTTTTCGGCAAAACGCAGGTTTCCTCCCCGCATTCCACGAGGGAACTCCCGTTGAACGAAAATCCCCGCTCCGGGCCGAAGGATCGGTATCCGGAGCGGGGTTTGCGTATCGATCGGACAGCGGCCGGAGTACGGCGGCCCTCCTGCGGCCGGTTATGCCCACATGGGCTTCAGCACGCCGAAGAGCAGCACGGCGATCACGAAGGTCACGACGATGTTGAAGCACTGCGCCGTGAGGAAGGCCCACAGGGCGTTGCGGTTCTCCTTCGAGATGATCTCCCTGAGGCGCGTCTCGAGCCCCACGCAGACGAACGCCAGCGAGAAGAAGAGCGTCGAGAACATCTTGGCGACACCCGGCTCGGCCAGCTTGCCCCGGGCGTCGGGCGTGAAGAGCCCGTAGGACTGGCAGAGGCTGAAGACGAGCGAGGCGGCGACGAAGCCGAGGATGAACTTCGGGAACTTCTCCCAGACGATACCCGCCGAGGGGCGGGCGCCGCCCTGCTCGCCGCGCGTCGAGAGGTAGAGAGCGATGAAGAAGGCCACGACGCCGATCAGCACGTTCTGCGCCGCCTTGATGATGACGGCGTGCCGGTTGGCCAGGTCGCTCACCATCATGCTCGAGGCCGCCACGCCCGACGTCGTGTCGATCGTGCCGCCGATCCACGCGCCGGCAACCTCCTGCACCGTCTCCGGATTGTCGAAGAGCAGCGGCAGCAGCCACGAGGCCAGCCACGGCATGAGGTAGATCATCGGGACGACGACGATCAGCACGAGCGAGACGATATAGGACAGCTTGCGGTCGTCACCGCCCGCCACGCGCGCCGCAGTGATGCAGGCCGAGACGCCGCAGATCGAGACGCCGCTCGAGAGGATCATCGCCGTGCGCCGGTCGACGCGCATGCGCCGCGAGACCCGGTAGGCAAAGAACCAGACAACGGCCACGACGAGGCAGGCCTGCACCAGGCCGAAGATGCCCGACTTCATGACGTCGCTGAAGAGGATCGTGGCACCGAGGCAGACGACGCCGATCTTGATGTAGAACTCGCCCTGAATTGCGGGCTTCATCCACGCGGGGACGTGCCACACGTTGCGGATCAGCAGGCCGAAGAGCACCGAGAAGAAGACCGACTCGAAACCGTAGTAGGCCACCGCGGGAATCTTGGCCACGACCTGCGCCAGCAGCGACACGGCGAAGACCACGACGAGCGACGGCAGCAGCCCCCGCATCGGACGGCGCAGCAGCGCCATGCCCGCATAGAGGACGATGAGGACGATCACGAACAGCAGGGCGATGTTGTACCAGGCGACCTCGCCCACGAGCGTCGAGGGGACATTCGGCAGCCGGTCGGGGATCAGCAAGGTCAGGGCCAGCAGCGGGATCGAGACCCAGACGACGACCCAGTCCTCGACACGGAGTTTTTCAAGCAGGGTTTTCATGGATGGCAGGGGTTGTTTCGGATGGTTTGACGGGTTCAGAAGATGCCGGTGAGCATCACGGCGACGACGTTGCGGTCCGTCATGCCCGGAGCGGCGTAGTGTTCATAGGTGTAGTTGAGCTGGCAGCGCAGCGGCCTGACGGGGTGCCACAGGATGCCGGCGGTCCAGTTCGTCTGGCGCGAATCGGCCGAGGCGGTATCCGGGAGCAGCGTGTCGTAGCGCACGACGGGCATCAGCGTCGGTGTCAGGCGCACGCCGCCCAGCACGTACCAGCCCGAGCTGTCGAACGTCCCGGCGGCGTACTCCTCCGTGGCGGCATAGCCCGTGCGGCCGCCGATCCACTCGCCGCGCAGCACGCCGCGGCCGCGGTCGTAGCATACTCCGGCGCTCACGCGCTGCCGCTCGAGGCAGTCGGCACCGTACTCGCCGCCGTACCACGATCCGGAGAGGGTCAGCCCCCGCACGGGGCGGAGGGTCAGCCGCGCCACGACATCCTTCGAGCGGTTGTTGTCCCGCAGGTTGATGCCGGCGCCGTTGAGCACACCCACGTCGTAGGAGAGCAGCGCCCGCTCCCCGCAGGGGAAGAAGCTGCCATGGAGCGTGAGGCCCATGTCGCGGCCCGTATCCTTGAGCGTCTCGCCGCCCTGCATCGCACCGCCGACATAGCGGCCGCCGATCGGCTCGGCAAAGCCCATGAGCCGCTGCAGGGCCAGCGGGTACTCGATCAGCTCGAATTTCAGGGGGACATAGTCGGTGTTCTCGATCGTGAAGGGGATCTTGTACTCGCCCAGCTTGAAGTTCAGCTGCCGGAAGGGTTTGTAGTGGAGGTAGGCGTCGACGATCTTGGGCGAGGAGGCGAACTCCAGCTGCACGCGGTAGTCGAGCGTGCGTGCCAGGGCGCCCCGCAGGTCGAGCCGCACGCGCTTGATGAAGAACGACGAGCTCCCGTCGCTCCATTCGTAGCCCGCCTGCACGTAGCCCGAGAGGCGGGGAAGGCGGTCGAGGCGGTCAAGCCGTGCGTCGCGGGCCGCAGCCTGCGCTTTCAGCGCCGCGACTTCGGCCGCCAGCGATTCGAGCGAGGGGATTTCGGCGGCAGGAGCTGCCGCGGAATCGGACGAGGCGGGAGCTGCGGCGGAGAGACCAGAGACCGAGGAAGCCGGGGCGGCGGGAGCAGAAGTGGCGGCAGGAGCTGGGGCGGCGGCAATTTCGGCGGCCGGAGGCTCCGCAACCGGCTGTCCGGCCCGGACGCCGGACGCCCACGCAAGCAGCGCAAGTGTCAGAAGAAGAGGTTTCATAAGCGGAAGATCGGGTTTTCTGCAAAGTTCGCAACTCCGCGGCAAACGGGCAATACGCGAAAATACCTAAAAAGGGGCCGGGCAGCAGCCCGGCCCCCGCCGCTTGTGGTGAGGGATTGGTGAACTTTTTATTTTACGGACCGGCGGTCCCGCCCGCCGGCACGCATCAGAGTCGGTTGGTCAGGTCCTGCACCAGCTCGCCGTCGAACAGGTGCAGCACCCGGTGCGCATAGGTCGAGTCGTGCTGCGAGTGGGTCACCATGATGACCGTCGTGCCGTCGTGGTTCAGCTCCGAGAGCATCTCCATTACCTCGCGGCCGTTCTTCGAGTCGAGGTTTCCGGTGGGCTCGTCGGCGAGGATCAGCTTGGGATTCGCCACCACGGCGCGGGCGATGGCCACGCGCTGCTGCTGACCTCCGGAGAGCTGCTGCGGGAAGTGCTCGGCCCGGTGCGAGATATTCATGCGGCTCAGAATCTCGTTCACGCGGCGCTTGCGCTCGGCAGCCTTCACGCGCAGGTAGATCAGCGGCAGCTCGACATTCTCGAAGACGTTCAGCTCGTCGATGAGGTTGAACGACTGGAAGACAAAGCCGATGTTGCCCTTGCGGAAGCGCGTGCGATCCTTTTCGCGCAGCGTGGCCACCTCGCGGCCGAGCAGCTGGTAGCTGCCCGACGTGGGGTTGTCGAGCAGGCCCAGGATATTGAGCAGCGTCGACTTGCCGCAGCCCGAGGGGCCCATGATGGCGACGAATTCGCCCTCGTTCACTTCAAACGAGACACCGTTCAGGGCAATGGTTTCGATCTCTTCGGTACGGAAAACCTTGCGCAGGTTCTCCACTTTCAACATGGACATAACAGAAAATTTTGAGGGTTATACAATTCTTTATTTCGTTTCTATGTTTATTCGCTTTTTACCGCGTCGGCGGGGTTCTCGCCGGCCGTGCGCCACGAGCAGAAGGTCACCGTCCCGACCGTGACGGCAAGCACGACGGCAAGGGCCGCGAGAGGAATCCAGACCGAGAAGGGGGCCCGGAAGGCAAAGCTTGAGAGCCAGCGGTTGATGATCCAGAGGCTCACGGGCAGGGCGATGAGGAAGCTGATGCCGACGAGCACGAGGTAGCGGCGGTTGAAGAGCCGCAGCACCTCGGCGGTCGTGGCGCCCATCACCTTGCGCACGGCCACCTCGCGGCGGCGGTGCTGCGCTTCGAACAGGACGATGCCGAAGACGCCCATCAGCGCGATGGCCACCGACAGCAGCGTGAAGAGCCCCACGACGGTCGCCAGACGCCGCTCCTTGGCATACTCCTCGCCCAGCTCCTCCTCGAAGGTGCGGACCTGAATCTCGCCCGGCGTCAGGTGCGGGTCCGCCTCGGCGATGCACTGCCGCAGGTAATCGACCACGCCCTCCACGTCGGCATCGGGGCGGTAGCGCAGGTAGAGCAGCTGCGAGGCGCGGCCGTTTGAATTGCGCGACCACTCTTCCGGGACCACATAAAAGACGAAGGGGACGACGCCGTACTGCATCGGGCGGAAGTTGAAGTCGGCGCAGACGCCCACGAGGGGATCCGATCCGAAGAATCCGCCGATCTCGTCGCCCAGCTCGAAGCCGTATTCGCGGCGGGCCGCCTCGTTGCAGATCAGCATGCCGGTGGGCTTGTGTTCGTCCGATTCGAGGAAGTCGCGCCCGTCCGTAACGGGGATACCCATCATCCTGAGGAAGTTCCAGCGGACGATATAGGCCTGCATGCTGATCCGCCGCTCCTTGTAGGTGCGGCCCCACGCCATGCGGTTGACGCTGACCAGACGCCCTTCGGCCCCCGTGACGTCGACCACGCGCGGGTCGGTGAGCAGCCGATCACGCAGGGCATCGTAACTCAGTGCGGCCTTTTCGGAGAGCTGCACGGCCATCAGGTTGCGGCGGTCGAAGCCCATCTCCTGCCGCAGCATGTAGTTGTGCTGGCGCAGGATGTTGCCCGTGGCGATAATCAGCCCCATCGAGATGGTGAACTGGAAGCCCAGCAGCAACAGGCGCAGGCGCCGTCCGCCGGAGGTGCCGGCAAAGGAGCCCTTGATGACCAGCGCCGGGCGGAACGAGGTGATGTACCACGCCGGGTAGAGGCTCGCCACAAGCGCCATGGCCACGGCCACGATCAGCACGAGGCCGAGCACCGGGAAGTTGGCGGCCAGGGCGAGCGGCGCGGAGATGTAGCCCGCCAGTTCGGTGCTCTGGATGGCGAAGGAGAGGTACCACGCCAGCAGCAGCGCGATGAAGACCAACCCCACGGCCTCGAAGACGAAGCTGAAACGCAGCGCGGCATTCGAGGCGCCGAAGACCTTGAAGGTGTTGACCGTGCGGATGCGGACGGGAACCAGCGCGAAGAAGAAGTTGACGAAGTTGATGAAGGCCAGCACGATGACCAGCAGGGCGATGCCCAGCAGCGAATAGGTCGTCACGGCGGAGCCCTGGGCGCACGGCACGCGGCCGTCGGCCTCGAAGTAGAGGTCGCGGATGCACGACAGGCGGATGGGCTCCGTCTCGAGCACCCCCTCCTCGTTCGCCTCGCCGGGGTACATCTCCGCGTAGACCTTCTTCCACTCCTCGATCACCTGCCGGGGGTCGGTTCCCGGATGGAGCCTGACAAAGTAGTTGTAGCTCCACTCCGAAGGGTCGTCAAGGCAGCGGTCGCCCAGGTCCATGGCCACCTGGCAGCCGGAGAGCAGCGAATTGGCGGGGAAATCCTCGAAGACGGCCACCACCTCACAGGCGTTTTCGGCCGATGGCTGGTCGGTGTCGCACCAGATCATGTCGCCGATGCCGACGCCGAGTTTTTCGGCCGTCGTGCGCGAGATGATGACGCTCTGCGCGCGCTTCAGGTCGTGGACGTCGCCCGCGACGGTCTTGAAGTCGAAGACGTCGAGCAGCGGCAGCGAAATGAAGCCCGTATAGATGTTATTGAAGCGGTCGTAACCCATCTTCGAGGCGTTCTCGCGCAGCACGACCGCAGGGCCGAAGCCGCTCCAGGTGCAGCCGCCGGCCTCGACGGCCGAGGTCGAGGTGATCAGCCGCTCGACCATGGGCCGACAGACCCAGGCCTGCCAGGCGCCGGGTTCGTACCAGTCGGTGGTTTCGACCAGGTAGATGCGCTCCGAATTGTCGAGCGTCCGGTTGTAGGTCAGCTCCCAGCGCACCTGCACCAGGATGATGTAGAAGGCCGTGAAGGCCAGTGTCAGGCCGATGATGTTGAGCAGCGACGAGAGTTTGTAGCGCCGCAGCGTCGTGAGAAAGTTTCGGAAAGCGATTTTCATATCGGAAGGTTTGTTGTTTATTCGGATTTGACGGCGTCGGCGGGGTTCTCGCCGGCCGTGCGCCACGAGCAGAAGGTCACCGTGGCGACCGTGACGGCAAGCACGACAACAAGGGCCGCGGCGAAGACCCACCACCGCAGCGGCGTGCGATAGGCGAACGACGCCAGCCAGCGGTCGACGATCCAGTAGCCGACCGGCGCGGCGACAACGAAGCAGACGGCAACCAGCAGGACGTAGCGCCGGTTGAAGAGGCGGAGAATCTCGGCGGTCGTGGCGCCCATCACCTTGCGCACGGCCACCTCGCGGCGGCGGTGCTGCGCCTCGAAGAGCACGATGCCGAAGACCCCCATCAGCGCGATGACGACGGCCAGCACCGTGAAGAGCCCCACGATGGTCGCGATACGCCGCTCGCGGGCGTACTGCGCCTCGATCTCCTCGTCCATGAAGCGGATCTCGACCGGGTCGCAGTCGGGGTCGAGGCGCTCAACCGTCTGCCGGATGTGGTCGCAGGCGGCGTCCGGGTCGGCCCCGGCAGCCAGGCGCACGTAGAAGGTTTCCATGTCGCCGGGGATGGTCACGAAGGCGAACGGCACGACGGGGTATTGCAGCGGCCGGAAGTGGATGTCGGGGCAGATGCCGACGACGGTGCCGTCGTCCAGCCGGTCGCCGAGTCCGAGCCCCTTGCGGGCGAGCAGGTCGTTGACGATGTAGTGCAGCGTCGTATCGCGGTCGTACCCGGGGCGGAAGTCCTCGCCGGCGATGACCGGGATGCCCAGCACGTCGAGGAAGTTGCTGCGCACGGGGCGCACGTGGATCATCACCTCCTCGCCAGCGATCTCCCGGCCCCAGATCGAGTGGTTCCCGGCGACGAGCGGCCCCTGTCCCGCCGTGACGCCGATGATCTGCGGATTTTGCTTCAGGGCCGACGCGAACTCATCGAAGCGGTCGGCACGGATCAGCCGCTGCGAGTTCGTCCCGAAGGTCAGCACCCGCTCGTGGCTGAAGCCCAGGTCGAAGCGGCGCACGTAGCGCTGCTGCAGGAGCGTAAAGGCCGAGAAGACGATCAGCGCGATCGAGACCGTGAACTGCACGCCGAGCAGCGCCGTGCGGAAGCGGCGGCCCGCCGTCGAGCCGACGAACGACCCCTTGGCGGCCATCGCCGGGTTGAACGAGGTGATGTACCACGCCGGGAAGCTCCCGGCAACGAGTGCCGCGACGAGCGACACCGCGAGCGAGATGGCCAGCACGGGGAGGTTGTCGCCAAGGGCCAGCGAGCTGCTGACATACGAGGCGAACTCGGTGCCCTGCAGCGCAATGGCGACATACCAGGCGCAGAGCTGCGAGAGGATGACGAAGCCCAGGGCCTCGAACAGGAAGCTGAAGCGCAGCGAGGCGTTCGGCGCGCCGAAGACCTTGAGGATATTGACGGCCCGCAGCCGCACGGGCAGCAGCGCGAAGAAGAAGTTGACGAAATTAATGAGCGCGATCACGATGACGAGCACCGCGACGCTCAACAGCGAGTAGGTCAGCGTGGCCGACCCGCTGGGGAAGGTCCCCATGCCGTCGAAGACCCGGCGGTCGAAATAGATTCGGTCGAGCGGCACGAGCAGGCAGTCGCACGGGTCCTCCATCTCCTCCTCGGTCAGCTCCTCGCCCCAAACCGGCGCCATGCGCTCGACGTAGGCGCGGTAGTTCTCCGCGTGAATCTGCTCCCAGCGGCGGGCCAGCACGTCGGGGTCGGCCCCCGCGCGCAGGCGGACGAAATAGCAGTCGTTCCAGTAGGCGGGGGTCATGTCCCGGTCGCCGACGTCGGTCACGGCGACGATGTGCGCAAAGGAGCTGTTTGCGGGAAAATCCTCGTAGACGGCCACCACTTCGTGCTGGACGTCGGTGCGCTTGCCCTCCCGGTCCCCCAGCCAGAGCAGGTCGCCGGCATGCACGTCGAGCCGTGCGGCCTGCGAGCGCGAGAGGGCCACGCTGTTGGGCTGTGTCAGGGCCCCGAGATCGCCCTCGACGGCCCGCATGCCCACGGTCGTGAGAAAGCCCGTCGAGACGGTGTTGAGCGACATCCGGAAACGGTGGAACTCACCGTGGCGCTTCACCCAGACGGGCTGATCCCAGCGCCAGGGGCGGATGCAGCCGCCGGCCTCGATCTCGGGCGAGCGGGCGATGAGCTGCTCGCCGTCGGGGCGCGGCGAGCAGATCGAATAGCCCGTCTCGTCGAACCACGAGCGGGGGGCCACCAGGCAGATGCGGCCGGCATCGGGAATGTCGCGGTTGAAGGTCAGTTCCCAGCGCACCTGCACCAGGATGACGTAGAAGGCCGTGAAGGCCAGTGTCAGCCCGATGACATTGAGCAGTGATGAGACCTTGTAGCGCCGCAGCGTCGTGAGAAAGTTATGGAAGGCGATTTTCATGGCAAAGGCAATTTATCCGGACAATCAGTTCTTGAGCGATTCGATGGGGTCGGCATCCGCGGCGCGGCGGCTCTGCCACCCGACCGAAAGCAGCGCCACGACGGCCGCGAAAAGCCCGGCGGCAAGGAAGATCCACGGCGAGAGGGCGATGCGCACGCTGTACTCCTCCAACCAGCGCCCCAGTCCCCAGACGGCGACCGGCACGGCAATGACGAAGGCCGCGCCCACGAGCATCATGAAGCGCCGCACGAGGCGCGAGAGCATCTCGCCGCGCGTGGCGCCGAAGACGCGGCGCACGGCGATCTCCTGCCGCCGCTGCTGGATGTAGTAGGCCGCCATGGCAAAGAGCCCCAGCGAGGAGATGAGCAGCGCCACGAGGGTGAACAGCCCGATGATGTGCAGCAGGCGCCGCTGCGCGGCGAAGTCGTCGGCGATCTCATCGGTCAGGTAGCGGGCGGCGAAGAAGCCGCCGTCGGTCGTCTGCTGGAAGAGCTCCTCGACCGCATGGTAGGCCGCGGCATGATCCCCGCGGGTCTTCACGAGGATGTTCCAGGGATAGAATCCGTCGGGATCGTTCACCACGCGCAGCAGCGCCGAGGTCGGGGCGTCGAGCGCCGTGCCGATCTGGAAGTCGCGGTAGATGCCCGCAACGACAATCGGTTGGGAGAGGTTCTCGCCCACCTTGAATTCGGGGGCATCCTCCGCAATGCCCAGCTCGCGCAGGGCATACTGGTTGATGTACCAGACATTCGAGGCCCAGAAATTCCGGGATGCGGCACGCTCGTTCGCATCGGCCACGTGGTTGTCGCGCAGCCGCTCGAGCCCCAGCATGCGGAAATAGGTCGAGTCGCCGACGAAGACCTGAAACGAGACCATCCGGTCGGGTCCGTAGGCGATGGTGTTGTTGTTGCCGCGGTCGTGGGGCGTGCCGCAGCCAAGCCCGACGGCCTCGACCTCGGGCAGCGTGCCGAGCGCGTCGCAGAAGCGGCGCATCGAACTCCGGTCGGGGAAGATGTCGGTCCCAATATTGAGGATGTCGCGCGTCTCGTAGCCCAGCGGGGCCTGCACCAGATGGCGGATCTGGAGCCCGATGGTGATCGAGGCGGCGAGCAGCGCGATCGTGATGACGTTCTGCAGGGCGATGAGCAGGCGGCCGTAGAGGGTCCTGGTCCGGTGGCGGAAGGTGCCGCGCACGATGTCGATGGGTTGGTAACGCGAGACGACGAGCGCCGGGGCAAGGCCCGAGACCACGCCCAGCGCGACGACGGCGAGCAGGCTCACACCGGCCACCGGCCACGAAATGTCGTCCCAGACGGCGACCTTCACACCGAGCAGCCGCGAAGCCCACGGGACGAAGAGCTCCGCAATGCATGAGGCGAAGAGCAGCGCCGCGGCGCAGAAGAGCGTCGATTCGAGAATCCACTTGAGGAAGATGTTGCCGCGCGAGGCGCCGAGCAGCCGCCGGGCCGCCATCTCGCGGGCCCGGAAGCCGGACTGTGCCACCGTGAGGTTGATGTAGTTCATCACGGCGAAGACAAGCACCACGAGCCCCACGCCCAGCAGGATCAAGAGGAACGAGCGGCTGCCGTGAGCCAGTTTGTTGGCGTTGTTGACCGGGTCGAAGTAGAGGTCACGCAGCGGGACAAGTCGCACCTGCTGCACGACATTGCCCAGATAGGGCCAATAGATCTCCCTGAAGAAGGAGAGCATGTCGGGGACCTTGGCCTGCAGGTCGGCCCCCGGGCGGGCGAGCAGGAAGGTCACGCCGGCGCCGCTGTTGGACATGCGTTCGTCGTTGGCCGCATTGGTCTCGGTGATGCGCTCGGCCCGCATGACGATGTCGGCCGCGGGGATCGTCGAACGCTCGATGTCGCGCATCACGGCGCTGACGACATAGGTGCGCTCGTCGTTGTCCACGCGGAGCGTCTGCCCCAGCGGGTTGAAGGTCCCGAAGACCTTGCGGGCGAACGACTCCGAGAGGACGACATGCTCGCGGGCGGCGAGCGCCTCTTCGCGCGAGCCTTCGAGCAGCGGGAAGTCGAACATCCGGAAGAAGGTCGTATCGGCATAGAGTACCGAGGCGAGGAACTTCTGCCGGCCGATCTCCACGGGGGTCGAGCCCGCATCCGAATCCTCGAAGAAGGCCACGGCGCAGGTCGATTCGATCTCGGGGTAGCGGTCGCGCAGGTGCTTCTGGAGGTAGTAGCCGCTGGCGACCGACTCCTCGGAGCAGACGGCATAGATGCGGTCGGCCCTGGTCTGACAGTTATCGACGGTGAGCTGCCGGAGCGTGTAGTCGGCCACGAGCAGCACGAAGGCCAGCGCAAGGGTCAGGCCGGCGAAATTGACGGCCGTATAGAGGCGGTTGCGCCCCAGGAAGGTGAACCACGAACGGAAATCGAGTTGGCGGAACATGTGCGGAAGCGGTTACTTGTTGAGAATCAGCACGTCGTTGGAGCCGTAGTTCTCGTAGCCCGAGACGATGACGCGCTCGCCCGGCTCCAGCCCCTCGAGCACCTCGTAGTACTGCGGGTTCTGGCGTCCGATGCGGATCTGGCGCTTGTAGGCGCGGTCGCCCTCGGGGGCCACAACGTAGATCCAGGCGCCGCCCGTCGACTGGTAGAACGATCCGCGCGGGATGATGACGGCATCGGTCGGCTGCCCCAGCTCGAGGTGCAGGTAGTAGGTCTGGCCGCTGCGGATGTTGCGCGGATGGGCCCCGACGAAGGTGAAGTCGGCGCGGAACTGGCCGTTGCGCACCTCGGGGTAGACCTTCCGCAGGCGCATCGTGAAGGCGGTGTCCTGCCGCTCGAAGGTGGCGTCGAGCCCCGCGCGCACGCGGTCGATGTAGCTCTCGTCGATCTCGGCCTCGACCTTGTAGTCCGACAGGTCGTTCACCTGCCCGATCTTCTGTCCCGAGGTGACCGACTGCCCCAGCACGACGTCCAGAAGCCCCACCTCGCCGTCGATGGGCGACTTGACCTGCAGGTTGCCGATGCGCTGGCGGATGAGCTCCATGTTGCGCTTCATGTTGGCCAGGTTGTCCTCCATCTGCTCGATCTGCACGGTGCGGTAGAGCGAGTCCTGTATCTGCCGCTCGATGTTCAGCTCGCGTTTCTTGGCAGCCAGCTCGTAGTCCTCCTTCGACTGGAGCCAATCCTCGCGGGCTATGAGGTTGCTGCGGTAGAGCTCCTCGTTCTGCTGCCAGGTGCGGCGCTTGCGCTCGACGTCGAGGTCCAGCTGCACCTTGTCGAGCCGCAGGTCGAGCTTCTGCTGCTCCATCGAGATGAGCGTGTTGCGCAGGATGTTCTGCTTCTCGGCCAGCTCGGCCTCGCTGTTCAGAATTTCGAGCGTCAGCGACGTGTTGCTCAACTCGACCAGGACGTCGCCCTTGCGCACCGAGGCGCCCTCCTCGACGACGAGCCGCTCGACGATGCCCGCCTCGAGCGGGCTCAACTGCACGGTCGTGATGGGCTGCACCTGTCCCGTGACGCGGATGTAGTCGTTGAACTCGCCGCGTGCGACCGTCCCGACGGAGATCGTGCGGGCATCGACGCGCAGCGTCGAGGAGTTGTCGCGCACGAGCAGCCACACGACGAAGAGCAGGAAGAGGGCTCCCGCAAGGTAGGGAATGCCCCGCTTGGTGAAGAGGGCCCGCAGGCCCTTTTTCTTTTCAATGCGAATATCCATGGTTGTATCGGTTTTTCAAGTCGTTCAACGGGGAAAACAGTCAGCGGATCAGCGGCTCGCCGTTGTAGTAGGCCACCAGCCGCACCTTGATGATGTATTGCAGCCGGGCGCGCAGCCGCTCCGAGCGCGCCTCGAGCAGCTTGTCGGCCGCCGTCTGCAGGTCGAGGGCCGAGACCATGCCGCGCTCGTACTTGCCCGAGACGGCCTCGTAGGCCAGCCGCGCGGCGTCGCTCTTCTTCGAGGCCTGGACGAACTCCTTGCCGTAGCCCAGCATCTGCTGGTAGGCCTGCGCCACCTCGCTCTGCAGGGCCCGGAGGGTCTCCGTGCGGTTCTGCTCGGCGATGCGCCAGTTGTTGCGGGCGCGGCTCACCGAGGTGCGGCGCGCAAGCCCTCCGAAGATCGGGATGTTGAGCTGCGCCGAGACGTAGAAGCCCCGGTTGTCGCGGAACTGGTTGGGGAAGGAGGCGTAGAGCGACCGGTCGTCGAGGCTCATGAAGAAGTTGGTCGAATAGCCGCCTCCGACGTAGAGCGACGGGAAGAGGTTGCCCCGGGCGATGGAGAACTGCAACCGTGAGTGGCGCACGTCGTGGCGGGCCGCCACGGCCTTGGGGTTGTTCTCCAGCGCGTTGCCGAGCACCTCGTCGAAGGGGGCGACGCCGGCCGGCGTCTCGATCCCGGGATCGGTGACGATGCGCAGCGGCCGGTCGGCGGGGTAGTTCATCGCCTCCGCCAGCGCGATCTCGGCCAGCGCAAGGTTGTTCTCCTGCTGCGTCAGGAGGTAGTCGTCCGAGGCCTGCTGCGACTCGACCTCCGCCACGTCGGCGGCACTCTTCAGCCCCAGCTCGAAGAGCTTGCGGCTCTTCCCGAGTTCGGCCGTGCTGGTCTTGAGCTGCTCGCGGGCAAGGCGCACGCTGCCGGAGTAGTAGACCACGTCGAAGTAGGCCTGCATGGTCTTCAGGGCGATCTCGTCGCGGGCCAGCTGCAGCTCCTCGACCCCCTGCAGACGCATGATGCGGGCGGCCCGCACCGTGTTGATGCCGGTCAGCCCGGCGAACAGGGGCATCTGCCCCGAAACGGAGTAGGAGTTGTCGAAGTTCGAGACATCGGTATAGGTGTTGGTCTCGGGGTCGACCGAACGGCCGAAGCTGGTCGAGGCCCCGATGGATCCGCTCACCGACGGGACCAGCGCGGCGATCGACTCGATGTAGTCCTGCCGGTAGTTGCGGTTGGTGTAGTCCTGGCGGCGGACGGCGGGGCTGTGTTCGACGGCATAGCGCATGCAGTCGTCAAGCGTGAGCCGTTCGGCCGATTCGGCGGCGGGTGCAGCAGCAGATGCCGCAGCGGCGGGGCCGGCGGAGATTTCGGTAGCAGGAGCGGCAGCAGGAGCGGCGGCAGGAGCGGCGGCAGGGACCGTATCGGGGCGGACGAGGCTGTCGGCGGGCTGTTGTGCCGCAGCGGGTGTCCAGAAAATGGACAGTACAAGGAACAGAAGCGGGTATTTCAACATGGTTGTGCGTTTGTTCTTCATTCGGCCTTTCGGGTGCCAACGGCGTGCCAAAGCATTCAATACATTGTATTACAGTGTTTTAAGATTTTGCACTTTGGCAGGCATTGTAAAAAAAATGGACACCCGTGTAAAAAAAGTGGACACGCCGGGGCGGTTTTCGCGTCGAAAACGCTAATTTTACCCGAAAATAGGACCGAAAAGATGACCAGAGAGGGAACCGTACTGATCGTGGACGACAACCGCAGCATCCTCGCGGCGCTGCGGCTGCTGCTGGAAAAATATTTTGCCCGGGTGCTGACGCTCCCGGGACCCAATGCGCTCGATGCGACGCTGCGCGAGGAGCGTGTCGACGTCGTCCTGCTCGACATGAACTTCACGGCGGGGATCAACACCGGAAACGAAGGCATCTACTGGCTGCGGCAGATCCGCGCCCGGCGCCCCGAGGTGCAGGTCGTCCTCTTCACGGCCTATGCCGACATCGACCTGGCGGTGCAGGCCATGCGCGACGGGGCGGTCGATTTCGTCGTCAAGCCCTGGGACAACGACCGGCTGGTCGCCGCGCTGCGCAACGCCTACAACCTCTCGCGCTCGCAGCGCGAGGTGAAGCAGCTCAAGGAGATCAAGCGCGAGCTGACGGCCGAGCAGCCGATGTTCTGGGGCACGAGCCCCGCGATGGGACGCATCCGCGAGATCGTCGAGAAGGTCGCCACAACGGATGCCAACATCCTCATCACGGGCGAGAACGGCACGGGCAAGGAGATGCTCGCCCGCGAGATTCACAACCGCTCGCGCCGCAGCGGCGAGCTGATGGTCCCGGTCGACATGGGCGCCGTACCCGAAACACTCTTCGAGAGCGAGCTCTTCGGCCACGTCAAGGGGGCCTTCACCGACGCGCGGACCGACCGTGCCGGGAAGTTCGAGGTCGCGGACCACGGGACGCTCTTCCTGGACGAGATCGGCAACCTCCCGCTGCACCTGCAGTCGAAGCTGCTGACGGCCATTCAGAGCGGGCAGATCGTCCGCGTGGGCAGCAACACGCCGCGCAAGGTCGACATCCGGCTGATCTCGGCGACGAACCGCGACCTGTTCGGCATGGTGGCCGAGGGGAGCTTCCGCGAAGACCTCCTCTACCGCATCAACACCATCCACATCGACCTGCCGCCCCTGCGTCAGCGCCGCGAGGATATTCTGCCCCTGAGCCGGAAGTTCCTCGAGCGCTACACCGCGAAGTACCAGAAGCCGATCACGGGATTCGACGCCGCGGCCGAGCACGAGCTCGTCGAGCACGCCTGGCCAGGGAACATCCGCGAGTTGCAGCACGCCGTGGAGAAGGCCGTGATCCTGAGCGACGGTGGGCCGATCACCCCCGAGACGCTGCTGCTCCGCCCCGCCGCGGCAGCGGTTCAGACGGCCGACCCCGGGGAGGCGACCCTCGAGCAGATGGAGCGCACGATGATCGCGCAGGCGATGGTGCGCCACGGCGGCAACCTCTCGGCCGTGGCCCAGCAGCTCGGCATCACGCGTCAGACGCTCTACAACAAGATCAAGCGCTACGGATTATGAAAAACGACGGCATCTCATACGGGCCGCTCGTCGAACAGCTCGTGCTGCTCGTCCTGGCGACGGCCGGGCTGGGGGCGATCCTCGCAAGCGGGTTCTACATCTTCTCCATCCTCTTCGTGCCGCTCGTCGGGCTCTGCATCTACCGCATCATCCGCCGCTACGGCGAGTCGATCCGCCGCGTGACCTTCATGTTCAACGCCATCGACAACGACGACCTGACGTTCCGGTTCCGCGACGACGAGGCCGAGGCCGACAACCGGATGCTCAACACGGCGCTCAACCGCATCAAGGAGATCATCGTGCGGGCCAAGCTCCGCGCCGAGGAGCGCGAACGCTACTACCAGCTCATCATGGAGTGCGCCCGCACGGGACTCGTGACGGTCAACGACGCCGGAAGCGTCTACCAGGCCAACGGCGAGGCGCTGCGCATCTTCGGCCTGCCCCGCATGACCCACATCCGGCAGACCGAGACCTCGATGCCCGAGGCCTGCCGCGCCCTGCAGGAGATCCGCCCCGGTCAGCGGCTCCATGTCAAGGAGATGACCGAAGCCGGCGAAGTCAACCTCTCGCTCACCTGCGCCGAGATCATGCTCGATCAGAAGCGGCTGCGCGTCATCGCCGTCAGCGACATCGACGACTACCTCGCCCAGACGCAGATCGAGTCGTGGAGCAAGCTCACGCGCATCCTCACGCACGAGATCATGAACTCGCTCGCACCGATCACCTCGCTCAGCGACACGCTGCTGCACCTCGGCCGCCCGCTCGACACGGACGTCGCGCAGGGGCTCGAGACGATCTCGGCGACGAGCCGCCGCCTCACGGCATTCGTCGAGACGTTCCGCCGCTTCACGCGCATCCCCGAGCCGCAGAAGGCGCCGGTCGAGGTGCGCGGCCTGCTCGAGCGCGCCGCGGCGCTCGTTGCCACGCCGCAGGTCGGCATCACGGTCGACGTACAGCCCGCCGAGATGCTCGTCTACGCCGACGAGGGGCTCGTCTCGCAGGTCGTGGTCAACCTGCTCAAGAACGCCCGCGAGGCGGTCGCCGCGCAGCCCGACGCCCGCATCGACGTCCGGGCCCGCATCGACGAGGGGGAGAACATCCGCATCGACGTCACCGACAACGGGAAGGCCATCCCCGCCGCCGTGACGGAAAACATCTTCACGCCCTTCTTCACGACCAAGGCCGACGGGTCGGGCATCGGATTGAGCGTCTCGCGCCGCATCATGCAGCTGCACAACGGGTCGCTGCGCCTCACGTCCAACACGGATCGCCGCGTCACCTTCACCCTGCTCTTCGAGTAGCCCGGCGCGAAGGCCGGAGTCAGCCGGGGCCGCCCGGGACCGCCCGGGCTCGGCCGGGCACAAAAAAGCCGGCGGCCTTTCGGTCGTCGGCAGGGTTGCGGTCGTCCGGTCGGGAAGGCCCCGAACGGGGATGCCCGAGACGGGAATGCTCGTGACGGGGATGCTCGAGACGGAGATCACGTGACGGGCGGAGCGCCCGGGCGCCCTATCGGGGCATGGGGAACGACAGGGTCCGCGCGTCGAGGTAGGAGTCGGGATAGGGGCCCCAGTTCCAGGCCTGACCGTTGCCGATCGTCAGGTGCGGAGTCAGGCGCAGCGTATTGTTCTCCAGGACGGAGATCCGGTCGGGCAGCTGCTCGGGGTCGATCACAACGATCGAGGTCATCGAGACGGCGGGCTGCGTCTGCTCCCGGCGGGGGATTTTACGGTACTCCTGACGCCACGGCGAGAGATGCGCCAGCGAGTCGGGAAGCGAGAAGCCCCGGTTGCGGAGCGAATCGGGACGCGTGGTCTGGAACGGAGACGGTTCCTGCGCCGAAACCGTCAGTACGGCGGCAAAGGCCGCCGCGGCAAGCAGCAGAATCTTTTTCATGGCACACCTTTTTCAAAAAACTTCCCGCAGAATCCGAACCGACTGTACGGCGTTGATCGCGTCGAGGTGGTAGCCCAGGTAGACCAGCAGCGCATTGAGAAAGGCGACCCGCTGGTCGCGGCCGAGGCCGATGCCGCCCAGACGGGCGACGTCGCACGTCAGCATCTCGTGCAGGAGGCGGGAAGACTCCTGCGTCATGTATCGAACGTGCGCGGGACGGTTTTTCGTATAGAGTCCCTCGCTGATATCGAACCAGTCGCCCGGCGCGTAGTCGTTGCCCGGGCAGAAGCCCAGCAGGCGGCTCAGGTGGGCGAGAAACCAGAGGTGGAAGTTGGCGACCCCCTCCCGCATCGCGTCGAGCTCGGCGACCGAGCCCCAGACGAAGTCGAAGAGCGCCTCGTTGGGCTCGCTCTCGCGGACCAGCCGGTAGAGCACCTCGGCCATGAAGAGCGCGACGGTCGACTTGCGCACGTCGAAGGGCAGCAACTGCAGGACGAAGCCCGCACGGACCTCGCGGAAGCGGTCCATCTCGCGGCGCGGCGACTCCAGCCCCTCGAACTCGACGGGGAACATCGGCTGGAAAAGGGCCAGCTTCGAGCCCCGGCCGCTGCGGCTGCGCACCCCCTGCACCATGTAGGTGCGGCGTCCGCCCACATCGGTCAGCAGGTAGACGACCAGCGACGAATCGCCGTATTTGAGCGAGTGGAGCACCACGCCCCGTCCCTTGTAACTCTTCACGGCCTACTCCCTGCGCACATGGACCAGCATCCACCCTTCGCGCGACTGCGTGGCGACGTGCCGGAGGCCCAGCTCCGCGGACCGCGCGACGATCGGCCCGACGTCGGGCTCCAGAAAACCGCTCATCACCAGGTCGCCGCCCGGCAGCAGCGCCGCGGCATAGGCCGCCATGTCCGCCACGAGGATGTTGCGGTTGATGTTCGCGAGGATGAAGTCGTAACGGCGTCCCGCGATGCGCCGCACGTCGCCCAGCATCGGCGTCACGCGGTCGGCCACGCCGTTCGCCGCGACATTCTCGCGGCAGTTCTCGTCGGCCCAGTCGTCGATGTCCACGGCGTCGACGTGTGCGGCGCCGCACCTGGCCGCCACGATCGCCAGTACGCCCGTGCCGCTGCCCATGTCGAGGCCCGAACGACCGGCAACACCCAGATCGAGCACCGCCCGCGCCATGAGCCACGTCGTGGCGTGGTGTCCCGTGCCGAACGACATCTTCGGCATGATGACCACCTCCTCCTCGCCTACAGGGGCGGCCGCATGGAACGGCGCGCGGATGCGCAGCCGCCCCTCGACATCCACGGCCGGGAAGTTGCTCTCCCAGACGGCGTTCCAGTTCTGCGTCTCGATGGCGATGTAGCGCCCCTGCACGCCGTAGCGCGCCAGCAGGGCGTCGACTTGCTCCTTGCAGTCGGCCAGCCGCTCCTGCGGGATGTAGGCCTTGAGCACGCCGCCGCCCGTCTCGAAGCTCTCGAAGGGATAGTCGGCCAGCTCGGCGGTCAGGATATCGGACTGCTCGTCGTCCGCAACGGGGACATTCAATGCGACATAATCCATAATTATGTAAAATTTTCGTACCTTCGTCCGGACAAAGTTACGGATAAACTTTTGAAAGCGCTCGTTTTCATGGCAGAAAATACCAAAAAATGGCAGGAGGCCGGACACCGCTACCGCACCTACATCCGGCTCGAAAAGCGGCTCTCGGAGAATACCGTCGAATCCTACATGCGCGACCTGCGGCAGTTCGCACACTTCGTCCTGCGGCTGTGGGACGTGCCGCCCCGCAAGGTCGGGCGCGAGATGATCGAGCGCTACATGGCGTGGCTCTACGACCACGGCCGCGAAAAGAGCTCGCAGGCCCGGAACCTGAGCGGCATCCGCAGCTTCTTCAACTTCCTGCTTCTCGACGAGCAGATCGACGCCTCGCCCGCGGAGTTCGTCGAGGCGCCCAAGTGCGGGCGGCAGCTGCCCGACGTCCTCACGACCGGGGAGATCGACCGCATCATCGCCGCGGTGGACACCTCGACGGCCAAGGGGCTGCGCGACAGTGCGATGCTCGAGGTGCTCTACTCGTGCGGGCTGCGCGTCTCGGAGCTCACGTCGCTGCGCCTCTCGGACCTCTTCTTCGGCGAGGGGTACATCCGCGTCACGGGAAAGGGCGACAAGCAGCGGCTCGTACCCGTCAGCGCCGCGGCCCGCGACAAGATCCAGCTCTACCTCGAGGAGCGGCGCAAGGCCCGCACCAACGGGGAGGTGCTCTTCCTGAACAACCGCGGCAGAGGACTCACGCGCGTGATGGTCTTCACGATCCTGCGCGAGGCGGCCCGCCGCGCGGGAATCACCAAGCACATCTCGCCCCACACCTTCCGCCACTCCTTCGCCACACACCTGATCGAAGGGGGTGCGGGCATCCGCCAGGTGCAGGAGATGCTCGGACACGAGAGCATCCTCACGACCGAAATCTACACCCACCTCAACCGCGAGCACCTGCGCCGCACGGTCGAGGAGCATCTGCCCCTCTGAACCGGAACAAGCGGCCTGCAGGGCAAAGGCCGCAGAGCGGGCCGGGGCTGCCGGGGGCGGGTCCGGGGCTATCGGGGGCTGCCGATGCCGTCAGGAAATGAGAGAGGGGGGGGCGACGAAAGCCGCGGGAGGCTGTCGAGAAGTTGCCGGGGGAGGGTCAGCGGCCTCGTCCGGCGACAAGCAAGCGGATCTGCGCCCGGTCGGTCAGGCGCAGCGGCGCATAGTCCAGACCCGAGATGACCACCAGCGCCCCGCCGCGCAGGGCTCCGTCCGAAGGGATCAGCGCAGCAAGCAGCTCCTCCAACGGCCGTTCGCGCTGCGCAAGCAGTGCGGCGAAGGCCGCGCGGTAATCGTCCGGGAAGGCGGGGACGAGCAACCCGGCGTAGAACTCCGTCAGCGGGAGCCGGTCGGGATCCGGATGGCTCGCAACGCGGAGGATGCGTCCGTCGGGGGCGACCTCCACGACCGGATCGCGCACGACGCCCGCCGGGGTCCACAGCCGGTTAGAGGCTATCCTTCGGAAGGGCAGCACGGAAGAATTCATCGGCGAAGATACGCACGTCAAGTTGCTTGATATAGAGGCTGTCGACGGCCGTGCGGGTCTCGGGCGTGTGCGTGAGCCGCAGGTCGGAGACCGTGACCGACGGCCGCTTGGGCGAACGGTCGGTGAAGGTCAGCAGGTGCAGGTGCAGCCGCCGGTGCGAGGTGTCGACACGGAACGTGCGCGTAAAGCTCTCCTCGCGGTGGCGGCGCAGCGTCAGCGTATAGGGGTAGGCCTGCGTGCTGTCGTTGCGCTCGATCCACATCCGGCTGCGCAGCACCCGGTCGTTGCGGTCGAGTGAATCGACCAGATACTTCATCGTCAGGCGGTACTCGCCCGGCTCGACGTCGACGACGAAGCTCAACCGGGCCGTGTCGCGCAGCGACCGCACGCGGATGAGCGAATCCGAAAGCACCGTGCGTGTGAAGGTCCGCCGCGCCACGTTGTCGATCGTGTCGAGGATCGCCACCTCGCGGTCGTAGCGCTTGCCCTCCTCTTCGAGCCGGTCGATCGCCAGCTCGACGACGTCGCCCAGGCGTGCGCTCTTGCGCTTCGAGAAGTTGCCGATCGTGTACTGCACGTCCTCGGTCGTATAGCCGTAGCGGGCGAAGATCGGTTCGTAGATGTTCAGCGAGTCGATCCGGACGTTCTGGCTGCCGATGTAGGCGTTCGTCAGGAAGGCGTCGTGGAAGATCTGCGCCAGCTCGTCGTCCGGGATGATCGTATGGCGGGCGCAGGCCGCCGTGCAGAGCAGCGTCACGACGGCAAGTGCCGTGCGGATGAGTCGTTTCATGGTCAGATGTTGTTTTTGATCGTGCCGCGCACGGTCAGGTTCGACAGCAGGAAGGCGACGGCCGCGAAGGCTGCCAGCACGGCCAGCAGGTCCGCAGGACGGAACTCCACGGGGTAGCTCTTCGTGAGAAAGGTCTCGGCGGGGATCTCGATCAGCCCGAAATGCTGCTGCAGCAGACAGGCGCCGACCCCCAGCACCACGCCCAGCAGGGCGCCGCAGCCGCAGATCAGGTAGCCCTCCCGCCGGAAGACGGCCCGCACGAAGCGCCGGTCGGCCCCCAGGGCCCGCAGCGTGGCGATCTCGTCGCGCTTCTCGACGATGAGCATCGTGAGCGCCCCGACCACCGAGAACGAGGCGACGACGAGCACCAGGAAGGCGATGAAGAAGATGCCCCACTTCTCGTAGAGCATGATCCGGTAGAACGAGGCGCGCAGTTCGTCGCGCGTGCGGACGAGGAAGTCGTCGCCCGCAATACGCGCCAGCGCCTGCTTCACGCCACGCGCGTCGGCATCCGGAGCCAGGCGCACGACGAGGGCCGAAGCGCGGCCGGGGTAGTTGAAGAGCGACTGCGCCAGCCGCAGCGACGCGAGCACGTACTGCTGTTCGGTCTCCAGGTCGAGCGTGTAGGCGCCCCCCACGGGCACCGTGCGCCGCGTGTAGTTCTCCAGCGGCAGCAGCGACGAGAAGCGGCCCCGCCGCACGGCGTAGAGCGTCACGTCGGCATCAGCCAGCGAGCGGATGCCCAGCCGGTAGGCCATGGCCTGGCCGACGACCAGCCGTTCGAGATCGCCCAGCCGCACGCGCCACTCGCCCGAGGTGACGGCGTCGCCCAGTGCGAAGACCTCGCCGTAGGCGTCGTCCACCCCCCGCACGGTGGCCGTGGCCTGTCGTCCGTCGTGTTCAAGCAGGGCGCTCTGTTCGAGCGTGAAGGAGAGCGCCGCAACGCCCGGGATGCGGCGCATGGCGGCCGTATCGAGCGCCGATGCCTCGAACGTCCGGCCCCGCAGCGGCGAGACGTTCAGGTCGGCATCGAAGGCCGAATACATCGACCGCACGAGCGTCTCGAAGCCGTTGAAGACCGACAGCAGGATGATCATCGCCGCCACGGGCATTGCCACGGCCGCAACGCTCAATCCCGAGATCAGGTTGACGACCGACCGGGACTGTGCCGAGAAGAGGTAGCGGCGGGCAAAGAGCAGCGGCAGCATCGGCAGGACGGGGCTATCGTTTGAGCGCCTCGTCGATGTGCTCGATGTATTCGAGCGAATCGTCGAGGAAGAACTGGATTTCGGGGACGTTCTTCAGCTGGTTGCGGATCCGCTGCCCCAGCGCCCCGCGCACGAGGCGGATATTGTGTTCGAGCGCCTGCATCACCTCCCCGCTCCGCTCGAAGGGGAAGATGCTCACGTAGATCTTCGCATAGGAGAAGTCGGGTGACACGCGCACGGCCGTAACCGTGACGAGCGACCCGCGGACGATCGGCGCACCCTCCTTCTGGAAGATTTCGGCCACGTCCTTCTGAATCTGTCTGGCGATTTTCTGCTGACGGGTGGTTTCCATAAGCCTGTCTTGTTAATTAAAGTCCGTATTTGAACACCCGGCGGTTCTTCTCCCGCTTCGGCCGCGGCTTCCACGTCTCGAAGCCCTCCTTGTTGAAACGGTAGCTCAAACCGACCGTGATGGTGATGTTGTCGAGCGGCGAACGCATCGGCGTCGTCCAGAAGGGGTTTTCCGGCCCGTCGTCGGTGTTGTCGTAGTATTTGTTGCGGTTGCGCACGACGTCCGAAAGGCCGAAGTAGTAGCGCGCCCGGAAGTTCAGTTCGTAGCGGCCGAAGAGCACGGCGATGCCGCCGCCGCCCGCAAGGCCGTAGCCCCAGCGGTTGTCACGCGGGAGCTTGAAGTCGTAGTCGCCCTTCCAGGGCTCCTCGCCGCGATCGCGCGCATACTCGTTCTCGTAGGTCGAGGAGATGTTGTAGCTGAAGGTCGCGGCCGCCTCGAGGTAGACCCGCACGCGGTTGCGCAGCAGGTAGAAGTGCGGCTGCCACACGACGGGCAGCATGATCGAGTTGATCCGCCGCGTGTACCACTGGTAATCCTTCTCCTCCTCGACGAGCGCGGCGTTGGGGGCAAACGAAAAGCCCTGCTGGATGAACTCCAGATCGAGGCCGAAGCCGCCGACGAAGCGCTGCGTGCCGTAGTAGCGCCACGAAAGGCCGCCCGTGTAGATGCCCCACTGCGCCCGGGTCTCCATCTTGGGGTCGAAGCGTCCGTTGGCCATGCCGTAGCCGGCCATGAAGCCCAGCGTATGCTGCGCCGTGGCGGCATAGCTCGCTGCGAACAGCGCAACGAGCAACAGGAGATGTCTTGTCTTGTGTCGGGTCATGGTCTTCTATCTGAGGCTGTTGAACATGCCGCCCGCAGAGCCGAAGCTGTTGTTCATCAGGCCGCTCTGCGACTGCGGATTATTCTGGTTCCGGTTCTGGCCGCGGTTCTGCTGCTTCTGCTTCGCGCGCTCCTCCTCTTCGCGGCGCAGGCGCTGGATCTCGCGCTCGTCGAGCAGACGCGACAGCGACTGCATCGTCACCGGAGCGAAGATGCGGTTCATGTCCATCGAAAACTCGATCTCCCAGTTGGCCTTCGTGGCGAAGGTATCCTCGCCCTGCTCGTTGGCGTACATCTCCGCGCGCTCGGGCTGCCGCCGCTCGACGACGTTGCCCGTATCCCACTTGCCGTTGCCGTTGCGGTCCTCGATGATGCGGAACTTGATGTTGCCCGCCGGCACGAAGTTGAACTGGATGTCGCCCGTCGCCACGTCGCGCCGCTCCTGCTTCATCGAGTTGTTCTCGTCGAGCAGCTGCACGATGTATTTCGAGCCGTCGTCGCGCCCCTTGACCTGGACCTTCACCGTGGCGAACTTCTCCGGATTGAGCACCGTGTACTTGCCGACGATCGAGTCGTTGGAGAGCCCCGCGACGTCGGTGATCGCCCCCTCGGGGATGGTCAGCGTATACTGTCCGCCCGTCTGCCACGGCGCCCGGAAGTACCAGCGGCGCAGCTGCGCCGTATCGCGCACCATGTGCACGGGGATGTCCTCGATCGACTGGTCCTCGTGGGTCAGCGTCAGCAGCAGCGACGCCGAGTCGACCCGCACGAGCGGGTAGTCGAAATCGATCGTCAGGTCGTTTTCGGGGTTCACGTCGCCCGAAAGCGGCATCTTGTAGGCAAAGGGGTTCTCCTTTTCGGGCTCCACCCACTCCTCGCCCGCCTCCTCGGCCTTGCGGCGCTCGCGTTCGAGCCGTTCGCGCTCGCGCTCCTCCTCCTTGGTCTCGATCTTCCGCCAGGCGAGCTTCAGCTCCTCCGTGACGGGTTGCAGCACGTTGAGTGAGTCGTGCTTCAGGTAGGTGATCTCGCCCTTGATCGTATCGGGCAGCTCGGCGGCGGGAACATTGAACCACAGGGCGATCGTATCGCGGCCCACGGTCTGCGGATCGACGATCACCCGCTCGGCGGGAATGCTGTCGAAGCGCAGCTGCTCGATCTGCGGACGCGCCGCCGCAAAGTAGAGCATCGCCTTGTGCTGCAGCGGCCGCTCGCTTTCGGAGAGTACCTGGCGGCGGAAGACCGCATCGGTGAACATGCGCAGGTAGAGCTGCGGCTCGGCCGAAACGTACATGCGGACCGAGTCGTACCAGACGGCGAAATCGGGCAGCTCGGCGGGGTTGTACGTCCCCTCGAGGAAGCCGATCTGGTCCGATCCCGGATCGTACATCTGGTTGTCGTTCTTGTCCTCGACGGCATAGATGCGGTAGGGGATCGGCTTGAGGTTCTGCGCGATGAAGATGCCGTTGTTCTCGGCGCGCGCGATCACCGCGGGCTTGTACTTGAAGACCGTCGAGTCGTACTCCGGGACATTCTCCACCGAATCGGCCGGGAAGAACCAGATGAACGACTTGGAGACCGAATCGGCCTTGTAGCTGTCGGCCGTATAGCCCGATACGATCATCGAGTCGATCTCGGGGCCCGTCGAGAAGACGTAGCGCATCGAGTAGAGCGGGTTGCCCTCGTTGTTGTCGCGCACGGCGCTGCCGAAGTTGAGCGCATAGGTCGTGTTCGGAAGCAGCGTGTCGCGCAGCTGGATCACGATGCCGCGGCCCCGGATCGAGACCGTCGGCTTCTTCTTCATGGCCGGCGAGGTGAAAAACTCCTTCTGCTGGTCCTTGAGCTGCACGAACTCGTTGAACTCGATGTAGATCTTCTCGTGGTTGAGCAGCGGGCGGTTGGTCGAAAAGTTGTCGGGCGTCATCGCCACGATGACCGGCGGCAGGCTGTCGCGCGGGCCGCCCGTCGGGGTCATCATGCTCGCGCAGCGGCTGAAGAAGGCCGGCAGAAACAGCAGGGCCACGGCGGCCCGCAGTGCCACGATATGTCGGTTGCGGATATTCATCGTTCTCTCCGGATTGCGGTTCGGGTCGTTGCGTCGGTCGTGCCGGTTGCGCCGGTATCGCCGGGGGCCTTGCTCTCGTCGACGAAGCACCAGCCGTCATCGAGCGTGATCCAGGCGCCCAGCCACGGGCGGAAGAGCACGTCGAAGGTCGGTTCGGCGCCCTCGAGGTCCACCTGCTTCTCGGTGTAGGCATACATGCGGTCGCTCTCGTCCACGACCACCACCATGAGCGTCGGGCTCGACACGGTCATCTTGTAGAGGTCCGAATCCGACTGCTTGTAGGCCTGGAAGGCCGGCGTCGTGCGCTTGAGCGTCGGATCGCTCTTCGAGGTGATCGTGCCGGCCAGTGCGTCGGCATACGAGGCGATGCACCACGAGGTCGTATCGGCGTCGTAGGCGTAGGCGTTGACCTTGCCCGAGGGGACCGGCGCCGCTGCGCCGCCCTCCGTGCTCTGCACCTCGGGCCGGATGTAGCAGTCGAGGTAGACGGGCGGGGTGTAGAATTCGTTGTAGAAGCTCCAGTTGCCGTCCTTGTAGGAGTTGCCCTCCTTCCAGGTGCGGAAGACCACCGAAACGTAGAGGTGCGGCAGGTTCTGCGCCGACTTCAGCTGCGTATAGGCGTAGACGCGGCTCGCGGGGTCGGCGACGACGACCATCTGCGTCTCCCGCGAAAGGTGCAGCTGCAGCCAGCCGGAGGCCCCGTCGGATTCGTAGGGGGCGGAGACGGCCGCCGGAGCGGTCATCCGCTCCGAAGGGTTCTCCTTCGAGGTGATGATCCCGTTCAGGGCGTCGTCGTAGGATGCGACCGTCCACAGCGTCGTGTCGACGTTGTAGGCGAAGGCCTGCGCCCCGAGGATCGGTTCGATGACGTCGCCCGAGGAGCGTTGCGAGAGCGGCTTGAGGATGCACGCCGTCTCGTAGGAGACCTTCTTGAAGCATCCCGCAAGCAGCACGGCGGCACACAGGCAGCCGGCGATGCGCCATCCCGTTCCCCGCCGGCTCATGACTCCACGGTTTTGGCAGCCCGCAGCGCCTCGAGCATCTCGCCCACGGTGCGGCCCGTGACGGGATGGCGGCGCGTCCGCATGATTTCACACAGGGGAACCAGCGCGAACTCCCGCTCCGCAAGCAGCGGATGCGGAATCGTCAGGCGCTCGTCCGAGATCACCGCGTCGTCGTAGAAGAGGATGTCGATGTCGACCGGCCGCGACGCATAGCGGCTGCCGCCCGCCGCCCGTTCGAGCGCCTCGGCCGCATGGTTGCGGCCCAGCTGCCGCTCGATCTCCTTCACGGCGTCGAGCACCTCCCACGGCGAGAGGTCGGTCGAGACCTCGAGCGCCTGGTTCGAGAAGTCCGTCGCCGCGGCAAAACCCCACGGCTTGCTCTCGTAGCGGTGCGAACAGCGCAGCACCGCGCCCACGCGCTCGTTGACGAGCCGCTGCACCGTCTGGAGCGTGCGTTTCACGTCTCCCTGATTTCCTCCTGTCAATAATACCACACGTGCCATAAATCTCCTACAAATGTCTTATCATCTTGCTCACGGCAAGTGCAAAGTGCGTGAATACGATCGTCGGATTGCCGTTCTGCGCGATCTGGGCCGAAGCCTCCTCGATCTGCGCCAGGAGCGGCTCGATGTTCCGCGTCCCGACGAACGGCGCGAACTTCGTGCAGAAGGCCAGCTCCTCGCCCCAGAGGTAGCCGATCTGCGGAATGCCCGCATGGAGCATGAAACTCTCGCGCAACAACCGTGCGGCATCGCGCAGAAAGGCCCGCTGCTGCTCGCGCGACAGCTGCGCCGCCTCCTCGGCCCACCCGATCAGTTCGAGGTGCCGGTCGTTGTAGCTCAGGCGCATGAGCGAGCAGAAGAGGTCGAAATCCTCCTTGCGCGAGGCGTCGCCCGAACCGGAGAGCAGGTGCTCGAGCTCCAGCCGGTCGCCGCACGCCAGGCGGGCCAGGTTGCGGGCCTGCGCCGCATCGGTGACGCCGCCGCGGCGGGCCTCCGCTTCGAGAAAATCCGCCCCGAGTCGCGGTACGGCCACCTCCTGCGTGCGCGAAAGGATCGTCGGCAGCAGCCGGTCGGGCTGCTCCGAGACCAGCACGAAGAGCGTGCGCTCCCACGGCTCCTCGAGAATCTTCAGTATCTTGTTCGCCGCCTCCTCGTTCATCGTCTCCGGAAGCCAGACGAGCACCGTCTTGTAGTCGGCCTCGAAGCTCTTGAACGAGAGCTTGCGGATGATGCCGTCGGCCTCGCGCGCCGAGATCATCCCCTTGAGCGTCTTGCCCAGGTCGAGGCGGCCGTACCACTCCTGCGGCGAGAAGCAGCCGTTCCGCTCGGCGAACAGTGCGCGGAACTGCGGCAGGAACTCGTCGCTGACGATCGCCTCGCCCGACTTCTTGCCCTGCTTGTTGACCGGGAAGACCAGGTGCAGGTCCGGGTGCGCCAGGGCCGCGATTTGCCGGCAGTCGGGGCACTCGCCGCACGAGTCGCCGTCGTGGCGGTGGCGGCAGCAGAGGTACTGCACGTAGGCTACGGCCAGCGCGAGCCCGCCGCGCCCCGACGGTCCGGTGAAGAGCTGGGCGTGGCTGATGCGGCCGGCGTCGGCCGCACGCACGAGGTGCCGCTTGAGCTCCTCCTGACCCGGTATCTCCGCAAATCGCATGCTACACTCCTCCCCGTTTGAGCACCGAACGCAGCAGCGCCCGCACGTCGATCCGTTCGCGACGGACCAGGTAGGCCGCGTAGAGTGCAAACAACAAAATATTGAACGCATAGTCCGCGAACATATTGTCCGCAAGGCGCGTAAACCATTCGCAGGCGAAGAAGACCGCAAGGGCCGCGGCGACATACTCGCCGATGCGGCCCCAGGCATAGGGCGTGGGGAAGTAGCGGCGGTTGAGCCACCAGCTGACGACGACCATCGTCGTCTCGCTCGCCAGGCGCGCCCATGCCGCGCCGTAGTAGCCCCACAGCGGAATGAACCACCCGCCGAAGAGCAGCATCGCCACAAGCCCCGAGCCGGTGACGACGATGGCCAGCGAGGTGCGCTCCTCGCGCTTGTACCAGAACGAGAGGTTCAGCCAGACGCCCGTCAGGACGTTGGCTCCGAGTACGACCGGCAGGATGAAGATCCCCTCACGGAAGTCGCGGCCCACGATCAGCGCAAAGAGGTCGCGGAAGAGGGCGATGCCGAGGAAGATCAGCATCGAGACCATGACGTAGTATTTCAGTGCCGCGGCGTTCATCTGCACGAAGTCCGACTTGCGGAAGTTCGAGAGGAAGAAGGGTTCGGCCGCCAGGCGGTACATCTGGTAGAAGAGCATCATCACGACGGCGATCTTGGTGATGGCGCCGTAGACGCCCAGCTGCGCCAGCGCCCCTTCGGGCAGCAGGTAGACGATCAGCTGGCGGTCGATGAACTCGTTGGCCGTGCCGGCCAGCCCGCCGATGAGCAGCGGCAGCGAGTAGACGAAAATCCGGGCAAGCAGCCGCCGGTCGATGCGCGGCACGGTGCGGTCGGTCGTCGGAAGGATCGCCAGCCACGTGACGGCACTCGCCGCCAGGTTGGCGACGAAGACCCAGCCCACGCCGAAGGCGGTGTCGAAGAGCCCCGCGGCGCCGAAGCCGAAGGCGAGGGCGACGTTCAGCACGACGCTCAGGGCCTTGAACTCCACGTAGCGCAGGGCGCGGCCCTGTTCGCGCAGCCGCGCGAAGGGGATGCAGGTCCAGACGTCGAAAAGGATGATCGCCGCTACCAGCACGACGTATTCGGGATGGGCCGTATAGGCAGCCCCCATCATACCCGAAAGCGGATGGCGGAAGAGCAGCGCGAGCAGGAAGAAGACGAGCGCCGCGAGCGACGTGACGCCCCACGTCGTGGCGAAGAGGCGCCGTTTGGCCGCCGGGACGTCGCCGCCCGCCTCGTCGGCCTTGGCCGAGAAGCGGAAGTAGCTCGACTCCATGCCCATGGTCAGCAGCGTGAGCACAAGCGGAATGAGGGCGTAGACATACGTCACGACACCGTAGGCCTCCTGTCCGAAGACCCGCGTGTAGTACGGCGTGAGCAGGTAGCTCAAAAAGCGCACCACGATGGTGCTGATGCCGTAGACGGCCGTCTGTTTCGCCAGTTTTTCGAGCATACGCGACTGTTAAGGTTGCAAAGATACGAAAATTCGCGGAAAAGCCTCGCGGCTTTCTCCTTCTTTCTCCGAAAGAAGAGAAAAAGAGGGAACGGGACTGCCGGCCGTCGGGGTCGGGGATCGGAAAGACGGGCGGCGCACGGTCGGGAAACAAAGCGGGCGGACAGGGACCTCACAAGGGCCACACGGGACAACAGAGGGAGGGGCAGGCCGCAATCGGAGGGGGCTTCCGCCGGGCGAGAATCGGAAAGAAGGCTGCCGGAGATGGCAGGACACCAAACGGGGCGGCCGGAGGACAAAACGAGCGGGAAAGAGCCCAAACGGCCGCCGGGAGCAAAGCGAGCGGGAGCGGGAAAGAGCCCCAAACGGCCGCCCGGGAGTAAAGCGAACGGGGGCGGGAATACGGGTGCCCGGGGCGGAAAAGAGCCAAAACGGGTGCCGGGGCGGATCACCGCCCCGCACGGCCGGGCCGACCGATCAAAGCCACTTCTTGTAGCGGAAGAACCAGATGGTCAGCGCCGAGCAGATAATCATCATGGCGATGGCGAAGAGGTAGCCCAGCGGGACATCCAGCCCCCAGATGGTGGCGTGCCAGTCCAGCTCGGGCATCCGGAAGTTCATGCCGTAGATCGACGCAATGAGCGTCGCGGGCATGAAGATCACGGCCGCCACGGAGAAGATCTTGACGATCTCGTTCTGTTCGATGTTGATCAGACCCAGCGCCGCATCCTGGATATAGTCCAGTCGCTGGAAGCTGAAGTCCGCATGGTTGATGAGCGAGTTGACGTCCTTGATCATCAGTTGCAGACGCGGGTAGATATCGTTCGGGAAGCGCTCCGAGCGCAGGATGCCCGACAGGACACGCTGGCGGTCGAAGATATTTTCGCGCAGCAACATCGTCGACTCCTGCAGCGCGCTGATGCGGTGCAGCACCTGCTTGTCGATCGAATCCTCCGAATTGATCGCCTTCGAGAGGGCCGCGACCTGCTTGGCGATCAGCTCCACGAGGTCGGCATCGAAGTCGATGCGTACCTCGAGCAGCGAGATGAAGAGGTGGTAGCCCGTCGAGTAGCTCCGGTAGTTCATCTGCAGCCGCTTCTCGGTCTCGCGGAAGGTCCGGAACTCGGCATTGCGCACCGAGACCAGCACGCCCTCGTTCGAGATGATGAACGACACCGGCTCGACCAGAAACGAATCACCCGTCGGAACGAAGAAGTTGGAGTTCGAGATGATGGCGTTCTCCGTCTCGGAGTACTTCGACGTCGACTCGATCTCCTCGACCTGCTGCTTGGTCTGGAGGCTGATCTCCATGAAGTTCTCGACGGCCTTCTGCTCCTTGATCGTCGGCAGGAGCATGTCGATCCACAGAATGTCGTCGTAACCCAGCTCGTCAAAGAGCTTGGTGTCGGCATTCCGGATGATCTTGTTGTACTGCTTGAGGTAAATGGTAATCATAAAACGCTCTCTGTGAAATTCCTGAATCCGTGCGGTCGAAGAGAGGCGGAACGGCGTCCGCTAACCTCTTCAGCCGGGATTGGCCCTCGGGGCGACCTTCAGGCCCGAGTCCCAGAATTGTTGAAGCGCCTTATGCTTTTGGTTGTCGAAAATGTAGTCGAACGAGTCGAGCAGTTCGTAGGCCGCGGCTGCCTCGGGGGCGAACTCCGAGTCGAGCAGGGCTTCGTAGCCGTGCTCGAGTCCGAAGGTCAGCGCCTGCTGCAGCGCCCCGATCCGGTCGGGGTCGACCTCCGGGCGCGCCACCCACACGGCAAAGGCGAAGGGGAGCGGAGCCCCCGCCTCGCGCCAGGCGTCGAGCAGCGGATCGCCCGCGGCGAGCAGCGCATGCCGCGCGGCAGGAACGCCGCCGACGCAGTATTCGGTGACGATCTTCGCGCCGGCGAGCGACGGCACGGCCCAGAACGGCACCAGGGCGATGTCGGCCCTGTGCTCTGAAAATTCGCGGATTACCTCTTCGGGATCGGACAACAGCAGCTCGGCGCGCAGATTACCTGCGCGCCTGACACCATAGATGAGCGGCATCGTGCTGAAGCACGACACGGCGGCTATGCGTGGTACTGTGGCCATCGTCCATACGGTGTGAAACGGTTGATTCGATCTGCAAAGATAAAACATATTCCGAAAAAACGGGAACATTGGACGAATTTTCTTCACGTCGCGGAGCGGAAACGGGCCAAAGAGGCGAAAAAGGCGGGACGGGGAGGGGTACGCCGCGGTTTTTCTACAAAATCGGGAAAAAATGCGCCGGGGTCTTGACAAGGGGGTATGGCCGGACGTATATTTGCAGCACGATTCACAGCAAGGCGCCGCCCGGCGCAAAGTTATTGACAGCGGCAAATCCCCTCTTTCCAGCCGTTTGCAAAAAGGAATCAACAGCTTTCAACATTTTATCGACGGCTTGTCGACACTTTGTCGACAGCACCGGCTGTCCGCAGGGCGTTTCCCGTCCGCGCCATCCGACACTCCGGCAATCCGCGAGATCCGACATTTCGCCGTCCCCAGGCGGGGTATCCGACACGGCGGCAATCCGCCGACCCCGGGCCGGGGTACCCGGGACGTCGTCCGCCGGCTCCGCATCCGACAACCGATCCGGGGAGTTCCGCCCCGGTACAAATCCACCAAAAAATCCAATCGTATGGTAACATTCACTCTAATTCCCGACAACAACACCCCGCTCGGCGGTGCCGTCGTCTACGCCTTCGCGTGCGACACGCCGCAGACGGTCGACCTCCGCGTCACGGAGGCGGAGAGCGGGACGCTGCTGGGTGTTCGGCGCTTCGTGGAAGCCTCCGCGGCGGAGTGCGACATCGCCCCCATGCTGCGCCGGGCGCTTCGCTTCACGCCGGCGACGGGCAGCACGGGCGTTCGGCCGGCGACGGAGCGGCAGGTCACGGCGCGCGTGGAGCTTCGGGCCGAAGCGGCGGAGGAGGTGCTCGCCACGGCCCCCGACCGCACCTTTCCCGGCTGCCGGACCGCACCGGCCGGGCCGATGATTCTGACGACGATGCCCGAAAACCGGCTGATCGACCCCGACGAGAGCGACGAGCTGCTGCTCTTCACCGACGCCGCCGAAACAGTGACCGTGACGGCGCACAGCCACGCCTTCCTGCTGGTGTACCGCTATTCGATTCCGGAGGCGGGGCTGTGGCTCTTCCACCTGGCCGCGCGCAACTTTCCGGGGGCGGAGAGCCTCACGGTCGATGCCGGAGCGTGCGGCACGGTTCACTATACGGTCGCAGCGGTGCCCGACGGCGCGGTGCGCCTCGCCTGGCGTTCGGGCGAGGGGTCCGTCGAGCAGTGCACCTTCCCGACGGTCCGCAGCGTGAGTGTCGCGGCCGAAAAGCAGCGCGTATGCGGCCCCGACGGCCTTGCGGGGGCTGCGGCGGAGCTGGAGCGGCGCGAGCTGCTCGTCTCGGCCTTCGAGCCGGCGGAGGTGCTGGAGGCGCTCGGGGAGGTGCTCGCCACGCCCGACGTCTGGCGCGCCGCGGACGGGGAGTACGAAGGGGTGGACGTACTGACCGAAGAGGCCGTCGTGCGGCGCTACGGCACGATGAGCACGCTGGAGCTGGAGATTCGTCCCAAGCGCAAAAACCGGATGCCATGGAACTGACGATCGACACCTTCGGCTGCGACCTCGGCACGAACCGGATCCGCATCCCGGGATTCGGGGCCGCGGCGCTCGCCGATCCGAACGAGGCGCGCGAGGGGCGCTCGCTGAAGATCACGATCCCCGCGACACCGCGCAACGACGCCCTCGTCGGCGGCGCCCGCGACCTGCGCGCCGAGCCCCGCTTCAACATGGAGCGGCACACGGCCGTCCTGACGGCCGACGGGGCCCGGCTGCTGGCCGGGACGGTCCGGCTGCTGGCCGTCACCGACGAGGGGTACACGCTCGAAATCCGCGACGGCGGGGCGCAATGGGCCGAGAATGCCGCACGGCGGATGTTCAACACGCTCGGCGTGGAGTATGCGGCGCAGCTGACCCCCACGGTGATCTGCGACAGCTGGACCGGCGACACGCCCGTGCGCTTCTTCCCGATCCACCGCGACGAGTACGAGCAGCAGAGCGGCGCCTCGGACCTGCTGCCGGCCGAGCGGCTCCTCTCGGTGGACGACTACCACCCCTTCCTGCACGTCGCAACGCTCGTCGAGCAGCTCTTCGCCGAGGCGGGCTACCGCATCCGGAGCCGCTTCTTCGCGTCGGAGTTTTTCCGCTCGCTCTACATGAGCGGCGCCTACGTCTCGCACGACACGACGGCCGTCGAGGCCCGCATGGGGTTCAGCGCCCGGCGCTTCGCCCCCGCAACGGCCGCGGCCGACCTCCTCGGCCGGGTCTACGCCAATCCGGCCTCGACGCTCAACTCCGTGGGCAACATCGTCGAGACGGCCACCCCGCAGAGCGTCGACGCCGACGGTGAGGCGGTCGCCGGGCTCTACAACAACGGCAACTGCTTCACGACGGAGAACGGCGCCATCCGCTTCACGCCGCCGACCGAGGTGAGTGCCGGCTTTGAATACCGCCTCCGCTACACGACCGACCACCGCATCCTCTCGCGCACGCGTCTCACGGGCTTCGACTCCTTCTACCTCGGGGCCGGGAACCGGATGACCTTCACGCTGGCGAACCGCTACGCCGACCGCCGCGGCGAACTCTCGGCCAACTACACCTACCGTGTCATCGTCTTCAACCACGGCGAGGGGGGCTCCTACCTGCTGACCTACACGTGCGACGGCGTCGCGGGCACCACCTGGTGCGAATTCGCCGCCCGGAGCGCCAGCGTCACGACCCCCGCCGGCAAGACGCTCTCCACTCCCCGGCTCTTCATCCGCCGCGGCGAGGCCTGGGCCCCCTACGTCGGCGACTGGGCCCTCTACGACGGCTACGTCGGGGAGACGGGGCAGACGACCGTCGACGTGCGGCTGCGCACCGTGGCCGAGAGCCTCTCGCCGTCGTCGCCCAAGCGCTTCCACGACATCTTCTTCTACGGGGCCGAAGAGGGGATGACGTTCACGCTCCACAAGGAGTGCTCGCTCCGGCCGCTCTTCGCGTCGAGCCCCGGATTCGGGTCGCAGATCGCCTTTGCCGATGTCGCCCGCCACGCCGTCCGGCAGATCGAGCTGCTCGAAGCCCTCGCGCACCTGTTCAACCTGCGCTTCTACACCGAGCCGGAGAGCCGCAGCGTCTGGATCGAGCCCGAAGCGGAGTTCTTCGGCAGCGGGCCCGAGGTCGACTGGAGCGGCCGCACCGACTTCGCGCAGGGAGTCGAGCGGCAAGAGATCGCCCCCGAGATCCACGAGCGGCGCACGTGGGGCTATCAGGCGGGGGACGGCGCCGTGAGCCGCTACGAGGCGGAGCAGCAGACGGAGTTCGGGCGCTGGAGCCGCGACACGGCGAGCCGTGCGGCGCAACAGGGCGACCAGACGCGGCTCAACCCGCTCTTCAGCCCCTCGCTCGACTCCGTCGGGCACTACCTCAACGCCCCGTCGGCCCGCATCCTGCAGGTCGGGGACCGCGACGATGCCGAAAGCGACGGCACCAACTTCACGCCGCGCATCGTCCGCTACGCGGGCATGCACCCGCTCGCCGAGGGCGAACGCTGGGGCTACCCATCGGACGAGCCGACCTATCCGCTCGCGGCGTTCCACTTCGAGGGCGACGGGACGCTGGAGCCCTTCACGCTCTGCTTCGAGGACCGCGACGGCGCGCAGGGGCTGCACCGCTACTACGACCGGCAGGCGGCGCGCGAGGAGCGCTACGAACGCATCACCCTCACGCTGCGCATCGACCCCGACGAGTACGAGGCGCTCCTCACGCCCGGGACCGGGGGCGCGGAGCTCCGCTCCGTCTTCCGCATCGACTCGGGCGGCGGCGTGGTCCGCGCAACGCTCCACGCCCTCGGGGAGTACGACCCCGAGGCCCGCTGCGCCCGCTGCACGTTCAACCGCCTGGCGGAGGAGGGCACGGCATGACACGCTATGAAACGCTCCTGCGCGACGCCCTCGTCGAGGAGGTCGGCACGCTCGACACGAGGGCCGCCGAGCAGCTGATCCACCGGGGGCTGCTCAACCGCACGGCCTGCGAACGCCTCGTCGTGCGGCGCGAGGTGGCCCGCCTCGCCCGCGAAGGGGTGCCGCGCTGCGAGGCCCTCGTCGTCGCGGCCGACCTGCTCTGCTGCTCCTACGAAAAGGCCCGCGGACTCTTCTACGGGAAATGAATCACCACCAAAAAACAACAAAACCATGAAATCCGAAATCCAGATCAACAACACGGCCGGGGAGTGCCACATCGACATCGAGGGCACGATCGGCGTCGCCGAAGAGTGGCAGTTCGACGAACCCGAGGAGCGGGTGGCCACCTACGAGCGCTTCCGCGAGGCGGTGCGGCGCATCGGCGCCGTCGAGGCGCAGCGCATCGTCGTCAACATCCGCTCGACGGGCGGCGACGTCAACGACGCCCTGCTGATCCACGACGCCCTGAAGCAGACCGGCGCACACGTCACGACGCGCTGCTACGGCTACGTCGCCTCGGCCGCGACCATCATCGCACAGGCCGCCTCGGAGGGGTGCCGCGAAATCTCGGCCAACGCCCTCTACCTGATCCACACCTCGGTCTGCGCCACCGAAGGCAACGCCGCGGAGCTGGCCGGGAAGACCGAGCTGCTGCGCCAGACCGACGCCCGCATCGCGACGATCTATGCCGCCCGTTCGGGTCGTCCCGCCGAGGAGTTCGAGGCCCTGATGAACGAGAACAACGGCAACGGCCGCTGGCTCTCGCCCGAGGAGACCGTCGCCGCGGGGCTCGCCGACCGCGTGATCGACACGGCGGAGCGTCCGGCCGCCTCGCTGGCGAAGCAGATCACGCGGGGCTGGCGCCGCCTGCTGGCGAACATCGGCCTGCGCGACAAGACGCCCGACGAAGCCGACCGCAACATCCTCCACTTCGGCGAAGAGGAGGCGGCAGCGGCACGGCAGCAGCAGTCGGCCCTTGCGGCCGAGGAGCTGCGCCGCAGCGTCCACGCCACGCGCACGCTGCCCCGCGAGGACCCCTCGTGCAGCGAGGCGGCGCGCTCGGCCAACGAACGCGCCTATCAGGAGGATGCGCGGCAGTTCCGCAAGGCCCTCTGACCCCTTTTTCCGTCAAAAACGCGGGGTGCTCCGGTCCGCGACCGAGCCAACGCCCCGACCAACCAAATTCCAACCCTATTTTCCAACCACTTAAACACACAACACCATGAGTTTGCTCGAAAATGCAAAGCAGTACACGGGTTCCGACCTCGAACAGATCTTCTTCCGCCCCATGCTGACCGGCGAGTCGGCGCTCGACCTCGGCGTCCGGGTGCTCTACAACCTGCCGACGCCCACGACCGTCCACCTCTGGGACGGGCAGCGCAACATCCTGCAGAAGTACACCGCCGCGGGATGGAATGGCGGCCAGGCGGCCAAGAAGTATCAGAAGACCATTCAGCTCTCGCCCGTGAAGGCCGAGCTGGGCTTCTCGGCCGCGGACTACTTCTCGCTCGTCTACGAGAAGATCGCCGCACGCGCCGATGTCAACATGGACGACCTGACGGGCACCGAGCTCGAACAGGCCGAGACGGCGCTCTTCAAGCAGGCGCTCGCCGAGAACATCCGCGCGACGATGTGGGTGGGCGACACCACGGCCGAATCGGGCTACAACACCTTCGACGGCTTCCTGAAGGCGATCAAGGAGTTCGACAGCGAGTCGGTGATCTTCAGCGAGCCCTACCAGACCGCCGACCTGACGGCCGAAAAGGTCGTCGAACGCTTCGACAGCCTGTGGCAGAGCGCCGGCGCCGCGCTGCAGGACCTCAAGGGCGAGGGGCAGCTGGTCTTCTTCGTCACTTCGGACATCTACTTCCTCTACGAGAAGTACCTCGACGCGAAGGGTGTCGACACGGCCTATACCGACACGATCAACGGCCGTCAGAGACTGGCCTACCACGGCATTCCGGTCGTCGACGTGCGGCTGGGCAGCTACCTCTCGAGCACGTCGTTCCACCAGTCGTTCTGCCTGCTGACCGACCGCCGCAACCTCGTGCTGGCCGTCAACACGGCCGACTTCCCCGGCAACGAGGTCCGCATGTGGTACAACCCCGACGAGATGGAGAACCGCCAGCGCGCCGTCTTCATGGCCGGGTGCGACATCCTCGACGAAGGGCTCGTTGCCTACTCCTACGGCGCATAGCGCGGCCGGGCGGAGCGCGCTCCGCAACACCCCGCAACGGGACGCCGCCCGCACGGCGCACGGGCCGCGGCGGCCGGGCCGGAACCGCCGGTCCGCCGCCCGCGGGCGGCTCCGCAGACAACCTCAAGACACAAACCATGGACAGACAACAGAAAACCAAAACAGCCGTCGCCGTAGGCAACCGCACGTCCGACCCCTACGTGGTGCTCGGTGCCGGGCGCGTCGAGAGCGACCGCTTCTGGCGCTGGGGCGACGACAACCTCTTTCCCGAGGCGCTGGCCCTGATGGCCCGCCGCTCGACCACGCACCGCCGCATCATCAACGACAAGGCCGACTACATCTCGGGCAAGGGCTTCGTCTGCGACGAGGCCCGCCTGCCGCGCCTGGCGGAGTTCGTCCGCCGCGCCAACGGCGACGGCGAGAGCCTCCGGCAGGTGCTCAACAAGGTGGCCTTCGACAAGGCACTCTTCGGCAACGCCTTCCTCGAGGTGGTGACCGACCCGCACCACACGTTCCTCTCGCTCTACCACCAGGACGCCTCCCGCTGCCGCGTGGCCCGCGACTCGGAGCACGTGCTCCTGCACCACGACTGGCGGGCCTTCCGGCCGCAGCAGGCGCGGCAGCTGCCCCTCTACCCCCGTTTCGAGGAGCAGGAGGACGGCACGCTGCGCGCGCTGATCCACTACAAGGACTACGAACCCACGTTCACCCACTACGGCGTGCCGCCCTACATCGCGGGGTTCAACGTCTCGGCCATCGCCTACAAGACCGACCGCTGGAACATCTCGCGCCTGGACAACTCGTTCCAGCTCTCGGGCGTGATGATGCTCGACGCGGCGGTCGACAGCGACGCCGAGGCCGAACGCATCGTGCGGCTCGCCGAGCAGAAGTTCGCCGGGAACCCCGGGCAGGTGATGTTCATGATCCGCGACGGCGAGGGCGACGACGACAACTCGCGCTTCATCCCCATCACGTCGCAGAACGAGGGCGACTGGCAGGCGCTGCACGAGCAGGCCGTGGGCGACATCGTCGTGGCGCACTCGTGGTTCCGCTCGCTGAGCGGGCTCGACTACGCCGCGGGATTCAGCGCCGAGCGCATCCTGCACGAATACGAGGTGGCGCTCAACACGGTCATCCTCGCCGAGCAGGCCGAACTCATGGAGCCCGTCCGCGAGGTCATCGCGCTCGCAACGGGACTCGACACCTCGTCGCTGCAGATCGTCAACCGTCCGCCGACCCGCTCGAAACCCGTCTACATGAAGGTCTGGGAGGCCCGCAAGGCCGACGGGCTCGACTACGACCCGGAAGATCCCAAACAGCAGGCCTTCCTTTCGGAAATCACCAAGTACAACGTTCAAAGCATCGGATGACATGAATACCCTGATCACCCCCGCACAGGCCGTGCGGCTGGCCTTCGGCGACGGCGAGTGGCTGCCGCCCGAGGCCCTCACCGAGGCCGACATCGCCGCGGCCGAGGAGCGCCACATCGTCCCGGTCATCGGGCGGGCGCTCCACGAGCGGCTGCTCGAAGGCCAGTATCCCGACTTCGTCTCCTCCCATCTGGCCGCCTGCACGGCCCTCTTCACGCGGGCGCTCGTCCAGCCCCGGCTCGACATCCGCACGGGCCAGAGCGGCACGACGGTCCCCAAAACCGACTATGGCTCGGCCCCCGACACGACGGCCCGGCGCGCCCTGCGGCGCAGCCTGCTCGCCCAGGCCCGGACGCTGCTGCACCGCGCGGCCGGCTACCTGGCCGACCACCGGGACACGATTCCCGAATACGACCCCGATAGCGACATCCTCAACCGCTGCACGACCGATGGAAACCTTGTACAGATACGTTAGCGGCGCGGCCGCCGGCATCGCCGGGCTCTTTGCCCCGGCCGGACCGCTCATCGCCACGACGCTGCTCTTCATCGTCATGGACTTCCTCTCGGGCGTGGCGGCCGACCGTGCGGCGGCCCGCCGCGCCGGGCGCCCATGGTACTTCGAGAGCCGCAAGGCGTGGCGCACGGTCGCAAAGGCCGCCCTCGTCCTGACAGCCATCGCCATGGCGTGGCTGCTCGACACCTGCGTGCTGGACTTCCTGCAGCTGAACGTCGCGCGCCTGTTCGCCGGCTTCACGTGCGGCGTCGAGCTGTGGTCGTTCCTCGAGAACGCCGCGCAGCTCTCCGACGCCCCCTTCTTCCTGCGCATGCGCCGCTACGTCCGCCGCCGCATCGGAAAGGAGGTGGGCGATGAGTAGGGGACTGCGCAACAACAACCCCGGCAACATCCGCCGCTCGAAGGTCCGCTACCGGGGCGAGGTGCACCCCTCGCAGGACCCCGAGTTCCGGCAGTTCAGCGCCCCCGAGTGGGGCTACCGCGCGATCTTCGTGCTGCTCGACACCTACCGCGTGCGCTACGGGCTGCGGACCGTCACGCAGATGATCTCCCGCTGGGCACCGCCCACCGAGAACCGCACGCAGGCCTACATCGACGCCGTCTGCCGCATGACGGGCCTTTCGCCCGACGAGCCCCTCGACACGCGCGACCGGGCGACGATGGTGCCCCTGGCGGCGGCCATCTCGCGCGTCGAGAACGGCACGGCGGCCGCCATGCGGGATGTCGAGCGCGGATGGGAGCTCTTTTCCGAGTGATTTTCGTATCTTTGGGGATATGAAACTCCCCGCACTGCGATACGGACGGCTGCTCGCGCGTCTGGACCGCATGCCGATGCTCAAGGCCGTCGTGCCGCTGGCTGCCGGCATCGCCCTGGCCGACGTGTGCGAACTCCCGGCATGGTTTCTGGCGGCAGCCTTTCTGACGACGGGCGCGGCGGCGATGCTGCTGCGCTCGTCGCTGTGCACGGTGGCGATGCTCCTCACGGCGGGGCTGGCCGCGGCGCAACTCCGCGCGGGCGAGGCAACTGTGCCGCGCAACGTCGCCACCGGCTGGGAGATCCGCATCGACGACATCCCCGCGGACCGGGGACGCTACTTTGCCGCCAACGGCACGATCACGGCCTGGCGCGACCCGGCAGACGGGCGGTGGCACGCCGCGGCGGACCGGGTGATCGTGCGCACCGACTCGCTCACGCCGCCCGAGGCGGGCGAGCGGCTCCTCTGCCGCGGGGTGGTGCGGCCCCTGCGCGGCGGATCGGAGAGCTACCGCCGCCTGATGCGCCGCCGGGGCTTCGTCGGGAGCATCTACCTCTCCGGGGCGCAGCTGCTCGACCGTAAGGCGGGCCCGGGCAACCGGCTCCACATCGGGGCCGTGCGGCGGCTCGGAAGGCTCGACCTCACGGCGGAGGCCGGGGCCGTCGTGCGGGCCATGACGGCCGGGGACCGCAGCGGCATCACGCCCGGGCTGCGTGAGGCCTACTCGCGCAGCGGATTCTCGCACCTGCTGGCCGTCTCGGGCCTCCACACGGGCATCGTCTTCCTGCTCATGAACCTCGCGACAGCGTGGATGCCCCTGCTGCGGCGCGGGCACCTGCTCCGCAACCTCGTCGCCGCGGCCGCCGTCTGGCTCTTCGTCGCGGCGGCGGGATTTCCGCCGAGCGCCGTGCGGGCCGCCGTGATGTGCACGCTCCTGCAGTTCGCCCTCGCCTCCGCATCGGAGTATGTCGGCATGAACGCCCTCGCCGCGGCGGCCTTCGGCATGCTGCTGTGGAACCCCGCCTGGCTCGGCGACATCAGCTTCCGCCTCTCGTTTCTCGCCGTCGGGGCGATCCTCGCGTGGGGCGTGCCCCTCTGCCGGCGGCTGCGGACCCGGTGGCGGATGCTCAACACCGTCATCGACGCCTACGTCATCGGACTCGTGGCCACGGCGGCCACGGCACCCCTTGTCTCGCACACCTTCGGCATCCTTTCGCTGGCGGGGCTGCTGCTCAACCCCGCGGCCATCCTGCTCGCCACGGTCGTCGTGCTGGGCGGCACGCTCTGGATGGTAGTGCCCGTCGGGGTGCTGGCCCCACTCTTCACCGCGGTGCTCGGCGCGGCGGCCGGGGGCGTCAACGCCCTGGCGCGGCTGACCGCAGCCCTGCCGGGCGGCGTCGTGGAATACACGCTCGGCGGCGGGGCCACGGCGGCCGTCTACCTCTTTTTTGCCGCGGCAACCCTCGCGGCATGGAGTGTGGATGCGAAAAAAAGCGTACATTTGCCTAATCATTAACCCCGGATAACCGCATCATGCAACCGCGCGAAACCCTGACATCCGAAGAGCTTGCCCTGCTCCTCACCGAGCCGGTGCAGCAGGCCATTGCCGCCGCCCGGAGGCGCGACCCGCTGGAGGTGGCGCTCGACCGCCGCATTCCCCATGCGCGGCTCGTCGCCACGCAGGTCAAGTACCTCGCCCGCGCGGAACGGAAACTACCGACCTACGCCGCGGCGCAGTGCATCCTCCCGCCGCTGGCCTTCGAGCAGGCGTCGAGCGAGGCCTGCGCGGCGCACAAGGCGATCACGGGCGACGCGGTGCTCGACCTCACGTGCGGACTGGGCGTCGACACGCTCTTCCTGAGCCGCCGCTTCCGCCGCGTCGTCGCCCTCGAGCGCGATCCGGTGCTGGCCGACGTGGCGCGCGAGAACTTCCGCCGCCTCGGCGTCGGGAATGTCGAGGTCGTCACCGCCGCGGCCGAGGAGTACCTCGACGGCGAGGGGCTGCGCTTCGACTGGGTCTACGCCGACCCCGACCGGCGGGCCGCCGACGGGCGCAAGCTCCTGCGGATTGAGGAGTGCTCGCCCGACGTTCTCGCCCTGCGTCCCCGCATCCGCGCGGCGGCCGCACGGCTCTGTCTGAAGAACTCGCCGCTGTTCGACGTCGACGAGGCGCTGCGCCTCTTTTCGGACGCCCGCGTCGAGGTGGTCTCGCTCGCTGACGAGTGCAAGGAGGTCATCGTCTGCGACGACGGCAGCGGCCCGCTCGTAACGGCCACGGCACTCGGCCGGGGGAGCTTCGCGGCCCGCCCGGGCACGGAGCCGCCCGCCGCGCCGGCACGCTTCGCGGCAGAGCGCTACCGCTGGCTCATTGTGCCGGACGTCGCCCTGCAGAAGGCGCGGCTGACACGGCTGCACCTGGCCGGGCGGGCCGACATGTGGAGCGAAAACGGCTTCGCCTTCGCCGCGGAGGAGCCGCACGGCGTGATCGGGCGGGTGCTCTCCATCGAAAGGATCGAGCCCTACGACCCGCGGCGGCTCAAACGCGAGCTGAAAGGGCGCGGCGCGGAGGTGCTCAAGCGCGACTTCCCGCTCCCGGCCGAGGAGCTGATGCGGCGGCTGGGGCTGCACGCCGGAGGCGACCTGCGGCTGGCCTTCACGAAAAGCGGGGGCGATTTTTGGACAATCCGTCTCAAATGACTATATTTGCGACTGCCCGTCAACGACTTATGAAACTACGCGACATACCGACCTATTTCACCGACACGATCTTCCGCCGCAGCCTCGACGAATGGCGGAATCCCGTCGTGAGGTGGTTCGTCCAGCAGTACAGGCTGTTGTTCTACACGGCGCGCGGGCTGCTGGAGCACGGAACCACCGTCCGCAGCGCGGCGCTGACCTTCTACACGCTCATGTCGCTGGTTCCCATCGTCGCGGTGATCTTCGCCGTCATGAAGGGCTTCGGCCTCGCGGACAAGCTGACCGAAAACCTCTACGCCCTCTTCCCGCAGAGCCCCGAGACGATCGACTACATCATCTCCTTCGCCGAAAAGGCGCTGGCCCGCACGCAGGGCGGCGTCGTGGCCGCCGTGGCGCTGGTGATGCTCTTCTGGGCGGTGATCCGCGTCTTCGCCTCGATCGAGAGCGCCTTCAACAACATCTGGGAGGTGAAGGTCGAGCGCAGCATCACGCGCCAGTACACCGACTACATCGCCGTGGTGATGATCGTGCCGATCCTCTGGATCCTGGCCAACGCCGTGGGCAACTACGCCGGCGAGCTGCTCGGCGAGCACGACGGATGGGGATTCGCCCTGCTCTCGCGGCTCTTCTCGATGGTGGTGATCTGGGTGATGTTCACCTTCCTCTACATGATTATCCCCAACGCCCGGGTGCGCCTGCGCAGCGCCCTGATGGCGGGCATCATCGCCGGGACGATCTTCCTCTGCTTCCAGTGGGGCTACATCTACCTGCAGCGCTGGATGACTTCCTACAACGCCATCTACGGCAGCTTCGCGGCCCTGCCGCTGCTGCTCATCTGGCTGCAGACCTCATGGCAGATCCTGCTCTTCGGCGGCGAGCTCTCGTTCGCCTACCAGAACATCGCACGCTTCGCCGAGGAGCGCGAATCGCTGCTCATCAGCTACGACCAGCGCCGCAAGGTGATGCTCGCCGTGATGCTGACCGTCGTCCGGCGCTTCCGCGAGCAGGGCGGCGCCACCCCCGCCGACGCGATCCGCAAGCGGCTCGACCTGCCGACGCGCATCGTCAACGACGTGCTCTTCCAGCTCGTGCAGGCGGGCCAGCTGATCGCCGTGCGCAGCGGCGACGGCGAACGCGAAGTGGCCTACTCACCGGCACACGAGATATCGACCCTGACCCTCTACGGCGTGCTGAAGGCCGTGGAGCAGTGGGGGCAGACCGGACTGGACTTCTCCCAGACGCCCGACCTGGCGCGCGTGGACCGGGAGGTGGAAAAACTCAAGCAGGAGACGCTCCGCTCGCCCGACAACGTGCGGATCGTGGACCTGCTGTAACCCCGCAGTTTCCGGACGGCGGGGCCCGACAAGACTAAACCGACAGCATGGAACGTGTCGTCATCATCGGCAGCGGCAACCTCGCGGAGGCGCTGGCCCGCGCCGTGGCAGAGAGCAACCTGCAACTCGTACAGATTTACGCCCGCAATGCGGAGCGCGCACGCGCCGTCGCCACACTCGCCGCGACGCGCTGGACCACGCAGCCGGCCGAGCTGACCGATGCCGATATCTACCTCGTCGCCGTGAGCGACCGTGCCGTCGCCGAGGTGGCCGCCGCGCTGCCCCTGCCCGCACACGCCTGCGTCGCCCACACGGCCGGGAGCGTGCCGCTCGACGTACTGCCCGGCCGCTGCGCCCACCGCGCCGTCTTCTATCCGATGCAGACCTTCACGAAGGGTCGCCGCGTCGACTTCGCGCAGATTCCGATCTTCCTGGAGTGCGACGACGAGGCCTTCTATCCCGAACTGGAGGCCTTTGCGCGGCAGCTTTCGCAGACGGTGATCCGGGCCGACTCGGCGCGGCGCGCGAAGATCCACCTCGCGGCGGTCTTCGCCTGCAACTTCGCCAACCACATGTACGCCCTCGGCGAGCAGATCGCCCGCAGCGCCGGGCTCGACTTCGGGGTGCTGAAACCCCTCGTGCGCGAGACCGCCGAGAAGGCCCTCGACGCCGCCTCGCCCGCCGACGTGCAGACCGGACCCGCCGTGCGCCACGACCTCGCGACGCAGGAGCGCCACCTGCGGCTGCTCGGCGACGATATGCAACTCAAGGAAATCTATTCAACGATAAGCCAACACATATGGGAAACTTCAAGGAAGAGATAGCGCACTGCGAGGCGTTCATCTTCGACGTCGACGGCGTCATGACCGACGGGGGCATCATCCCCACACCCGACGGCGACTTCATCCGCCGCTACAATGCCAAGGACGGCTACGCACTGGCCTATGCCGTCAAGCTCGGATACCGGGTCTGCATCATCACCGGAGGCCGGGGCCACATGCTCGAATACCGGCTCCGCATGCTGGGCATCAAGCACTTCTACACGGACTGCATGGACAAGATCACGACCATGCGCCGCTATCTGGCCGAGGAGGGCATCGACCCGGCCCACGCCATCTACATGGGCGACGACATCCCCGACTTGGAGTGCATGCGCGCCGTGGGCATTCCGGTCTGCCCGGCCGATGCCGTATCGGAGGTCATCGAGGCGTCGCGCTACGTCTCGGAGTTCCGCGGCGGCGAAGGCGCCGTGCGCGACATCATCGAGCAGGTGCTGCGCGCCCGCGGCGACTGGGCCCGCGACTCGATGGGCGTCACCCCCTCGTCGCTGGTCGCCTCGCGCTGACCCTTCACTCCTCCCCAAAACCCAAACCGACCCGAAACATGAAAAAGACACTGCTGACCCTGCTGCTCGGCGCCCTTGCCGCCGGGCTTCACGCACAGAGTTTCACCGAATGGCAGGACCCCGAGGTCAATGCCGTCAACCGCCTGCCGATGCGGGCAACCTGTTTTGCCTACGAATCCGCCGACGCGGCGGCCGCGGGCGACAAGAGCGCCTCGGAGCGCTTCCTCACGCTCGACGGCACGTGGCGCTTCTGCTGGGTGCGCCACGCCGACGAGCGCCCGACGGAGTTCTTCCGCACGGACTTCAACGACGGTGCCTGGGGCACGATGCCCGTACCGGGAATGTGGGAGCTGAACGGATACGGCGACCCGCAATACCTCAACATCGGCTATCCGTGGCGCGAACAGTTCGAGAACGATCCGCCGCACGTCCCCGTGCAGGAGAACCACGTGGGTTCGTACCGCCGCTGGATCGACATCCCGGCCGAATGGTCGGGCCGCGAGATCGTCGTGCACTTCGGCTCCGTGACCTCGAACCTCTACCTGTGGGTAAACGGCCGCTTCGTCGGCTACAGCGAGGACTCGAAGCTCGAGGCCGAGTTCGATATCACACGCTACGTCCGCCCGGGCCGCAACCTCTTCGCCATGCAGGTTTTCCGCTGGTCGGACGGCACCTACCTCGAGGATCAGGACTTCTTCCGCCTGGCGGGCATCGCGCGGGAGAGCTACCTCTATGCCCGTGACCGGCGCCACGTGGCCGACATCCGGCTCGACGCCTCCCTCTCGGAGAACTACACGCGCGGCACGCTCGGCGTGGGGCTCACCTTCCCGGCGGCGGCCCGCGGCTGCACGGCCGAGGTCGCCCTCACGGCACCCGACGGGGTGCCCGTCGCAAGCGGCGCAGTGAAGGTCACGGGACGGACGGCCCGCCTGGCGCTCGACGCGGGGAAGGTCCGGCCGTGGTCGGCCGAAACGCCCGAGCTCTACGGCGTGACGGTGACGCTGCGCGACGCCGCCGGGCGCACGCTCGAGGTCATCCCGCTCCGCACGGGATTCCGCGAGGTGAAGATCCTGAACGGACAGCTGCTCGTCAACGGGCAGCCGATCCTCCTCAAGGGGGCGAACCGCCACGAGATGGACCCCGACGGCGGCTATGTCGTCTCGCGCGAACGCATGCTGCAGGACATCCGCCTCTTCAAGGAGAACAACTTCAACGCCGTGCGCACGTGCCACTATCCGGACGATCCCTACTGGTATGAGCTCTGCGACCGCTACGGGCTCTACATGGTCGCCGAGGCCAACATCGAATCGCACGGCATGGGCTACGACGAGCGGACCCTCGCGCGCGATCCCCGCTATGCGAAGGCGCACCTCGAGCGCAACATGCGCAACGTGCAGCGCAACGTCAACCACCCGGCCGTCATCATCTGGTCGCTGGGCAACGAGGCGGGCGACGGCGCCAACTTCGACGCCTGCTTCGACTGGATCAAGGCCTGGGACCCCTCGCGCGTCATCCAGTACGAGCGGGCCGACGACACGCCCGGCAACCGCAATACGGAGATCTTCTGCCCGATGTACTGGAGCTACGACCTGTGCCGCAAATACCTCGCGACGAACCCCTCGCGGCCGCTCATCCAGTGCGAATACGCCCACGCGATGGGCAACTCGCTCGGCGGCTTCGGCCTCTACTGGCAGCTTATCCGCCAGGAACCCCGCTATCAGGGCGGCTTCATCTGGGACTTCGTCGACCAGTCGCTGCGCAAGCAGGGCCGCAACGGCGTGACGGTCTACGGCTACGGCGGCGACTGGAACCCCTACGACGCCTCGGACCAGAACTTCTGCGACAACGGCCTCGTCTCGCCCGACCGCGTGCCGAATCCCCACATGCACGAGGCGCGCTACTGGCAGCAGCCGCTGTGGAGCTCGTTCGCGGCGGAGAGCAACACGCTGTCGGTTTTCAATGAAAACTTCTTCCGCGCGATCGACAACTGCTACCTGCGCTGGAGCGTGCTGTGCGACGGCGAGGCGGTGCAGAGCGGCCTTGTCGCCGACCTTTGCGTCGCCCCGCAGCGCGACACGACCCTCCGCCTCCCGATCCGCCGCGAGGCGCTGCCCGCCGCCGGCGAGCTGCTGCTCAACGTCGAATACCGCCTGCGGGATGCCGAGCCGCTGCTCGCACCCGACCACCGCCTGGCCTACCAGCAGTTCACGCTGCGCGCCGCGGCACCGGCCGACCTCACGGTCGCCGAACGCCGGGCCGACCGCCACAACTCGCTCGGAGAGATCACGGTGCGCGACAACGACCGCAACTACCTCATCGTCGAGAGCCCCCTCGTGCGGATCGACTTCCGCCGCACGGATGGCCTGATGACCCGCTACGAGGTGTGCGGCACGCGGCTGCTGGACGAAGGGGCCGTGCTGGAGCCCAACTTCTGGCGCGCCCCCACCGACAACGACTTCGGCGCGGGGCTCCAGCGCAAGAACCGCGTCTGGGACGACCCGGGGCTGCGGCTCACCTCGCTCGAGCACGCAACGGAGCAGGGCGTGGCCACCGTCACGGCCCGCTATGCGCTGGAGCGCACGGGCGGCACGCTGACGCTCGAATACCGCATCGACAACGCCGGCGAGATCGCCGTGCACGAGGCGCTCGAGGCCGACGACGAGCGCAGCGGTGTGCCCGACATGATGCGTTTCGGCATGCGCATGCGCATGCCCGCGGCCTTCGACCGCATCGACTACTACGGACGCGGCCCGTGGGAGAACTACGCCGACCGCAAGGACGGCGCCCTGCTGGGCCGCTACCGGCAGACGGTCGAGGAGCAGTTCTACCCCTACATCCGCCCGCAGGAGACCGGCACGAAGTCGGACGTGCGGCGCTGGCGGCAGCACGATCCGGCGGGCCGCGGCGTGGAGATCACGGCCGCCGCGCCCTTCTCGGCCTCGGCGCTGCACTACGCACAGGAGGCGCTCGACGAGGGGCTCTCGAAACGGCAGGGGCACTCGCCCGAGGTCGAGGCCGACGACGCCGTCTGGCTCACGATCGACAAGGCGCAGTACGGACTGGGCGGCATCGACTCGTGGGGCCAGATCACCGAACCCGAATACCGCCTTCCCTACGGCGACTACGAGTTCCGCTTCCTCATCCGGCCCGTCCGGTAACCGCCGATGCGAAACCCGGGGGCGACGATGAAACCGACATGGACTGTAGATGTAGGGACGATGATGCGTCGGTTTCTGTTGCTGATCTCTCTTTTTGCCGGCATGGGGAGCGTGCACGCACAGAGCGGCACGCTCCGCATGCGGCTTGTCGACCGCACCGGCCGGGAGCCGGTCGCGGGGGCCGTCGTCGAACTGCTCGCGCAGGCCGACACGACCCGCAACCCCCTCTACACCGCCTCGGGAGGTGACGGCGAAGTGCGCCTGCAGCAGGTCCCGGCCGGCGAATGGCTGCTGCGCGTCACCTCGCTCGGATACAAGCCCCTCGCACGTCCGGTCCGCACGTCGGGCGGCGACGAGGAGCTCGGCACGCTCGAGCTGACACCCGACGCCGAGGCGATCGAGGAGGTCGTGCTCGAGGTCCCGGCCCTGCGCTCGTCGATCCGGGGCGACACGTTGAGCTACCGCGCCTCGGCCTTCAAGGTGACGTTCGGCGCCGACGCCGGGGCCCTCATCGGCAAGATGCCGGGGCTGGAGATCGCCGACGGCGTCATCGAGGCGCAGGGCCGCACCGTGCAGCGGGTCTTCGTCGACGGCCGCGAGTTTTTCGGCAGCGACGTGATGTCGGCCATCCGCAACATCCCGGCCGACATGGTCGAGAGCATCGACGTCTTCAATTCGCAGGGCGACCAGTCGGAATTTACGGGCGTGGACATCGGCGACGGTTACACGGCCATCAACATCGTGACGCAGCCCGACAAGCGGCGCGGCGCCTTCGGGCGGCTCTTTGCCGGATACGGACTCACGGACAAGTACATCGGCGGCGGCAACGTCAACATCTTCAACCAGTCGCGACGTCTCTCGATCATCGCCCTGGCAAACAACGTCAACATCCAGAACTTCTCCTTCGAGGATATTCTCGGCACCACGGACCAGGGGCAGGCCAAGGCGCGGGCCGGCAGCGACAATTTCATGGTGCGGCCGCTCGAGGGCATCTCGACCGTGCAGGCCGTGGGGGTCAACTACAGCGACGACTGGGGCAAGCGGGCCAAGATCACGGCCAGCTACTTCTTCAACCGCGCCGACAACCGCAACGAAAGCCTCACCGACCGCCAGACCTTCACCTCGACGGAGAAACTCGTGCTCTACGACGCGCAGGGCGACAGCCGCATCGAGAACACCAACCACCGCTTCAACTCGCGCTTCGACTACCGCTTCAACGACCAGCATTCGCTGATGATGCGTACGGCGTTCAGCATCCAGGACTACCTCCAGCAGGGCGAGACCTTCAGCCGCACGGTGCTCTTCGACGAGGCGGCGGGCACCTTCGCCGAAACGCCCGACCCGCGGCAGTCGACCGACTACGAGTACGACTTCCTGACGCAGCGCGCGGGCCTCTCCTACCAGTACCTTTTCCGCAAGACGAAGGTCGCGGCGTCGCTCTACTACCAGCACGTCGACTTCAGCGGCGACTACCGCCTGCCCGAGGAGGCCCGGACCGAGGCCTCCTACGACAACCTCACCTACAACTTCATCGGCAACATCCACTTCAACGCCAGCAACCTGCTCAAGATCAACGCCACGTCGCAGACGCGCAACCCCCGCGCCACGGACCTCCAGAGCATCGTCAACACGACCAACCGCCAGAACGTCTTTGCCGGAAACCCGGCGCTGCGGCCCGTCTACACGCACGATCTCACGGCACAGTATCTGCGCACGAACGCCGGGAAGGGGCGGACCTTCACCGTGACACTCCGCTTCACGGCCTCGCCCAACACGATCGCCGATTCGCTCGTGATCGACACCCCGGACTTCGTGATCGACGACGACGGAACCCGCCTCGGCGCCGGCAACCAGTTCGTGCGTCCGGTCAACCTCGCCGGCTACTGGAACCTGCGCACGACCCTCAACTACGGCTTCCCGGTCCGTTTTCTGCGCAGCAACCTCAACCTGCGGGCCGGCGTCACGACGGGACGCATCCCGAGCATCATCAACGGCACGCGCAACCTGCTGCACGGCAACTCCTACAACGCGGGGCTGACGCTCGGCAGCAACATCTCCGAAAACATCGACTTCAAGATCGCCTACACGGGCTACTACAACATCAGCCGCAACTCGTCGAAGGTCCGCACCGTGGACAACGACTACGTGAACCACTACCTGACGGCCGGCCTGAACCTCGTGCTGGGGCAGCGGTTCCTCCTGCGCGCCAGCGCCGACTACACCTGCTACCGGGGCATCACCGATCCGTTCCGTGAGGAGCGGCTGATCTGCAACCTGCAGGCGGGCTGCAAGCTCTTCCGGCAGCGGCTGGGCGAGGTGACCGTCGGGGTCAACGACCTCTTCGACCGGGGCGGCACATCGTTCCGCCGGACCGTCACGGGCACCTACATCCGCAACGTCACCAACCTCGGGCTGGGACGCTACTTCCTCATGCAGTTCACCTACAACCTGCGGCTCTTCCCGCGGCAGGGTGCCGCCGTGACGCGCCTGCTCGAGGAGGGTGAATAGCGGGGCCGGGCGGGAATACGCAGGACAACACAAGAGAAGGGCGACAGCACGAAGCTGTCGCCCTTTTCCGTATCGGGATGACGCGGAGGCTACTCCTCGATGAAGTCGATGTTTACCTGGCGCTGGAAGACCTCCTGCAGCGAGATGTTGGTCTCGGTGGCCGAAACGCCAGGAATGCGCAGCACGCCGTCGAAGATCGTCCGCATCAGGTGCTCGTTGTCCACGCAGTAGAGCTTCACGAGGATGTTCCCCGAGCCGGTGATGAAGTGGCACTCGACGATCTCGGGGATCTCCTTCAGGTGCTCGACCGTCTGCTTGAGCAGCTGCGGGTCCTTGAGCGTGATGTTGATGTGGGCGCAGACGTCGAATCCCATCATCTTGGGATCGACGATGAGCCGGCTGCCCAGAATCACGCCCGCCTCGTCGAGCTTGCGGATGCGCTGGTGGATGGCGGCACCCGAAATCCCGCACTCGCGCGCAATCTCCAGGAAGGGCATGCGGGCGTTCTTTATCAGGAACTTGAGTATCTTGCGATCAATCGCGTCCAGGGTTGTCTTGGGCATTTCGCGTATTATTTGATGACGTTCAACTCCTTGCCGACCTTCCTGAAGGCGGCGATGCAGCGGTCAAGCTGCTCGAAGGTATGTCCGGCCGAGACCTGCACGCGGATGCGGGCCTGTCCCTTCGGCACGACGGGGTAGTAGAATCCCGTGACGAAGACACCCTCGTCCTGCAGTTTGGCGGCGAAGTCCTGCGACAGCTTGGCGTCGTAGAGCATCACGGCGCAGATGGCCGACTGCGTGGGCTTGATGTCAAAGCCGGCGGCCATCATGCCCGCGCGGAAGTGCTCGACGTTGGCCACGAGGCGGTCGTGCAGCTCGTTGCTCTCGGCCAGCATGCGGAACAGTTCGATCCCGGCCCCCACGACGGCGGGCGGCAGCGAGTTCGAGAAGAGGTAGGGGCGCGAACGCTGGCGCAGCATGTCGATGATCTCCTTGCGGCCGGTCGTGAAACCGCCCACGGCGCCGCCGAAGGCCTTGCCGAGCGTACCCGTCAGGATGTCGACCTGCCCGCGCAGGTTGTAGAGTTCGGTGATGCCGCGGCCCGTCTTGCCGAGCACGCCGGCCGAATGGCACTCGTCGACCATCACCAGCGCGTCGTACTTCTCGGCCAGGGCGCAGATCTTGTCGAGCGGCGCGGCGTTGCCGTCCATCGAGAAGACGCCGTCGGTGCAGATGATGCGGAAGCGCTGTGCCTGGGCCTTCTTGAGGCACTCCTCCAGCTCGCCCATGTCGGCATTGGCATAGCGGTAGCGCACGGCCTTGCACAGACGCACGCCGTCGATGATCGAGGCGTGGTTCAGCGCATCGGAGATGATGGCGTCCTGCTCGCCGAAGAGCGGCTCGAAGACGCCGCCGTTGGCATCGAAGCAGGCGGCATAGAGGATCGTGTCCTCGGTGCCGAAGTAGTCGGCGATGGCCTTTTCGAGCTGCTTGTGGATATCCTGGCAGCCGCAGATGAAGCGCACGGACGACATGCCGTAGCCGCGGGCGTCCATGGCCCGTTTGGCCGCCTCGATGAGGCGCGGATTGTCCGAAAGGCCCAGATAGTTGTTGGCGCAGAAGTTCAGCACCTTCCGACCTGCAACCTCGATTTCGGCACGCTGGGGGGATTCGATCACCCGTTCGTGCTTGTAAAGCCCGGCAGCCTCGATTTCGGCGAGTTCATGCTGCAAATACTCCTTGATTTTTCCGTACATATCGCGTTAAGGTTTTTAATGAATTCCGCGTTGCGAGTATCAATCTGTTACAAATATACGATTATTTTCCGAAAACCGACTGCCGTTGTTCATTTTTTTCGCCCGTCGGCTTACGATTTGTCACCGGACGGCGTGCGGGCCGTGCCGCAGGGCCCTTTTTTGCCCCGCCGGGCTCTTTTTTTACGGAACTGACCGCAGTCTCCCGGTTTTTTCCTACCTTTGTATTCGACAACGAAAAATTCTATCACCCAACAAATACGGTCTTATGAAAAAAGAGTGTGTATTAGTCAGCGGCGGCGCCGGATACATCGGCTCGCACACCGCCGTGGAGCTCATCAACGCCGGTTACGACGTGGTGATCGCCGACAACTTCTCGAACAGCGACATCCACGCCGTCGAGGGCGTGCGCAAGATCACGGGCGTCGACGTGCCGTGCGTCGAGGTGGACTGCTGCGACATGGAGGCCTTCCGCTCGAAGGTCTTTGAAAAGTACGAATTCAACTCGGTGATCCACTTCGCGGCCTCGAAGGCCGTGGGCGAGTCGGTCGAGAAGCCCCTCAAGTACTACCGCAACAACCTCACGTCGTTCATGAACGTCATCGAGCTGATGCGCGACTTCAAGCGGCCGAACATCGTCTTCTCGTCGTCATGCACCGTCTACGGCGAGCCGGACAAGCAGCCCGTCACGGAGCAGACGCCCCGCAAGCCGGCCGAGTCGCCCTACGGCAACACGAAGACCATGTGCGAGGACATCCTGCGCGACTCGATCAAGGCCTACGAGGGGCTCAAGGGCATCGCGCTGCGCTATTTCAACCCCATCGGCGCCCACCCCTCGGCGCTGATCGGCGAGCTGCCGCGCGGCGTGCCGCAGAACCTCGTGCCCTACATCACGCAGACGGCCGCCGGACTGCGCGAGTGCCTCTCGGTCTTCGGCGACGACTATCCGACGCCCGACGGGTCGTGCATCCGCGACTACATCGACATCGTCGACCTGGCCAAGGCCCACGTGACGGCCATCCGCCGCATGATCGAGAACCGCAACAAGGAGGCCTACGAGATCTTCAACATCGGCACGGGACGCGGCGTCTCGGTGCTGGAGCTGATCCGCAAGTTCCAGGAGGTCAACCACCTGAAGCTCAACTACAAGATCGCACCGCGCCGTGCGGGCGACATCATCGCCATCTGGGCCGACCCCACGCGCGCGAACAACGAGCTGGGATGGAAGGCCGAGCGCACGCTCGACGAGACGCTTGTCTCGGCGTGGAACTGGGAGAAGCACCTGCGCGGTATCAAGTAGCCGCAGCACACACGCCGCAGCATGCAGGGGACGGGGCGCCGGGGCGCTCCGTCTCTTTTTGTCACTTTGCCACGCACCGGACTGTGTACCGAGCCCTATTCCGGACCGCATGCCAGGCTCTGCTCCGGACTGTGCACCGAGCCCTATTCCGGACCGCATGCCAGGCTCTGCTCCGGACCGCATGGCAGCCACCTGCTCCCGCACACCGTCATCGCCGCACCGCCGCTTGCGCCGCTCCCGTGTCGTCCGCATCATTGCTGCTCACTGCGCGCCGTCCGCACCTACAGTCCACGCCACCGTCCGCATCTTCGTCCGCCGCCCGTCACCAGCCTGCCACATTCCCGACCACGCCGTCCCCCGTGCCTGCCGCTGCCCGGCGGCTTTTCTCCGACCTTCCGGTGTGCGTTTCGCACACGTCACGCAACAAATGTATGCACATTTGCTCAACATGCTGAAAATAAATATGTTACAATCAAGACAGAAAAAAGGCAACCTCCTGACAGAAAGCAAGTTGCATTTTTCCGGTTTCCCGGCCGGACGGCACGGCGCTACCGATCCGTAATTTGCACGATGCTTTTTTTTGCTTATATTGGCGGAAGATTATCACTAACACCTTACTTACATGAGAAAACTTGTACACAAAATGCTCTGTGCCGCAGCCATCGTGCTCACGGTATCGCTCCTCTCCTGCCAGAAGGATGAATCGGACCCGAATCCCCCGCAGACTCAGGAGGCGCCGACGATCGCGATCGAGGTCACGGCCGCCGAAAGCGACCATGCCCTCTACACGATCACCGTGGAGCACGCCGAACAGGCCTACTTCCTGACGCTCGAATCCGACATGACGGAGCCGACCGACGAGATGATAAGCCAGATCGGCACCCGGCTCTCCGACGGTGTGAACCGGAATCTGCGGGCCGAGGGGCTGACCGCCTCGACGTCCTACACGGTCTATGCCCTTGCCATCGGCGCCGACGGCAAGACAGCCCGCGACCGAAAGGAGTTCCTCACGGCGGATGTCGTGGTGGACAACAATTCGCTGCACGCCACCACGGCCATGGGCGTCTACTACGGATGCACCTTCAGCGAGAGTGCGGCCAACTACTACTTCATGCTCACCGACTGCCCCTTCCAGAACGGCATCGCACAGGGCGCAGGCAAGATGGTCTACTTCGACTGCTACGGTCCGGTCAGCGACACGCCCAGTCACGCCGTCATCCTCACGGGCAAGTACACCTACGAGGACGGCGTAACCCACGAGCAGTTCCGGATCAGCAACGAGTCGACCGTGCTGCTCACCGTGGACGAGTCGGGCAAAATCACCGACAACATCTACTTCAGCGAGGGTGAGCTCGACATCACCTCCGACCCGAGCGGATCGTACACGATCGAGGGACGCTTCGTCACGCGCGGGGGCGAGGAGATGCGCATCTCCTACACGGGAACCATGGAGCTGACCAACCAGTCGGGCGTCTACGGCGAGGACATCACCGTGGAGACGACCTACGCATATTCCGACATGACCTACTACGGCGACGCCTACGGTGCCGGATTCAGCGAATACTATTTCCGCCTCGGCGACATGACGCCGGACAGCGACGGCAATCCCCTCGGATCGGGCTACGTACTGGACTTCGACCTGTGGGGCGCCACCTCGGCGGATGCGGACAACGCCGTCCTGCCCGAGGGAACCTACACCTTCAGCAGCGATATCGCCCTCAACACGATCGCTGCGGACAAGAGCTGTGGACACTACACGCTTCCCGACGGCTCGGCCCGCTACCGCATCGACTACAAGGAGGGTACGGCCACGGTGAAACATACGGCCGACGGCTACGAGATCAGCGGCCATTTCGTCCTCGAAGACGGCTACCGGCTCAACTTCTCCTACAAGGGTGCGCTGACCTTCAAAAACATGGCCCCGGCCGTCTCGGAGGACATCAACGAGGTCTTCGCCACGGGCGAGGGCAGCTACTACGGCGACCTTTACGGCTACGGCACGGCCAACTACACGCTGACCTTCACGAGCAGCGACGGAAAGACCGTGCTGATGATCGACATGAACGACGTGCTCGACGAGTCGCACGATCCCGTCATCAGCGAAGGGACCTATGTCTTCGACGAGAGCTACAGCGCCGCCGCCGGCACCTTCTACGACGGCGTCATCGACATGTGGGGTCCCGCGGGCACCTACTGCACGATAAACGCCGGCACGGATCAGGAAGAGTACCTGCTTGTCAACGGCGGTACCTTCACCGTCACGCACAAGGAGCCGGGTTACGGCTTCACGTTCGACTTCACGACGCAGGGCGGAACGAAGGTTCAGGGTAGCTACGACGGGGAGTTCGAGATCAAATAATCCCCGAAGACCCGGCATCGGCCGGACAACACGAAACCGGGCGGAGCTTCTGTCAAGCTCCGCCCGGTTTTTTCAGGCACCGATCCGCAGCGTCAGCGGCGGCGGATGTTGTCGGAGAGGGTCTCCAGCCGTCCGGGACCGTCGTAGAGGACGCGCGCCGACGAGGAGGCCTCGATCTTGAGCAGCTCCGAGCACCACACCTCGGCCTTCGAGTAGCTCGACGCCCGGATGTCATAGCGCTTCACACGCAGATCGGGGGCCGAAAATTCGCCCTGCGACGAGAGCTGCACGGTCACATCCTCCACGACGGCCGAGCCCGTCAGGGCGAGCTTGCCGTAGGAGCCCACCGTCGCCTCGCACCGCCGGCCGGCAAAGGCGCCGCGGAGCGACCCGCTGCTGTAGACCGAAACCTTCAGGTCCGCGACCTCGATCGCCCCGGCAGCCTGCGCATAGCTCGACACGCCGAGCGAGGCCGCATCGGCCTTCACCGCACCCGAGTATTTGCCGCCGCTGCTGACCGCGAGGTTCACCTGCGCGGCACGGATGTCGCCGTTGAGGGAGCCGTAGCTGCCCACCGAGACGTCGGCCGTCCCGGTGCACGTCAGCGCCCCCTTCAGCACGCCGTAGCTGGCGACGGAGAGCTGCGCACCGGCACACTCGATCGTTCCCTCGTAAGTGCCGTAGCTCGACACCTGGAGCCGCGTCCGCCCCGAATCGACCAGATCGGCCTTCACCTCGCCGTAGGCCGACATCGAGATGTTGAAATCCGCTCCGCGAAGCGGCATGCGGCTCTCGACACCGGCATAGGAGCCCACGTGGATCTCCCGCAGCGAGGCCGACACGGGAACCACCACCGAGATGGAGAGGTTCTCGATCTGGCGGGTCCGGCTCGAGTTCGGCGACAGGCTGAATGCCAGGCATCCGCCCCGGCGCTCCAGCCTCAGGAAGTCGATCACGTTGTCGTCGGCCGTCACCGTGATGGTCCGGGCCGAGGGGCTGATGACGACCTTGAAGAAGGCGCCGGTCTCGATGGCCGTGTAGTCGCCCGCCTCGCCCCAGTCCTGCGTGACGCGCCGCCCGCTGCCCGAGATCACGCGCGGTATCTGTCGGCTGCTCACGCCCGCCGCGCGCTTGATGTTCGTGCCGATCTGTCCCTCGGTGTTGTAGAGCAGGCGTATCTGCTCGGCCGTGAGCACCTCGGCGAAGCGGTCCACGTAGTCGCGCTTGACCTGCGCCACGGCGGCGATGTTGGCCAGCCGCTCCTTGAGGGCCGCGCGCTGCGCCGCCTCGCCCGAAATCACCGGATCGGGCACGCTCCTTATGGCGCGGTCGAGCGCCTCGCGGTAGGCCTTGTAGATGGGGTCGAATGCCTTGACCTGTTTGGCCGAGAGGTCCAGTTCGCGGATCACCTCCTCGCGGGCGGCGGCGTTCAGCTCCTCGAGCGACTGGCTCTCCAGCGCGGCGGATTCGATGGCGTCGATGGCGGCCCGGACTTCGGCGACGGCCCGCCGCATCTCCCGGTCACCGGGTGCGGCCCCGGCACCGAGCGCCAGGCCGAGGGCACAGATCAGAATGAAAAAGCGTTTCATGGTATCGGATGGTTTAGAGTTGCTGGTTGTAGAAGATGTCGTCGTAATTCTCCGCGGCGGCCTGCTGCAGCGTCTCGGCCGAGGCCGTCGAGAGGAGTCCTTCGATGCCGGGCTCCGCGGCGACGGGCTGCCGCAGGCGGTGGGCCGTGACGATGCCCGCCGCGACGACCGCCGCGACGGCAAATCCGAGGCTTACGCGGAGCAGCGACCGCCGCACGGGGCCTTCGGTCCGATTGCGGCCCGCAGCCGGGCAGCCGACGGTGCCGGTTGCCGCGGCACGGCGGGCGATCTGCCCGCGGATGCGGTCGTGCAGCGCCTCGAAGCGCTCCTCGGAGAGCTCGTAGGGCAGGCGCCGGTCGTTGTTGTCGATCACAGGGTTCATACTTCCTCCTTGAGTTTTTGTTTGAGTTTTTCCACCGCACGGTGGTAGTTCACACGCAGTGTCTCCTCGCGCAGCCCGAGTATCGGGGCGATCTCGCCGTAGGAGAGTCCGTCGTAGTAGCGGAGGTTGAAGACCAGCCGCTGCCGCAGCGGCAGGGCCAGCACCTCCTGCTGGAAGCGGACGAGCATCCGATCGGCCTCCGCCGCGGCATTTTCGGCCACGCGGCCGGCCAGCTCGCGGCTCACGTCGTCAAGCGAGGTAAAGAGCCCGCGTCGCCGGCGCCGCAGCAGCGAGAGCGCCGTGTTGGTGGCGATGCGGTAGAGCCACGCCCGCAGCTCGGATCCGTCGCCGCGGAAGTCCTCCAGGGCGTCCCAGGCCCGGACGAAGCTCTCCTGCACGACATCCTCGGCGTCCTCGTGCACGACGACCAGCCGCCGCACGTGCCAGTAGAGCGGGCGCAGGAAGAGCCCGACCACCCGGTCGAAGGCTTCGCGCCGGGTGGCCGCATCGCGCAGCCGCGCCAGCATCTCCTCGGATATGTGACACTTTTCCTGCATGGGTTCCGAACATAAGACGCCGCAAGGGGGCAAAAGTTACATCCGAAGATAAAAAATTTTTCTCCTCCATCCGATTTTCCCGCAGGGATTTCCCAATCCGGAAAATTTCGCTTATCTTTGCGCTCCCAAAGCAGGCGGAATTGGGATGCGGTCCGCGAGGCCGTGTTGAGAACCGCCGTAGGTAACACGTTAAAATTTTACAACCACATGAAAACCATTCCTGTAAAGGCCATCAAGCGCGACGCGTTCGGCAAGAAGGCCGCCAAGGCAATCCGCCGCGAGGGTCTGACGCCCTGCGTACTGTGCGGCAACGGCGAGACGGTCGCCTTCACGGTCGACCCCCGCGAGGTGAAGCCCCTGATCTACACCCCCAGCTCGTACATCGTCGAGTTCGACTTCGACGGCAAGAAGGAGCTGGCCGTGCTGCGCGAGGCACAGTTCCACCCCGTGCGTGAGGAGATCCTCCACCTGGACTTCTACCGCATCGCTGCCGGCAAGCCCGTTTCGATCGCCATTCCGGTGCGCCTGACCGGCAACGCCGAGGGTGTGAAGGTCGGCGGCAAGCTGACGCTGTCGGCCCGCAAGCTCACCGTGAGCGCCCTGGTCGAGAACCTGCCCGACGAGATCGTCGTGGACGTAACGAACCTCGGCGTCGGCAAGACGATCTTCGTAGGCGACCTGAAGTTCGAGAACCTGAAGTTCGTGACGCCCGCCACGGCAGCCGTCTGCGCCGTCCGCGTAACCCGTGCTTCGCGCGGTGCCGACGCCGCAGCCGCAGCGAAATAGCAACTGTACGCATAGCGTATGAAATACCTCATTGTTGGGCTCGGGAACATCGGTGCCGAATACGCCGGAACCCGCCACAACATCGGTTTCAAAGTGTTGGACGCCCTCGCAGAGGCGTCCAACGCTGTTTTTACCACGGCCCGCTACGGCGATGTGGCCGAGGTGAAGTACAAGGGCCGCACGCTGCTGCTGCTCAAGCCCTCGACCTACATGAACCTCTCGGGCAAGGCCGTGCGCTACTGGCTCGATGCCGAGAAGATCGGCGTGGAGAACCTGCTCGTCGTCTCGGACGACATCGCGCTGCCGTTCGGCACGCTGCGCCTGCGCCCGAAGGGGAGCGCCGGGGGCCACAACGGGCTGAAGAACATCGCCGAACTGCTCGGCACCGAGGAGTTCGCCCGCATGCGCTTCGGCATCGGCGGCGACTTCCCGCGCGGCCACCAGGTGGAGTACGTGCTCGGGGAGTGGACCGACGAGGAGCGGCAGGCGATGCCCGAACGGCTGAAGCTCTTTGTCGACGCCATCCGCTCGTTCGTCACGCAGGGCTGCGCCCTGACGATGAACTTCTTCAACAAGAAATGACACGCTCCGCACGGAGCCGGAAAGGGCCGCATCCTGTCGGGGTGCGGTCCTTTTTCCGTCCGGTCGTGCCGGTCTCGCCGCCCGGGCCCCTTGCCCGTCACAGGGAGAGCCGCCCCCGGCGCCGCACGGTGATCCAGCCGACGATGCAGAGAAAGGTCAGGGTCTCGGAGAGGGGCAGGGCGAGCCAGATGCCCGGCACGCCCAGCAGGCGCGGCAGCAGCACGAAGCAGGGTACGAGCAGCAGCGCGCCGCGCAGCAGGGCAAAAAAGGTGGCGGCCGCAAGCCGCTCGAGGCTCTGGAAGTAGCCGATGACGGCCAGGTTCAGGACGAAGCAGATGCAGCCCGGAGCGAAGAGCGGGAAGCCCGCCGCGGCGATCTGCGCGGCCCGGTCGGCCGGGTCGAGGAAGAGGCTCACGAGCAGCCGCGGCGCCGCCGAGAAGCAGAGCGCCACGAGGGCCCCGCACCCGAGGGCCGTCAGCAGGGCGATGCGGCGGGCGGCAACAACGCGCGGCCACTCCATGCGGCCGAAGTTGTAGCTGATGATCGGCTGCGCCGACTGGGCGATGGCGTTGCCGATCATGAAGATGAAGGGCATGTAGTAGCAGGCGACCCCGAAGGCCCCGACCCCCGCATCGCCGAGGTAGTGCATGAAGACCCGGTTTCCGGTGAACATCAGCACGGCCATCGTCGCCTCGCCCAGCAGGGCCGACGAGCCGATCCGGCACTGGTAGCCGATGTTGCGCCACATCAGACGGAGGCTCTTGCGGCTCCGCTTGAGCGGGTAGAGGCGCAGCGTCCGGGCACCGCGGAGCAGGTAGCGGAGGACGATCGCCCCGCCCAGCACGATGCTGATCGTCGAGGCGAGGGCGGCCCCCATGACGCCCCAGCCGAGCGGGAAGATGAACAGGTAGTCGAGCACGACATTCGCGGCGGCCGAGAGCAGGCTGCACCACATGGCCAGCCGCGGTGCGCCGTCGAGGCGGATGACATAGAGCCCGACGGCGATCCAGAGCTGGGGAATCAGCCCCGGCACGAACCAGACGAGGTAGTCGACCACCTGCGGCAGCAGGTGCCGCGACGAGCCCAGCAGCAGGGCGACCTGCCGCGGGAAGGCGAGGATCAGCGCCACGGGCAGCGCCGCGAGGAGCGTAACGAAGAGCATCGCCTGCGTGACGTTGATCCGTGCGGCCTTGTACTTGCGCCGTGCGAAGTGGATCGAGGCGACCACCGAGCAGCCGGCGCCCGCCATCAGCCCCGCCCCCGTGAAGAGCATCAGCAGCGGGATGCAGAGGTTCACCGCGGCGATGCCGTCGCTGCCCACGCCGTGTCCCACGAAAACGCCGTCGACGACCGTCACCGCCGACATGCCGAGCATCCCCAGCAGGGTGGGGATGAAGAGTCTCCGGAAGAGGTAGCCCACGCGGAGCCTCCCCAGATCAATCGCGTCCCTTTCCATCTTGTTCCATCTTGCGCCAAACATAAAAAAGGCCGGACAAGCATCGTGGTTTTACCCAGTCATCTTATCCGGCCCCGTAAGCCCTCCGATGAGGATTACAAAACTTCTCTTCGATGCGGCAAAGATAGGACCTTTTTTCGGCCGAACCAAATTCCGGCGCGGCATTCGCTCGCCGGCGGCTACTCCTCGTCGTCGTAGAGCACCGCCTCCATCAGGTCGTCCAGCTCGCGGCGCTCCTTCTTCGTGGGGCGCCCCGTGCCGCGGTCGCGGAAGACGAAGATCGTCTCGCGCGGCACGTTGAGCTTGTCCAACTCCTCCTGCGGCGTGATGTCGAGGCAGTACGCCGGCACATTCTTGGCTGGCTGGCGGCTCGACACCAGGTCGAGCACCTTGTAGGAGTAGGTCACCGCCTGGCGGCGCACGCTGATGCGGTCGCCGATCTTCACCTCGCGCGAGGGTTTGGCACTCGAGCCGTTGACCGTGACCTTGTTGTTGCGGATGGCCTCCGCGGCGTCGCTGCGGGTCTTGAACACCCGCACGGCCCAGAGGTATTTGTCAAGTCTTACATCGTCCATAAAACGTCTATTTTTCGTACAACGATTCGCTGCGGGGCCGGTCGTGCGACTGCTCGTCGTTCTGGCGGCTGACGCCCAGGATCATGCCCAGCGCCACGGAGGTGAAGAGCACCGAGGAGCCGCCGCGCGAGATGAGCGGCAGGGTCTGCCCCGTCTCGGGGATGAGGTTTACGGTGACCATGATGTGCAGCAGCGCCTGACAGGTGATGAGCAGCGCAAGCCCCAGCACCAGCAGCCCCGGGAAGGCCGTGCCGCAGCGGCGGAAAATCTCGATCGCCCGGAAGAAGATCCACAGGTAGAGCATCAGCAGCACGACGGCCAGCACCAGACCGTACTCCTCGACGAAGAAGGCGTAGGCGTAGTCGCTCTCGGGGTGGATCATCTCCACGCGCATGGCGCTCTGTCCGGCCCCCTCGCCGAGCAGTCCGCCGTTGTGGATGGCGATCATCGAGCGCTCGGTGTCGGAGAGGTTCTCGACGGGCTTGTCGCGCTGCGACTGGGTCCAGAGGTGGATCCAGGTTGCGAAGCGCCCTTCGGCCGTCTCGCTGCGCCCGAGGTTGAGCGTCACGATGAGCACGACGCCCGCGGCGGCCAGCCCCAGGAGCTTCAACAGCTCGCGGATGCGCACGCGCCCGATGAGCATCATGACCCACGAGGCGGCGAAGACCAGCACGGCCGACGAGGTGTGGGCCGGGAAGATCACCAGGCAGGAGGCGATCACCGGCATGAGGATGGGCCACGTCCCCTCGCGCCAGATGCGCCGCTGCTCGGGCGACGAGCGCCACGTCCAGAAGCGCAGCGACGGCACGATGCGGATGCGGTCGATCTTCGACTGGCGTCCGGCGAGCTGCTGCGCGAGGAAGAGCACCGTGGCGACCTTCAGCGCCTCGGAGGGCTGGAACTGGAAGGGCCCGAGGGGGATCCAGCGCGCCGCGCCGTTGGTCGTGGCGCCGATGAAGTAGACGGCCACGGTGAGCAGCAGCGAGAGGAAATAGGCCGGGCGGGTGAGGTAAAAGTAGATGCGGCAGTCGATCTTGTGGACGAAGAGCATGATGCCGAAGCTCAGGCCGAGGATCATCACCTGCTGCTGGAGGAAATGGGAGGTCGACCGCACGGTGTGGGCGTCGTAGGCCATCTTGGCCGTCGACGAGTAGACCACCAGCACGGAGATCACCGACAGCACGACGATGATGATCCACAGCACGCGGTCGCCCGAGAAGAGGCGCCGACGCGGCGTCGCGCCATCGGCCCCCGTCGCGGCCGCACCGTCGGACGCTGCGGCGGAGCGGCCGCGCGACATGCGCGTGCGGCGGGGTTCGGCCGAGGCCGCCTCCGCCGCCTCCGGCCCTTCGGCCCGGCGGTATGTACGCGGATCGTCGTTCATCGCATCACGCCTTTTCCATTACCCACGCCTTGAAGAGTTCGCCGCGGTTCTCGTAGTTGCGGAAGAGGTCGAAGCTCGCGCAGGCGGGCGACAGCAGCACGGCATCGCCGCTGCGGGCCGCCCGCTTGGCCGCCGTCATCGCCTCGTCGAGTGACGAGGTCGAAATGACCTCGGGCACCACGCCCGTGAACTCGCGCACGAGTTTGTCGTTGTCGAGCCCCATGCAGACCAGCGTATGGACCTTCGCCCGCGCGAACTCCTTGAGCGGCGTGTAGTCGTTGCCCTTGTCCGTGCCCCCGGCGATCCACACCACGGGACGCGTCATGCTCTCCAACGCATAGTAGACCGAATCGACGTTCGTCGCCTTCGAGTCGTTGATCCACAGCACGCCGCCGCGCTCGGCGACGGGTTCGAGGCGGTGCTCCACCGGGGCGAAGTCGTAGAGCGAGCGGCGCACCGATTCGGGGTCGACACCCGCGGCAAGGGTCGCCAGCGCCGCGGCCATGGCGTTGTAGGCGTTGTGCAGCCCCCTGATTTGCAGCTTCGACGTGTCGATCTCGACCGAGCGGTCGCCCACGGCCGCCGTGAAGCTCCCGTCCAGCAGGAAGGCGTCGCCCGCGGCGCTCGCCACGGCGTTCTTTGCCGCGAAGGGTAGCTGCCGCGCCCGCAGGTCGTATTTGGGCAGCTCGCGCCAGATCACCTCGTCGTCACCCGAGTAGACGAACCAGTCGCGCGAGGTCTGGTTCTGCGTGATGCGCATCTTGGCATCGACGTAGTTCTGGAAGCAGTGGTCGTAGCGGTCCAGGTGGTCGGGCGTGATGTTCATCAGCACGCCGATGTGGGCCCGGAAGCGGTACATGCCGTCGAGCTGGAACGAGCTCAGCTCGAGCACGTACCAGTCGTAGTCGCCCGTGGCGACGCTGTAGGCGAAGCTCTCGCCGATGTTGCCGCCCAGGGCGACGTTCATCCCGGCGTCGCGCATGATCTTGTAGATGAGCGACGTCGTGGTGGTCTTGCCGTTCGAGCCGGTGATGCAGATGCAGCGCGCACGGCCCATGTAGCGGCCCGCGAACTCGATTTCGGAGATCACCGGAATGCCCCGCTCGCGGATGCGCCGCACGATGGGCGCCGTGTCGGGAATGCCGGGCGACTTGATGACCTCCGAGGCCTGCAGGATGCGCTCCTCGCTGTGGCCGCCCTCCTCATAGGGGACCTGCCACTCGTCGAGGCGTGCGCGGAAGCGCTCGGCAATGTGTCCCGCATCGGAGAGCAGGACGTCGAAACCCCTCTTTTTGGCGAGGATCGCGGAGCCGTAGCCGCTGATTCCCCCGCCCAGTACGACGATCTTTTTCATACGTGTATCTCTTTTATCGGATCTTCAGCGTGACGAGCGTGATGGCCGCAAGCAGCAGCGAGATGATCCAGAAGCGCGTGACGATCTTCGTCTCGAAGAGGCCCTTCTTCTGGTAGTGGTGGTGCACCGGGGCCATGAGCAGCAGGCGCCGCCCCTCACCGTACCGGCGGCGCGTGTACTTGAAGTAGCCGACCTGCAGCATCACCGAGCAGCTCTCGTAGAGGAAGACGCCGCAGAGCAGCGGCAGCAGCAGCTCCTTGCGGATGCAGAGGGCGAAGACGGCGATCACGCCGCCGATGGCCAGCGAGCCCGTGTCGCCCATGAAGATCTGCGCCGGGAAGGAGTTGTACCAGAGGAAGCCGACGAGGGCCCCGACGAACGCCGCGGCGAAGACGACCAGTTCGCCGCTCTGCGGGATGTACATGATGTTGAGGTAGTCTGCGTAGACGATGTGTCCCGAGAGGTAGGCCAGCACGCCCAGCACGGCGACGATCGGCACCGAGACGCCCGTGGCCAGGCCGTCGAGGCCGTCCGTGAGGTTGGCGCCGTTCGACACGGCCGTGACGACGAAGATCGCCACCAGCACGTAGAGCAGCCACATCAGGGTGTTGTCGCCGCCCGTGAGCCAGCCGTAGTCGAATTCGTTGTTCTTGACGAAGGGGATGGTCGTCTTGGTGGTCTTCGTGCTCTCGGAGTCGATCAGCACGTTGCGCTGCACGGTCTGCACGACCGTGCCGTCGGCATCGTAGTAGACCGTCTCGACGGGCTGCGTGGTCTTCTCGCGCACGACGATGTCGCCCGAGAGCCACATCGTCGTGCCGACGATGATGCCCAGGCCGACCTGCCCGACGATCTTGAAGCGGCCCTTGAGCCCCTCCTTGCGGTGGCGGAAGACCTTGATGTAGTCGTCCAGTCCGCCGATCAGCCCCAGCCAGACGGTCGAGACGAGCATCAGCTGCACGTAGACGTTGTCCAGGCGCCCGAACAGCAGCGTCGGGATGAGGATGGCGATCAGGATGATGACGCCGCCCATGGTCGGGGTGCCGCGCTTCTGCAGCTGCCCCTCGAGGCCGAGGTCGCGGATCTCCTCACCGATCTGCTTGCGGCGCAGGAAGTCGATGATCGTGCGGCCGAAGATGATGACGATCAGCAGCGCGAGGATGATCGCCGCCGCCGCCCGGAACGAGATGTACTGGAACATGCCCGACCCCGGGAAGTCGTAGGCCTCGTCCAGATAACGGAAAAGATGATACAACATGGTTGTCTATCGTTTGTTTTCAATGTAGGATGCAAAGTCGCGGCGCACCTCCTCGCGGTCGTCGAAGTGGTGCTTCACGTCGCCGACGATCTGGTAGGTCTCGTGCCCCTTGCCGGCGATGAGGATCACGTCGCCGGGCCGCGCAAGCACGACGGCCGTGCGGATCGCCTCAGCGCGGTCGGCCAGGCGCAGGTAGCGCGCCCCGGGCTCCAGCCCGGCGACCATCTCGTCGAGGATCGCCTCGGGGTCCTCGTGGCGCGGGTTGTCCGAGGTGAAGATCGCCGTCGTGGCGTACTTCACGGCGATCTGCGCCATCTCGGGGCGCTTCGTGCGGTCGCGGTCGCCGCCGCAGCCGCAGACCACCAGCAGCTGCTGCTGCGGCGTGCGCAGCTCGTCGATCGTCTGGATGACATTCTCCAGCGCATCGGGCGTGTGGGCGTAGTCCACGACGGCCGTCGTGCCGTTCGACGCACGGATGACCTCGAAACGGCCGCTCACGGCGTGCAGCGTGCTCAACACGCGCAGCACCTCGTCACGGTCGAGCCCCAGCAGCACGGCGGCGCCGTAGACGGCCGTCAGGTTGTAGGCGTTGAAGCGCCCGAGCAGCCCGACCCACAGTTCGCGCCCGTCGAGGCGCAGCAGCATGCCGTCGAGGTGCATCTCGACGATCCGGCAGCGGAAGTCGGCCATCGCACGCAGCGAGTAGGTGTGCACCTCGGCGCGGGTGTTCTGCACCATGACGCGGCCGTTGCGGTCGTCCGTGTTCGTCAGGGCGAAGGCCCCCTTGGGCAGGTGGTCGAAGAAGAGCTTCTTGGCCCGGATGTACTCGGCGAAGGTCTTGTGGTAGTCGAGGTGGTCGTGCGTGATGTTCGAGAAGATGCCGCCCGCGAAGTCGAGGCCCCGCGTGCGCTCCTGCACGATGGCGTGCGACGAGCACTCCATGAAGCAGAATTCGCACCCGGCATCGGCCATCTCGCGCATCAGGGCGTTCAGGCGGATCGAGTCGGGCGTCGTGTGCGTTGCCGGCAGCGTGCGCTCCTCGATGCGGTAGACCACCGTCGAGATGAGCCCCGCACGGTAGCCCATCGCCCGCACCAGATCGAAGAGCAGCGTCACGGTCGTGGTCTTGCCGTTCGTGCCGGTGATGCCGACGAGCTTCAGCTCGCGGCTCGGATGGTCGTAGAAGGCCGCGGCCATGTCGGCCATCGCCCCCTGCGAGTCCTTCACAACGACGAAGGTCACCCCCGCGGGGCGCTCTTCGGGCAGGCGCTCGCAGACCACCGCCGCGGCCCCCGCCGTGACGGCCGCTCCGATGAAGGCGTGGCCGTCGCACTGCGTGCCGGGCACGGCGAAGAAGCAGCAGCCCGCCGCCGCGGCCCGCGAATCGTAGACGAGCGACCCGACGGCGACCTGCGGATCACCCCAGATTGCCTCAACGGGCGTATTTTCAAGCAGTTCGGATAGTGTTTTCATCTCTCAGTGTCAATTCAAGGTTATGCTGACCGTCGCTCCGGGCGAGATGCGCTGCCCGGCGGCGATGCTCTGTCTTGTCACGGCCCCCTCGCCCGAGAAGCGGACGTGCAGCCCGCGGCTCTCGAGCAGGAAGAGGGCATCCTTCAGCCCCATGCCCCGCACGTCGGGCATCACGCTCCGGTCGTCGGGCAGCGAGGCGATCGTCACCTCGGCGAGGCTGTCCACCGTCGCGCGGCCCCAGCCCGTGCGGCGGTCGTAGTCGACGTCGGGCGAGAGCCGTCCCGCCACGCGGCGGATCTGGGCGATCTCCCCGCCCTTGATCTGCTCGGGATAGCGGCGCGGACCCTGCCGCTCGAGGCGTCCGTACCACTCCTGCCCGCGGTTGTAGATGTAGTCCACCAGGCGCTTGACGACCGGGCCCGCGAGCGGACCGCCGTAGTAGGCCTTGCCGGCCTGTGCGCGCGTCTCGATGGTGGTCAGCACCGTGTAGCGGGGTTCGTCGGCCGGGAAGAAGGCGATCATCGAACCCAGGTAGTGGCGCCCGGGCTCCCTGCGCGGCTCGGTGATCTGCGCCGTTCCGGTCTTCGCGGCGACGCGCACGTAAGTCGTGTCGCGGAAGAAGGCGCTCGCCGTGCCCCGCGTGCAGACCGCCTGGAGGCAGCGGTTCACCTCGCGCAGCGTCGACCGCGAGCAGATCGACGAAGCGATCGTGCGGCTCTCGAAGCGCTCCTCGACGCGGTCGTCGCGCCGCAGCTCGCGGATCAGCACCGGCGAGATCATCCGCCCGCCGTTGGCGATGGCGTTGTAGAAGGTAATCATCTGGATCGGGGCCAGCTTCACGCGGTAGCCGTAGGCCATCTTCACGAGCATCACGCCGGGGTCGGCGACCTTCCAGTCGCGGGTGATCTCGGGCTGCCGCTCGCCGAGGCGCTCCAGCCCGACGGTCTCGCCCAGGTGGAGCTGCTCGTGCAGGAAGCGGCTGTAGTCGAACTTCCTGCCCGTGGCGCCGTAGCGGTCCCAGACCGCCTCGGCGAAGTAGACGTTCGAGGAGGCGGCCACGGCCTGCCGGAAGTCGATGACGTGGTCGCCGCGGTGCGAGTCGCGGATATTCGTCGCGGGACCCACCTTGACCGGATCGCCGTTGTGCACGTCGTAGGTCGTCTCGGGCGACATCTTCGCGTCGTCGAGCAGCAGCAGCATCGACGCCAGCTTGAAGGTCGAGCCGGGCTCCATGCAGCGGCCCAGCGCATAGTTCTCGCGCTCGGAGTAGCTGCCGTCGCCGTTGCGGCCGAGGTTCGCCAGGGCGAGGATCTCGCCCGTGCGGGTCTCCATGACGATGGTCGTGCCCCAGGTGGCGTTCTGCCGCTCGAGCTGGCTCCGCAGCGCCCTGTCGGCCACGTCCTGCAGGTCCATGTCGAGCGTCGTCACCACGTCCAGCCCGTCCTCGGGCTCCTCGTGCCCGGCTCCGGCCACCCGGCCGTAGAAGCCACGCGCGATGCGCTGCCGCACGGCCACACCGTCGCGGCCTGAAAGCTCGCGGCGGTAGCTGTCCTCGATGCCGTAGTTGCCAAAGAGCGTCTTGCCCGAGTCGTCGGGACGGCCGATGTAGCCCTTGTCGCCGATCGTGCGGCGGGCCAGCCCCCCCTGCGGGTAGACGCGGTCGTCGCGCTCGACAAGGCGGTAGACCATGCCCATGTTCCAGTTCAGCAGCGGATAGCGGCGCAGCGTCTGCCACTCGGCGTAGTCCACCTCGCGCGGGAAGATGTTGACGAGTGTATGGTCGCGGATCGTGTCGTAAATGCGTTCGGTAACGGTCGCCTCGCCGCGGATCCAGTCCACGAGCCGGGCAAAGAGCCCCTCCGAGCGGTAGTAGGTCGTGTCGCGTTCGTTGGTCAGGCGGTAGTTGTTGCGGGCGTGGCTCTGCTTCTCCCTAAAAAAACGGGCGTACTCCGCGGCGGAACGGTCCTTGAAGTAGGCCGAAAGGAGCTTGGCGAGCGAGTCGCTCTGCTCGCGAAACCGCTTCGTGTCGGCCAGTCCGTCCGACGCGAAGTCGAAGGCCGCCTGGTAGCGGAAGATCGAGACGGCCAGCGGCTCGCCGTCGCGCGAGAGGATCGCGCCCCGGCGCGCGGGGATCACCTCCTCGGTGAAGATGCGGTTCGAGAGGCGCGCGGCGTTGTAGGCCACCTCGCCGCTGAAGAGCTGCACCCACAGCAGCCGCAGAAACACGACGGCTCCCGCGAGGATGAACAGCACGTAGAGCAGCCGCACCCGCAGCAGGATGTCGCTCTTGATCTTCGACGGTTCGCGTTTCATGTTCAGTTGTCGATGATTTCACCCGGCGCGGGCGGGTCCTGGAGGTCGATGCCGCGGCGGCGCAGCTCCTCGACGACGGCCGAGTGGGTCGTGCGGCTGAAACGCTGCTCCTCGAGGCGGATCGACCGTTCGCGCAACAGCTGCACCTCGCGTTCGAGCCGCGAGTACTTCATGTCCAGATGCAGCGACCAGAACATCGCCATGATGCTCAACAGGAACATCCCGGCGATGCAGGCCATGTAGGGGTAGTACTGCGAGACACCCCGGCGCAGCAGAATCGTCCCCGAGACCAGCTGCCAGAAGGTGCTCGACGCCCGGCGCGCGGCCTTGCGGCGGCGCTCCTCCTCGGCTTCGCGTTCGGCGGCCTCCCGCTCCTCGTCCTCGCGCAGGTCGTCGTCGGCCTCTCCCCGCTCCATGCGGCGCACCTCGCGCCGGATGCGGCGGGCCAGCTCGGCCTCGGCCTCGCGCCGCGCCTGCTCCTCGGGGGAGACGGGATCGAATTCGTGGTCCTGCAGCATGGTCATCCTCTCTTGACGGCGGCGCGCAGTTTGGCCGAGCGCGACCGGGGGTTGCGCTCCAGCTCCCCGGCCGCGGGAACCACGGCCTTGCGCGTCAACACCTCGAACGGCGCCTGCGGCCGTCCGTAAAAATCCTTTGCGACCTCTCCGGTGAAGTTGCCGCTGCGCAGGAAGTTCTTCACCAGCCGGTCCTCGAGCGAGTGGTAGGAGATGACCACCAGCCGCCCGCCGGGCCGCAGCACCTTGAGGCTCTGCTCGAGGGCCATCTTCAGCGCCTCCATCTCGCCGTTGACCTCGATGCGCAGCGCCTGGAAGAGCTTGGTCAGGAACTTCGCTCCGTCGCGTTTCGGCGTGCAGGGCTGCACTGCGGCAACCAGCTGCGCCGTCGTCGCGATCGGCTCTGCGGCGCGCGCCCGCACGAGGCATCCGGCCACCTTCCACGGGGTCTCCACCTCGCCCCAGTCGCCCACGACGCGCGTCAGCTCCTCCACCGTGTAGCCGTTGACCACGTCGGCGGCCGTCATCCGTCCGCGCCGGTTCATGCGCATGTCGAGCGGCGCCTCGCCGCGGAACGAGAAGCCCCGCTCCACATCGTCGAAGTGGTGCGACGAGACGCCCAGATCGGCCAGGATGCCGTCCACCTGCCGCACGCCCCGCAGCCGCAGCGCCCCGCGCAGAAAGCGGAAATTGCTCTCCACATAGCAGAAGCGGGGATCGTCGGGACAGTTCGCGCGCGTGTCGGCATCTTGATCGAAGCCGTAGAGCCGCCCCCGGGGCCCGAGCAGCGAGAGAATCCGCCGCGAGTGGCCGCCTCCGCCGAACGTCAGGTCGGCATAGACCCCGTCGGGCCGCACGTCGAGCAGCCGCACGGACTCCTCGAGCAGGACGGGAACATGGTATTCGGGTGCCATCATTTCGATAAGGTCGATTTGGGCGTAAAGTTAGCGTTTTTTCAAAAAAGAATACCTATATTTGCCGTTATAAATTTTTTCCGCACGTTTCCATGCCCCAGATAGACATCGGCGCCGTACTGAAAGCCAAGGCCCCGCGGCTGGCCCGCTGGATTCCCCGGCCGGCGGTAGGGTGGCTGCGCCGCACGATCCACGAGAAGGAGATCAACCACATCCTGGAACACTACTGGTCGCTCCCGCCGCAGGAGTTCATCCGCGCCTGCTTCCGGCAGTGGCAGGTGAGCTACTCGATCGAGGGGCTCGAAGGGCTCGATCCCGCGGGCCGCTACCTCTTCGTCTCGAACCACCCCTTCGGCGGGATGGACGGCATGATGCTGGCCGACAAGCTCATCGACCGCTTCGGCGATGTGCGCGTGGTGGTCAACGACCTGCTGATGTACGTCGAGCCGCTCCGGCCGCTCTGGATTCCGGTCAACAAGCACGGCGCGCAGAACGCGGCCTACGCCCGCAAGATGGAGGAGGAGTTTTTCGGCGAGCGGCAGATCCTGACCTTCCCGGCGGGGCTCTGCTCGCGCCGCATCGACGGCTGCGTGGCCGACCCCGAATGGAAGATCAGCTTCCTGAAGAAGGCTTACGCCTCGCAGCGGCAAATCGTGCCGGTCTTCGTCGAGGGGCGGCTCTCGAACTTCTTTTACCGCATCGACCGCCTGCGCAAACGGCTGGGCATCAAGTTCAACATCGAGATGCTGTGGCTGCCCGACGAGATGTTCTCGCAGCAGGGCAAGCACTTCCGCATCGTCGTGGGCGACCCGATTCCCATGGCGGAGCTGCAGAGCGCCGGTTCGCTGCGCGAGCAGGCGGAGTATGTACGCAAAAAGGCGTATTTTCTGGAAAAAAAGCTCTCCTCCGCGACACAATAGCTGCAAAAAACGGTATTTTTGCAGCGGATATGCAAAGTAAAACCATGAAACCCATCATCCCGCCCGTCGACCGGGAGTTGCTGCGCGCCGAGCTCACGCCCGAACGCAAGGTCCGCGACACGAACAAGGCCGGCAACGAAATCTACGTCTTCTCGGCGGCGGAGTGCCCGTCGCTCATGCGCGAAGTGGGCCGGCTGCGCGAGGAGGCCTTCCGCGGCGCCGGGGGCGGCACGGGCGAGGAGGTGGACATCGACGAGGAGGACACGGCCGGCGACGGCTACTACCAGCTCATCGTCTGGGACCCGGCGGCCGAACAGATCGTGGGCGGCTACCGCTTCATCGTCTGCACGACGCCGAACCCGCGCCACCTCTCGACCGAGCACTACTTCCGCTTCAGCGACCGTTTCCGCCGCAAATACCTGCCCCACACGATCGAACTGGGACGCTCGTTCGTGCAGCCCGCCTACCAGGCCCGCGCCAACGCCAAGAGCATCTACGCGCTGGACAACCTCTGGGACGGCATCGGCGCCCTGATCGTGTTGAGCCCCCGCTCGAAATACCTCTTCGGCAAGGTCACCATGTACACGAGCTACAAGACCGTGGCTCGCAACGCCCTGATCTGGTTCCTGCGCCGCTACTTCCCCGACCGCGAGGGGCTCGTCGAGGGCATCCATCCGCTGCGGCTCGATCTGGACGACCCCTACTACGAGGAGCTCTTCCACGGCGAGACCTACATGGACAACTACCGCATCCTGATCCAGAAGATCCGCGAGTTCAACGAGAACATCCCGCCGCTGATCAATGCCTACATGAACCTGTCGCCCACGATGCGGGTCTTCGACACGGTGTCGAACCCCGATTTCGGCGACGTGGAGGAGACGGGCATTCTGGTGACGATCCGCGACATCTATCCCGAAAAACGGCAGCGCTACACCCGCTGGAAGGGGTGGCGGGCCAACCTCAAGCACCGCCGCGAGGAGTTCGGCGAACAGCTGCGCGAGCACCTCGAACGCATCAGGAGCGAGCGCGACAGAAAGCGCGCGGAACGGTCGTAGGCGCTCTTTCCGGTCCGCCCTTTCCGGTCCGCTCTTTTCCGATCCGCTCTTTTCCGGTCTGCTCTTTTCCGGTCTGCACCGCATGGCGGCCTGCACAAAAAAACTCCGCACGAGGCGGAGTCCAGGCAAACAATTGTTTAACTAATATCACCGACGGTGACCGGAACGTGTCATTCGTCCGTCTCGGTGTTGTCAGAAGAGGAGGAGTCGGCCGTGCCGCACTTCTCTTTGGTGCAATCTCCCTTGCAATCACCATCCTTCTCGGCCTTCTCCTCCTGTGTGGTACTCTCTTCCGTAGCGGACTCGGGTGCAGGGGCAGCCACCTCCTGCTTTTCGGGTTCCGTCGATTCGGGCTGTTGAGCGAATGCCATGCCGCCTGCCGTCAGCATCAGCGCCGCCATCATCACAACTCTCTTTTTCATGGCTCTCAAAATTAAGGTTAGACTTCCGTTTTCGGGGCCGAACCGCTTTCGCGACGGCCTTTGCCCTGAAAGGATTCAAGCCATGTGCCATGATGACAAAACAAGCATAAAACCTTGTTTTACAAGATATTGCATAAAACAAAGCAATCCTGCCGCACTGTGGAAAAGTGTGGAACGAAGGTGTGGAATGTGGATTTTTTCCACACCCGGGACGGCTACTCGATACCGTAGAGGTGCAGTTTGTTGTAGAGGGTCTTGCGGTCGATGCCGAGCAGTTTCGCAGCCTGCGACTTGTTGCCGCCCGCCGCAGCAAGGGCCCGGCGGATCTGCTCCTCCTCGCCGGCGGGATCGCGCAGCGAGAGGGTGGAGGAGGCTCCGCCCCCGGCAATCTCGGCCGGAAGTTCGCGGCAGGTAACGTACTCGTCCTGCGCAAGCAGCGTCGCCGACATGACGACATTCTTCAGCTGCCGCAGGTTGCCCGGCCAGTCGTAGCGCGTGAGGGCCGCCGCAGCCGCGGCGTCGAAGCCCACGAGGTGCTTGTCCAGCTCGCGGTTGGCCTGGTCGAGGAAGAAGTCGGCGAAGAGCAGGACATCCTCAGGCATTTCGCGCAGGCACGGCATGCGGAGCGTGAATTCGTTGATCCGGTGGTAGAGGTCGGCGCGGAACGTGCCGCGGGCGATGGCCGCTTCGAGGTCCTCGTTCGTCGCCGCCACGAGGCGGATGTCGACCGGAATCTCGCGCGTGCTGCCCACGGGGCGGATGCGCCGCTCCTGCAGGGCGCGCAGCAGCTGCACCTGCGTCTCGTAGGTGAGGTTGCCCACCTCGTCCAGGAAGAGCGTCCCGCCGTTGGCGGCCTCGAAGGCGCCCGTCTTGTCGTTCAGCGCCCCGGTGAAGGAGCCCTTGACGTGGCCGAAGAACTCCGAGGCGGCCAGCTCGCGCGGGATGGCCCCGCAGTCGACCGCCACGAAGGGCTTGCCGGCCCGCTTGCTGCTGCGGTGGATGAGCTGCGCGACATGCTCCTTGCCCGTGCCGCTGGCGCCGTTGACCAGCACCGACATGTTGGTCGGAGCCACGAGCCGCACGTACTCGTACAGCCGCCGCGAAGCGTCGCTGTGCCCCTCGATGTAGTTGAGCGCCGCAGGTTCCCGTTTCGCACCGCGCGCCGGGCCCTTGGCTGCGGCAGCCGGCTCCGCCGCCGCACCGGGTGCCGGCGTGTCGATCGCCTCGCGGATCTTCTTGAGCAGCTCGTCGGGATTGACCGGCTTGGCCACGTAGTCGCGGGCCCCGAGCTTCATGCTGCGCACGGCATTCTGAATCTCGGCGTAGCTCGTCATGACGATCACCGGCTCGCGGCGCCCGCGCTCGGCCAGCCACTGGAGCAGGGCGATGCCGTCCTCGTCCGGCAGGCGCATGTCGCTCAACACGAGGGCATACTCCTGCTTCCCGAGCGCAGCGCGGGCCGCAGACACGCTGCCGGCCGTCTCCACGTCGAAGCCCCGCTTCGAGAGCCACGTGCGCAGCATCAGCGCGAAGGTGGTGTCATCGTCTACGATCAGAATCCGTTCCATAACGTTGCAAAGATAGGAAAAGCCGACGGCAAATCCAAGTCCGCGGGCGGTCGGGTGCCCTGCTCACACGGCCGGATCGGCGGCCTGCGCGGCGGCCCGGGCGACTATCGCGTCGATGCGTCCGAGCACGGTCTGCAGCTCGCTCCGCAGGGCGGGGTCGATTTCGCCGTCGAAACGCTCGGCCCGCCGCAGCACGGCAGCGATCTCCGCGGCACCGATCATCGTGAAGATGGGCAGCATCTTGTGCGCCACGGCCTTCAGTGCGGCGGGATCGTCCGCCTCGAGGGCCCGCCGCAGCGCCCCGGCATTGGCCCCGGTCTGCTCGGCAAAGGAGGCGACGATGCTCCGCGCCGCCTCGGGATCATCGCCCGCATAGGCCGTCAGGGCGCCGAAATCGACCCCGTCGCCCGATGCCGGGGACTCCGCGGCCGGAGCGTCCGCCTCGCCGGCGGGTGCCGCAGCCTCTTCGCTGCCTCCTCCCGTCGCGGCGCGGATCGCGGCAAGCAGTTCGCCGCCGGAGAAGGGCTTGCGCAGGCAGGCCGCGAAACCCCGGGCGGCAAAGTCGGCGGGGCGCATCTCCCCGCGGGCCGAGACCGCCACGACGGGCAGCGACGCATCGACCCGGTGCACGGCGTCCAGCACGCTGAAGCCGTCGGCCGAGGGCATCTGAATGTCGGTCAGCACCAGGTCGAAACGGCTCTCCGCGACGATCCGGCCGACGTATTCGGGATAGGCGCAGCTCTCGGTCTCGATTCCTGCCCGGCGGCACATCGCCGCCGTCATCTCGAGCTGCAGCGGATCGTCGTCCACGAGCAGCACGCGCAGCCCCGGGCGCACCTCGCTCTCCGACACGGCCGCCGCAGGCGCCGCCCCCGCATCGCCCGCCGCCCCGACCGGCACCGAGACGATGAAGCGGCTCCCCTCGCCGAGACGGCTCTCGAGCGAGATGGTGCCTCCCAACAGCTTGACGAGCCGGTCGACGATCGACAGTCCGAGGCCGAAGCCGTCGACGCCCTGCGCCGAACGCAGCCGCACGAACTCCCCGAAAATCCGCTCCTTCTCCTCGCGGGCGATGCCGCGGCCCGTATCGCGCACGGAGAAGATCAGCCGTCCGTCGGAGAGATCGACCCGCACCGTGACGGAGCCCCGGTCGGTAAATTTCAGGGCATTGGAGAGGAGGTTTTCGGCGATCTGACGGATACGCACGGCATCGCCCGTAACCCCGGTTGCGGCCGCCGGCGTGGCGTCGAGGTGCAGTTCGAGCCCCTTGGCCGCCGCCTGCGCGGCGAATCCCGAGAGGATCGTCTCGAAGAGCTGCGCGGGATTGAAGGCCACGGTGTTGACCTCCATCTTGTTGATATCGAGCCGGTAGAAGTCCAGCAGGCTGTTGACCAGCCGCAGCAGGTGTTCCGACGACTCCTTCATGTTGTGCAGGTAGAGCTCCTCGCGCTTGCCGCCCGTCAGGCGCGAGAGCAGGTCGATGTAGCCCATCACGGAGCCCAGCGGCGCCTTGATGTCGTGCGTGATGGCCAGCATCAGTTTTTCGCGGGCCGCCAGCAGCGCCTCGTTGTCGCGGTTGGCACGCTCCAGGGCGCGGCGGTAGCGGTTGCTGCGGTTGACGTCGCGCCACAGGACGGCCACGAAGATGAGCATAAGCAGCACGGCCGCCGTGGTGATGCCCCCGAGCACCTGCGACGAACGGCGCCTCAACGCCGCATTGCGTTCGATGCGCCGCATGATAAAACCGGTATCCTCCGCCTCGTAGTCCATGATCAGGCGGTAGATCTTCTCGTTGACCAGTTCGTTGTTGTAGCGCAGCTGCTGTCCCTGGCGCCACGCCTTGTCGTAGATGCCCAGCCGCTCGCTCGTGACGCTGTCCTGCAGGGCCCGCAGCACCAGGGCGATCGTATCCTTGACCGCCTGTGGCGAGACCGCACCGACGAATTCGCGCCGGGAGATGACGATGCTCGAATCCTCCTGCCGCGGGCTGAACAGATCGGCCAACCGCCGGAAAAACCGCCGCTTGCTCCGCGGCACGGAGACCGTGTCGGAGAGCACGACACTGCGCAGGACGAGCGACGTGTCGGCCCCGCCGAGCGAATCGTCCCCTTCGAGCAGCTGGCGGATGTTCTTGTCGAGCAGGCTCGCCGTACCGGCCGAACGGATCGACCGCCTCAGGCTCATCGTGCGCCGCTCCTTGTCGGCAATCAGCCGCACAATGCTGTCCAGCCGCAGCGTCTGGAGCGAATCGGTATCGTCCGAGAGTCCGCGCAGCGAGTCGATGCAGGCGCGGACGGTGCGCAGCTCGCGGTGGTAACGCTCCTCGTAGGACTGGTAGCCGGCGATCATGAGCTGTCCGTAGCTCTCGGCCTGGTAGAGGTGATAGAGGGTCTGGTTCACGGCCCGGCGCTTGACCTGCAGCAGCGCGTAGTTCTCGCCCGGGGCCGCGATGTGGATCATGGCGCGGTAGGCATAGCCCACCGCGAGGATGCAGACGACCACGAGGACAACATACCCCGTCACGATCTTCGTCTTGACGAATTTCGACTCCTTCTTCTCTTGTTTGCCCGCTTTCACCTTCCAAAGATACGAAAAGTAAGCGCCGGGACAAACAAAAATCCCGTTTTCCGGGATGCCGCCTGCCTGCCAACGCCTTCCCGCGGCGCCGCACACGCGAAAACCGGCCGCACGGCCCGCCCGCCACCGCAACCTCACAGCCCACCTGCCGCCGACATACAGATACAAAGACGGCACCCTTCATCGGAAGGATGCCGTCCCGTTTGCCACGACCGGGGCCGCTATTGCAGCTCGAGCTTGCAGGGCGAATACATCAGCACGCCCTGCAGGCGCGTTGCCTCGCGCACCCGACCGTACTCCTTCATCATGTCGCCCAGTTCGGAGCGCAGGAATGCCGTGCGGACGCTCGCGCTCAGCGACGAGAAGAGGGCCGCAATGCCCGTCGGGGCCTCCATTACCTCCGTGATGCGGTAGTTGTCACCCAGTCCGGCTTTGTCGACGGCCTGCGCAATGGCCATCTTCAGTCCGCCGCAGGCATCCACGAGCCCGATTCCGAGGGCATCCTCGCCCGACCATACGCGGCCGCCGGCGATCTCGAGCACGCGGTCGATATCGAGGTTGCGCCCCTGGGCCACGTTGTTCGTGAAGGTCGCATAGACCTTGTCCACGCCGCGCATGATCGTCGCCCGCTCGGTCGGCGTCAGGGGAGCCAGTTGTCCCATGCCGGCCGAGGTGTTGCTCTTCACGCCGTCGAGCGTGATGCCCAGCTTGTTCTTCAGCGCGTCGCGCGTGTCGAGGTACATGCCGAACACGCCGATCGAACCGGTCAGCGTCAGCCGGTCGGCAACGATCACGTCGGCCGGGCAGGAGATGTAGTACCCGCCGCTGGCGGCATAGGATCCCATCGACACAACGACGGGCTTCTCGGCCCGCAGCAGCTCGATCTCGCGCCAGATCACATCCGACGCCAGGGCGCTGCCGCCCGGCGAATTGACACGCAGCACGACGGCCTTGACCTTTTCGTCGGCGCGCACGCCGGCGAGCGTCCGGGCCAGCGAATTGCCGTAAATTTCGGGACCGTAGCCCTCGCCGTCGACGATCTGACCCTCGGCATAGACGATGGCCACCTCGTCGGCCGAGACGTTCTTCAGGTCGGCGCCCACCTGCGAGGCGTACTCGCCCAGCGTCACGAAGCGGTATTCGCCCTTGGCGTCGGGCTCGACACCCAGTTCGGCGAAGACGTCGTTCATCTGGTCCTCATAGAGCAGTCCGTCGACAAAGCGGTTCTCGAGCGCCTCTTCGGGCAGCGAAACCTCCAGCCGGTCGGTCAGCCGGTTCAACTCCGCCGGGTCGATCCCCCGGGCCTCGGCCACCGTCGAGGAGATCGTCCCCCACATCGAGTTGACGAGCTCCTGCATCTGTTCGCGGTTGGCATCCGACATCCGGTTCATGATGTAGGGCTCCACGGCGCTCTTGTACCTGCAGGCCGTCGGACGGAAGACCTCGGCCCTGATATCGAGCTTGTCGAGCAGCCCCTTGTAGAACATCAGGTTAAAGGAGAGTCCCGACCAGTCGATCATCCCTTCGGGCTGCATGTAGATGCGGTCGGCCGCCGTGGCCAGGTAGTACTGCCCCTGCGAATAGACCTCGTTGTAGGAGACGACGAACTTGCCGCTCTTGCGGAACTCCCCGATTGCGCCGCGCAGCTCTTCGAGCAGCGCCGTGCCCGTAACGCCGCCGCGGCCGTTCATGCGCAGGTAGATGCCCTTGATGCGGGGATCGGCCGCAGCCGCCTCGATGGCGCGCAGCGCCCGGAAGAGCGGCAGCTGCGGCGTGGTCTCCATCGTGGTGAAATCGATGCCCGCAAGGGGATTCGTCGAGGGCGAATCGGTGAGCAGTTCCGAAAAGTCGATCTTCAGCACGCTCTCCGGAAGGACCGCCACGCTCTTCTCCATCGTGAGCGATCCGACGATCCCCAGAATGGCGAACAGCCAGAGGAAGAATACCACGACCGATCCCACGACAAAGGCGAGCAGTCCGGCGAGAAATGTCTTGATGAAATTCATAATGCGTTCCGTATTTTGTGTGTTAGTTCTCCGCTTGGTACTACAAAGATAATGATATTTCCTGAAAAACAAATAAAATTTATCGTTTTTCGATAAAATAATTTTTCATTTTATATGGAATCGCGGAAAATAACGTTATCTTTGCCGTAAACAAACCTTACAACGTATGGAACAGCAGATCAAACGGCTGCTCGAACAGGTGGTCCACCCCGAAACGGGAAAGGACCTCGTGACGAGCGGTTTCGTGGAGCATATCGGAGCTGCCGACGGCAAGGCGACCGTCGTGCTGCGCTTCGCCAAGAGCCATGACCCCTTTGCGGTGAAGATCAAGAACCAGGTCGAGGCACTGCTGCGGGAGGCCCTCCCGGGCACCGAGGTGCTCGTCGTCGTCAAGGAGGGCGGACAGCCCCCGCGTCCGGAACCCAAGCTGAAAACCGCAACGGGCGCCATCGCCCGCATCATCGCCGTCGCCTCGGGCAAGGGCGGCGTGGGCAAGTCGACCGTCACGGCCAACCTGGCCGTCGCCCTGCGCAACATGGGCTTCCGCGTCGGCGTGCTCGACGCCGACATCTACGGTCCTTCGCAACCCAAGATGTTCGGCGTGGAGGGCTACCTGCCCGAAGCCGTCGAGGAGGAGGGCGTCGACCGCATCATCCCGGCCGAGGCCGGTGACATCCGCCTCATGTCGATCGGTTTCTTCATCAAGCCGACCGATGCCCTGCTGTGGCGCGGCGCCATGGCGACCAACGCCCTCAAGCAGCTCATCCACCAGACGAAGTGGGGCACGCTGGACTTCCTGCTGCTGGACCTGCCTCCCGGCACGGGCGACGTGCACCTGTCAATCATCAACGAACTCAGGATCGACGCCGCGGTGATCGTCTCGACGCCGCAGCAGGTGGCCGTGGCCGACGTGCTGCGCGGCGTGGAGATGTTCCGCAACCCCAACGTGCGGATCCCCGTGGCGGGCATCATCGAGAACATGGCGTGGTTCACGCCCGAAGAGCTGCCCGACCACCGCTACTACCTCTTCGGACGGGGCGGTGCGCGCCGCTTTGCCGAGGAGCACGGCGTGGACTTCCTGGGCGAAGTGCCCATCGTGCAGTCGATCATGGAGGGGAGCGAGGAGGGCCGTCCTGCGGCCGGCATCGACCCGCGCGTGGAGAAGTGGTACCGCGAGATTGCCTATAAGATTGTCGGCAAGGTGATGAAAAGTTGATGACAACCTGTTCGGAACCCTGTTGAAAAGTGACGATAAAAAATGAAAACTCCGGGGTCGAAAAGTTGCTTTTTCCGAAAAGGAGCGGGTATATGCAAAATTTCCGCTCCCCCAAAAAAAGTTTTCACATTTTACCGTCCGCCCAAACGGGGCCCACAGGACATGGAATGTTGAGAAAAAGAGGCTGTCGAAATGTTGAAAAGCGTTTTCATAAATTGTCGATTTCTTATTTTTTCTTTTGACTTTCAGAAAAATAAAAGAAAATAATATCAAAAGGAAAACGGCAATCTGTTGAAAAAGAAAAAAACTAAAAAGTTGTGCACACTTTCAACACCCTTTATTTCTTTTCTTATTTCATTATTAAAATTAACTTGAATTAAAAAATAAAAAGAAAAGCAAGCGATGAAGGTCGATAACTCCGCGGAGCTCCGCCGCCGCATCGAAGCGCTCAAGCGCGAAAAGCGCGCCGTGATCCTGGCGCACTACTACACGAGGCCCGAAGTGCAGCAGATCGCCGACTTCCTCGGCGACTCGCTCGCCCTCTCGGTCAAGGCGCAGTCGGTCGATGCCGACATCATCCTCTTCGCCGGCGTGCACTTCATGGCCGAGACGGCCAAGGTGCTCTGCCCCGACAAGAAGGTACTCATTCCCTGCCCCGAGGCGGGCTGCTCGCTCGCCGAGTCGTGCGACGCAAAGGACTTTGCCGCCTTCAAGAGCCGCTACCCCGGCTACCGGGTAGTCTCCTATGTCAATACGACGGTCGGCGTCAAGGCCCTGACGGATGTCTGCTGCACCTCGTCGAACGCCCTGAAGGTTGTCGAGTCGATCCCCGCCGACGTGCCCGTCATCTTCGCTCCGGACCGCAACCTCGGCTCCTATATCCAGAAACTGACCGGACGGCAGAACATGGTGCTGTGGAACGGCGCCTGCCACGTGCACGAGGAGTTCTCGCTCGAGAAGCTGCTGGCGCTCAAACGCGAGCATCCCGGGGCGAAGGTAGTCGTGCACCCCGAGTGCCGGCCCTACATCGTCGAGGTGGCCGACTTCGTGGGCTCCACGGCGGCGATCCTCGACTACTGCGGAACGTGCGGCGCCGACGAGTTCATCGTCGTGACCGAGTCGGGCATCCTCGCCGAGATGAAGCGGCGCTACCCCGGCAAAAGCTTCATCCCGGCACCTCCCGACGACGAGAGCTGCGCCTGCAACAACTGCAAGTACATGAAGATGGTGACGCTGAAGAACATCGCCGCGTGCCTCGAAAACGAGGCCCCGGAGATCACGCTCGACGAGGAGGTGCGGCGGGCGGCCGAGCGTTCGATCCGCAACATGATCGCCATCCGGTAAATCTTATGAAGCAAACCAAAACCAAACGACAAACCGTATCGTACATGAAGAGACTCTTTTTACTTTTGGCTGCGGCGTGCGTGACCCTGACGGCCGCGGCGGACGAGGGCATGTGGATGCTGCCCTACCTGCAGCGCATGAACATCAAGCAGATGAAGGAGCGCGGCTGCAAACTTTCGGCCGAGGAGATCTACAGCGTGAACCACTCCTCGCTCAAGGATGCCGTCGTCGTCTTCGGCGGCGGCTGCACGGGCGAGATCGTCTCGCCCGAGGGGCTGCTCTTTACCAACCACCACTGCGGCTACGCCTCGATCCAGAGCCTCTCGTCGGTCGAGCACGACTACCTGAAGTATGGCTTCTGGGCAATGTCGAATGCCGAGGAGCTGCCCGCTCCGGGGCTCGAGGTGCGCTTCGTGCGCCGGATTGCCGACGTGACACCCGACATCGTGGGCAACGTCCCCTCGACGGCCGGTGAGGAGGAGTATGCCCGCATCACCGGGGAGAACATCGCCGCGCTGCGGGAGCGCCTGCAGCAGGAGAACCCCGGTATGGAGATCGAGATCGAGTCCTTCTTCGGCGGCAACCAGTTCTTCGCGTTCGTCATGGAGGTCTACACGGATGTCCGCCTGGTGGGCACGCCCCCCTCGTCGATCGGCAAGTTCGGCGGGGATACCGACAACTGGATGTGGCCGCGCCATACGGGCGATTTCTCGATCTTCCGCGTCTATGCCGGACCGGACAACCGTCCGGCGGACTATTCGCCCGAAAACCGCCCCTACAGGGCCGAGAAATACCTCAAGGTCTCGCTCGGCGGCTACGACCGCGGCGACTTCGCCATGGTGATGGGCTTCCCCGGCTCGACCGAGCGTTACATGACCTCCTACGAGATCGACAACCTGCTCGGATCGGAGAATCCGCAGCGCATCTTCATCCGCGGCGAGCGGCAGGCGATCCTCTGGAAGGACATGATGGCCGACGATGCCGTGCGCATCCAGTACGCCTCGAAATACGCCCGTTCGTCGAACTACTGGAAGAATTCGATCGGCATGTCGCGCGGGCTGGAGAAACTCGGCGTAAAGGCCCGCAAGCAGGCGCAGGAGGCGTCGTTCCAGGCCTGGGCCGAAAAGAATACGCTGCCCGAGGAGGGATACATCGACGCACTGGAGAAGATTCGCCGCGCCGAGGAGGCGGGCGGTCCGGTCTATGCCGGGGTGCAGTACCTAACGGAGGCGTTCCTCGCGGCCGTCGAGGTGCTGTCGCCCGTCCGACAGTTCATCGACACGAAGACGATGACCCTGCGCGACAGCCTCGGGGACGTCGAGGCCCTCAAGGCGCAGATGGCCGACTGGTACAGGGACTACAATCCGGCCACGGACCGCAAGGTGGCCCGGCGCATGCTGACGATCGCCCGCGAGCAGATGAAGCAGCTGCCGTCGTTCTATGCGGAAAAGGTCGACAAGGAGTTCGGCGGCAATATCGACGCCTATGTGGACGATCTTTACGACCGCTCGCTCTTCACCTCCGAAGAGCGGGTGCTGGCGCTCATCGACGACTATGCCCCCGGGAAGATCGCCGACGATCCGGCCGTGGCGCTGGCCACCTCAGTCTGGTCGAAGTACCTCGAACTGGGCAAGGCTTACCGCGAGGCCCACAAGGGGTATGCCGAGGGCAAGCGCAAGTACATTGCCGGCCTGATGCTGCAGCAGCCCCGCAAGGCGTGGGCGCCGGATGCCAACTTCACGATCCGCCTGACCTACGGCAACGTGCTGCCCTACTCGCCGGCCGACGGCATCGAGTACAACTACTACACGACGCTCAAGGGGGTGATGGAGAAGGAGGACCCCGCGAACCCCGCCGAGTTCACCGTGCCCGAACGGCTGAAGGAGCTCTATGCGGCGCGTGATTTCGGTCCCTATGCCAATGCGAAGGGCGAGATGCCGGTGGCCTTCCTCTCGAACCTCGACATTACGGGAGGCAACTCCGGTTCGCCCGTGATGAACGCCCGCGGCGAGCTGATCGGCCTGGCCTTCGACGGCAACTGGGAGGCGATGTCGGGCGACGTGGCCTTCGAGCCCGATCTGCAGCGCATGATCGCCGTCGATGTACGCTACGTGTTGTTCATCATCGACAAGTTCGCCGGCGCCGGCTGGCTTCTGGACGAGATGGAGATCGTCGGCCGCTGAGCGCGCTCCCCGCGCACGCATACCGAGCCCCGCAGCCTCGCCGCTGCGGGGCTTTTTCTTCGCCGGGGCGGAGGGGACGGCTGGCTGTCGGTCGCGCTCTTCTTCGCATCCGTAAACAAAAACGGCGTATCGCTTTTCGTTTCTGACAAAAATTACTAATTTTGACAGAAATTAGTAAGATTGTATCCGTATTGTTTTATGGCTAAAGAGTTTAAACGATATCTTGTCACTTCGGCACTCCCCTACGCCAACGGACCGGTGCACATCGGCCACCTGGCGGGAGTCTACATACCTTCGGACATCTATACGCGCTACCTGCGCCTGAAGGGATGCGACGTCATCTCGGTCTGCGGCTCGGACGAGCACGGCGTGCCCATCACGATCAAGGCCCGCAAGGAGGGCGTCACCCCGCAGCAGATCGTCGACCGCTACCACAGCCTCATCAAGCGTTCGTTCGAGCGCCTCGGCATGTCGTTCGACATCTATTCGCGCACCTCGTCGCAGGTACACGCGCAGACTGCCTCGGACTTCTTCCGCAAGCTCTACGACGAGGGGAAGTTCATCGAACGTACCTCGATGCAGTATTACGACGAGGAGGCGCAGACCTTCCTTGCCGACCGCTACATCGTGGGTACCTGCCCCAAGTGCGGCTACGACCGTGCCTACGGCGACCAGTGCGAGAAGTGTGGCTCGACGCTCTCGCCCGACGAACTGATCGAGCCGCACAGCGCCGTGTCGGGTTCGGTGCCCGTCAAGCGGGAGACCAAACACTGGTATCTTCCGCTGGATCAGTATGAAGGATTCCTCCGCAAGTGGATTCTGGAAGGACACCGCGAGTGGAAGTCGAACGTCTACGGGCAGTGCAAGAGCTGGCTTGACGGCGGCCTGCAGCCCCGTGCCGTGAGCCGCGACCTGGACTGGGGTATTCCCGTTCCGGTCGAGGGGGCCGAAGGCAAGGTGCTCTATGTCTGGTTCGATGCGCCGATCGGCTACATTTCGGCCACGAAGGAGCTTACGCCCGAGTGGGAGAAGTACTGGAAGTCGGAGGATACGAAGCTGGTCCATTTCATCGGTAAGGACAACATCGTCTTCCACTGCATCGTCTTCCCGTCGATGCTCAAGGCGCACGGCGGATACATCCTGCCCGACAATGTCCCGGCCAACGAATTCCTGAACCTCGAGGGGGACAAGATCTCCACCTCGCGCAACTGGGCCGTCTGGCTGCACGAATACCTCGACGAGTTCCCGGGCAAGGAGGATGTGCTGCGCTATGTGCTCTGCGCCAACGCCCCCGAGACGAAGGACAACGACTTCACGTGGAAGGATTTCCAGGCCCGCAACAACAACGAACTGGTCGCCGTGCTGGGTAATTTCGTCAATCGGGCCCTCGTGCTGACGAAGAAGTATTGCGACGGCAAGGTGCCCGCCTGCGGCGAGCTGAACGACTACGATCGTGCCACGATCGCCGAGATGGCCGCCGTGCGCGGCTCGCTCGAGAGCAACATCGAAAACTACCACTTCCGCGAGGCGCTGAAGGATGCCATGAACATCGCCCGCATCGGTAACAAGTACCTCGCTGACACGGAGCCGTGGAAGGTCATCAAGAGTGACCGTGCACGGGTCGAAACGATCCTCAACGTCGCCCTCCAGATCACGGCCAATACGGCCATCGCCATCGAGCCCTTCATGCCCTTCTCTGCGGAGAAGATCCTCCGGATGCTTGCCGTGGAGAAGTTCGGCTGGGAGCGCCTCGGTACGATGGACCTTGTTCCGGCAGGCCATGCGATCGGCGAACCCGAGCTCCTTTTCGAGAAGATCGAGGACGACGTGATCCAGCGGCAGTTGGACAAGCTCGCGGCCACGAAGAAGGCAAACCAGGCTGCTGAAGCTGTGCAACATGTTGAAGCACAGAAAGATACGATACAGTTCGATGATTTTCAGAAGATGGACATCCGCGTTTCGACCATCCTCTCGGCCGAGAAGGTGGCCAAGACGAAGAAGCTCCTGAAGCTGAAGGTCGATACGGGGATCGATCAGCGGGAGATTGTCTCGGGCATTGCCGAGCACTTCACGCCCGAGGAGCTGGTCGGCCGTCAGGTGCTGGTGCTTGTCAACCTGGCGCCCCGCGAACTGAAGGGTACCCTTTCGCGCGGCATGATCCTCATGGCCGAGGATGCCTCGGGCAAACTGCGGCTGCTCGGGCCCGACGACAAGACCACCAACGGTGCGATTGTCGGCTGACGGGCGGGGGGGGTCTGGTCGGCGGGATCGTCCGGTTTTGCCGTCTGTTCTTATTCTCCGGTGATGCGGCCGGAAACATGTTAACGGATTACACCTTAAAACAGATCAAATATGGAAAACATGGATTGGAGTGCCTTGGGTTTTAACTACTACAAGACCGATTGGAATGTACGCTTTCATTTCACCGACGGCAAATGGAGTGAAATGGAGGTTACCGATGACGAGTACATCAAGATGCACATGTCGGCCTCGTGCCTGCACTACGGCATCGAACTTTTCGAGGGACTGAAGGCCTTCCGTGGTATTGACGGCAAGGTGCGCCTCTTCCGTGTCGACGAGAATGCACGCCGTCTGCAATCTTCGGCCAAGCGCCTCTGCCTGCCGGTGCCGAGTCTCGAGATGATTATCGACGCCTGCGTCGAGGTGGTGCGCCGCAACGAGCGCTTCATTCCGCCCTACGGCACGGGTGCTTCGCTCTACCTGCGTCCCGTGATGTTCGGAACGACGGCCGGCCTGGGCGTAAAACCCGCCAAGGATGCGCTGCTGATCGTCTACTGTTCGCCCGTCGGTGCCTACTTCAAGTCGGGTATCAAACCGATTCTGGTCGCCATTGACCGTGAACAGGACCGCGCTGCTCCACGTGGAACAGGTGACGTGAAGGTGGGCGGAAACTACGCTGCAAGCCTCCTTTCGGGTGAAAAGGCACACGAACTCGGCTATTCCAACGTGATGTATCTCGATGCTGCCGAGCACAAGTATATCGAAGAGTGCGGTGCGGCCAACTTCTTCGGTATCAAGGAGGGCAAGTATATTACGCCGAAGTCGCCTTCGGTGCTGCCGTCGATCACGAACAAGAGCCTGCGCCAGCTGGCCGCCGACATGGGTCTGACGGTTGAGGAGCGCAAGATTCCGGTCGATGAGCTGCCGACCTTCGAGGAGTGTGGTGCCTGCGGTACGGCGGCTGTCATCTCCCCTATCGGCAAGATTTTCGACATGCAGACCAATGCCGTTTATGAGTACGGTTCGGAGGTCGGCAAGATTTCGTTGGCGCTCTACAATGCGCTGCAGGATATTCAGTACGGCCGTGCTGAAGACAAGTACGGCTGGTGCACTTTCGTTGAGTAAGGTTGCACTATATCGAAATAAAAGGCGGATAGATTTCTATCCGCCTTTTATTAATGGTATTTTATTATATTCTATTTTTTCCTCCTGCTTTTTACCTTTTATGTTTCACCTTTCACCTTATTTTGTTCCACGTGGAACACTTCACGGATCAGCGGCCGAATCGCACCAGCAGTACGTTGACATCGGCGGGTGATACGCCCGGTATGCGCGATGCCTGCCCGATGGTCTGCGGGCGGATGCGCGTGAACTTCTGCCGAGCCTCGATCGTCAGGGCCTGCAGGGAGAAAAAGTCAAAGTCGTCCGGGATGCGGATATTCTCCAATCGATGAAGTTTTTCGGCTATGAACTTTTCCCGCTCGATATATCCCTTGTATTTGATTTGTATTTCCGCTTCTTCGATCGCTTCCGCGTTGATTTTATTTGTTTCGATAAATTTTCGCAGTTTCGGCAGCACCTCCATCAGCGAAACGAAGGTGACGTTGTTGCGCATGAGAATATCGTATAGCTTTCTTCCCTGCGTCAGCGGCTCCGAACCGACCGATTTCAAATAGTCGCAAATTTCCTCTGCTTTGATGCTCTGTCGGTGGGCGTAGGCTACAAGCGATTCTACGGCCGATTTTTTTTCGAGAAATTCCTCGTATCTTTTCTTTGAAACAAGACCGATTTCATACCCTTTTGGTGTGAGCCGCAGGTCTGCGTTGTCCTGCCGGAGCAGGATGCGGTACTCGGCGCGCGAGGTGAACATGCGGTAGGGCTCGTCGACCCCCTTGGTGACAAGGTCGTCGATCAGCACGCCGATGTAGGCCTCGTCGCGGTGAAGCACAACCGGTTCCTCCCCTTTCAACTTGCGGTGAGCATTGATTCCCGCCATCAGCCCCTGGGCGGCCGCCTCCTCGTATCCCGTCGTGCCGTTGACCTGTCCGGCGAAGAAGAGTCCCGAAACGAGCTTCGTTTCGAGCGAATGGTGCAGCTGTGTCGGCGGAAAATAGTCGTATTCGATGGCGTAGCCCGGGCGGTAGATGTGTACATTCTCCAGCCCGCGGATCTGGTGCAGTGCCCGCCACTGCACGTCCCAGGGCAGCGACGACGAGAAGCCGTTGAGGTAGTATTCGTTTGTCGTGCGACCCTCGGGCTCGAGGAAGAGCTGGTGCTGCTCCTTGTCGGCAAAGGTGCGGAGCTTGTCCTCGATCGAGGGGCAGTAGCGCGGACCGATCCCCTTGATCGTGCCGTTGAAGAGCGGCGAGAGGGCAAATCCGCTGCGAAGGGTCTCGTGCACGGCGCTTGACGTGTAGACCAGAAAACAGGGCAACTGCTCGTCGACGGGTTTCGTTTCCGATGAAAAGGAGAATTTCGAGGGGTTTTCATCGCCATATTGCGGTTCGATCGCCTCGAAATTGATCGTGCGGGCGTCAAGGCGTGCCGGCGTGCCGGTCTTCATGCGGCCCGATGCAAAGCCCATCCGGCGCAGGCACTCCGTGATCCCGTGCGAGGCGGCATCCCCTGCCCTGCCCCCTTCGGCGTGCGCCGTACCGCAGTGCATCTCGCCGTCGAGGAAGGTGCCGGCCGTCAGCACCACGGCGCGGCATGTGAACTCCACCCCCATGCGGGTGCGGATGCCCCGCACGGCGGGCGTCTCGTCGAAGAGCAGCTCCGTGGCGGCATCCTGCCAGATGTAGAGGTGTGTCGTATTTTCAAGCGTGTGGCGCCACTCCTCCGAGAAGCGCGTCTTGTCGCACTGCGCCCGCGGACTCCACATCGCGGCGCCCTTCGAGCGGTTGAGCATCCGGAACTGCACGGTCGTGAGGTCCGTAATGCGTCCTATCTGTCCGCCGAGTGCATCTATCTCTCTGACAATCTGACCTTTAGCAACTCCTCCGACAGCCGGATTGCACGACATCGAAGCCATTTTCGTCATGTCCATTGTCAGGAGCAGGGTTCGCGATCCGAGCCGTGCGGCCGCGGTCGCGGCTTCGCATCCGGCGTGTCCTCCGCCGATGACGATTATATCGTAGTCAAGCGTCATGGTTGTGCGACAGGTAAATTGGTCGTATTGGTTTGTCGGCAGCGCTGCGAGCCGCTGTCATTGTTCCTCCTCCCAGAATTTCAGGTACTTGTCCTCCTTGCGGTGCATCTGTGCGTTGGTGCGGGGCGTCTTGTCCCCCTGTCCGCAGAGGTGCAGCAGGCCGTGGACCACCACGCGGCGCATCTCCTGCAGGCGCGTGGCGCCGTACTCCCGGGCGTTGTCCGCCACGGTCTCCACGTCGATGAAGATGTCGCCCGATACGGTGCGCGTGCCACGTCGGTCGCTGTAGTCGAACGTGATGACATCCGTGTAGTAGTCGTGTCCCAGGTACTGGCGGTTCATCTCCAGCAGCCGGGCCGCCGAGCAGAAGATGTAGCACACCTCGCCGAGGGTGTATCCTTCGGCCAGGGCCACGTCGTGCAGCCACTGTGCCGTCCGCCGTTTTTCGGGCAGCCGGTAGCGGCAGTCGTCTGTATAGTATCGTACAGCCATTTTTTCCGGTTTGATTCTCTCTTTTTCCCTCTTCCTGCATGCCCGTTCCGTCGGTATGGGGTCTCCCCTTCTCTCTCCTCGGTGCGGGTTTCGTAATCCCTTTGTTTTTGCCCCTTTTCCGCCTCTTTCACGCGAAATCGGTCCCTTTGCGGACTTCCTTCCCCCGATTGCCGCGACGGCCTTGCCGGGGCTATTTGCGGAAGCAGTTTTCGGCCCGCATCTTCTCGTTCGGATTGGGCGGGTAGATGCCGAAGACGAGTTTGTACTCCGTCTCCATCGTCATGACGTCGAGCGCCGAGCCGATGGTGCCCAACTGCTGGTTGCGCGCCACCTTCTGGTTCTTCTCCACGCAGACCGTCCCCATGTTGGCATAGGAGGTGATGTATTCGCCGTGCGCCACGTAGACGTCGTATTTGCTTGTGATGCGGTTGCGCTTGATGTCGACAACCTTGCCTTCGTAGATCGAGATGACCTGCGCCCCCTTGGGTCCCGTGATCTCGGCGATGTTCTCCTTGTAGCGTTTCACGCGCCCTCCGGCCACGGGCAGGCGCAGTCCCGTCGTCTTGGTCGAGAACGACGCACCGGCCGTGTTGCCCTTCGTGAGCTTGCGCAGCTCGTTGATGGCCACGTCCAGCTGCTGCTCCTGCGAGAGCTTGCGCTGCAGGGCCGACTTCTCCTTTTGCGAGAGCTGCCGGATGCTTGCCCGGGCGTTGCGGGCGTCGCGTTCGAGGCTCTGTTTCTGCGACGCGAGCTTGCGCGTCACCGAGTCGAGCGAGCGGTTGCGCAGGTCGAGCTCCTCCTTTTCGCGCCGTACCCGATCGCTCAGGTCGGCAATCTCGTGCAGCTTGCGTTCGCGCAGAGAGGCCATCTCGCGCAGGGCGGCAATGCGCCGCGCCACGTCGCGGAAGTCGCGCGCCGAGAAGATGTAGGTCAGGTAGTCGTTGTGGCGGTAGTTGCGCCACGCCTCGCGGACCATCGCGGCATACTGCTCGCGGTTGCGGGTGAGCGAAGCGCTCAGATTCCCCGCCACGCTGTCCTTGCGGGCGATCTCCTCGCGAAGCATCCCCGCCTGCTTCTCGGTCTCTTCGAGCAGCTGGTTGCGCGACTCGATCTGCCGGGCCAGCCTTCCGACCCGCTCCTCGGTTGCCGCACGCCCCTTCTTTAGGCGTGCGATCTCCTGCTCTTCGTTCGCGATCTTCTTTTCGAGGGCCGCGATGACGCGTTTCTGTGCCTCGATCTTGTCGTTGTTCTGCGCCGAGGCGCCTGCGGCGGTCAGCAGCAGCACGGAGAGCAGTATGTAGAGCGGTTTCATCATCGCGCGGGCTTTTCGGCCGATGGAGTCGATTCCATGCGGCGGCGGATTTCGGCGGCATCGTACCCCGCATCGAGGGCCTTCTGCCAGTAGAACTCGGCCGAGAAGCGGTCACCCAGGGCATTGAGGATGTCGCCGTAGTGCGCAAACAGCTCCGGATTGCCGTGTTCGTCGAAGGCCACGGCCTGCTGGATCGCCTGCTTGGCCTCGTCGAGGCGCCCCAGGCGGTAGAGCACCCAGGCATAGGTGTCCAGGTAGGTGGGGTTCTTCTCCGAGGTGGCCATCACGCGCGTCGCCATTTCGAGCGCCCGCTCCAGATCGCGTCCCTCGACGGAGAGGAAGTAGGCGTAGTTGTTCAGCACCAGGGCGTTGTCGCGCCAGTAGCCGAGGCTGCGGTCGTAGGCGTCGTAGCACGCCTTCAGGGCCTTGCGCGGCGATTTGCTCCGCGGCCGTTTCACCTTCGCCGTGTCGTTCCTCCCCTCTTCGGCCATCTGGTACCACGTGTCGCCGATCATGCCCCAGATCACGCTGCGCAGCGAGTCCGTTTCGGCGTAGCGGAGCGACTGACGGTAGGTGCGGATCGCCTTCTCGGGCTCCTTGAGCCGGATGAAGGCGTTGCCGCGGGCGAGGTGCAGGTCCAGGTCCCGGGGGAAGAGCTCCAGCGCCCGGCCGACGTAGTGCATCATCGAGTCGGCGTGCTGTTGGTAGCTTTCGATGTCGATGACCGCCTGGAAGAAGGACTTGACGGGCGGCCTGTCCGCCAGGTGCAGCTTGTAGAGCGCCAGCGCCCGGTCCAGCTCACCCGAGGCGATCAGGTGTCCGGCGTAGAGCTCCACGACGCGCGGATCGTTCGGGTAGCGGATGGCCAGCGTCGAGGCGAGGTCGTTGAGCTGGAAGTAGTACTGGCGGTAGAAGTTGATGTCAGAGGTGAACTGCTCGAAGCGCCGGATCTTCGTCTCGAGCGGCATGTCGTCCGACTCGAAGAGCCGCCGCGTCACCTCGAGCAGCCTGCGGTAGTTGCGCTTCGAGGAGTGGAAGTCGGCCAGCGACATGAGCGTCCGGATATCCGTCGAGTCGATCTTCAGGGCGCAGTCGTACTCGGCCAGCGCCAGCGAGTCCTTGCCCGAGATGCCGTAGAGCTCGGCCAGCGCCACGTGGTGCGCCGCCTCGTAGGGAACCTCTTCGACCAGTGCGCGCGCCTCGTCGATGGCCTTGTCGGTCTGCCTCGTCGCAATGAGCAGCTGCCGCTTCATCGCGCTCAGGTAGGGAATGCGCCCGAAGCGCATCTCGGCCGAGTCGAGCGTCGCGAGCGCCATGTAGGGGTCGTCGTTCTGCTCATAGAGGGCCGCCAGCAGGCGGTAGTTGTCCGGCTCCTTGGGGTATTCGACCTGAAGACGGCGGTAGACGTCGAGCGCCTCGCGGTAGCGTTCGGCGAGGATGAGCGTCTGTCCGTAGAGCTGGTGGTACCAGCGGTTCGTCGTGTCGATCCGGTAGGCCGTGCGGGCCAGCTCGACCGCCTCGTCGGGCGAGGCGTACATGCCGCTGACCCCCAGTTCGTAGTAGGCCGGGGCGAAGAGCGAATCGTGCCGGATCGCCTCGTGAAAGAACTCCCGGGCCCGGACCGAATCGCGGGTGATGGCATTCTGCTTGATTCCCTCGGTGTAGAGGTAGACGCTGCGCAGCGAATCGGGCCATTCGGGCGGCTGCACGCTCCCCTTCCCGGCGACGAAAGCCGTTGAGAAGAGCAGGCAGAGCGCCGTGATCGCCGTGAGCCGTTTCATGCCGCGGTGGGGGTTAGAGCGCCTCGTCGAACTGGTGGAGGAAGCGCACGTCGTTCTCGAAGTAGAGCCGCAGGTCCTTGACGCCGTACTTGAGCATGGCGATGCGCTCGATGCCCATGCCGAAGGCGAATCCGGAGTATTTCTCCGGGTCGATATTGTTGGCCTTCAATACGTTGGGGTCGACCATGCCGCATCCCATGATCTCGAGCCATCCCGTCCCCTTGCAGACCGCGCAGCCCTTGCCGCCGCAGAGGTTGCACGAGACGTCGACCTCGGCCGACGGTTCGGTGAAGGGGAAGTAGGAGGGACGCATGCGGATGGCCGTCTGCTCGCCGAAGACCTCCTTGGCGAAGTAGAGCAGCGACTGCTTCATGTCGGCGAACGAGACCCCCTCGTCGACGTAGAGACCCTCGATCTGGTGGAAGATGCAGTGTGCGCGGTAGGAGATCGCCTCGTTGCGGAAGACGCGCCCCGGGCAGATGACGCGGATCGGGGGCTTCTGGCGCTCCATCGTGCGGACCTGGATCGACGAGGTGTGCGTGCGCAGCAGGATGTCGGGATCCTTCTCGATGAAGAAGGTGTCCTGCATGTCGCGCGCCGGGTGCTCGGGCGGGAAGTTCAGCGCCGAGAAGACGTGCCAGTCGTCCTCGATCTCGGGACCGTCGGCCACGGTGTAGCCCAGGCGCGAGAAGACCTCGACGATCTGGTTCTTGACGAGCGAGATGGGGTGGCGCGAGCCGAGGTGCTCGGCCGTGCCGGGACGGGTCATGTCCCCGACGGCCTCGTGACGCTCGGAAGCGGCGTCGCGCAGCTGTTCGCGCAGCGTGTTGATGCGCTCGGTCGCCTCCTGCTTGAGGCGGTTGAGCTGCTGTCCCAACTCGCGCTTGAGCTCGGGAGCCACCGTCTTGAACTCCTCCATCAGGGCGTTCAGCTCGCCCTTCTTGCCGAGAATCTTGATGCGGAACTCTTCGAGCTCGGCGGCAGCCTGGGGTTTGAATTCCTCCACACGTCGGAGGAGTTCATTGATTTTGTCGATCATATTTTGTCCGTTTTTCTTTTTTGCGTACTTTTGAAAAATACTTTGTAACATGCAAAGTTATAAAAAATTTGAGATATGTTGCGTAAAACCCTCTCATTTGTCCTCTCCGTCTTTCTCTTTGCGACGGCGTCGGCCCAGCGGGTCGGGGTCGTGCTGAGCGGCGGCGGGGCCAAGGGGCTCTACCATATCGGCCTGCTGGAGGCGCTCGAGCAGAACGGCATCCCGATCGACTGCGTGGCCGGCACCTCGATGGGGTCGATCATCGCGGCGATGTATGCCGCCGGGTATTCACCCGCCGAGATGCGCGCCATCGTCTCGTCGGGAGCCGTGCGCGAGTGGGTTTCGGGCCGGATCGACCCGAATGTCTACATGCCCTACTACCGGCAGATCGGCCGGATGCCGGGTTTCCTGAACGTGCGCGTCGACCTGAGCCGCCCCGGCGGTCAGCGGCTTCAGGTGCCGACGAACCTGCTCTCGTCGACGCAGATCGACATGGCGCTCACGGAGCTCTTCGCTCCGGCAACGGCCGCCTCGGGGGGCGATTTCGACCGCCTGATGGTCCCCTTTCTCTGTGTGGCGAGTGACATGAACCACCGCGGCCCGGTAGTCATGCGCAGCGGCGATTTGAGCGAGGCGGTCCGGGCGTCGATGTCCATTCCGCTGGTCTTCAAGCCGGTGAAGCTCGACTCGATGCTGCTCTACGACGGCGGCATCTACGACAACTTCCCCTGGCACCCCCTGGACGAGGATTTCCGGCCCGATCTGATCGTCGGGTCGATCTGCACGGCCGGCAACGTCCCGCCGAGCGAACGCACCAGCATCCTCGACCAGGCCTTCATGCTGGCGATGCTCGATACGGACTATACGCTGCCCGGGGAGCGGAGCCTGACGATCCGCCGGGCGGTCGATGCCGGGATGCTCGACTTCGACCGCGCCGAGGAGATCATGGATGCGGGCTATGCCGACGCCATGGCGCAGATGCCGCAGCTGCTCGAAAAGGTGCGCGAGCGCCGCACGCCGGAGGAGTATGAGGCCCGGCGCCGGGCCTTCCGGGCGCGCTGCCCGCAGCTCGTGTTCAACGACTACCGGATCGAGGGGCTCGACCCCTCGACGCGCGAGTATCTGCGCGACTACCTCCACCTGGACCGCCACACGCCCGGCGTGCAGCGTCCGATGCGGTTCGCGGAGCTGCGCGACAACCTCTACAACGTCCTTTCGGGCGACGATTTCACGATGGAACTCCCGAAGGCCGTCTACGACAGCACGACGCACCGCTACTCCTTCCGCGCGCACCTCGAGACGAAGCCCAACTTCAAGGTCTCGATCGGCGGCAACGTCTCCTCGACGGTCTTCAACCAGGCCTACATCGGCATCAACTACCAGAAGATCGGCCGCGTGGGCCACAGCCTGGGGGCGGACCTCTACCTCGGGCCGCTCTACACGTGGGGAGCGCTCGGCGGGCGGGCCGACTTCTACCTGCGCGAACCGATCTACCTGGACTATGCCTACAACTTCTCGGTGCGCGACTTCCGGCGCGGGGCCTTCGGCAACGTCACGCGCGTGGACAACACGCTCTACGTGAAGAACAGCGAGAGCTTCTTCACGCTGGGGCTCGGCACGCCGCTGACGCTGCGCAGCGTCGTTGCGCTGCGGGCCAACGCCGGCCACATCAACTACCACTACGGTTCGGACAACCGGCAGGTCGAGGAGGACGACCATACGCGCTTCTCTTTCTTTGCCCTGAAGGCCGAGGTGGCGCGCAACACGCTCGACAAGTTCCTCTACCCGCGGCGCGGTTCGGACCTGCACTTCTCGGCCATCTACGTGACGGGCCGCGACAAGTATGCCCCGGCGGAGGTCGACCGCTTCCTTTCGCGCCGCACGCGCCACTGGTTCGGCGGCCGCTTCACGTGGGACAAGTACTTCGACATTCCGCCCGTCAGCTGGTTTTCGTTCGGATTCAACATCGATGCCGTGCTGACGAACCACCCCGACTTCACGACGCCGGGCGCGACGCTCATGTCGATGCCCGCCTACGCGCCCATCCCCCATGCGAAGATGGTCTACATGCCCGATTTTCGGGCCGAACGCTTCGTCGCGGGGGGCGTGATGCCGACCTTCGACCTGATGCCCAACTTCTTCCTGCGCACGGGCTTCTACGCCATGATGCGCAACAAGCGGTCGTTCGTCCCCGTGGCGCTGGCCGACCGTCCCGACCGGCGCTGGCACTACATCGCCGAGGCGCTGCTGGTCTACCACACGCCCATCGGTCCGGTGAGCCTCGCGCTGACGAAATACGACCTCGATTCGTGGCGGAACATGTACCTGACCTTCAATTTCGGCTACACCATCTTCGCCCCGAAGGGCACCTTCTATTGACCGGCTCCGGCCGGGTGGGAGGACGGCGTGTTCCGCCGCCCCGTGACGAAAAAAGGGACGACCCTCCAATCGGGGTCGTCCCTTTTTTGCTGCGGGTCCGGTCGGCGGGAACCCTGCCGCCGCAACCGCTCTTACCAGATGATTACGCGCTCTTCGGCCGGCATGAACATTGCGCCGTCGGTGATGCCGAAGGCCTCGTAGAAGCTCTCGAGGTTGCGCAGCGTGGCGTTCACGCGCCACTTGCCCAGCGAGTGCACGTCGAGCTTCGTCAGGCGGGCGATCTCCTCGTCGCGGATGTTCTGTGCCCAGAGCGTGGCGTAGGCCAGGTAGAAGCGCTGTGCATCGGTGAAGCCGTCGATCGGAGCCGGGGCCTGCTTGCCCTCGAGCGAGTTCTGGTAAGCTGTCCAGGCGACGCGCAGACCGCCCTGATCGGCGATGTTCTCACCCAGCGAGAGGGCGCCGTTGGCGTGGAGCGCCGGCTGGCCGTCCCGGGCGGGCAGCACCTCGATGGCGTCGAACTGCTTGACCAGGATGTCCGTCTTGGCCTTGAAGGCGGCGGCATCCTCGTCGGTCCACCAGTTGTTCATGTTGCCGTCCTTGTCGAAGTTGCGGCCCTGGTCGTCGAATCCGTGGGTCATCTCGTGGCCGATCACCACGCCGATGGCGCCGTAGTTGACCGCATCGTCGGCATCCGGATTGTAGAAGGGCGGCTGGAGAATGGCGGCCGGGAAGCAGATCTCGTTGGTCGTCGGGTTGTAGTAGGCGTTGACCGTCTGCGGCGACATCTGCCACTTGGCCCGGTCGACGGGCTTGTTCAGCTCGGCGATGTTGTCGGCCGTGTACCAGCGGTTGGCCTCGACGATGTTCTCCCAGTAGCTCTTCAGCGGGTCGATCTCGAGCGTCGAGTAGTCCTTCCACGTGTCGGGATAGCCGATCTTCACGGTAAAGGCGGCGAGCTTCTCCTGGGCCTTGGCCTTCGTGGCGTCCGACATCCAGTCGAGGGCGTCGATGTGCTGCGAGAGGGCCTTCTGCAGGTTCTTCACCAGGGCGAGCATGCGCTCCTTGTCCTTGGCGGGGAAGTACTTGGCGACGTACATCTCGCCTACGGCCTCCGAGAGGGTGCTGTTGGGCACCGACATGGCGCGCTTCCAGCGGGGCTTCTGCTCCTGCGTGCCCGACATCGTCCGGCCGTAGAAGTCGAACGAGGCGTCGATGAAGTCGTCGCTCAGGTACGAGGCGGCCGCGTCGATGTACTGGGCGGCCAGGTAGTAGCGGATGTTCTCCAGCGGGGCCTTCTTCAGCACCTCGTTGGCGTTGGCGACGGCCGACGGCGTGGTGACGATGATCGTGTCGAAGTCACCGATGCCCATCTCGCGGTAATAGGTTGCCCAGTCGATGGCGTCGTAAGCCTTCTCGAAGTCGGCCTTCGACATGGGGTTGTACATCGCCGGGATGTTGCGCAGTTCGACATTCGACCACGACTTCTCGGCCAGCTGCGTCTCGATCTCCATCACGCCGGCGACGGCCTTCTCGATGTCGGCCTCGGGGACGCCGGCCAGGCGGAAGATCCGGCCCAGATACTCCTTGTAGGCGGTGCGGATGTGCTCGTTCTCGGGCGTGAGGTAGTAGTCTCGGTCACCCATCGTGAGGCCCGACTGCGAAGCGTAGAGGGCGTTCACGTTGCTGTTCATCAGATCGGGCTCCACGCCGATGCCGAAGAAGGGGTTGGCGACGGTCATGTGCAGCCGTGCGATGGCGTCGGTGAGCTGCGAGCGGTCCTTGATCGCGAGCAGCTCCCCGACCCGGGCCTTGATCGGGGCGGCCCCCTCGGCGTTCAGCCGCACGGAGTCGAGGCCCATCTTGTAGAGGTCCGCGATCTTCTGCTCGACGCTGCCGGCGGCGGTCTCCATCCGGGTCATCTCCGAGAAGAGGGCGTTGATGCGCTTCTCGTTGTTTTCGCGCAGCACGTCGAACGAACCGTAGCGCGAATATTCGGGTTTGAGCGGGTTCTTGGCCTGCCAGCCGCCCGTGGCGTACTGGTAGAAATCGGCATTCGGAGCGACCGTGAGGTCGAGGTTCGTCATGTCGATGGCCGGGGTCTTGGTGGTGGTGTTCTGACAGCTTGCCATACAGGCCATGGCGGCTAAAATCAAAATCTTTTTCATCGTTGTTCGGGTTTTGAGTATGAAACAGGGACCTCCGGGGTGCCCGGACGTCCCTGTTTCGGATCGGTATTTGCTCCGGGCTGCCTACTTGGTGATCGCCTCGACACCGGGCAGGGTTCCGAACTCGATGTACTCGAGCAGGGCGCCGCCGCCGGTCGAGATGTAGGATACCTGGTCGGCCAGGCCGAACTTGTTGATGCAGGCTACCGAGTCGCCGCCGCCGATGAGCGAGTAGGCGCCGTTCTTCGTAGCCTCGGCGATGGCCAGGGCCACCTCCTTCGATCCGGTTGCGAACTTGTCGATCTCGAAGACGCCCACGGGACCGTTCCAGAGGATGGTCTTGCAGCCGAGGATGTGCTCGCGGAAGCGCTTCTTGCCCTCGTCGGCGATGTCGACACCCTCCCATCCGTCGGGGATGTTGTCGGCCGGAGCCGTCGAGGTGTTGGCGTCGGCCGAGAAGGCGTCGGCGATCAGGGCGTCGGGCGACATGACGAGCTGCACGCCCTTCTGCTTGGCCAGCTCGAGGATCTCGAGGGCCACGGGGAACATGTCGGGCTCGCAGATCGAGTTGCCGACCTTGCCGCCCTGTGCGGCTGCGAAGGTGTAGGTCATGCCGCCGCCGATGATGATCGAGTCAACCTTCTCGATGAGGGCCTTGATGACGCCGATCTTCGACGATACCTTCGATCCGCCCACGATGGCGCAGAACGGGTGCTGCGGGGCCTCCATGAGCGACGAGATGGCCTTGACCTCCTTCTCCATCAGGTAACCGAACATCTTGTCGTTGGGGAACTCCTTGGCGATCAGGTAGGTCGAGGCGTGCTTGCGGTGAGCCGTACCGAATGCGTCGTTGATGTAGCAGTCGGCATACGAGGCGAGCTTCTTGACGAACTCCTTCTGCGGACCCTCCTTCAGGGCCTTCTTGGCGGCGTCCTTTTCCTCCTTGGTGGCGTCCTCGGCCAGGCCGCGGGGCTTGCCCTCCTCCTCGGCGTAGAAACGCAGGTTCTCGAGCAGCACGACCTCGCCCGGCTTGATGTTCTTGCAGAGCTCGGCGGCCTTTTCGCCCATGCAGTCGCCGGCGAACTGTACCTTCACGCCGAGGTGCTTCTCGATGGCCGGTACGATCTGCTCGAGCGAGTATTTCGGATCGGGATTCTTCTTCGGACGTCCCATGTGCGACATGAGGATCACGGCGCCGCCCTCGGCGAGCACCTTCTTGATCGTCGGCATGGCGGCACGGATGCGGGTGTCATCCGTTACCTCGCCCTTTTCGTTGACGGGCACGTTGAAATCCACGCGGATGATCGCGCGCTTGCCCTTGAAATCGTAGTTGTCGATCGAAATCATAGTGTTTGGACTTTAATATGGATGTTTTGAATCTTGTTTGCCTAATCCGTCGCAAATTTAGGAAATAATTTCAAGAAACTGTTATTCGGATAACAGAAAAAATGGTTCCCGGACAAAAACCGGGCCCCGATTTTCGGTCGGAGCCCGGCTTTCGGCGGGGAATCAGTATTTGTAGCGCACCCACTTGAGCAACTCCTTGAAGGTGGGTTTCTTGCCGTACATGAAGATGCCCACGCGGTAGATCTTGCCGGCGAACCAGACCATCGCCACGAACGAGGCGTAGAGGATGACGAGCGAGAGGACGATCTCCCAGAGGGGAATGTCGTAGGGGATGCGGGCCATCATCACGACGGGCGAGGTGAAGGGGATGATCGAGAACCAGAAGGCCAGCGACGAGTTGGGGTCCTTGATGACGGCGAGCATCATCAGCAGCGCGAGGATGATCGGCAGCGTGACGGGCATCTGCAGCTGCGAGGCGTCCTGGACGTTGTCCACGGCCGAGCCCACGGCGGCGAACATCGCCGAGTAGAGCAGGTAGCCGCCGAAGACGAAGAGCAGCAGGCAGACGAAGATCTTGAGGATGTAGCCCGTGTCGGTGACGGCGGCCACGGCCTGCAGCATCTCGGGGTCCATGTCGCCCATCGCCGCGGCATCGGGCATCCCCTGCTGCATGGCCTGCACGCCGGCCATCATCTCGGCGGGCATGAGCTGCGGCAGGACAATCGCCCCGACGGCGAAGATCAGCACACCCCAGATGAGCACCTGGACCACGGCCACGAGGGCCACGCCGAGAATCTTGCCCAGCATCAGGTCGAAGGGCCGCACGGAGGAGACCACCACCTCGAGCACGCGGTTGTTCTTCTCCTCGATGACCGACTGCATGACCATCGAGCCGTAGATCAGCAGGAACATGTAGAGCACAAAGCCGAGAATGTAGCCGGCGGCCGTGGCGACGGTCGACGACTGGGCCTGCGACTCGGCTTCCTGCGACTTGTCGTTGCGGAAGGTCTGCAGCGTGACGGTGGTCTTCACCTCGTCGAGAATCTGCTGGAGGTTGTCGATGTGGTACGCCTTGAGCTTCTCGGCCTCGAGAATATCCTCGATCTGGCCGGTGATGTTGCTCTCGATCGAAAGCGACGACGACGCATTGGCGTAGAGTTTCACGTTGGAGGGGTTCTCGAGGATGTCGCTCCCGATGTAGAGCACCCCGAAGCGGTCGGTCAGCGAGCGGCGCGCCTCCTCGGTCGTGAGGTCGGTCGGCTCGAAGCGCAGCTCCTCGTTGCTCTGCAGCTGCGGGGCTACCAGACCGCTGTCGTCGATCACGGCGATCGTCTTCTGCTCCCCCCGGGAGTACTCCATGATGAGCGCCGGGGCGATCATCAGCACGATCATCAGCACGGGCATGAGGATCGTGGTGATGATGAAGGACTTTTTGCGCACGCGTTCGTTGAACTCGCGCTGGATTATGATGGATACGTTGGACATGGTGTGTAGGTTTTATCTGTTCTCTTTCTCTTCTGTTTTCCGGGTGCGAAGGTCGTGCCGGAGCAGCAGGATGCCGCCGCACAGCATGATCGAGGCCGGTACGGGCAGGAGGGTGCCCTCCTCGCTCTTCAGGCCGTGAATCATCCCGTACATGCCGAATCCCAGGCACAGGCCGGCAAGCGTCCGCAGGGCGGCCCGTCCGAAGCGCTGCGGATTCCGCTGTCCGGTCTCTTCGTCTCCCTTTTTCATGGCGGAATGTTCTAAAGCTGTCCGTTCACGGCGCGGATGAAGATGTCGTTCATCGAGGGGATGATCTCGCGGAACGAGCGCAGCTCGACGGCCCGGTTCGCGGCGTCGATCACCTGCCGCACCTCCTCGTCGCGCTCGACGTGGAGCTTGAGCGTGCGGTAGACCGACTCCTCGGCGGCACCCTCGAGTATCTCGCAGCGCCCCTCGACGGCGCGGCGCAGGTCGGCCTCCTCGCCGCGGTAGGCCACCTCGAAGATGTTGGCGCCGTGGCGGCGGCGGATTTCGTCGACACGCCCCGAGAGGATGTTCTTCGACTTGTTGATGAGCGTGATGTGGTCGCAGATCTCCTCGACCGACGACATGTTGTGCGTCGAGAAGATCACCGTGGCCCCCTTGTCGCGCAGGGCGAGAATCTCCTCCTTGAGCAGGTTGGCGTTGATCGGGTCGAAGCCAGAGAAGGGCTCGTCGAAGATCAGCAGCTCGGGTTCGTGCAGCACCGTGACGATGAACTGCACCTTCTGGGCCATGCCCTTCGAGAGCTCCTCGATCTTCTTGTCCCACCACCCTTCGATGCCGAACTTGACGAACCACTTTTTGAGCCGTGCGACGGCGTCGCGGCGCGAAAGTCCCTTCAGGCGGGCGAAGAAGACGGCCTGCTCGCCGACCTTCATCTTCTTGTAGAGGCCCCGCTCCTCGGGCAGGTAGCCGATGCGGCGGACATCCTCGGGGGCGATTTCGCGCCCGCCGAGCAGCACGCGGCCCGTGTCGGGGGCCGTGATGCGGTTGATGATGCGGATGAGCGTCGTCTTGCCCGCGCCGTTGGGTCCGAGCAGTCCGTAGACCGATCCTTTGGGAATCGAGAGCGATACGTCGTCGAGAGCCGTGTGTCCGGCGTATCGTTTGGTGACGTGTTCTACTGTGAGTATATCCATAGTTGCGGATGATATTGGTATTTTCGGAAGATTCCGGAGGCAAATATAGCCAAAAAAATTTGAGTAACAAGAAAAATTTATTGTTTTTCGATAAATTTCCTGTTACAGCGAGCGGTCGCGGAGCAGCCGGAGAGCCGGTGGCGGACGTTGCGGCGGAGCTGTCGGAGTGCCAGGGGCAGTCGTTGCGGCAGGGCTGTCGGAGAGCCGGGGCAGTTGCGGCGGGGATGTCTGTTCCGCATCGCGGCGGGCCTGCCGGAGCACCCGGGTGGATGTTGCGTCGGTCATTCTCCGGTGGCGGCGGCGTCCGTCGTTGTCCGGGTTTCGCCGTTTTTGCGGTTTCTCCGGACGCGGATGCGAGAAAAGCGCCCCGACATGCGGCCGAACCCGCTTTTTTGCCTATCTTTGCACGTATATGGCAGTAATCAGATTGACCAAGGAATTTTCCTTCGAGGCGGCTCACGCGCTCGACGGATACGACGGCCCCTGCCGCGAGATTCACGGACACTCCTACCGGCTGTTCGTGACGGTCAAGGGCACGCCGCAGGCGGACGACGCCGACCCCAAATGCGGCATGGTGATGGATTTCGGCGTTCTGAAACGCATCGTCAACGAGGAGATCGTCTCGCGCTTCGACCATGCGCTCGTGCTGCGCGGCTCGGCGGGCAACGACACCCTGCGCGGGGTGCTCGCCGCGCGCTTCGGCAACATCGTGACGGTCCCCTACCAGCCCACGTGCGAGAACATGCTCGACGACTTCGCCCGCCGCATCCGGGCCCGGCTGCCCGAGGGGGTGACGCTCTGGTCGCTGCGCCTGCACGAGACGGCCACCTCGTTTGCCGAGTGGTTCGCCGAGGACAACCGTTGACGCCGCCCGTCCCCGCTACGGAACTACGCCACGGAACCCCGCTGGGCCCGCGCCGCTGACGCACCCTGCTGACGCGCCCGCCGGCGCTTGCCCGCCGTTCGGCGGAAAAACATTGCAACGTATGAAAAAACTCTTTCTGGTCGACGCCTATGCGTTGATATTCAAGTATTATTACGCCTTTCTGGGGCGTCCGATGCGCAACCGCGCCGGGTTGAACACCTCGGTGGTCTTCGGCTTCGTGAAGTTTCTGCGCGACATCCTCAAGCGCGAGCATCCCGACCTGCTGGGCGTGGCGTTCGATCCTCCCGGCGGGAGTTTCCGCCGCGAAATCTACCCCGAGTACAAGGCCAACCGCACGGAGACCCCCGAGGACATCATCCTCTCGGTCCCCTACGTCAAGCGGGTGCTGGAGGCGATGTGCATCCCGATCCTGGAGGTCGAGGGCTTCGAGGCCGACGACGTGATCGGTACCCTCTCGCAGCAGGGCGCCGCAGCGGGCTACGAGGTCTACATGGTGACCCCCGACAAGGACTACGGGCAACTCGTGCGCGACCACTGCCGCATCTACAAGCAGAAGGGGGCCGACGGCAGCATCGAGATCGTCGACCGCGAGGCCATCCGCGCCCGCTACGGCATCGACGATCCGGTGCTCGTGCGCGACATCCTCGCGCTGTGGGGCGACGCCTCGGACAACATCCCCGGTGTGCCGGGCATCGGCGAGAAGGGCGCCTGCAAGCTGGTGCAGGAGTGGGGCACCGTGGAGAACATCCTCGAGAACGTCTCCCGCATCAAGGGCAAGCAGGGCGAGAAGATCGCCGCGTGGGGCGACCGCCTGCGGCTGGCCAAGACGCTGACGACGATCCGCCTCGACGTGCCGATCCCCTTCCGCGAGGAGGAGCTCACGCTGTGCGAACCCCACCTCGACGAGCTGCGCGCCCTCTTTGCGGAGCTGGACTTCAAGGCCTTCCTGAACGATCTGGCGAACCTCGCACCCGCCGAGCCGCTGCCCGACGGTCCGCGGCAGGAGGCGCAGACGCAGCTGGCCGAGGTGGCCCGTGCGAAGTCCGCCGCGGCGAAGCGCGCGGCGCTGGCCGGGCAGGGCAACCTCTTCGGCGAGCCGGTGCTCCCGCCGCCTGCCGCCCCCCTCTCGGGCGAGGCGCTGCAGGCCGAGGCCGAAGCGCTGCAGCCCCGCACGGCGCAGAATACGCCCCACGACTACCGCCTCGTCGCGGATGCCGCGCAGCTGCGCGAGGTCGTGGCCGAGGTGGCGCGCCACGGCGAGTTCTGCTTCGACACGGAGACCACGGGTTTCGACATCTTCAACGACCGCATCGTCGGGCTCTCGCTCGCCGTCGTGCCGCACGAGGCGTGGTACGTCCCCTTCCGCGAGGAGACGACGGCCGAGTATGCCGCGATCGTGCGCCCGCTCTTCGAGGAGGAGCGCATCGCCAAGATCGGCCAGAACATCAAGTTCGACCTGATGGTGCTGCGCCGCATCGGCGTCGAGGTGCGCGGCCGGCTCTACGACACGATGATCCTCCACTACCTCATCGACCCCGAGTCGCGGCACAACATGAACGCCCTGGCGGAGCGCTACCTCGACTACCGGCCCATCGAGATCGAGACGCTCATCGGCAAGGGTCAGAAGCAGCTGACGATGGACATGGTCAATGTCGAGCGCGTCAAGGAGTACGCCGCCGAGGATGCCGACATCACGCTGCAGCTCAAGCAGGTGCTCTACCCGATGGTCGAGCGCATCGGCCTGCAGCACCTCTATTCCGAGATCGAGGAGCCGATGATCGGGGTGCTGGCCGACATCGAGATGGCGGGCGTGCGCATCGACTGCGACGCGCTGGCCGAATACGCCGTCGAGCTGAACCGCCGGCTCTCCGAACTCGAGCAGCAGATTCGCACCGAGGCCGGGGAGCCGACGCTCAACATCAACTCGACGCGGCAGCTGGGCGAGGTGCTCTTCGCGAAGATGCGCATCGCCGAGAAGCCCAAGATGACGCGCACCAAGCAGTTCTGCACCGACGAGGAGTACCTCCAGACCTTCGCCCACCGCTACCGCATCGTGGACCTCGTGCTCGAATACCGCGGCGTGAAGAAGCTCCTGTCGACCTACGTTGAGGCGCTGCCGCAGCTGGTCAACCGCACGACGGGGCGCATCCACACCTCCTTCAACCAGGCTGTGACGGCCACCGGGCGCCTCTCGTCGACGAATCCCAACCTGCAGAACATCCCCGTGCGCGACGAGATGGGGCGCCGTATCCGCAAGGCCTTCATCCCCTCGGACGACGACCACCTGCTGCTCTCGGCTGACTACAGCCAGGTCGAGCTGCGGCTGATGGCCCACCTCTCGGGCGACGAGTCGCTCATCGCGGCCTTCGAGCACGGCGAGGACATCCACGCCGCGACGGCCGCCCGGCTCTTCCACAAGCGGCTGGACGAGGTGACGCCCGAGGAGCGGCGGCGCGCCAAGACGGCCAATTTCGGCATCATCTACGGCATCTCGGCCTTCGGATTGAGCCAGCGCCTCGAAATCCCCCGCAAGGAGGCCCGCGAGATCATCGACGGCTACTTCGAGTCCTACCCCAAGGTCCGGGAGTACATGGAGCGCGTCGTGGCGAAGGCCCGCGAGGAGGGCTTCGTCTCGACGATCTTCGGGCGGCGGCGCTACCTGAACGACATCTCCTCGCACAACGCCGTGGCCCGCGGGCTGGCCGAGCGCAACGCCGTGAACGCCCCGATCCAGGGCTCGGCGGCCGACATCATGAAGATCGCCATGATCAACGTCCACCGCCGCTTCGCTGCCGAGGGCATCCGCTCGCGCGTCATCCTGCAGGTGCACGACGAACTGGTCGTCGACATGCTGCGCACGGAGCAGGAGGCCGTTACGCGCATCGTCACCGAGTGCATGGAGTCGGCCGCGCAGCTCAAGGTGCGGCTGATCGCCGATGCCGGCGTGGGTAACAACTGGCTCGAGGCCCACTGACGGGCGGACCCGGAATGGAAAAGGCGGGACCTCAAGCAGAGGTCCCGCCTTTTCGGTTTGTTGCGGTCGTCCGGCTATTGGGCGTCGGAGAGCACCGGGATGCCCTTGGCGGCGTCGTAGACGTAGCTGACCTGTACGAGCGAGGCGATTGCCGAATTGGCGATGGCGGCGTTCATCTGTTCGATGGCGGCTTCGAATCCCGCCTGGTCGAGGCTTGCGAAGGCCTCGCAACCGACGAGTTCCTCGCCGATGTCGCCCTTCTTCGAACCCCAGTATATCCCCGTGCAGACTGCTGCCTCGGAATACCCGGCCACGCCTTTGGCCGAGCCGTCCGTGATGGCGAAGTCGCTCTCGACGAGGGCATAGCATCCGTGCATGAAGGCCGGAATCTCCATGACCACGGGCCAGATCATCGAATAGCCCGAGAAGTTGCCGGCGATGCCGCCCGCATTGGCCGTGTAGTCCGACACGCTGTTGGGTGCGATCTCCACGCGGCCGTTGCAGAGGGCGTAGCACCCGACCAGATAGGAGTAGCTGTCACCCGAGAGCACCATGCCGGCCACGCCGCCGAAGTTCGTGCGGTCGGAGGTGATCCGGACGCTGGCGGCCTCGTCCCACTCGGCGTGGCAGCCGGCCGTGAGAAGGCTGCCCAGACCCGCGATGCCGCCCGCATTGACGTTGGTCGTGGCATCGCTGACCTGCGACGTGATGTCGATCGCGGCGGAGATCGAGGCCTTGCAGGCCGAGATGACGGCACTCGCAGCCGAGCCGTAGATGCCGCCGACGTTGACATCGGAGTAGTTGTCCGTCTGCCCGATCGTCAGCGTGCCGCCCAGCTCGGCCGTGGCGAGCGTCATGGCTCCCTGGCTGCTTCCCGAGAGTGTGCCGGCGATGCCGCCGAAGTTGATCGAGCCGCCGCTGTGGATCGTGGCGTTGCCCGAGAATTTCGCAAAGCAGTCGGTGACCGAGGCCCCCGAGTTGCCGCAGACGAGGCCCGCGTTGCAGTTGGCGGCTCCACCGTCGGGAATGCGCAGCGCGCCGCCGAATTCGACGTTGCAACTTTCGATCGCCGCGTCGGTCACCGATCCGGCGATGCCGCCCGCCTGCGCGTAGACGTAGTAGCCTTCGGGAGCGGCGGTGAAGGTGCATTCGAGCGACCCCGTTCCGTTGAACGAGCAGTGGGAGATGCGTCCGCCGTTCATGGCGCCGACGATGCCGCCTGCCATCGAGACCGTACCGCCCGCGGTGGCGAGCAGGTCGCCGTCGCCGAGCGTGACGTTGCAGTAGTCGATGTTGCCCGACTCGGCCATGCCGCAGATGCCGCCCGCATCGGCCTCACCCTGCGTGTCGGGGCCGCACGAGGCCGAGACGGATCCCCGGAACGTGCAGGATTCGATGGCGCCCGATCCGGGGCGAGTGTTCATGCTGTCTTCGTAGGCGATGATGTTGAATCCGGTGATGCCGCCCGCCAGCACGTAGCTCTTGTCGACGGCCGTGGTCGTTGCATGGACCGATCCCGCGACGTTGAGGTTGCGGATCGTGCCGTCGTTCACGCCGAACAGACCGGCGCTTGTGAAGGTCGTCTCGCCCGTGAGCTCCACCTTCAGGCCGGAGATCGTGTGTCCGTCTCCGTCGAAGACGCCCTGGAATGCCCGGTCGGGATTCTCGTAGGGGTAGCGGCCGTCCTCGGGCCCGAGGCCGATCGGGGTCCAGTTGTCGTACCGGGACAGGTCCAGATCGCCCGTCAGGACGTAGTGCACGCCCGGTTCGCAGTATCCGTTCTCACGGTTGTTGACGACCTGTGCCAGCAGGGCGAGGTGCGACGGACGTGAGATCCGGTAGGGCTCCTCTTCGGAGCCCGTGCCGCCGTCGAACGCCTCGGCCACGGTGCGGTCGAGGGTCCGGAAGGTCGTCCAGGCACTCCACTCCGAATCGCTGTAGTTTCCTGCGGAGACGATCGCCCGCACACGCACGGCGTATTCGCTGTAGGGCTCGAGCCCCGTAAGCTCGTAGCGGGGCTGCTCGACGACGGTCTCGAAGGCATATCCCGTCTCGCTGCCGGCCTGCAGCTCATAGCGCGAGGCCTTTTCGACGGCTGCCCATTCGAGTTGCAGCGAGGTTTCCGTCGGGGTCGCTTCGATGGTCTGGGGTGTGGGGAGCTGTACGATGTCGGCCTCGTCCTTGGAGCAGGAGACGGCCAGCAGCAGGGCGGCTGCCGGAAGAATCCGCCGGAGCCGCGATACGAGATGTTGTTCCATTTTTTGATGAGGATTTAAGGTCATAAAAACAAATGTATGAATTTTATCCTCTCTCAACCCTGCTTCGGGGCTTTATGGTGTACTATTCGCGGCATTCCGGCCATTTTGTGCCGCAAACGGCCGTCGGAACGCAAAAAAACAAGCCGGGCCCCGGAGAGTGGGCCCGGCTTTGTCGGCAGGTGCGGGGCGTCAGAACGAGATGCCGACGCGGACGCCGAAGTTGTTGAGGCGGTTGACTGAGTAGGTCAGCACGTCGTTGCTGTTGGTGGCGTAGCTGTAGTAGACGGCCATGTGGAAGCCCAGCCGGTAGTCCGGACGCGGGAAGATCGAGAAGCCGAGCTCGGGCGAGAGGTAGAAGCCCCACGAGTCGTCGTACTGCTTGACGACGTAGTAGTAGGAGGACATCTCGGTCCAGCAGGCACCCAGCTTAAGCCCGACATAGGGTTGGAAGACGCTTTCGGTCAGCCAGTTGTAGCGCGTCGCAACGCCGAACGGCAGCTGGAAGAGCGCATGTTTCTGGTTGGTCGTCAACGCGGCGCTCTTTCCGAGTTCGAGCGTCTGGCGCGGAATCGACTCCAGGTTGGTCTGGTAGGAGATGAAGGCGCCGACGGTCATGGCGGGCGTGACGAAGTAGCCGCCCTCGAAGTTCATGCCCCAGCCTGAGGTCTCGTCGGCGAATCCGTTGTCGAGGGGCACGCCCAGCTGCCAGTCGACGTTCATGTAGGTGTTCGGGAAGACCTGCGCCCGGGCAGGAATGGCGGCGGCGAGCAGCAGCACGCCGCAAGCGAGTGTACGGAGGTATTTCGATGTTTTCATAATCGGTCGATGTTTTGCGGTTGGACTATTTGGTCAGGTAGGGCGACTGGTCGAAGGCCTGTTCGACGGCTGCGAGCGTGCGCTGCTGGTTCAGCTCCTCGTCGGAGGTGAGCAGCCCGCCGATGAAGCTGTCCCAGATGACGGGCAGTTTGCGGTCGGCAGCCTCCTCGGCGTCGAGGTCGACCATCTCGATGAGCAGCGAACCGGCCGTATAGCCGTAGTAGACGCTGTAGGGGTAGTGCCATCCGCCCCAGTTGCCCCAGTATCCGGGCGTCCAGTAGTAGGGGTAGTACCACCACCAGTAGGGGTTGTCGTACCCGACAAAGTAGGTCACCTGCCGCACGTAGCTCATCTGCAGACCCACGTTGGCGGCCTGCTTGTCCTCCGAGCGCACGTAGCCTGCGGCATCCATGCGGGCGACGACCGCATCGACGATCCCGAGGGCGTCGGCATCCTTCCAGTACTCGGTCTTGTCGTTGTTGCCGATGACGAGGATGCTGTCGGGGATGAAGTAGGTCTCCACGGCGGCGAAGTCGGCATCGGTGTCGTGGGCCGTGTAGACCAGGTAGTCTTTGTGGAGGTCCGAAGTGGAGGGCTCCTTCTGGCACGCGCTGACCGCAACTGCTGCGAGTGCGATCGCGATGAAACGTAAATTTTTGACGGTCATGTTTTTTGATTTTTAGGTTTGCGTCTGTGCCCCGGGTCTCAAAATCCGTTCCGAAGCGGGCATTTTCCGCCCTGCGGCCCGAATCGGGCACAAAGAGGCCCTTTTCGACGCGGCGCCGGGCCGGGCATGAAAAAGGCGGGAGACACCCTTTTTCGGGTGTCTCCCGCCGTCTCTGTTCTGTGCGCCGGGCCGCCGTCTTTTGCTGTGGCCGGCCGCCGTCTCTGTGGCTGAACTGCCGTCTCTGTGGCCGGGCCGCCGGCTGCCGGTCCGTTACCGGTAGCGGTGCGAGATGAGGGTCATGAACTCCTCGCGCGTGCGGTGGTCCGAGAGGAAGATGCCCGTGAAGGCCGAAGTCGTCGTGGCCGACTGCTGCTTCTCGATGCCGCGCATCTGCATGCACATGTGGCTCGCCTCGATCACCACGGCCACGCCCATCGGTGCGAGGGCCTCCTGGATGCAGTCGCGGATCTGCACCGTGAGCCGCTCCTGCACCTGCAGGCGGCGGGCGAAGCACTCCACGACGCGGGCGATCTTCGAGAGCCCCGTGATGTAGCCGTTGGGGATGTAGGCGACGTGCGCCTTGCCGTAGAAGGGCAGCATGTGGTGCTCGCAGAGCGAGTAGAGCTCGATGTCCTTGACGAGGACCATCTGCTTGTACTCCTCGCGGAAGGTCGCCGAGCGGATGATCTCCAGCGGGTTTTCGTCGTATCCCTTCGTCAGGAACGACATGGCCTTGGCCACGCGCTCCGGGGTTTTGAGCAGCCCTTCGCGCGCGGGGTCCTCGCCCAGCAGGCGGAGGATTGCGGCGTAGTGCTCCTTCAGCGCCTCGACGGTCGCGGCGTCGAAGCGCTCCTCTTTCGTATAGGTTGTCATTGCGGTCTTCTCCATGGGAGGGCAAAGGTAGTTATTCCGTCGGTCAATTCCAAGTCCGGGCTCGTTTACGCTTCGCCGCGCAGGATCAGGTCCATGATGCGCGACGTGCGGGCCGCCGAGACGCCCGTCGAGGGGCATTGTCCCACGCCGCGCAGCTCGTCGACGATCGTGCCGATCAGCGGGCCCTGGATGTGCTCGGGCTGCTCGAAGGTGAAGCGTTCGGTGCCGGCGGGGGTAGTCAGCTCCAGCGGCTCGAACGAGAAGGTCGCCAGGTGGAGCGTCCTCCGGCTGCCGGTGATGCGGATCGAGTCGGCGCGCTCGGCTTCGGGTGCGACGAAACACCAGGTGCCCGTCCCGGCGACGCCCGAGCGGAAGCGGAACGACGCCGTGACGGTGTCGGCCACCTCGTAGAGCCCGCCGCGGTTGACGGCGCAGCCCTGCGCATGGTCGATCTCGCCGAGCAGGAAGTCGAGGATGTCGAGCGTGTGGGGCGCCATGTCGCAGAAGTACCCCTCGCCGCCCGTCTCGCGGCGCAGGCGCCAGGGCAGGTGCGCGGCGTCGCGGTCCTCCGGGGCGGCGGGGCGCAGGTAGCGCACCTCGACGGTGAGCGGCGTGCCGATCGCCCCGGCGTCGAGCAGCTCCCTGGCCTTCACGAAGTAGGGCAGCGCCCGGCGGTAATAGGCGACAAAGAGGGGCTGACGGGCCCGGTCGGCCGCGGCGATCATCTCCCGGCACTCGGCGTAGGTCATCGCCATGGGCTTCTCGACGTAGACGGGCTTCCCGGCCGCGAGCACGCGCAGCGTCAGCTCGCGGTGCGAGGCGGGCGGCGTGGCGATGTAGACGATGTCGACCTCCGGGTCGGCGATCAGCGCGTTGGCATCGGTGTAGGTGCGGGCGACGCCGTGGCGCCGCGCGAAGTCGAGCAGCCGCTCGCGGTCGCGCCGCATGACGGCGACGAGCGACGAATGGGCGGTCTTGTACATCGGCGGGCCGCTCTTGCGCTCGCAGACGTCGCCGCAGCCGAGGATTCCCCAGCGGACATTCTCCAGTTTCATCGTGACGGTCTGTTTTCGGAATTATTCCCTGACGTATTCGTGCAGGAAGGCCGCGAGCTTGCGCACGGCGCGGGCGCGGTGCGAGACGGCGTTCTTCTCTTCGGTGGTCATCTGCGCGAAGGTGCGGTCGTAGCCGTCGGGCCGGAAGAGCGGGTCGTAGCCGAAGCCTTCGTGGCCCGTTTCACGGTCGATGATCTGCCCCTCGACCACCCCCTCGAAGAGGTATTCGCGGCCGCCGAGGATCAGCGCCACGACCGTGCGGAAGCGGGCCCGGCGGTTCTCCTTGCCTGCGAGGTTCCGCAGCAGCAGGCGGTTGTTGGCCGCGAAGTCGTGGCCGTCGGTGGCGTAGCGCGCCGAGTGGACGCCCGGGGCGCCGCCGAGCGCCTCGACCTCGAGACCCGTGTCGTCGGCAAAGCAGTCGAGGCCCGTGCGTTCGTAGAGGTAGCGGGCCTTCTGCAGGGCGTTGCCCTCGAGTGTCGGCTGCGTCTCGGGAATCTCCTCCGTGACGCCGCAGTCGCGCGGCGTGACGAGAGTATAGCTGTCGCCCAGCACGGCCTGCACCTCCGTGAGCTTGTGGGCGTTGTTCGTGGCGAAAAGAATCTTCATCTTTTTTATGGCGGTTTGCGTGTTGCGGGTGTAAAGGTACGCTAATTTTCCGGATTTCCGAGCGCATAGCGCCGGCGGAAGGTCTCCTCGATCTCGCGCTCCGCGCGGCGGAACTCCGTGCGGTCGTAGCGGCGGCGGATACACCCGCCGTCCATCAGGTAGAGGTCGTCGCACAGGGGTTCGATCGTCGCAAGCACGTGCGAGCTGACCAGCACCGTGCGTCCCTCGCTGCCCAGAGCGAGAATCAGCTGCTGCGCAACGTAGAGGCTCTCGATGTCGAGCCCGTTGAAGGGCTCGTCGAGCAGCACGAGCCGCTTGCGCTGCATGAGCACGGCCGTCAGGGCCAGCTTGCGGCGCGTCCCCTCGGAGCAGTTCTCGATCGGGGTGTCGAGCGGCAGGCGGAAGCGGCGGATGCACGGCGCGGGGTCGAACGACGGGTGGTAGTGGGCCACCAGATCGAGGTAGTCGCGTCCCGTCATGCCGGGGTAGAAGCTGTTGACGCTCTCGAGGTAGGCGATGTCGCGGCGGCGCAGCGGACGGCCGTCGAGGGTGATGCTCCCGCCCGAGGGGGCAACGAAGCCGTAGAGGGTGTTCATCAGCGTGGTCTTGCCCGCGCCGTTGATCCCCACCAGCCCGTGCACGGCGTTCTGCGGGAGGTGCATCGTCACGCCGTCGAGCACGGTCCGGCCGCCGAGGCGGACGCGCAGCGAGTCAATCGTAATCATACAGGTAGCGGTTCAGGTTCCTTTCGGCCCGGAGCGCGTGGCTCACGAGCATGGCGAGCGTTATGGGCAGCAGCGGCCAGACGATGAAGCCCGCGAGCCCGAGCATCGAGGCGGTCGAGGCCGCGGCTTCGGGGGCGGCGGGGTCGTAGACGGCGTATTTGGCCAGCACGCCGTAGACGAGCAGCAGGGCCGAGAGCGGGGCCCAGAGCGCCGCGAGCCAGAGCCCCTCGGGGTGGAGCAGTGCCGCGAGCAGCGCAAAAGGGGCCGCAAGCAGGAAGTAGTTGCGGCAGGCCGTGCGGATCTTCGCCGTGAGCAGGCGCGCCGGGGACTTCTCGGGCAGCAGCAGGAGTTCGAGCGGCTCGTTGCGCGTGTAGAGGCTCACGCAGCAGAGGGCCGCGAGGTAGAGGGCCGGGAATCCCAGGTAGGGAAGCAGCGTGCAGAGCAGCACGCCGGTGGCGAGCAGCACCGTGGCTATGGGCCGGCGGCGCAGTCCGGCCGTCCACTCCGGGGAGTAGCCCAGGCGGGCGATGCGCACGATCCGCCCGGCGTAGACGGGGGCGTGCGGCTGCGGGAGCAGCGCCACGGCAGTCGTCGCGACGGTGAGGGCCGCGGCGGGCAGCCACGCCCGGTGCAGCAGCAGAACGAGCAGGCAGGGCGCCGCGACGGCGAGGTATTCGGCCGCAAGGTGGAGCCGCGGACGGCGGCAGAGCTGCCGCACGAGCCGCAGGTCGCGCCGCACGGCGTGCAGGCGCAGCGGGATGAGCGCCCCGAGGGCTGCAGCGATCCACGGCCGGTGTTCGGCCACGAGCAGGTAGAGCAGCACGACGGCCGCCGCCGCGGCGAGCACCACGACGAGGCCCGGTCCGATCATCCGCACCCAGCGCACGAACCGTCTTGCGTGGAGTTCCCAGAGCGACATGGCTATTTGACGACCTCCATGCGTTCGAGCCGCTCGTCGAGGTCCATCTTGTCGATGATGGTCTTCACGAGGGTGTCCATCTCCGAACCTTCGGAGTAGTCGGCCGGCAGGACGTGGTTCACGCGGTTGTCGTGGATGAGCGATGCCATCTTGCGCCGGGCCTCCTTCTGGTCGGGGTTGTAGACCGCGATGGAGTGTCCGCCGAAGTTCTTGACCAGCCGCATGCAGGGGATGTCGGTCGTGCCGTCGCCCACGTAGATCATGTGCTTGAAGGGCACGGGCCGTTCGTTCTCGGGGATGTAGCGGTTGACGAGCGTCGAGTCGAAAACCGACTCC
>UMHQ01010226.1_pt1 | contig 163516 bp, 129 predicted proteins | sample 1965531 | NCBI WGS metagenome assembly UMHQ01 (sample SAMEA4836098, study PRJEB28245) | human gut metagenome | biome: gut microbiome; material: fecal sample | place: Denmark | collected 2008 | reverse complement strand
GGATTTGAAATTCGCTGGATGTTTCATAACTCATGAAAAAATGTCGAACGGTATATTTTTTGTAATAGATATTTAGGCTAACAATAAATAATCAAATGGATATGAAAAATAGTCATTGAAATTGATTCGGTTTTATTGATTTGCGGTGCAGGGACGGTCTTTTCTCAGGTAAAAAAAGGAATTCCTAGCGATACTCTTCCAGAGTGGCAAAAGTGTTTAAAAAACCTTATTTCCGGTCCGTAAGCCGGCACTTCCTGTCTTGAGGGAAGCGGATTCGGGCGATTCTTTTTCTTCCCTGTTTAGCCTTGAGTTTGGGGCGAAGAATTGCTAGGATAGAAACAGGTATGGCATTGGATATGCAGGAGCGTCATGCATTTGAGCATGAAGAGGGGCGTTCCCCTGTTTGGATTGGAATGGCATGGGGTGCCGTGTCTTTGTTGGGGGGGGCGGCTCTTCTGGCTGCTATGCTGACATTTGATGTGCGGGAAATAGGCTGGAGTTATTTAAATGGCTCCGGGCTGGTTATACCGGGTACCTCCAATGTGCTGGGAACGGCGGGATTATATGGTGCGGGAATTTTTTATTGGATGCTGGGAGCCATGGCCTGGATGCTGGTTATCCTGTTGGAGTGGTGGGGGCTTTACCGTCTGCTCCACCATGGAAGGCTGCCCCGAAGCGTGGTTTACGGCGGTTTGTTCCTGCTGTTATTCGGATGCCTGTTTCTGACGGCCGGGCATGTGCCGGGGAATGAATGGGTGGCACGCCACCAGATTCTGGGCGCCGGGGGGCTGGCGGGCCATTTGCTGGGAACTGGTCTGTTTCTTCCGTTGGCCGGGAGATCCGCTGTGCTGGCGTTTTCCGGGCTGGGCTATTTGCTGGCCCTGGTTTATGCAGCCGGGATGCGTCCCCGTCCGTTTTGCCGGGCCATGCTGCGGGAATGGAGTGCCTGGCGTGTGAACAGAAAGGAAAAAAGACTGGCGCGACAGACCGCTCTGCTTGCCAGGGAAGCTGCCCGCGTGAGGGCCAGCATGGAAGACGCCGCTTTGTCTGCTCCCAGACCGGTTAGAAAGGGCCGGGCTTCCGTTCCCCGTCTGCAGCGCACCGGGGACGATCTGGAAAGTTTGTATCATGAAGCGGCGGCGGTTGCTCCATCCAAGCCGGAGGATTCTGTTCCGCCTCCCAGCGCCCCGCGCACCCAGGGCCGCCTTCCCCTGGCTCCGCGCCCCAGGATTACCGTTGCGGAACCGGCGGAAATGAAGCCTGCGCCTAAAGAGCAGCCTTTTTCCAAATTGTCCACTCCGCCCACGGAGGAATTCCGCGAGTATGAGCTGCCTCCCTTTGAGCTGCTGCATTATGAAGAAAAGCCGGAAGGCCCTACGGCAGAGGATAAGGAAGAAATGCTGGAAATACAGCAGAAGATTATTGATACCCTGACGACATTCCGCGTGGACGTGACGCCTGGGGATATTACCCGAGGCCCGACCATCACCCGTTATGAAGTGTATCCCGCGCGCGGCGTGCGCGTAAATACTTTTGACCAGTATGCGAAGGATATTGCGCTGGCGACCAAGGCGGAAAGCGTGAACATCGTGGCCCCCATTCCGGGCAAGGATACGGTAGGTATTGAAATCGTCAACCGGAAGAAGGTGGCCGTTCCCCTGCGGGAACTTTTGCAGGATCCTGCTTTTTGTTCCCCCAAGAAAAAGATTCCGCTGGCGCTGGGGAAAGACGTGTATGGACGCACCGTGATCGGGGACTTGGCATCCATGCCGCACCTGTTGGTGGCCGGTGCCACCGGATCCGGGAAATCCGTGTGCATCAACAGCATCATTTCCTCCATGCTCCTGAAATTCCGTCCGGATGAACTGAGGCTTATTCTGGTGGATCCGAAAGTGGTGGAAATGCAGCCTTATTCCAAGCTGCCGCATCTGATTGTTCCGGTGGTGACGGATCCCAAGAAGGTTCCCAATGCCCTGCGTTGGTGCGTAAATGAAATGGAGCACCGCTACCATTGCTTTGCCAAGGTGGGTGTGCGAAACTTTGAAGCTTTCAACAAGCGCCCGCCGGATGTTCCTGCGCAAGAGACGGAGGAACCGGAAGACGGGCAGGTGGATGAAGCTTTGGCGGAATCCATTGCCAGAGACCTGGAATCCCAGGGGGAATGGCCTGTGGAAGAAGATGATGAACTGGAGCTGGAGGACGACGGAGTTATCCCTGAACGCTTCCCCTACATCGTTATTATTATTGACGAACTTGCGGACCTGATGCAGACAGTAGGAGCGGACATAGAAACGAATATCGGACGTCTTACCCAAAAGGCCCGTGCCGCAGGCATCCACCTTATTGTGGCGACGCAGACGCCCAGAAGGCAGGTGGTGACGGGGACGATCAAGGCCAATATCCCGACGCGCATCGCTTTCCAGGTGGCGAGCGGTACGGATAGCCGTGTGATTTTGGACAGGCAGGGGGCGGAGAAACTGGTGGGCAAGGGAGACCTTCTGTATTTGCCGCCGGGTTCCGCCCAGGTGGAGCGGGCGCAGGGAGCCTTTATCTCTGACGATGAAGTGGAAGCCCTGGTGGCCCACTGTGCTTCCCAGGCCAAGCAGAAATTCCATGAAGAGGTTCAGAAGTCCTTGGACGAGCCTTCCCGCGGAGGTGCGGACAGTCCGCTGGATGACGCGGAAGAGGAATGCTATGCCAAGTGCCTGGAAGTGGCTGTTGTAGAACGTAAGGTAAGCACCTCCCTGCTGCAGCGGCGTTTGAGCATTGGATACGGCCGTGCAGCGCGCATGATGGATTTGCTGGAATCCCGCGGCATTATTGCCCCGGCGGATAATACCAACCGTCCACGCAAGGTGCTGGTGGAATGAAACGATGAACAAACTCCCCATGAGACGAATTGTTTCCCTGCCTGTTCTGGCGGCGTTTGTAATGCTGGGCGCTTCCTGTTCCCAGCAGGTGCAGCAGCCCGTTAAAAAAGCAGCCCCTCCCCCCGTATATGTGGGCAAGGTGGAGCAGGTGTATCCCAATCATCATTATGTGCTGATTGCTCTGGCCGGGAATGTTTATGAACCGGGGACCGTGCTTATTTCCCAATCTCCGGGACGGGAAGAAAAATGCAGAGTCGCCAACCTGATTGTGACGGAGGAGCGGATGGGGCGTGCGCGCATTCCTGCGGATATCCGCAGCGGCGCTGTGGAGGCGGGGGACCTGGTGTTCCTGTATCGGAACCTGGCTGTTCCGGAAAGTTTCGGAAAGATGGAAGAGCAGAAGCCGGTCTGTCCTGAACCGGAAACGGATGAAGACAACAAGGTTGTTGCTCCGCCGGTTGTCCCGGACGGTGGCAGGACGGCGGACGGGCTGATGCCTCTGCCCGGGGAGCAGCCTGTTCCGGCCTCTGCGGATCAGGAGCGGATTTCCCGGGAGCGGGAGAAAATACTCCGGGAGTTGGAAAGCGTTCCGGACAGGCTGGAAGAACCGTGGAGCAGGACTTTCTCCGGAAAACCGGTGGAAAGGTGACCGGATGCGGAGGTATCCGCAATGTTTCCCAGGGCGGGAAGGAGCTCTTGAAGATGAAGCCGGGTATTGGGAATTCAAATACCAGTTTCTTTGAAACGGACGGATGACCTGTTCCAGTATTCCTGATAAACCCGATCCTCCTGTCCATCCAGATTCAACTGGTACATGCGGAAAGTGACCGGAATATTTTTAGGTTGCCACAGCTCTTCATAGGAATATTGGTAGCGCATGCCCAGCTGTTTCATGACGCCTCCGCTGCGGGGATTCCTGATATCGTGTGTGGCCGTGATGTAGGGCATGCCGTCTTTCTTCAACCGGGCGACAACAGCCCTGGCCGCCTCCGTGGCAAAGCCTCTGTTCCAGAACTCCTGAAGCAATCCGTAGCCGAGGTTATGGCTGTCGTCCGTGCCTGCGTGGATATACCCTGCCGGAAGGTTGCTGTTTTTCGGGCAGATGGCGTAATGATACCCGTAAGGCCGTTTGTACACTTCCTAGTACTTTTCTTTGAACAGGGACGCCGCTTCTTCCAGGGAGGTTAATGGAAACCACGGCAAATACGTGTTTACCTCTTCATTGCTGTAAATGTTGAACAGGGCCTCCAGATCATTTTCCGTGAATTTTCTCAGTATTAATCTCTCGGTTTCCAATAAGGGGGTATTGGCGGAATTCATGGATGGAGCTTAAGGGGTTTTTCCGTTTAATTTTACTATTTGCACAAGGGGTGTCAAATGATCCGGTTCATGCTTAGGCCTGATGTTGCGGTACGGGTTCCTGCCTGTTTCCCGGGATGCCGTTTTGCTGCCGGCGCGTATGGGGGGACAGCAGAAGCGTGCATGGCAACAGTTTTCCCAATGGAGAAACTGCCGTATGTTTTTCCGGATATGTCTATTTTTTAGATTCATTCAATATTTGCTTGTTTTTTCACGGCGTCTTATTAGGATGCTTTCGTTTACGCAACCAGATGACTAATTTATGAAATCCATCAAAGGAACAGAAACAGAAAAGAATCTTCTCAAGGCTTTTGCCGGGGAGTCAGAAGCGCGCAACCGCTACACCTACTTTGCCGGCGTAGCCAAGAAGGCCGGTTACGAACAGATTGCCGCTATCTTTCTGGAAACGGCTGACAATGAAAAGGAACATGCCAAGGTATTTTTCAAACTGCTGAAAGACGCTTGCGTTGAAGTAACGCACGCCGTCTGCACGGCTCCCCTGGAATCTACGGAGGATTGTCTGCTGGCCGCAGCCGCCGGCGAGCATGACGAATGGTCCGACATGTATCCTGCGTTTGCCGAAGTAGCGGACAGGGAAGGCTTCCCCGCCATTGCGGAAACTTTCCGCAAGATTGCCTCCGTGGAGCAGCACCATGAAGCCCGCTACCTCAAGCTGGCTGAAAATGTGCGCGAAGGCAGGGTTTTTGCCAAGGAGAAGGAAATCCAGTGGAAGTGCCGCAACTGCGGTTATGTACATACCGGTTCCACTGCCCCCAAGGTATGTCCGGCTTGTGCGCATCCCCAGGCATTCTTTGAAGAACTGGCGGACAACTTTTAATAACCTTTTCCCCAGGAATATGATTGGGGCCGGTTTCACGAGCTGATCGTGCAATCGGCCCTCTTTTTAGACTACGGACGCCTTACGCTGATGGACAGGGAACGAACGGATGCGGTATGGAAAAAATATGGACGCAGCCTCTGGAATTTTGCCGGAAGCTACGGCTTGGGCATTGCCCTGATGCTGATCCTTCTGGTGCTGACCTTTGCCGGGACGCTGCACCAGGTGCGGTTGCCTTCTGCCATGGGGGCGGAGGCTGCCATAGAGTCTTTTTTCGGGGCGGCTTATGTGCTGATACCGCTGGGCGGGGAGAACTCCCTGATTTCCCTGCCTTTGCCCGGCATGGGCATTACCTGTGTCCTGCTGTTCGCCAACCTGCTCATAGGCGGGGTATTCCGCATCCGGTGGACCTGGAGGCACGCGGGCGTGCTGGTGGCTCATGGGGGAATTTTGCTGCTGCTGGCCGGTATCATGCTGGGCAACAAAATGACGGTGGCCGTGGAACAGGTGGAACTGCCCCAGGGGGACCGGGTGCATGAATATTCCCTTCCGTTTGATTTGCGCCTGAACCGTTTTGTGCCGGAGTTTTATCCGGGGACTTCCAAGCCTAAATCCTATGAATCCCAGATAACCGTTTTCCCGGAATCCGGCGGTCAATATGACGCCGTTATCCGCATGAACGAGCCTCTGCGCCTTTCCGGCTGGACGCTGTACCAGATGAGCTGGGGCCAGGATTCCCTGCATCCGGGCAGGCTCATCTCCATTCTCCGCGCTTCCCATAATCCCCTGGAGCAAATGCCCAAATGGTCCTCCTACATCATCGCTATAGGATTGCTGTGGCATTTTGCCTGTGTTTTTGGCAGATACCTGCGCCGCAAACCCGGTCTGGCATCTGCCGGAACGGCGGCGACGGCTGAACCGCAGGCCGCTTCCGCCCCCGGCGGGAAAAAACATTTGCGTCTGGCAGGCATTTGTCTGCTGGTAGCGGCAATCTTCGGCGTCGGCATGCTGGCAGCGCGTCCTGCCGCCCATCCTGTTCTGGTGAAAAATTATGTGCCCTGGTCTCCCGCTTTGGTGGAACGGGCCGGGGCCATGGCCGTCCTGGACGGCGGCCGCCTGAAGCCGGTTTCTACTTATGCGGGGTTCCATCTGCTCCGGACGCTGGGCAAAAGAAGCTTTGTTGTTGATACGCCGGAAGGGAAAAGGAAGCTCTCCCCGGTGGAATGGATGCTGGACTGCATGTTTCGTCCGGAACTGGCGGAACAATACCCTGTTTTCCTGGTTAATCGGGAAGAGGTGGTCAGGCGCCTGCATCTGCCGGATCAGAAAGACAAGCGTAAAAAATACTCCTACGCGCAGCTTGCGGAACGCTGGGAGGAAATGACCCGTGCCGTCCGGGAAATCCGTTTGCTGGGAGAAACGAATCTGACGGAAGCCCAGAAGGATATTTTGTCCCTTGCCCGCAACTTTGACGTAATGCGGGGATGGATGCTTGTCTCCCGGATCATGCTGGAAAACCCTGCCGCCATGGAACGGATGGAATTCCCACGCTGGTTTCCTTCTGCCGGCCGCGATGGAGAACGCCTGTGGACGGCTGCCCCGGATAAAGCTGCCGGAGCCTTTTTGGCAATGGCGTCCCTGCTGGAACGCAAAGCTATCGGCATGGAAGGGGCGGAGGCTTCCGCACTGCGGATGAAAGCGGAAGGCCTGCTGCTGGAAAAGCTGGCGCAACCCAATGAAGCTGCCTCCGCCGGAGAGCGGCACAGCCTGGAAAGAGAAATTTTCTACTACCGTCTGGATCCGCTTTATGTTTCCCTGGCCGTTTTTGTGGCGGCGTTCGTGTGCCTGCTGCTCTGTGCGCTTTTCCGCCCTGCCGCCAACGCTCCCCTTTGGCGGCGTTTTCTTCGGCCCGGAGGTTTCAGCCTGGCGTGGCTGACAGGCGCGGGCGGAACCGGAGTACTGGCCGCGGCGCTGGTTATCCGCATGCTCATCACCATGAGGTCCCCGGTGGGCAACACGTATGAAACCATCGCCTTCATCGCCTGCATGGGAGTGCTCTGCGCTCTTGTGGTGGAACTTTTCAGTAAAAAGGGAATTGTACTGGCGGCGGGGCTTTTGCTTGGGGCTTTCTCCTGTCAGATGGGTATTCTGTATGAAGCCTCCCAGGCTGTGGACCATATGGATCCTCTGGTGGCCATCCTGCGCTCCAACTTCCTGCTTTCCACCCATGTCATTACCATTGTGCTGGGGTACGCGGCCGGGCTGCTGGCGGCGGTGCTCTCCCATATATACCTGCTGGCTTCCCCCCTGCGCCTGATCAGTGGAAAAACGGAACAATCCCTGGACCGCATGGCTTACGGCATCTTGTGTTTTTCCCTGGTGTTTACGCTGGTGGGGACAGTTTTTGGGGGGATTTGGGGCAATGAATCCTGGGGGCGCTTCTGGGGCTGGGATCCCAAGGAAAACGGAGCATTGATGATTGTACTGTGGCAATTGACCGTATTGCATGTCCGGAAAGCCGGATGGCTGTCTTCCTGGCTGCTCCACTTCAGCAATGTAGTGGGCGGCGTTATCATTGCCTTTGCCTGGTGGGGCGTCAACATGCTGGGAGTAGGGCTGCATTCCTACGGTTTCACTTCCGGTCGGGATGCGTTAGACATGTTCTATTGGTTCGAAGCCGTATTGTGCGTTCTCTTCATTATCCTGCATTACCGCGCGCTCCGGCGCGTAGATGTCAGGTAGGGGAACAGGTTCCGGAAATAATACGGAAACATATTCCCGGAAAGGGACAGGAAATCCTTGTCTGCCTTCTTTCCATTTTCTGGAATTTGCGGTGTCCGGATTTTACAGTCATGGAGAACAGGGAAATGAGGACGCATTTTTTTCATTTTCTCCTTGCCGGGCCTGCTTTCCCGGTATATATTCCTTCCACCTCATGCACGGATAGCTCAGTGGTAGAGCGGCTGTCTTACACACAGTTGGTCGGGGGTTCGAATCCCTCTCCGTGTACCAAAACCTTTCTTTTTGAATAAAAGCCCGCACAATGAAAGTGCGGGCTTTTTCGTTGTTTTTTAGAGGGTTAATTAATGAATAGTTTGTCAGGTGATAGGGTATGACGGGATATGAATAGTTGCTTTTTGATGCTAGTTGTGATGCTATATCAGGTATGGCGTTTTTGAGATGCAGAAAGGGATCTCGGTTCTGGCATGCTTGTTTTTATGTACCTACCGCTGCCGGAAAGTGGAAACTTGTCACTCATAGTACCAAGATTGAAGTTGCTCCGGCTGGTGTTATATCTGAGAAGGATGCTCAGAGGCTTTTAAGCAGCGGTATGGAGCCAGAGAAGGTGGAGGCTCTAAAGGAGGCGGGAATGTCCGCGACGGATGCGCGGAAGCTGGCTCAAAAGGTGGCTGATGCGTGGGAGTCCGCCGCAAAGAAGGGATGGACTGTTTTCCATATACGAAAGGTGATTGGGGAGCTGGCTGTAGAGGTGACAGGTGAGGAGGTTTCCGCTCCTACTGTGCGTGCTTGGTTTGGCGATTTTATTGCCGGGTTGGGCAGAAGGGGGAAGTCTGTTGCGACTGTCCGGAATTATCGGAATGCCACAAACAGGTTTTATGCATTTTTGGAAGATAGGGTTGATTGGTCAATAGAGCGTATTACTCCCCGCATGATGAATGATTTTATGTTGGAACTGGCCGGAATGTTTGCCGTCAAGACGGTGAAGAAGGAGTTTGGGATGGTTTGCGCTGTTTTTAATGCTGCTGTTAAGTTGGGGGTAATTGAGAGGAATCCCGGAATGGGAGTGGAGTTGCCGAGGGATAAAAAGACGGATTCCGGAAGAACTGCCCGGCGTGGTTTTACGCTGGAAGAGTTGCGGAAAGTGTTGGAGCGATGCGATGATGAGTGGAGGAGTATGGTGTTGTGTTCTCTTTATCTTGGCGGTCAGAGGCTGGGGGATGTGGCGATGCTGAGGTGGGATGCTGTAGATTGGGATAAGGGAGTGGTGAAATTGGTGACTCAGAAGACGGGCCGGGAGATGGTGGTGCCGATGGTTCCGGCTTTGGCCGGAGTGTTGCGCGAGCGGCAAACTGTCTGTGGAGAGAAGGCCGTGTTTGTTCATCCGTCCCGTGCCGAGATATATGAGCGGTCAGGGAGCGGCAGGTTGTCTGCGGAGTTTTCCGGGATGTTGTTTGATGCCGGTTTGATTGACCGTGATCCACGGCTGGCCGGGAAAAGGTACAGGAAATTAACTCCGGCCAGAGACGGAAAGAGAAGGGTGAAGAATGAGCTTTCTTTCCACTCTTTGCGTTATACAGTTGCGACGATGTTGCATGATGCCGGGGTAGTGCCGGCGATGGTGCAGGAGATTGTTGGGCATTCTTCTGCCGCCGTGCATGCTGGGTATATTAAGTTTGGCGCAGAGGCGACGGAGAAGGCGTTGGAGAAGTTGCCGGAATTGTGTATGACACAGAATTTAAATATTGATAATTAGATGGTTATAAAAAATAAATCTTTTGAAAGTTGCAAAACCTTAAGTGTTTTTATTGAGGAAAAATTTTCCGTTTACACCGATAAAGAATCGTGTGATATTTGAGGGCCAATGAAAAAATTAAATAAAATTAAAGTTGTTCGAAGGTTCTCAAATGGGGATCTTGAACGATTTGTATTCCTTTTTAAGGAGGGATGCGTTGATAGTTGTTATCACGACATCCTTTCTTCAAATAAGGAAGATATCGAAGATCCTACTGAACCGTTTGATGTTGTTGAAGGACAGGAAAAGTGGGATGAAATTTGTGGAGAGAAAGGAGGTTGGTGCATTGATTATGATTAAATAGTGTGCTGTAATAGCAAGCGGCTATCTCAATAGAATAAAGAGATAGCCGTTTTTTTGATGATACTGCAGTTAATAACTTACCGAACATATTATAGGACGTTCTTTTGTGCAAAAAGTATTCTAAGTATATCAATTTGTAACATATAATACAAATAAAGGAAAACTGGAAGGTTATAGAGTTGTAAAGTTTTTTCTTTATTTGATTTAAGTTCTAATTATTGTGATAGCATGTGTGCGGTAAGAGGAGAAGGTGAGGATAGATGTAAAGAGACGGAGATTACGATCTGTGTGCGGCGCAGAGGAAGCGGCTGCTTTCAAGGAGTGGAGGATGAACCGGAGACGACCGCCTGCAATCGGCCGCGCAAGGATGTTCCGCAAGTGATATCAATCATGGCGTTGATTTCAGAGGAGTTTAAGAAGGATTTTGAAGAGGTTTGGAAGAAGGCTGAGTTGTTATCTACTGCGTTTCCTGTGCCTGAGTGGGATTGGGATGTGGTGCGGTTTGAGCTGATGGCGTTTTTGTATGCTCATGCTTTGTGTTTTGCTCAGCATAAGGGGAGATGTATAGCTTCCCTGTTTCCTGATTCTGTTTTCAAAAAGGTGTATGCGGATTTTTTGTATGAGATGGAGAGATGTGTGCGGTTTGAGGTTTGCTTGGCGATGAGGGATAAAATGGGAGGAGATGAGCGGGTTGAGAAGTTGCTGGAGGACAGGTATGCGGTTTATTCCTCTAAGATAAGTAAGGAGGACAAAGCGGTGGTGGCGAGGTTTGCGTGTCTGGTGCAGCTCAGTTTGAAGAATGGGGTGGATGGTTATGATTCATGGCTGGTAGATGGTAAGGTCTCAATAAATCCCATTTTGACGATGGAGTTGGATTGTTTGATGAGGGATTTTGGGATAACGTGTGTGCCGTATTGTGTAGAAATGCTGATATCCAGGAAGTTTTTAATAAGTGTGGAAAAGAAGGCTCCATGGGTGATCAGGGATGAGGTGCTGCGTTTTGCTGAGCTGGCGGGGAAGGGTAATGGGGACTGTAATGATGAGGAGCAGTCTGTTGTGAGAAAAGGTGAGGAGGAAGTAAGCAGGGGGGATGAGAGAAAGCCTGAGTCTTTTCTTGATTTTTCGTGCAGGTTCAGGGTGTTATGTTTCGTTATTGTTGTTTCTTCTTTGTTTTCCGCATTTAGCGTGAAGTCTTTGTATTGGGGAGGGATTGCGTTGGTATGTTATATAGTTAAATTGGCCGTCGCCCTGTGTGTTCCCGTTGTTTTGCATTTGTTCAAAGAGAAAGGGAGCGGAGTATTTTTTTCCGGTGTGGTTGGTGTTGTGTCTTGGGTGCTTATGGCTGGCTATGGCGGGCTTTTGGAGTATGAGTTGGGTATAGGGAATATGGTTTTTCCGGTTTCTTTTGTGTCTGGAACAACGACGGCTTGGTTTGCTTTTATGGCTTACAAGGTGATGAGGTCTTCTTGCAGTAATTTCAAATATTTATGGTAGTTAATTTTTTTATGATTTTATAGAGGAATAATAAGGGATGCTTTAGAGTGTGATTAGAAAAATATGAGAAGTGTGTTGGTTGTATCAGCACCTTCGTTATTGTTTTTCACATGCCGAAGATTACGAATAAATCATCCGAAAACTCTGAAGAAAAAGATGCCCGTAATAGCGGGCCTGAAGGTTTTTTATGAATACGAAAGGGAGGAGTTCGTGAATTGTTAGGATGGTGAATCGTGTTTAGGTATATAATTGAGATGAAAGAATTAGATTAGGCTGCATTTTTTGAAGAATTTGCATCCAATCTATAGCAATTATTTTATATTCTGTTGGGTGATATAAACTATTATATATTTCAATATTATTTATTTTATTTAATTTTTTGAATTTTTGTTGAATCAAAAGTGAAATATAATTTATAGAATAGGGACATTGAGGGCCAAGTATCACTCCTCTAAGATATTTCATGTGAAAAGAAGAGAAAATCATTCTGTTTTTTATAGAATTATTTTTATCTTTGATAGGAATAAAGATTCTGTGTTCTTGTTCTATTTTCCATGATTGATCTTTTGTCGTGAGCAACCTCATCAGTTGTCCAAAGTCATGGCCTCCAGAGGCATCGTATTCATGTCTTTGAATACAGGGAGGTCTTTGAGGGGAGTATATGACAGGAAAAATTAATAATTTAGGATCCGGATTGGTCTCTAAATTTTCATATTTTCCGATGACATAAGATTGAATTGTGTCTGTGCTACTAGTGATAGGAACCTTTTTAGGTACGCAAGGAAAATCAAAAATTAAGCATACCCCTTTGTGTCTGTCTGCATAATGTCCCCACATAGATGCTGATGTCATGGAAGTAGAAAAGCATAACATTCCTGGAGGGTTATCTTTTGCGGCTATAATTTGTTTATTATTAATATTTTTTAGATTTTGGTAAAGAGGCATGAATTCAAATGGATCATTTGTTTCATAGGGGATTGTAAGTTTTAGTGACCAGTCTTCTATCGTTTTTTCAAAAGCTTCATAAGGCATATATCTGTATAATAATAATCTTTTTTCTTTTTCTTTGTTTTGAATATTTTGACAGATTTTTTTGTGTGAGTTTACTGATTTTTTATATAGTCTTTTCCCTTTCATGAAAATATAGATTAAGATGTTCCTGTTTCTTATTTTATCAATAGTAAATGAAATGAAGACTAATGTAAGTAGAAAAGAATAAATAGCTAATAATGGATGGTGTTATTATAGCAGGAGCAATGAAGTTGTGGAGCCTTTTTAATATAGCGATACCTTTGGCAAGAATTAGATTCGCTTATAGTGTATGATCTGGAAGAGCGGAGATAGTAACCCCATCATTATTTTTTTGCATTTGTTAGAAAAATACAAATTCTAACAAATATTTCTTGAAAAGAAGGTGCGGTTGTGGCAAGGAGTGGCTTAGTTTATTGGGGACAGTTTTTCCCAAATATCCAAGTCAAAATCACAATTAGAGAAGTAATAACCGATGATGTTACGCAGAGCCTGATTTTCTCTTTGCGCCCGGATTAGTTCCGATGCGCAGTATGCCGAGAGTTTCTTCGGTTGTGCGTTTCCGGGTGGCGGGGTCGGAAGATTCCGTATGGGAGGGGAGGCCTTGTTTGGCTGTCTCCTGTTTTTCTGTACCCTGATTTTGAGTAGATGCTATGTTGTCAGAATAGGGGTTGGGTAGTGTGTTGTCCAGCTCTGCCGCATCGTCGACTACAGAGATGAGCCATTCTTTTAATCCCATACCCTCAGCTTTAGCTGCCGCCTCATAAGCCCTATAGCGTTGCTCATCTATTGTGATTGAGAAGGTATCTGTGAGAATTTTTTTCTGTTTCAGAGGTTTTCCCTGCATCCATGAGATGATTTTTGCTCGGTGGACTGTAGGTATCGGAGTAGAGCCACTTGTCCATTGGTAGGATGTTTTGAGACTAATCCCCAGTTCTTCACAGAATTGAGTCCGAGTTATTATCCCGTTTGTTTTTAGCCATTTGGAAAGTTGTTTATGATCAATTTCCATGAAGAGAGGGTAGGTATATTTTTTCTCAGTGTCGAAACTTTTTTGCTCATAAGAGTAAAAAAAGAGATATTTTTCTTGAATGTGAGCAAAAATAGAGCAAATATGGCCGCATGAAGAGCACAACTTTAGAACTTCCGAGGTTGAAGCCTAAAACAGCACAGTATCTTGCGATGAAGAGTATCGAAGAGCAGAAGAGTGTATTTGATTTGCTGGTAGAGTTGGCTGATGGACGTGCCGAGTATGAGGTAGGTTCTCCAGAGCCGGTTAAAAATCAAGATAGAGGACAAGGTAGACAAGGAGAAGTTAACGAGAAAAGGATAGAAGACTAATGGATTTGATGGAGGAGGTTGAAGGATTGGAGGAGTTGGAACAGGCGATGTTAGAGGAGTTGATGTTGCTGGGGTGGGATTACAGTCACAGTCCTCTTTATTGAAAAGATTTTATCTCCCGGCTCCAAGGTGGAGGCCAAGAACAACAACCAACAACTGAATGATATGGGTGTAATTGAAGATGATGGCTGGCATGGGGGGAATCCCTGTCCGGGAGGCCATTTTCTGGCGCATGATGAGGAGGCATCAAGCCCAGCCCTGCGGAGGGATGAGAGGGCATGGTGTCCTTTGGTTCCCCCCGCAGGAAGGGTGCTCCCGGTGAGGATGGGTGATTTGCCTTGGGGAGGCAGGCCTTGCATGCGGGCGTATGGTACACCGGGGAGGTGCTGCCGGGTGAGAGGGTGGTTGTGGGGGATTGGGGTAGTGGCGTGTTTTGTGTTGATTGGAGGTGTTTATGTCTGCGGCTGATGATTTTAACAAGATTTTGTTTGCGGATGCCGTGCTGGATTTGCTGGCCGCAAAAGTAGTGGAACGGTTGGCTGCAACGGGTGGAGGTCAGGATCAGGCTGCGGGAATACAGGTGAAGGTGGAGAGTGGGCAGGATTGGGTGAGTGCGAAGGTGGCCCGTGCGGTGCTGGGGCGTAGTGATTCATGGCTTCACCGGACGGCTCAGCAACATCCAGAGATTAAGCGATCCATGAAGCAACCGCACCAGAAGGTGGGCCGTCCGTTGTACAGCTTGCGGAGGATTTACCGAATTTTGGAAGATTCCGAAACAACCAAGAACCAAGACCATGAATAACAATGTAAAAGAACGGCCCATCCTGTTCAGCGGGGACATGATCCGCGCGCTATTGCAGGAATACAGCATGCCCGGCCAGTACAAGAACCAGACGCGCCGCACGCACGGCCTGAACCGGTTTAATGATTTCCCGAAATTTCTGGAAGAAAAAAGCTGGGAGATTCAGGAATTCATCGAAGTCGAACCCGGCGTGTGGCTGGCTGTCTCCAACGACGAAGAAGGGGAATTCCCGGATATATTTGATCCGTGGGTAAGATGCCCCTATGGGAAAGCGGGTGATCGACTGTGGGTGAAAGAAACTTTTTTCGAGGTGTACGATGATCAATTCCAGCCCACCGGGAAATATTGCTACGCCGCCACTCAACAAGGTTATGTAAATGTCTTGGACGACGACGGAGGCATCAAAATTAACAAAGATGGCTCGGATGCGTCACCATGGAAACCCAGTATTCACATGCCGCGTCGGGCCGCCCGGATTTTACTGGAAGTGACGGAAGTAAGAATTGAGCGGCTGTTAGACATTACACCTCAGGATGCCCAAATGGAGGGCATTGAAAGCGTCTGGCACGATGAAATGACTGATGCCCACTTATGGAAGGATTATTCAGGAAGATCTACAGGGCATATTTTTGCCCGGATGTCTTTCTTTTCCCTGTGGGATAAAATCAACGGCCCCGGTTCCGTTGAACTGAATCCGTGGGTATGGGTGATTAAGTTCAAGGTTTTAACAATTAACGGAAATATTAAATGAAAACGCTTAAATGCCCGCTGTGCGGAGGAAGTTTTGAACTATTTGAAGAAGGGGCGAATATCTACCTTTACCAGTGCTTAGATTGTCCTTTAGCTTCGTCGGTATCTTATACAGAAAAAGGTGCATTAGAAAATGCAAAGGAACTTATCTCCAAGTTTCCGCCTATCATGAGGGTCTGGCCGGGAGATAAGGTGAAACTCTACGAAGACCGGCATCCTAAAAAGATCATCGGAAAGAACGCAGACCGGGGGATCCTTTATCTGGAAACGGCTTCCGGGCCGCCTGAACCCGTACATCATGACGATGTGGAGCTGTGGCCGTGGGAGATTGAGCAGACTGAGAAGATCAGCAAAAGTTGTGATAATTGTAAATACTGTTCCCGGCCTAGCTATAAGTCTCCTTGTCTCGAATGCGCAGATTGTGAGGATGAGGCTTATAAATATTGGGAACTCGATCAGAAAGGAGGGAACGAATAATGAAAAGGAACCCTCACGTTATCGTTCAGAAAGTTTGCCCGTGCGCCAGAACCAAAGACGGAAAATACCGCGTTCTCTCTGCAATTGTACGCCACAAGGGACTCATAGCCCGCTTTTGCGTAGAGTACCCTACCAAACGGCATGCCCGGTGGGCGCAGCACCTTATTTGCACAACAAAAAATCATACACGTCTGCGAGTATTTGATGAACTTAAAGCCTTGATTGAGAAAGGAGTGAGTAATGATTAACATCCTCTTATCCATCAAAAAGCTTTTTTCTGTCTCTAAGAAAAATCTCCCTCAAACAAAAAAGAATGAAAAGGAATTTGTTTTCAAGCCGTGTTGCAGAAATTGCATTAACAACGCCGGAGATTTCGAGTGTTACACCTATGGATTATTTAAGACTCCCGAAGACCTAGATGATATTTGTCAGGATTGGGAATGTTCTGAAGAGGGAAAAGAAGAACAGGAGTACTATTTTAGAACTAAGTATAAAAGCCTCTATGAATAAACAACGCCGCAAAGAAATAGAAGACCTGCATGACGAACTCCAAAATCTTCAAGAAAGGCTGGAAACGATCATGGAGGAAGAAGAAGAGTATAAAGATAACCTCCCGGAAAACATGCTTAACCGCATAGAGCAATCTGAAAATGCCATTTACGCCATGCAGGAAGCCTGTGAATGCATAACAAGTGCCATAAACAACCTTGAAGAAATCGAGTAATCCTATGAAGTCTGGAACGATAAAGAAGAAAAAGTCCGTAAGAAGGAAAACGGCGGCACCGAAGACGGTTGTCCGGAAGAGTTACATCTTACGCAAGCGGCGCCTGCTGAGCATGCTTTGGAGTCGCGTGAATGAGATTGAAAAGCATGTGCCTAAGTCTCTGGATGAAGCCGTGGAGTTATCCCGGCAGTCCCGAAGATGGAGGAAGAGGCTGGCAAGGTTTACCAAATTGAAAACAACGGCATTTCCGGCTTATGCGCTGATTGTGGATTGCTGGGGAAAGTCACTTCTGCTTGGGGCCGGCACCCGGAAGAAGATGGAGTATCTGATCAACGACTCTGAATCGGTCAGGAATGCCGGGTATAAACTGGTTTGCCTGAGCGAGCTGATGACAGGTTCCACACAGATTGATGAAATGGCATTTGCACAAGGGAAGGAGGGGGCATGAAGGACTGGACAGGTAACAAAAGGACATTAGGAGCCTTGCTGGGCGCATCTAACCACACTTCCGAAGATCGGCAACGGGAAGACTACTACGCCACGCATCCGGACATGGTGAGGGATTTACTCAATGCCGGCGCGCCCCTCCGTCAGCGGGTATGGGAACCGGCCTGCGGGGCTGGTCATATCGTCAACGTCCTGCGTGAACGAGGGCACGAAGTGTACGCAACCGATATTGTTGACCGGGGATGCCCTGATTCCTGTTTGCAAGATTTTTTGTGGGAGTTTGACGGCGCACCTATGGGGGACGTGGATATTATGACCAATCCGCCCTATGCAACGGCCCTCGAATTTGTTGAGCGCGCGCTTCGGCTTGTCAAGCCGGGGGCTAATGTTTGGATGTTACTGAAATTGTCATTTTTGGAAGGCCGGAGCCGCAAGAGGTTATTTAACGATACCCCACCAATGGATGTGTGGGTGTTTAGCGAGCGGCGGACTTGTGCCAAGAACGGAGATTTCGCCCGCTACAGACAAGGAGCTATGGCCTACGCATGGTTCCATTGGATTAAAGACCGCCACGAAAAGTGTACGGTCAAGTGGTTATGAATTACAATTCCAACTGACTTTTTTAACGATGCCGCGCAGGGAAATCAGAGACTGGTGTCAGGAGGTGGAGATGGATGAATTAAGCTCCACAGGGGAGCGCGTGTACGTTCGGCTGCGGATGGCGGCAGATAGTGCAGGGAGGTTCTACGGGGACGCGGAGTGGGTGCTGAGCAAGTGTTTTTCCTGTCGGGTGAATCTGGTCGTGGAAGAGGTGGAGAAGGCCCTGTGCGAGCTGGAGGCTGCCGGAATGATCGTGCGGTATGATGCGGAAGGCGGACGGTATCTGGCGATTACGGAGTGGGGCGTGAGACAGAGGAGCGAGCCTAAGTTTCCGGCTCCTTCTGTGAGGGTTGCAACGATTGAGGAGGCCGTGTCAGACGATTGTCCGTCAACTGTCAGTCAGTTGTCAGACAAGTGTCAGTCAGTTGTCGGACATATGTCAGACAGTTGTCAGACATCCCCCCTTTCCCCCTCTTTCCCCCCCACACCCCCCTATTCTTCCCCCATACCCCCGCACCTATCCGCGCGGGGCCGCGCGCGTGCGGGGGAGGGCCGTTTGGACGGTGGATCGGAGGATTCCGGGGTGGTTCATGTGGAGGCTACGCCTCCGCAAGTGCCTGATTCTGACGAATCAGGAGGTGCTTCGGATTCTCGCGGCGGTGTGATAACCGATTTGTTAAGTAGTGTTAATGTTTTCAGAGCTAGTGAGTTGCCGTTTAAAGAGGAGGTGGCCGGTGTCGTGCCAAAAAGGCCGAAGCGGTGTGCGGGCGTGTATGCTTTCGATGTGCCGGGGAGCGTGGAGGAGGTGCTGGCTGAGATGCGGAATGGTTTGCATTACTCAGAACGGGAGGACGAACGTGTGAGGATGCTGGCGACGGATTTTTACGAGCATTACAAGGACGGGAGGACTGCGGGAGGCGGGTTGCTGAAGAATTGGAGGTATAAGGCGAAGGTGTGGCTGCAAGAGAATGCGCGGAAGTGGCAGAAGGAGCGGTTGCGGGAGGAACAGAAGGGCCGTGGCCGGGCCGCAGGTCAGGGAGTGAGAGAGGATATTGTGATTGATGCAGAAGGGTTTTAATGATGAATGATGATTTAGATGATGTGCTGTCCCGGATTGCGCTGCATGTGGAGAGCGATGTGGTAGAGGCGGAGCCGACGATGTTTGACGATGCCGATGTGGTGTTTTCCCGCAAGTTGAAGCGGCTGATGATGTGGGGATGGCCGGAACAGTATTGCAAGCTGAAGCTGCCGTTTGCCTGCGTGGATGATGTGGATGCAGAACGCAAGGCCGGGATGTTGAGGGCTTGGCTGATGGGTATGGCCGGGAAGGGGATGCTGGCCGTGGTGTTGGGCCTGAGAGGTACGGGCAAGACGTTGTCTGCCTGCAAGCTGGCGCGGGATTGCGGGTATGAGAGGGCATGGTATTTCAGCGGGGATGGCCTGTACAGGGAGAGGCTGGCGAAGATTGGGCTGGGAGGCAGTTTTGAGCGTGATTTTGCCGTGCAGATAGGGCATCGGCGCAAGAGTTTGCTGGTTCTGGATGAGTTTCAGCGCGGAATTGGGTACAAGGGGGAGGGTAGGGACCTGAGCCTAGATTATTTCGAGGAGATAATTAACTCCAGATACAACGCGGAGTTAGATACTGTGATTGTGGCGAATTGGACGCAGGAGGATTTTAATCAGTTTATGCCGGATAGCGTGAAGGATCGTGTGATCCAGCGGAGGAGCGAGAACCGTGGCGGGGTCAGGTGGTGCGGTTGGCGGAGTTTCCGGCGTGCGTGACAGGTTTCCCGGGACGGGTGTCCCGGAAAAAACAAAGACAAAAAACATAATAATATAAATACATTATGGTTAAAAAGACAGTAAATAAGAGCAAGGCGGGGAAGAGTGAGGACATGAAGGCAACACAGGAGGATGTTGTGCGGATGTATGGCGATAGCATGGTTTGTGAGCCGTGCTGTGATCCGTGCTGCGAGCCTGAGGAGGTGTGCTGTGATGAAGATGCTGAGCGGAGCAAGGGTGTTGGTGCGGCGGGTATGGCGCGCGTAGGGCGGAGACAGGCACGGCAGGGCAAGAAGTACCACGGGGAACGGCTGAAATTGCTGGTGGAAGTGTGCGAGAAGTGGTGTTTGTTCGGACAGCCATGGAATACGCTGTTTGTCCGTGATGCGCATGCCCTGATTGATTTGGGCTTGCTGGAGTATGTAAAGTCTGATAACGGATATATTCAGGTGAAGCCTACGGAGACGGGCATTGACCGGTACAAGACGATTGTTGCCGGGGTGTTCGGTGTGGAGGTTGAGGTTGCCTGAATCGGCGGGCGGTTGAAGCGTTAATGCGTAAGTGATGGTTTGAACGGAGGAGGATGCGGCCATGCGGAGGGCCGCCCGTTCAGGCCGTTGCCACAAGACGATGAAGATGTATCGTTTGGTGGCGGCGACGGTGAGAGCGGTGTGTTTTGGGGAGCTGGAGATGATGCCGCTGGATTTTCTTGTGCTGCTGGCGGTGGGAGAGCTGGGTGAGGCTGAGTGCAGAGGGGTGGTGGAGTGGTGCCGTGCGCGGAATAGCCAGTCTGTTTCCAATGCGCTGGCGAGGTTGCGGAGGAAGGGGCTGCTGGAGGTCAAGGGGCAGAAGCCCTGTGTGATGTATGAGGCGAGTGCAGAGGGGAGGAGAGTGATAGAGGGCAGGTTTGCAAGATTAAGGTTAAGGATGCAAGATGATGAAGAAGTTAAGCGATAAGGAAGATGAGTTTTGCAAGATGGTTGTGTGGGAGAGTTTTTCTCCCCGCGCGGCTTATGCGGTTGTGTGGAATCCCGGTGATGATGCGAGCGCGAGCGCAGGAGCGAGCCGCAAGATGAGGGAGCCGCACATACAGGAGGAGTTGAAGAGGTTGAGGGCGGAGCTTGATGATGGGTATGCCCTGAGCGCAAAGGAGAAGAGGAGGTTTTTGGCGAAGCTGGTGCGCGGGGAGGTGGGCGTGGATTTGGGGCTGTTTGATTCCGTTCCTACTGTGCAGGAGGTGATGACTGCGATTAAGATTGATAATGAGATGGCCGGGCATAATGCCCCGGCTGAGGTGAATGTTGGAGGCCCTACGTTGGCGGAGGCTATTTTTGGCCTGCTGGGTGATCAGAGTTTGAAGGTGGGCGGCAATAGTGAGACGGTGACAGATGGCGAGTAGAGATATTTTTCCCCCCCTTAATGGCATGGATGATACCGTGTTGGGCAGGTTTGCGGAGGTGCTTGGAGACAGGGAGTGGCGGTTGAATCATTTGTATTGGGTGGAGAGCAAGATGGTGAAAGGTGGGGATAAGGTGGTGCGGTTCCGCATGAACAGGGTGCAGCGCAAGTTGCACCGGGGGCTGCATCACCGCAATGCTATTTTGAAGAGCCGCCAGATGGGGATCAGCACTTATCTTGCGATGCTGGCGTTGGATTGCATGTTGTTTGTTGATGGGTTCCATGCCGGGATTGTGGATAAGTCTTTGCCGGATGCCGAGAATAAGCTGGGCAAGATCAGGTTTGCATGGGACAGGCTGGATTATGTGCCTGCACATGCGACTGATGAGGATTTGTGGCTGGCGAGGCTGGGCCGGATGATTAAGGAGAGGACAGGCAAGCAGGTGAAGAGCAAAGGGCTGGTGCCGGTGTATGCTAATGACCGTGAGCTGAGGTTTGCCAATGGGAGCGATATTTATTCCGGGGCCAGTTTGCGCGGTGGCACATTGGATTTGCTTTGGCTGACGGAGTTTGGGAGTACGGCGTGCCATTTTCCAGCCAAGGCGGCGGAAATATTGTCCGGGGCGTTTAATACGGTGCCGAGTGACGGGTTTTTGTTTAACGAGTCAACGCACGAAGGGGGCAGAACCGGGCTGAATTATGAGATTATGAAGGGGGCTCTGGATTTGACGGGGAAGAGGCTGTCTAATGTACAATGGAAGTTTTTCTTTTTCCCGTGGTTTGAGGATTCAGGGTACGTTCTGGCCGGAGAGGGGTATGATGTGCTGGATGAGGACAGGGCGTATTTTGACGAGTTGAGGGAGAAGGGTATCAGTCTGAGTCAGGAGCAGATGGTGTGGTACAGCCACATGAAGCAGACGCAGGGAGAGTTGATGAAGCAGGAGTATCCGAGTACGCCGGAGGAGGCGTTGTGGCCGCATGTGTCGGGGGCGATTTATGGTGCCGCGATGCACAGGTTGAGGGCGCAGGGGCGCGTGGGGGCGGCGTTTGCCGTGGAGCCGGGTTTTCCGTTAGTTTCTGCATGGGATTTAGGGTTGAACGATAGTACGGCTATTTGGGCGGCGCAGGTGGTAGGGTATGAGGTGAGGTTGCTGAAGTTTTACCAGTCCAGCGGGTTGGGGATGACGGAGTATGCCGAGGTGATTCGTTTGTGGGAGCGTGAGTTGGGGATGAGTTTTGATGAGCATTTGTTTCCGCATGACGGGAACCGGAGGAATTGGGGCGGTGATCCTATGTCTCTTTTCCAGAATACCGGGATTGGTGGGCGGCTGGTGAGGGTGCCGAGGATTCCGCGCGTGTGGATGGGGATTGATGCCGTGAGGACGATGTTGAAGAATGCGGTGTTTCATGAGGATTGTCTGAAGGAGTGCCGGGGTGAGGGTGATGTGAAGCTGTTGAGCGGGGTGGATTGCATTGCTGCTTACCGCAAGAAGACGGTGCTGGAGGATGGGGTGAGCCATGATGTGCCGGAGCATAATGAGGCGTCTCATGGGGCTGATGCGTTGAGGACGCTGGGCGAGGCGTTGAAGAAGGGGCTGGTGTCACGGGCGAGCGGTTTTGTGAGCCGTGATGAGTCTGGCGGATGGCTGGATGAGGATGATGATTGGGGAGGTGGGAGAAGGCGGGGAGGATTGGCGAGGATGGATTGATTTTTTATGTGTTTGTTGTTGATGGTTTGCGTGTTGTGTGGGTATCTAATTAAATGATTAGATGCGTTTTTGTTTTTTCATGATATGAGTGAGGTATGGGTTTCAAGAAGAATATGAAGAGTGAAGCTCCTCCCGTTCAGGCTCCAAAGGTGGAGACGGTGAGTGCCGGGGAGAGCGAACATGCGGCGAAGCGCAGCTTACTGGAGGAACAGCGCAGAAGGCGAGGCAGGGCATCAACCCTGCTTGCGAGTGAGGTAGAGAGGCAGAATGGAGGCGCGGCCAATGGCAAACGGGAGACGTTGGGATGAGCCGTCAGGATGAGGCGGATGAGCTGGTGCGCCTGTATAACGGGCTGAGGACGCAACGGGATGAGCTTGCGAAGACGTGGCAGTTTGCCCGCTGGTATTTGCTGCCGAACAGGGTGGATGATTTAAGGTTTCGTCCGTCCGATTTTGTGGGGAGGGTGCGGAATGGGGCGGCCAGGATGGCCTGTGCCCGGCTGGCCGGAGCGCATATGAGCCATATTGTGACGAGCCATGAGCCGTGGTTCAAGTGGGTTGCGAGGCCCGGAGATGTAGCGGAGGAGGATGAGGATGAGGCTAACGCATGGTATGGCAAGTGTTCTGATATTGCTTTGATGGAACTGACGAGGAGCAATTTTTATTCCGAGATTTACGAGTGTTTTCTGGATCGTGTCGGCATGGGGACGGGGAGTTTGTATTGCGGGCCGGGCAGGAGCGGGAGGTTGTTGTTTAAGGCGATTTCCCCGGAGCAGGTTTGCGGGGAGGTGGATGACGAGGGCCGGGTGGTGGTGTTTGTGAGGGAGATGCTGTTGTCTGCTTATGATGTTGTGGATTTGTTTGGCAAGTCGGCTTTGAGTGGGGGTATGGCGGCGGATTATCGTCAGGGCGGGGCCGGGATGTATGAGAAGAAGTGGGTGGTGCTGCATGTGGTGCGGCGGGCGAAGAAGCCGAAGATGGGCCGCGGCTGGGAGAGTTTTTATGTGGATCAACAGGGGAAGAGGGTGATGCGGCGGGAGATGGAGTGGGAGATGCCGTATATGGCGACGCGCTGGAAGATGAATGGGTCTAGTTTTTACGGGTTTGCTCCGTGGCAGGATGTGGAGGGCGAGGTGAGGGGAGTGGAGGAGATTGAGAAGGATTTGGAGAAGGCCCGGCGTGTGGCGATAGATCCCCGGATTTTGACGGCGGCCAAGCAGGTGGGCGAGGTTGATTTGCGGGCTGGCGGGAAGACTTTGGTTGATCCGAATTTGTTGCAGGATGGCGGAGTGTTGTTGCCGAAGGAGTGGGCGGCTGTGGGGGATGTGAGCCTGTCTTACAAGCAGCTTGCGGATAAGGAGCAACGGATTAAGGATGCGTTTTTGGTGCCGATGCTGGAGCTGTTCGCGTATGATGAGGGTAAGAAGGGGTTTCCCACGGCGACGGAGGTGATGGCGCGCGAGAATCAGTATTTGTTGCAGTTTTTCCCGTCTTTTGTGCAGTTTGCCTATGATGTGCAGCCGACGCTGGACAGGGTGTTTATGGTGCTGTACAGGGCCGGGGTTTTTCCAGATCCGCCTGATTGCGTGAAAAAGGATGTGATTAGGAATGATTCTGTTGTGGGGACTGCGCTGAAGAATCCGGGGGTGACGTATAATAATAAGGTGGCGTTGGTGCTGAAGCGGATTGAGAGCGATGCTTTTGCTGCCGCGTTGAGGGAGGCGGTGGAGTTTGGTGAGGCGGTTCCCGATTTGCTGGATCATTTGGATGTGGATCGTGGCATGAGAGCGCGGCTGCGGTCTCTTGGCGTGTCTGAGGATAGTATCAGGGAGAATATTGAGGTGGAGGAGATGAGGCGGAAGAAGAATGCGGCGGTGCAGGATGAGGAGGAGTTGAGGCTGCGGGAGGCGGGCGCGTCTGTGATGAAGGATGAGGCTGCGGCTGCCAAGATGGCGGCGGAGGCTCAGGGGGGCGCGGTGTAGTTGATTTATGAATAGTACGTTTTATGATTAGTTACGATGTAAATAAAGAGAAGGAGTTGTTAGATTTGTTTGCGCGGAGGTGGAAGGCCAAGAGGTTGTTGTTGCGGAGCGAGGAGTGGAAGGTGGTGTTGGAGTGGATGAAGGAGTTTTTTCAGACAGATTTGCCGTGTTTTCAGAAGCAGGATGGGGAGAGGTTGTTTGATCCTTTGGATGCGATGAGGCGGGATGCTCACCGGGAGGTGGTGTTGTGGCTGGAGATGCTGCCGGAGGATAAGGGTAGAGAGGAGTGCGAGTAATGAAGAGACGGTACAGGAGAGGGATTGGCAAGAGTACGGGGAAGGGGCAGAAACGGCCTGCCGTGACAGAGGTGGCAGAAGGCGGAGATCAACAGATTGAAGATAGAAGATGTGATATGATTAATGATAAGGATTGCAATCATGCCGAGGCGATAGCCAAGGATTTTTACGCGGTAGTTTCCGAGGATAACGGCGGCGGCTGGAAGTCCTGGGAAGAATTAACCGAGCCACAGCGGGCAGCGTTTGTGCGATTGGCGCAGCAAGCCCTTCCCATTATCGGCAGGCATGCGCTGGGGGATGTCCGTGACTACCTTTTAGGGCAGGCCAAGACCTCCACCGGCTGGAAAAAATGGCTTTACTGGGCCGGGGGAGTCATTATTGGGGGCATCCTGTTTGGCGGTGTTGCCACCCTGTCCGGATGCGGTCATAACGTGGATGTGACGCCAGACCGGGCTGAGGTGTGCAAGGATGGGACTTGTTTGGTTCTGGAGCCGGGGCGTGTGAGTTTTTCACAGGTTCAGCCCGTGAGTGATGTTCCTCCCGTAGTTAAACAGGATAAGTAAGATGACCGGTTCCCTGACGAGCTGTTCCGTTCTTGGCGCGGCGATGCTGACGGTGGCGAATGCCGTTACTTCCACCCCGACGATTGATAGTTTGATGACTCCGGCGAGTGTGGTGAGCGTGATGTCGATTTTCCTTTGGAGGGAGACGAAGAAGAATGAGAAGTTGCAGGCGGAGTTGGAGAAGGAGCGGGAGGCGCGTCGGGTGGCCGAGCATAAGTGCAGTTCGTGTCAGTTTGTAGTAGAGGCGAATGAACAGTTTATAAGCAAGAATAAATAGATGAGAGTAGCATTGAGTATCGGGCATAGCCCGCAGGATGGAGGGTCTGTGATGACGAACCGGAAGCATTCAGAGTATGGGTTCTGGAAGTTGCATATTGGCAAGGTGAAGGATGAGTTGGAGCGGCTGGGTTATGAGGCTGTGGTGTGCAACCGGTCTGAGGCTGGGGGCACGACACCGATTTACGCGGCCCGGAGGTGTAATGCCGTTGGCGCGGATTTGGCTGTGGAGTTTCATTTTAACGGTGCAGATACGGGAATTGGAGGCACGGAAACGTTGTATTGGTACGCTTCCAAGAACGGGAAGAAAGCGGCTGAACTGATACAGGCGGCGATGTGTGATGTGCTGAGGCTTCCGAACCGTGGCTTGAAGCCGATCAAGTGTAAGAGTGACAGGGGGTATTACTATTTTAAGGAGACGCGGATGCCGGCGTTGATGCTGGAACCTGCGTTTGCGTCTTCGCACGTGACGGATTGCGACAGGCTGGAGGAGCGGGTTGACGCGCTTTGCGTGGCGATTGCCGGGGCGATTGATGAGTATTTCAAGGAGGGGACTGTATGATTGTTGATACCGTTAAAGGTTGTTCATATGTGCTGACGTGTACGACGGCCTGTACCGTTCATGCCGTTTTTGATGGGGCTTCTCCCCTGCTTGTTTTGGAAGCGGGCAAAGAGGGGCAATACGGTTTTGTAGCTCCCACGGATGCTGTGGAGGTGTCTGATGAGCATGCGCTGGTTACTCAGACTTTTAAGGGAGCCGTCCCGGGATTGTCTGCCCGGGACGGCATTCAGCCGGGGGATGATGCCACGTTGAAGAGTTTGACGGCTGAGTCCGGGACTTTTACAGGGGCCGTCAACGCTAACGGGGGCATCAACATCCCGCTGGCCGTGGGGGCAGCGACAGATACGTCAGCGGTCAACCGCCTGTATGCCGCAGGTATGGCCGGCGTGACAGGCATCCTGACCTCTAATGCTTTCCTCAATACGGATGCCATTACCGCGTCAGGATCTTCGACGGTGACCAAGACGGTTCCCTACCATTTGGCAGGGATTAAGATCCCCAAGGGTACTCATTCGACCATTCAGGCGAAATTTGAAGGGAGCAATCCTCAATGGAATTATTCCAGTTTCGCCGGGTTTTCTTTCCTTTGGCGCGCTACCAATGCCGCAAAGTTGTCTTTTGGTATCGGCCGCGGCACGAAGACGATTCGTCCCGACCTTTCCATAGATTCTTACAGTATTATCCCGGCAAACGGTTTGGCTTATAATCACGGCGAAATTCTGGATATTACTTTTGATAATGTCAGGGACACACAACGAAACGGTTATGTGGTGCGGGTGCGTGAGATTTATGCGCTTACTGCCTCGGAGGGTTGGAAGGTGAAAACCACCACCAGCTTCATCTCAGCGAGCCAGAACGAGCCTGTGCCGTGGACGATTGCCAAGGTTATTTACCAACAGAAATCTGTCGCCAGTATTGCCAGGTATGAAGATACGGGCGCGCTCTGGCTCATGCTCACCGGAGGTCAGGGGTATAATCTGTATCAAATTGCAACATGCCGGGGCGTCTCCAATTTTGAGACCGGGGTTGGCATTTCCAGTTGGGTGACTGATGTAGTCGCGGCTGCAGGTGCCGACGTTTCTGTTTATGCGGGAATCGGAGAGTACACTTATTACCAGCCGGGAGGAATGAACCCGGTTTTCTATAGTTTGGAAGCAATGGCCGTCAATGTCATTGAAACAGAAGAGACGGCGGATTTTGTGGATGTAAATACCCCCTTAGAATCATGAATAATTCCGAGATACAAATACAGTTTCCAAAAACCGGTCAATGGGATGAATTCATTTTGATGGCCATTTACCGGGATGTGGATGGATATACCCGCATAGATCGCTATAAACAGAATGATGTACCAGCGGAGCAGTCCCCGGCTATGGCCGCCGTCGTTACCGCGCTGGTAGGTATGGACGAGGATTGGCAGGCCGTTAAGGTGTGGGCGCGGCTGAAAGAGTTTTTCGATCCGGAAGCGGATGACCCTATGCGGACGTTGGAAACCGTGGAACTTACCGTTGAGGCCGTCCATGTGGACACCAAAGGCCGCAGAATGTTCACAGCCCGTAGCTACCCGGAGTTCATTGTTGCCGACCCCGCCGCCGTGGCATTTTTCAAGTTTTTCACCAATGAGCGGGTATGAGTGGGCGGTGAGGTATGCGGGCGGCCATGAGAGTTTGTGGGAGGAGTGCAGACGGGTGCTGGATGCGGGAGGTGTGGCGGCGATGAGCGGAGAGGTGGTGTTGATGGGATGGCTTGAGGATGGGGGGAGCGTGTTTTATGTGCATTTGGCGTGGGGGAGTGTTCATGAGTTGGTGGAACTGGCACGGGGGTGTTTGGGCGAGCAGGCGCAGGGGGTGGAACGGGTGAGGTTTGAGCGTGGAGGGAGAGAGTGGGACAGGGGGATGCGTGAGGTGGCGTTGGTGGATTTGTTAAGTATTAAGATTGGAAGTTAAGATATTATGTTTATTAGTCATTTGATTGCGAATGGTTTTTTGCGCGAGGAGGCTGGTGATGGGGGCGCAAATGGCGGAGGCCCGGTGAGCCTGATGGCTGGTGCCGGAAATAGTGCTGGTGGAGATGGGGCTGGAAGTGGTGATGGAGCTGGAGGAGAAGGAGATGGCGGCGCAGCCGCGCCCGGAGCGGGTGCCGGGATGAGGTATGATTTGGGAGATGAGGCGGCAATGACGGCATGGAGGGAGGCTCTTGGGATGAATAAGGAGTTTGCGGGCGAGGAGTTTTTGCCCGCTGCCCCGGAGGGGTTGCCGGAGGGTGTGTGGGATGCGGAGGCGGTGGAGGTGTTGGGCCGCAAGGCTTGGGAGCTGGGTGTGCCGAAGGAGGCGTTTGCGGGGATTGTGCATGAGTTTGCCACCCGGAGCGCAGAGGCTCAGAGGGCGGCGGATGCCGCCGAGGCTGAGCGCGTGGCCGCTGTGAAGGCTGAGCTGGAGGGGTTGTGGGGAGATGGCTATGGGGCGCATGTGAGGAGTGCGGTGAGTGCGCTGGAGATGCTGGCCAAGATGACCGGGGTGAGTGGTGAGGAGGTGCGTGCCGTGGTGGATGATCCGGTGATCGGCACGAATCCGGTGATGATCCGGCTGTTGGCGCAGATGGGGGCGATGATGCAGGATGAGCCTGCCAAGGGGCTTAACAGGCCCGGAGGCGCGGCTGCGGGGGGGAAGGCGGAGGCGGAGAGGATGATGTATGATCCGAGCCACCCTTTACATGAGGCGTTTATGAATCCGACCCATGCCAATCACAGGTATGCCGACGAGCAGTATAACCGCCTGATGGGGTTTTAGGGTCATGGAGAGCGAGTAAGGGTAAAAGTTATTAACAGTTAGTTATTATATTATTATGGCAGTTACAATTAGCGATAATTATCAGGTCAAGTACACGAATAAGTGGGGGGTGCTGTTGCAGCAGAAGGTGAGCGCATTGGAGAAGCTGGTGACGGTGGACAGGGATTGCAAGGGGGAGGTGAAGTTTATCGACCAGTACGGGGTGCTTGATTTTAAGGAGAAGACGACGCGCATGGGGAGCACCGCTCTTGATGAGGCTCCTACGTTGAGGCGTTCCATGCGTCCGCGCATTTTCACCAAGGCGGTAGGGTTTGACGAGTTTGACGCGACGAAGCTTGGCGATTTGGATTTACCGGTGAGCAAGACTCTGGAGGGGTTGAGGATGGCGGCGAACCGGAAGATGGATGATGTGATGATTGCCGCGTTTCTGGGGCAGAATTTTGTGGGTAAGGACGGGACGACGGCTGTGGCTTTTCCTGCTGCCCGGGTTGTTGCCAAGGATTATGTGGAGTCCGGCACGAAGGCCGCAAGCGGCCTGACGCTGGCTAAGCTGCGCCGGACGTTGCAGATGTTTCAGGAGGCGGATGCGTGGACGGAGGATAGTGCCGCCGCCGGGGATCAGCTTGTGTTTGCTTGTTCTTCCGCGCAGATTCTTAATTTGCTGAGCACGACGGAGGTGACTTCTTATGATTATAATAGTGTTAAGGCTCTGGTGGATGGGAAGGTTGATACGTTTATGGGGTTCAAGTTTGTCCGCACGGAGCGTCTGCCCAACTCCGAGGGGGTGAGGGAGTGCCTTGCATGGGTGAAGAGCCGCGCCCAGTTCGGGTTGTGGAATGATTTCAAGGTGAAGATTTCCGTGCGGGATGATATGGATGAGGCCCTGCAAATCCGGGCCAAGTTCGCCTGCGGGGCGACGCGGCTGGAGGAGAATGGGTTTGTTAAGGTGTTGTGCGCACAGTAGGGAGTTGTTTCCGGGCAATGTTTGTTGCCGTGGAGCGGCGGGGGGCGGTCTGCGGGCCGCCCTCCGTTTTCAGCTTAGTTTTTTGATGATGTTATGAAGCAGTTGGATGTGGTTAATTTTGCCCTTGCCAAGCTGGGGAAGGCTCCTGTGACGGGGCTGGATGATGAGGAGGTGGGGGCTGTTTTGCGCGCCATGTGGCCGAGTGCCGTGGAGTATGTTGTGCAGGAGGTGAAGCCTGTGTGGGCTAAGAGGGTGACGCAGTTGGAGGGTGCCGAGGATTTGCGGCTGCCCGGTTTTGTGCGGAGCGAGGCGTTGCCGGAGGGGTGCGTGGATGTGGTGGATGTGGATGGGGCCGGGTGGTGCGTGTTTGACGGGAGGTTGTTTTGGACAGGGGAAGGGAGGGAGGTGCGCGTGGTGTATCTGGTGAGGCCGGATGATGCCGTCCATGAGTGGTGCTGTGCAGATGGCGAGCTGCTGGCGGCCAAGCTGGCGTGCCTGTGCGCGTTGATCGTTACCGGGCGCGGGGATTTGGAGGGACGGCTGCAAGCGGATGTGAGGCAGCTGGAGATGAGGGCTCAGTACCGGGCGCGGTTGCAGGATATGGGACGGGGAGGGAGAGATGGAGCGGTGTCTCCGTGGGGGAGGAGGGGGATTGTATGAGCGGGATGAGGGTGGCGTTTACCGGAGGCGAGTGGAACCGCATGGGGGCGATAAGGTATGATGTGGATGGGTATGGCCGGAGCGCACAGACGATTGTGAATTTTCTGGTGCATACGTTCGGCGGGCTGATGCGGCGGCCCGGCACGGAGAGGATGTGTGTGGTGGATGGAGGGGCCGCTTGCGGGCGGGTGCGGCTGATGGGGATGGATGTGAGTGATGAGCGGCGGTATATGGTGGTGTTTGGAGCGGGGTTCGTGGAGGTGTTCCGGCTGGATGGGAGTTTGGCCGCCCGGCTGGAGAGCCCGTGGACGGAGCAGGATTTGCCGGAGCTGCGGTGGGTGCAGTGTAATGATGTGGTGTGGGTGGTGTGCGGGAGGGTGGCTCCTCAGAGGCTGGAGAGGCATGGCGATGATGATTGGAGGCTGGCGGTGATGGAGTTTGACCGGAGTCCGAGGGAGTTTGCGATTTCCAAGGATGGGGAGGCATGGGTTGAGCGTGGTGCGGGTGGGTTGACGTTTGGTGCTGACCGCCATGTGTTCAGCTCAGAGGAGTTTGGTACGAGTTTGCTTTATACTCAGCATATGGCGGAGCGGGTGGTGGTGGCGCAGACTTACGCGGAGTTGACCGGTACGAGTAATCCGCCCAAGGCCGTTCCGGATTTGTCCGCTGCGGGTACGATTGTTTTGGCGGGGCAGGAGTTGTGGACGGTGAGCGGCGATGTGCGTATTACATGGACATGCTATAAGCAGTATTACGGGAGGACGGATTATAAGGGGAGCAAGAGTTTGGCTGATTATCCGGATTTTTTCTTTCCCGGATGGGTGGTGAGCCGGTTCGGGAGCGGGTTTAACAGTATGCAGGAGTGGTGGGCTTCCGACGATGGGCCGCAGAGGGCTTTTGTGTGCCATGAGGGGCCGTGGACGCTGAAGACTTACGGGAATGAGGATCAGAGGTGGCAGGGCGAGTTTCAGTTGATGGGTGCGGATGCGGAGGATGAGAGTTTGAACCCTCATAGGTTTGAGGTGCTGCATAAGTTTTGGTCATGGGATGGGGATTACCGGAATTTTGAGTTCAGCGGTACATGTGAACGTCCTACCCGGTTGCAGTTGCGGGTGATGAAGTATAAGCCTGCGGCGACTAATTGGGGCAGGCATGAGTTGAGGCTGAATGCGTGGGATTATGAGGCGGAGGGGGTGGTTGCCGGGGTTGGCGATTATGGGGAGGAGGTGTGGGGGAGTGTGCTGGAGCTGGATGGAGGGAGGTTGTTTCTGGCAGGGAAGGCCCATGCCTGCTGTTATGTGTTTGACCGGGGGGAGGGCGGGGGCCGCAAGGTTGGCGAAGAACGGGATGAGGGATGCGGCTGGGTGGGGGGATGCGTGTTGAAGGATGGCCGGGTGTTTTTGATCAGCGGAGGGGCAAGGTGTTGTGTGCTGGATGTAGATAGCGGTGAGGAGAACGAGGTGCTGCTGGAGGGGGTGGGTGATGATTTTTTTGGCGAGGCGGTGTTGCTGGATGATGGGCGGGTGCTGCTGACTCCGTTTTTGGCGACGGCTTTTTATGTGTATGATCCTGCGGATGGGAGTTTGATTCAGGTGGCGCATGCAGGTTTGGCAGTTACAAGCGGGAGTTACCGGAAGGCCGCTGTGGTGGATGGCGGCAGGGTGTTGTTGTGCGCCGGCAAGGATGGCGTTGCATGCGCGGTGTATGATCCTGTGGCGCAGAGTTTGACTGCCTGCACGATGACCGGGAGCAAGAAGGCTGTCTGGCATGTGATGCCGTTGCGGGATGGCCGGGCTGTGTTGCTGGGTGGAGCGAGTGCGGGGGATGTGGCGGATGGGGAGGTTGCCATGGGGAGTGTGTGTTTGTATGAGGATGGGAAGGTGGTTGAGAAGATGGGTTCCTTTTTGGGGCTTGCCGGGTGTGTGGAGAGGGATGACGGGTGTGTGTTGTTGTTGTGGTATGGTTTGGCCGGCTGGACTGAAACTGTGTGGGATTTGGAGGAGGATAAGAGGAGTGTTCAGGTGACGGTGAATGGGTTTTGGCCGAGAAAGTGGAAGTGGTGCGGGTGGCGCAGCGGGGGGATGGATATGGTGAATTTTTTGTCCGGAGCCGTGGGACGGGGCGTTGAGCAGGTTTGGACGGCGGCAGAGATGGGGGGGATGAAGTGGAGGGTGTTGAGGCTGAGTTATAAGACTTATGGAGGGGCCGGGCTACCGTATGAGAGGGCTGTGACGGATGTGTGGAGCAGGGGGATGTTTGGAGGAGGGTGCGGATGGCCGAGTGCTGTGGCGATGCACCAAGGGAGGTTGTGGCTGGCCGGGACGGCGGCGAATCCACAGACGGTGTGGGGGAGCGTGGTGGATGATTTTGCCAATTTCCAGATTGGGGACAGCGATGATGATGCGATTCAGGTGACGCTGGCGGCCAAGGATTGCCACCGGATTGTGTGGATGGAGAGTGTGAATGATTTGTTGATTGGTTCCACGGCCCAGGTTTGGCGGCTGAGCGGAGGTGAGGGCGGCGTGGTGACTCCTGATTTTTGCCGCGCTGCCGTGCAGTTGAGAGTGGGGTGCAGCCGGGTGGATGCGGAGGCGACGGATGGAGGATGCGTGTTTGTCCAGAGAGGGGGCATGCGGGTGAAGGAGCTGGGGTACAGTTTTGAGGCGGACGGGTACAGGGCTGCCGATACGACGACGTTTGCCGAGCATGCAGGCGGGCCGGGAGGGTTTGTAGGGCTGGCCGTGCAGCGCGTGCCGGAGGTGAGGATTTGGGGGGTGAGGGCTGATGGCGGTCTGGCGGTGCTGACGTATAATGTGGAGCAACGGGTGTGCGCGTGGACGCGGCATGTGCTGGGAGGGGGCGGCAGGGCGTTGAGCGTGGCCGTGATGGATGGACAGGATGCCGATGAGGTGTGGCTGGCTGTGGAGCGTGATGGCCGGGTTAGTCTGGAGCGGTTGGTGGAGGGGTGCGGCGTGTTCCGTGATGGATGGAGCCGTGGAGGCGATACCGGGGTGCCGTATGAGTCCGTACTGGTTACAAATGGGCTTGCGTTTGAGCGGGGTGCGGGGGTAAAGTCAGGGAGTGTGAGCGTGCGTGCGCGGTTTGTCGCGAGCGCGGCGGATGGGGTGCGTGCAGGGTTTTGCGGGCGGTTGACGGAGTTGAGCAGGAGCCGGGGCGATGTGCTGGACGGCTGGCAGGATTTGACGGTGCCGGGGGTGTGGAGTGATGAGCTGGTGTTTGAGTTGCGGTGTGCCGGGGATGGCGATGTGCGTTTGCTGGGGTTTGATGTGCAGTTTTCAAAGTAGTTTATTGATAGATATTATGGAATGGTTTCAGTTAGGTATGGCCGGTCTTCAGGGGCTGGCTGGCGCGTTCCGGGGACGCGCCGAAAGGCAAGCCGGGCGGCAGGCGAGGCAGACGGCTTATTATAATGCGTCCGCGCTGGACAGGGAGGCGGATGCGCTGGATGCGGAGAGCGCGGAGAATCAGATGAGGATGCGGGCAATGCAGGGGGTGGCCGTGGGGCAGGCCGCTACGCAGACGGCAGCGAGCGGCGTGGAACGGAGCGGGAGCGCGCTGGGGAGGGAGATGAAGGTTGCGACGCGGTTTGAGCAGGAGGTGAATGATTTGGCGGCGCGTAGTTTGCAGCGGTCTTCCGCCATGAGGGAGCAGGCCCAGATGGAGAGGTGGAAGGGGAGGCAGGCAGAGCGGGCAGGCAAGGTGTCCGGGTTCGGGAGTTTGCTGAGCGGCGTGGTACAGGGCGGCGCAACGGCTTTTAACGCTTTCAAGTAGGAACGATATGGATAAGTTTTCTTTGTTGAGCGGGTACCATGAGCCTGTGCTGGCCGATACGGGGGCCGCAACGGCTCCGGCGCGCGCGGCGGCGGAGGTGGCCGGGGAGATGGGGGCCGGGGCGAGGTTGCTGGCGCGGGAGGATGAGGAGAGGGTGCGGTTGCAGGAGAAGGCGGACAGGATGGCTGATGCGGGGAGTTTTGAGGATGTGAAGAGGTTGATGGAGGAGGAGAGGGGGGCATGGGATAATGCCGAGCTGGCGGCAGGGAATAAACCGGGGAGGGAGGCCCGCTGGAATGCGCTGGTGAGCAAGAGGCTGGGGCCTATGTTCCGCAAGGTTAAGTTTAAGACGCCGGAGGTGAAGGAGCGGGCGCGGCTGTGGTATGATGCGTTTACGTCAACGGGCCGTATTGATGCCGGGCGCAGGGAGTTGCTGGCGAGTAAGGAGAGGGCAGCCAAGTCTTTCAAGGCGAGGTATGATTTTTGCCTGAGGGGTGGGGATTATTATGGCGCGAGGGAAGCGGTGCAGACGGCTGGTGCGGAGGGGGTGATGGAGCCGGATGAACAGAAGCTGATGTTTCAGGATGTGAGTTTCAAGGAGACGGAGAGCAAGGTGCAGACGGCGATTCAGAGAGATCCTTTTCATGGGTTGGATGTGCTGGAGAAGTCGGGAGGGCTGGATGCGGTGAAGGGTAGGCCGGATGTGATTGAGGGTTTCCGGAAACAGGCGGAGGCGGCAAGGCGCAAGGCTCAGGCCGGAGTGGCTCAGGGGTATGTGATGGATGCTTTTGAGGGCCGGGAGTTCCGGGCGGAGGATTTGAAGAAGGATGTGAAGGAGGGGCGCGTGGCCGTGGATGACGCGATGAGTTTGCTGGCGGCGGAAGAGCGACGGAGGAAGGCTGTGGAGAAGATGGGGAAGGAGGAGGCGGAGTTGTACACGAGTCCGGAGGATTTTATGCGGGTGGATGGTTTGTTGCGGGGGTATGAGCCTGATTTGGATGTTGACGGGACGATGTATGCGGAGGTGGAGAGGGAGATTGCCACGTCCATGCTTTCCAAGACAACGAAGGAGAGGATGATGGCGGAGCTGAAGGATCTGGCCGTGGGGAGTGTGCCCGCGCGGTTCCGGGGGGCGGCCAGGGAAGCGGCGAGTGTGGTTGAGGGGATGGTGGATGGGGAGGTGTTCGGAAAGTGGAAAGAGGCGAAGGATGAAGGGGATTTTTCCGGGTATGAGAGGTCTATGGCGGCGGCTTATCAGGTGAGACAGGGGCTGGAGCGGTGGGTGCGGGAGAATCCGGGGGCAAGCCGAGAGGAGATTAGGGCACAGGCTGAGAGGCTGGCGGTGGATGGTATAGGGGTGAAGTTGTCAGGCCGGCGGAATGCTCCGGGTGTGGCGGCTCCTGAGCCTGAAGTGAAGCTGAAGAGTGTTGGCGCGAGTGAGGTGCTGGATGAGTTGGGGGTGGATATGAATGAGCAAGGTAATGCAGCTCTTTTGCCTCCGCTGAATGGGGATTGGGGGGCTCCGGTTCAGGATCGGAAGGAATGGAAAAAGGTTCTGGAGGGAGTGAGTATGAAAGGGAAGGATTTGAGGCAGTGCCATGCTGCCGTATTCAAGGTTTTTAGTGTGAAGTCTGCTCAAGATGTAGCGGCATTGAAGCGGGTGGTGGAGGAGAAGTGGGCGTGGGAGAATGGGGAGAAGTGATGTTTCTAGTTAATGTTTAATAGTTAAAAGTTTTTATGTTTGGAAATGATATTTCACAGGTAGCGGCTCAGGTTCGGGATTTTGAACGTAGCGGGAAGAGGGATAAGTTTTTGGAAGAGAGCGCGAATGCGGTTTATGATGACGGAGAGAGCAGGCAGTTGTTCCCTGTGGAGATTGATCCGGCGATGGATCGGTATTTGCGGCAGAAGGGGGAGGGCTGGCAGGCTGACGCTTATCGGAGCTGGCAACGCGGGAAGATGCTGGCCTCCGAGTTGAGAAAGGGTGGGGATGATCCGATGAAAGCGGAGAAGGAGCGTGTGCTGGGCGAAGAGAGAGCCAAGGTGCAGGAGTATGTTAATGAGAGGACAAGGCGCGGCATGCCTTTGTTTCCTGATGCATTGGCGTTTAAGAGTGCTCAGGAGGATGAGGCTGAGTATGCGCGGAGAAAGGATAATGTGAATTGGCATCGGAGCGTGTTTAACGGGGATTTGAAGGTGGTTCCGGAGAGTGTGAAGAAGGAGTTTGAGGCGCAGTTTTTCCCGGATAATGAGTTGGGGGATGAGTTGCGAGCGCGGTCGCTGGTGCTGGGATGGGCGTTGGATGAGGGAGGATATACCGAGAATCAGGTTTCGGCGAGGAACGGGGTTCCGCTACTGGAACAGATGTGTATTCGTTTGAAGGAGCAGGGGGAGCAGATTGATTTTAATAAGCCGGGGCTGACGGTGTACAGGTTCCTCAGCCGGAGAGCGAAGGAGGACGCAAGGGCTGACGAGCAACTGAAGAGTGCTGCCGAGAGCGTGAGGCAGGCGGTGCTGACGGGCGGAGACGGGCGGAAGGCGTTGTGGGAACAGCGGAGGCAACTGGGAGAGGAGATGTATAAGAAGGTTGGGAATACGCTGCGATGGGTGAAGGCGGATGCGGAGAGGACAAGGCGAGGACTGGAGCCGGTGTTGCCGCGCGTGATGGAGGGGCTGGAGTGGGCCGTGAAGTATGCTGACGGTACGGCGAACCGGATTTTTCAGCCGGAGGGGATGGCTTCAATCCACCAAGCCCTGAAGGCGATGGATGGTCTTACGGATGCCCAGATGGATGCGCTGGCTGAGATTGTGCAGCGCAAGGGCGGGAATGAGGGGAGTTATATGGCGAATGTATGGAAGGCCGGGAACCGTGGCTGGGAGGATTTGGGTAATGGAATCAGGTCTTTGCTGCGAGGCGGGATTGCGGCTCAGTTGGATGTGGCGGGGGGAGTGAAGGAGTTGTTTGGCGGCGATGGGTCTGCCCTGAAGGCTGACGCGAAGGCGGCGGATGAGTATGGCCGGAGGCTGGATGCTTTTCTGGCGATGGCGCAGGGGACGTACAAGCCGATTAACAAGCCGGAGTATGGGTGGTTTGGGAATGGGGTGCTGAGCGCGGCGCGGTCTGTGCCGATTACGGCGTTGAGTTTTTCCGGTGTGGGGGCCGGGGTGGCGGCGATGTCTTATGCCGGGGATAGTTACAGCAAGGCCGTGCAGGAGCGTCCGGATGGCGGCAGGCTGGCGAGGATGGGCGGCGCGGCGGCGAGCGGTGCAGTGCAGGGCGCGCTGGACCGGGCGGGCGCAATGGTGTCTAAGGGGATGCTGGGTTTGAGGTCCGGGAGCGCGTTTGTGGATAAGTGGATGAATACTCTGAATCTGAGCCGTCAGGCGATGAGGCTGAAGAGTTCCGCCCTGCGGGCCGGGGCGCGATCCGGTGGTTCGTTCGTGGTAACGATGGTGGAGGAGGGTGCGACGGAGAAGTTGCAGGATTTGGCCGATCCGGTGATGCAGAGTTTGGCTTCCGTGCTGGCGGGGGAGGCTCCCGGCATTGATTGGAACAGGTTTTGGAAGGATTTTAAGGATTGGGATCAGAATATGGAGTTGTTTGGTTCCGTGCTGGCGTTTGCGCTGGTGGGGGCCGGGGCGCGGTTTACGGCTGAGGCCGGGATGCAGCGGCAGTTGAGCCGGGAGTATGGGAAGCTGAAGCGGACGTTTGGTTTCAGCGATGCCTTGCTTGCCCGCATGCGTGCGGAGGAGAACGATGTGGCGCGGTATGCGATGATGCAGGATGGGATTCAGGATTTCATGCGGCGGAATTACGGGAAGGAGGTGGACGGAGTGAAGGTGGGACTGGGCGACAGGGATGGGATGCGGAAGCTGGCCGCCCGCGGCGGAGTGAGGACGATGGATGTGGTGGCCGCTGCTGAAGCGCATGCTGCGGAGACGGCGCGAGGGGTGGATGAGGTGCGCGTGGACGGAGCGGAGGTACAGGATGGGAAGGAGGCAGAGAGCGGCGGCGTGAGCGAGGTGGGGAGCGGGCCTGTGTTGAGTTTTGAGCACAGGGCTGTACCGGAGCGCAAGGGGCGGAGGCAAGCAGATGAGAAGGAGGTGCAGAAGCTGGCGGTAGAGGCGGCGATGGAGATGTTAAAGGAGTTTGGGGTGAGTCCGATCCGCGAGGAGAGGAATGAGTTTACGGAGGAGATGCAGTATGTGGTGGAGCTGGGGGACAGGCCGGAGATTTTTGATGAGTATGAGGATGCTTTTGAGGCTGTGCTGGGGCATTTGGAAGAGCGGGAGGATGAGGTTGTTGATGGGATGAAGCTGAGGATGCAGAAATATAAGGATGCGGATAAGGATGGTTATGTAGGCCGGTTGCAGGATGAGACGAATGAGGAGATGATGCAGTATTTGGACGATGTGGGGCAGGATGAGCAGATGAGGTTTGACCGGAGCAAGATGAATGTGGAGATGACGCTGGCGATGATGAAGAGCCGGAGCGAGTCCATGCGTAAGTCTGCCGAGAGCCGGGAGAGGATTTTTGCGGCGCAGATGGGTGAGATGGTGGGCATGGGCGGTGATGATTTACGCGTGTTGGGGTCAAATACGTTCAGGGAGTTTGCGAACGGGCGGTATGAGGTGGTGAGCAGGTTGTACCGTGGAGCGAATCCTCTGGATGTTTATGAGGAGTGGACGGAGGGGATGACGAAGGTGCTGATACGGAATAGCGAGTGGACGGTTGCGGAGTTTGAGGATGAGCTGATGAGGCTGGAGAAGGCGACTGGGGAGACGTTTCTGGCGACCGGGGAAGGGGTGGACAGGTTACAGGCGGTTTGCGAAGGGGTGAGCAAGGCGGCGCGGGCACATTTGCTGGGGCATATTTCCGATGAACGTCTGCCGGATAAGCTGAGGAGGTGGTTTAAGATGTTTGTTTTGTTGTTTGAACGGTATGTGACATATGTGGGTGAGTTGGTGACGGCTAGGAAGATGTTGAGTGCGGAAGTGCAAGGGCAGATGAGCGGGAAGTTCCGCCGCCTGTTGAATGATTTTGCCGGGTTTGACGAGGCGGCAATTGCGGAGCGCGCGAGGAAAGCGGAGCAGGCGCAGATTGAGGCAGAGGCGATGGGGGGTGTGCCGGAGATTGGAGAGTGGGTGGCCGGGAGGCTGCCGCACCCGAAAACGGCGGCTGAGGCCAGTTCTGATTTAACCGGGGAGTTGCAGCGTATTTATGATGCGCTGACAACGACGAGGACGGCCAAGGGAAGGCGCAGGAAGGATGGTACGCTGGGGAAGGGTTTTGAGCAACGGGTGGTGGCGCGTGCAGAGCAGTTTTTCAGCAGGGATGGGCGTGTGTCCGATGTGCTGGAGGCCGCGAATGAGGCCGGGTTTGATTTTGCCGATTCCGGGGAGTTGTTGAGCGCGGTGTATGACAGTGTGGTGTACGGGTATAAGCGGTATGCGGCGCGCGGGGAAGGGCAGGAGGTGAGTTTCAGCATGGGGGACAGGGTAAGGCGCGTGCCGATGGCGGAGGCCCGGCGTGTGGCTGATGCGTTCCACCGAGTGGAGGGCATGGAGCCTGTTTCTGCGGATGTGCCGGAAGCGTATGCGACTGATTTGAAGGATGCGCTGGGGATTATAAGGGAACGGTATAGAGTGTTGCAGAAGGTGACTCAGGAACAGGGGTATGCGCTGGTGATGGGGGATGGGAAGAGGGTGCAGGTGGGAGGAAAGGGGTGGAGGGAAGTGAAACAGCATGCAGCCGATAGACGGGTTTTGGCTGCGTTGGCCGTGCTGCCGGAGTTGGCCGGGCGGGCTGAGTTTATTTATGCTGGAGAGAATTCAGATCTGGAACGTAAGCCTAATATAGCCAGGTTTCATTATTATTTGACGAAAGCGGATTTCAAGGGGGCTTCCGGTGATGGGGGTGCTGATTTGGCCTATGTGAATATTGCCGTGGCGGAGGGGAAGAATGGGGAGTTGTTTTATGATCTGGATGCTTCTACGGTGGAGGATGTAGATAGCATGAAGGGTACTTCCGCCACCCTGCAACGACCCCGCGTACCAAACACGGGCGAGGCAGGGGATGGAGTACCCCACAAGGGAAGGGTAGCGTTGTTGAAGGAGTTTGTCAATTATGTTGACAGAGATTTAGCTGGACAAGGAAGAGAAGGGCGTGAGGTGAGTGTGCAGGAGGTGGAGGCGCAAGGTGGGTTTGATGAGCATGGGGTTCTGGCGGCGGAGAATGCGGTGGTGGTGAAGCCGGATGGCGATGTAACGATGTCTGTTCGCGCCCTACATGCAAGTCCTTACAGTTTCCGGAAGTTTTCTACGGATTTCATGGGCAAGGGAGAGGGTGCACAGGCGTATGGCTGGGGATTATATTTTGCGGAGAATCCGGAGGTGAACCGGGATTATATGAACCAGTTCGCACAGGATAATGCGACATGGAAGTTCGGCGATGTGGAGACTTCCGATATGGAAGTGATGCATCAAGCCCTGGCTGACAGGTTGTTGCCGAAGGATGCCCTGCCGGAGGTGAAGGAAGATGCGAGTGATATGATCTGGACTGTTCTCGGCGATTTGTCTGACGCCAGAGGGGATGAGGAAAAGATAGAAGCGATTAAGAAAGAGTTGCGCGAGGACATTCAACATTCCATGGAATACGGGATGACGTACCACCAGACGCTGGAGAAGATGGTCCAGCTGCACGGCGTTTACCGTTCCCTGATTGATCTTCTGGACGAGATAGAGGTCAGGCCGGGCATGCCTTCCAATTACCGCGTGGAGCTGAATGTGGATGATTCCGAGCTGCTTGGTTGGGATTACGTGGATGAAACGATCCTTGGCTTATTGAAGGATTCCCCGGTGGAAGAGGTGCGGTATGCTTTGGAACGTGCCGAAAGACGGGCGGATGACTGCGGCGAAAACGTGAACGGCAAAGACGTTTATCAGGAGTTGTTTGATGCTTTTTGGGATGGAGGAGATGGCACGAGGCAGGAGGCACAGAAGGCTGCCAGCGTGTCTCTGCTGTCCAGCGATATTAAGGGCATCCGGTACGCAGATGGATTATCCCGCAGTAAGGCGAAAGATGAGCAGACGTATAATTACGTGATTTTTAATGAGAAATATATTAAGATTACAGCGTTTGCGGACGAGTCCACCGGGGGAGCGTGGGCGGATTATGAGGATCCGACGGCGACGTTTTCCATGAGGCGTCGAGGGAGCGTGAAGAGTGTGTGGAGCTATCTGGCAGAGGTGCAGGGGCAGGCTTACGAGCAGGAAGCAAGGTTATATGATGCGATGCAGAAACGGCTGGAGAGTGCGCTGCAAGTGAACGGGTTTACGAGAGATGGAGTGTATAAGGATGAGAAAGGGAAAGATGATGAGGCTGTGAGAGAGCGGATGCTGGCCGTGATGGCCGTATGTGATGCCGTGGTGACGGAGCTGCCGAGGGACGTGCGCGGAGGGATCAGGCCGGAGGTTGTTGCTACTTACCGGGAAGAGGTGATGGAGAAGAAGACGTGGAGGGGGCGGATGAATGCGCTGATGCGTATGGTGAAGTATGTGGATTGGCATATTGTGAATGAAGGAAAGAAGAGCCGATTTAAGGAGTTTGAACGGTTTAGAAAATGGGCGGCGGCAAGCGTGGGCGAGAACCGGGTACGGCGTGGGAAGATGAATGCGGAGGTTCAGAGACGGTTGGATATGGTGGAGAGGGCATTGGAGCTGGATGCGGATGAGTTGGAGACGGCGAGGAATACGGCGGAGAAGATAGTAGAGGAGAAGGCATTGATTGGAGGGGCTGAGTATGATGAGGCGGTGGAGTGGGTGCGTGCGCTGGATGCATTTGGCGGCCTGTATGAAAGGAATGTGCACGGGAGGCTGACGGCTGATTTAGGCAGGATTCAGGGTGCGCTGGATGCTGTCAAGGAGATGTATGCGTCAGGGCGTCTGGCGAATGAGGCGTTTTGGGAGGATCGGCGTGAGCGTCTTGCTGATTTGCTGGAGGATGCCGGGAAGGGGCTGGGCCGTGAACAGCCGGTGAGCGTGAATGAGCGTACCGGAGCGGCGAAGCATGATGTGGGTGTGGGTAAGGGGATGCGGAATTTGGTGCGGGGTTTTGTGAGTTTTGAGAATTTGATGGAGGATTTGTTTGGAGCGGGAAAGGTGACGGAGTATTTTGCAGAGGGCATCAGGAAGGCGCGGCTGGAGTTTAATGATGTGCGACAGAAGCGAGTGCTGAGGTATTACGGTGCCTTGTACCGGATTGCGAGGCCGGAGGAGTTTTTGAAGAGGGCTGACAGAAAGGTGGATGGTCAGGTGAAGCTGGGCGTGAGGCGGGTGGTGGACGGTATGTTGAAGGATTTAAGCGAGAATCGGGCTTGGGGGATTGAGGTGAAGATGCCGGGAGAGTTTAGGAGCGAGCGGGTGCGGATTGAAGAGGCGCGTGCGGTGGCGGAGGGGCGGCTGAAAGGAGATGAGTTGCCGAAGTGGGCGAAGAATCAGAAGGCGATGGATGCCCTGAAGATGGCGTTGAGCGAGATTCCGGCGAAGAGCAGGAAGGAGTTTGTGAAGTTTTCATGGCTGGAACAGGGCGCAGAGCTGGTGGAGATGGAGATGAGCGATTTGGAGGCGGCATATTTGCTACAGATGTCCGCGATGCCGGAGTATGAGGATAATCTGGAGGCGTTGGGTTTTGATCCGGCTGCGATGGAGAAGGTGAGGGATCATATTGACGTGCGGGCGTTGCGGGTGGCGGAGTATTTAGGGGATGAGTATGAGCGAGGGTATGGAGAGTATAATGAGGTGTACAGGAGGTTGTTTGGATGTGATATGCCGAAAGTGCAGAATTATGCGCCGGGGTTTTTCGTAGTGGACAATGCCGCTGAAGCCGTCGATCCGATGGAGTCCAGAGGGAGCGGATGGATGAGTGTGGGGAGCATCAAGATGCGACGGAAGCATTATGCGCTGCCGCGTGTGGTGAGCTGCGTGAATGCGTATTGGGCGCACAGTATGCAGATGGATCATTGGGCGAGTTTTGCGGAGATTATGAGGGATATGAAGGCGGTATTGCTGAATGGGGAGTTGGGGAACAAGATTGATGCGGTGCATGGGGCGCAGGCAAGGACACATTTGACCAAGTGGGTGAAGGATTTAGAATTTGACGGTTCGCAGGAATCGGGCGGAGCCGGACAAGCTCAGCAAGTAGTGAGCCGGGTGTTGGGGGCGATGGCGCAAGGGGCTTTGAGTTATAACCTAAAAACGTGTCTGAAGCAGCTCCCGGCCATGTTTTCCAGCATGGCGGATATGTCCCCCTCAGATGCCATGAAAGGGTTTATTGGGGCATTGGCTAATCCGGGACAGTTGGCGGAGATTTGGAAGAGCCCGACGATTCAACAGAGAATGATGCAGGGCATGAGTCCTGAAATGAGGCAGGCTTTGACGGCGAACCGGATGAAGGTGAGTATGCTGGGAGATGCCGTGGAAGCCGGGTTGTTGCCGATAGGATTGACTGATGCGGCATTTACGACGTTTTCCGGGGGTATTGCGTATATGGCGGCCAAGAAGAAAGCCATGAAAGAGGGATTGAGTGATGAGGTTGTGGAGCAGAGGGCGTTAGCCGCGCTGGATAAGGCAGTGCGGAGAACGGCGCAACCTATTGAGACAGAGCAGAAGAGCCCCTGGGAGATTCATGCGAACGCGCTGGGGCGTATGTTTATGATGTTTCGCTCTGATCCGCGTAAGCAGATAGCATTGAGTTATATGGCGATTGCGAAGTGGAAGAGGGGAGAGATTGGCATGGGAGAGGCTGCGTGGCGGTTTGGTCAGGCGTGGGTAGTGTACGGAATCATGAATCAGGCGATTGTGGAGTTTCTTAAGTGGGTGATGGGGCAGGATGACGATGAGGATGAGTTGGATTTGTGGGATAGGTGGAAAGGGTTTGTGGTTAGTGGAGCGATGGGGGCGTTGTCCGGGGTGTATGGTCTGGCTGAATTATCGGAGGCTGTGTATTCCAAATTAACGGGTGAAAAATATCGAGTTTATGGTAATACGGTGAGTGATCATGTTGTTACATTGTGGAGGGGAATAGCTGGAGTATCTAAGATATATAACGAAGAGGATGAGGAGTATGGGAAGGTGATGAATCAGTTGGGAAGAGGGTTGAATGGTATGGGATTGTTTGCGGCGGCAGGAAAGCCGGAGATTGGAGCTGTGGTGCAAGTGATGGGGCGCATTGTGAAAGAGACGAAGAGTATGGCCGGGACATGGGGGCATTTGTGGGATGATGAGATGGCTAAGGCTAAAGAGCAACAGAAGTTGATCAGGGCGACAAGAGCGGATGAAAAAAAGGAGAAGGAGGAGAAGCGGGAAGAAAGGAGGGTGTTGTTTGAGCGCGTGAGAGGATTGGATTATACAAGCCGTTTGAGGGTGTACCAAGAGGCGGGATTAGGGAAAGATGAGAGGAAACTTATGGAAAACCGGGTGAAGATGGATGGAGCATCCGAGGTTGTGAAGGCTGTGAGCCGGGTAAAGAAAGATAAGAGGAAGGAGCTGGTGGAGAAGTTGAAGGGGACGATGAGTGACGTAGAGTGTGAGGAGTTTGTGACTGAGCTGAAGGAGAAGGGGGTGAAGTGGAAGTGATATGGTAGATAATGCTATTTATAATGCTATTATTTTATAATATGTTTATTATTAAATAGAAATATAGTTCTCCGTGTACCATTAATAAACCCTGCAAGTTTAAAGGCTTGCGGGGTTTTCTTTTAAGAAGGAATTATCATCATGCTGTATTCCGGTTTCCGTTCCCGTTTTGAGTGTATCTCCCTCCCTTTTTCAATTTGCCCGAAGTGTTGTTTAACTCCCCCGGATTTTTTAGTGAAAAACGGCTGCCGCACCTTTCGGCGGGGCAGCCCGTAAATGGAAACGGTTCCTGTATAAGAAACGAATCTAGGCTCCGAAATCAAGGGTTTTAGGTTCTCGGCTCCAGACGCGGTGCTGTTTCATGGCCGTGATGAAGGGGAGCATCAGGGACTTGGTGTCCTTCGGCATGAGCAGCCCGGCGTCATCCATATCCTGGGGCAGGGAGGCTGCCTCAAGCATGGCTTTGGCGTTGCCGGGCAGTCCGATGGCCTTCAGGTGCCTGTAGGCCTGGCGCAAATGGTACTTGGCATCTCCGTCTTTCAGGAGCGTTGTGACGCTTTGTTCCCCTTCCGGGACGATGACGGAGTCAAACAGGACGGAAGGAGTGCCGGACAGGGTTCCGTCAACAAACAGCTCTTCCCCTTCTTCCGTTGTTATGCTTCCCATGTGCGGGGCAATGATTTGGGGGTGGATGCCTTCTTCATGCAGGGCATCGCAGATTTCTTTCACGGATTTCAGGCTGACGCCGTCCGCTGCCAGTAAAGAGACGCGAAGGCCTTTGAGGTTGCCGTCCGTATGGGCATACAGGCTCAATGACGGATCTTGTTCCAGGCCGCAGACGGGCCTGGGAAGTTCCCTGCTGAGTTGCTCCCTGGTGAGTTGAATTCCCAGGTTGCGGGCCACTCCGCTTGCCAGGTCCGGATCAATACGTGTCAGAAGGTCCACCACGCGTTCCCGGATATAGGGGCGCGCCACCTTGCCCAGCTCAAAGCTGAAAGCGTTGATAATGTGCTCCTGTTCCACCGGAGTTTGACTCATCCAGAACAGCCGGGGGTGGGAATAGTATTCCGCGAAGGAGGGGCTCCGCAAACGTTCCTTGACGCCGCTTACCGTCTGGGGACTGGTGGTGAAGCCGCCTTTCTCCGGAGGCGTTTCTCTCGGCCAGTTGTTCCCGATGGAATTGGGATCATAGTTGGCCGGTGAGGCGTCTATCTGCATGCGGTGGAAGCCGTCCCTCTGGTTGTTGTGGAAGGGGCAAATGGGGCGGTTGATGGGAATTTCCGTGAAGTTGGCTCCTCCCAGCCGGTGCCGCTGGGTATCGCTGTAAGAGAAAATGCGGCCCTGGAGCAGCGGATCATCGGAAAAATCAATGCCCGGCACGATATTGGCGGGGCAGAAGGCTGCCTGTTCCGTTTCCGCAAAAAAGTTGTCCGGGTTGCGGTTCAGCACCATTTTCCCGACGATTTCCACGGGAACCAGTGCTTCCGGAATGAGCTTGGTAGCGTCCAGAATATCGAAGTCGAATTGGTCTGCGTCCTCTTCCGGGATGAGTTGCAGCCCCAGCTCGTATTCCGGATAATCTCCGGCTTCAATGGATTGCCAGAGATCCTTGCGGTGGAAGTCAGGATCGCGTCCTGTCAATACCTGGGCTTCATCCCACACCAGGGATTTTTTCCCGTACAGCGGTTTCCAGTGGAAACGGACGAAAGTGCTTTTTCCATCTTCATTGACCAGTTTGTACGTATGAATGCCAAACCCTTCCATCGTACGAAAGCTTCTGGGGATGCCGCGGTCCGACATGGCCCACATGACGTTGTGCAGAGTTTCCGGCTGCAGGGAGACGAAGTCCCAGAAGGAGTCATGGGCCGTCTGCCCTTGAGGCATTTCATTGTGGGGTTCCGGTTTGACGGCATGGACGAAATCCGGAAATTTGATGGCATCCTGAATGAAGAAGACGGGCGTGTTATTGCCTACCAGATCATAGTTGCCTTCCTTAGTATAGAATTTGGTAGCCCAACCGCGGATATCCCTTACTGTATCCGGAGATCCTCTGAAGCCCTGCACGGTGGAAAAACGCACAAAGACCGGGGTTTTTTCTCCCGGATCCTGCAAAAAAGCCGCTTTGGTGTACTTGGAAAGGGATTTGTACACCTGAAAATAACCATGTGCCCCGGAACCTCTTGCGTGAACCACGCGTTCCGGTATCCGCTCCTGGTCAAAATGAGCCATTTTCTCCAGAAAGTGGAAGTCTTCAAGCAGAGAGGGGCCTCTGCTTCCTGCTTTAAGTGTGTTTTGATCATCGGATATTTTAACTCCCAGGTTGCTTGTGAGGGCCTGTCCCATGCCGTTGGAGCGCATGGCATCCAGCTCCCTGATTTTTTCCGTAGCGTTATCCGGCATCTTCATGGAACCGGGCGCGGAAGGTTCCGCATTGGGCGGCGTAGGTTTTGGAGTGGGTTTGATCAATTCCGGATCAATTGTATCCGTATAATGGGGAGCAGCTTCTTTTCCGTTGGGAAAAGGGGCGGCGCTGTCTTCCATGGGCGGTTTCTTTTTTTTCATTGGCTTATTCATGAGGGACCGGATTTTTCTATGTGGGTAATAGTTCGACTTCCCTTTTCCCGGGGATGTTCCGTCCTGTTTTGTCATCAGTGTTTCTCCGGAGCGGATGAAAAATTTTTATAAAAACTGGTGATTAATATTTTATGTAATAAAGAACGGGCTGTGAGGAAATGCCTGTTTGATTGGCATGGCTGCGATGCCTGCAGCCTGTGTTTCATTTGCGGCAGGAAGAAGCGGAGATAACCGGGGTACAGCCGCGGGCAGGCGGAAAACAGTGGCCTCCTTGTTAAGCGGTGTTTCCTGCATCTGGTTCCGAAGGAGGAACGGAACCGTGTTGCCGGAACGGCAGGGCAGGGACGGCATTGCGTACATGATATGGAACGGAGCTTCCACAAATTTTCATAGACGAGGGGAATAAATAGGTTATGATTTTTATGTCAATCGGGTATTGGAGAAAAGGCTCGCACCGTCCGGCGCGAGGCAGTTTTTCCGGTATGGAACCCTTTTCCTATTAATTTAAAGTAATGACGGTGCAAGAAATAGCTGAACAGAGTTTGAAGAGCCTTCTGGCTTCGCTGGGGTTTTCCGCGGATATCGAAGTAACGGAAACGGACGGCATCGTGTGCCTGAATATTTCCTCCCCGGATTCACAGTACATCATTGGGGGGGACGGGGACAGGCTGGATGACCTTCAGTATCTGGTCAACCGCATGATCCAGCGCAAGATGGAGGATGCTCCCCGCGTGAAGGTGGATTGCGACCATTACCGGGAGCGCAACGAAGCCCGTCTGCTGGAAAAGGCCCGTTCCCTGGCCGAACGCGTCCAGGAGAGCGGAAAACCGATGAAGATGCCTCCGTTGAATGCCTACCACCGCCGCCTGGTGCATAATGCCCTTCAGTCCATGGAAGGAATTGTGACGGAGTCCGAAGAAGGGGACAGCCGTTACAAGCGCATTACCATCAGAAAGGGCTGATGGATGGCAGTTTGTTCATGAGGACTTTAGCGGTCATTGCATTTTTGGCGCTGGCGTTTCCGGGACGTGCGGAAATGGATGCCCTTTCCGTCTCCTGTTCTGCGGCTCCCTCCCTTCCATCCCCTGTTCTGGTTGTGTACGGTTCAGAGGAACCCGGTTCAGCGGAAGCCCGTTGGTTGAAAGCTCTCCAGCCGGGCACGGAAGAACGCCGCGCGCTGGATGAATATGTGCGTGACGTGCAGTTTGTCACGGTTCCCAGACATCCCTCCGTGAAGGATTGGGAAGAAGACGGCAGCCTGTCCCGTGCGGCGATGCATGGTGTGCGCATGCTGCCTTCCGTGGTTTTTCTTGACTCCAAAGGACGTGTGTTCGACCTGGTGGAAGGAGGGGCCTCTGCAGCTTCTCTGCGGGAAAAAGTGTCCCTGCTTGCGGAAAAAGCGCAGCGCGTGCGGCCGGTGACGCGGGTGAATGATATTCCGCAGGGCGGGGATCCTGCGGCAGAAGCCTCCGCCATTTGCCGGGAGCTGGAACGGGTGCCTCCGGAGGCCTGGTTTCGGGATTATCCTGGCACCATGAAGCGTCTGGAAAAATTGAACTGTACGGTTCCGGCTTTTCTTAACGCCCGGGAGGCGGCCTTTCGTCTGGAGAAAAACAGGAAAACGGCCGAATTGCTTGGCGAGTCTTTCCGGGCTTGCAAAGCTTCTTCCATACGAACATGCCTGGAAGCGTGGCGTGCCTGCGCGGATGATCCCTCGTTATCCGTGGAGGAGCGCCAGTTAATTCTGCTCTCCATGGTGCATCCCCTCTGGGTGCGGCTGGAAGAGGTTCTGTACCGGGAAGCCCACACTCCGGAAAGCGAGGATGCCTTCAACCAGGCGGTTGCGGTTTTGGAAGAAGTCCGGGACATGAACCGTTCCAGCGTTTGCGGCAGACGGGCGCACCAGCTCAGGGAAGAGCTGAGAAGAGCCCGTCTGGCGGCTGCGCGGTATGATTAATGTGTCTTTCCTGAGTTGCCGGAAATGGACAGGAAGGCCCCCCTGCTTCCGTCACGGAATCAAGGGATGCGTTTTCCTCCGTGATTCCTCTTTCCACAGGAAGGACCGGGCAAATTGGCTTGATTTTGCCCCTGCCCGGGGCTAGTCTTCGAACCGTTATGACAGATTCATCCATCCCGGACATGATGGCGGAGGCTCGCCGAGGCCAATGGACTGACCAGCAACTGGCCGCCAAGGCTGTGGAACTGGCGGAGTCCATTTTAAAGCAGTCGAATGCCGGGATGAGAGGGAAAGAGAAGAGGCAGGCGCAGCAAATGGAGCGCATGATGAATGATCCGGCGGGCAAAGCATTTACGCTGGCACTGGCGGATCGTGTGTTCCGTCCTTCTTCTCCGGCGCGGGGTGCTGAGTTGTTCCGCTATCTTTTGGACGGATATGGCGTTCCCCGTTATTTGTCTGCGGCGGACCGTTTCGCCATGAAAATGGGGGGGAGATTTTCCGCTCAATTTCCGGGTGTAGTCATGCCCATGATTACCAGCCAGTTGAGAAAGGAGAGCTCCAATGTAATTCTTCCTGCCGAGGATGGAAAACTGCGCCCCCACCTGCGCCGCAGGCGCAAGGGCGGCATCCGGATGAATATCAACCAGCTGGGAGAGGCCATTCTGGGTGAAAGCGAGGCGCACCACCGTCTTCAGCAGGTCGTGGACCGGCTGACAGACAAGGACTGTGACTATATTTCCGTCAAGATTTCAGCCATTTTCAGCCAGATTCATCTGGTAGCCTTTGAAGAAACCGTCAAATTGATTCAGGAGCGTCTGCGCATCCTGTACCGGGCGGCCATTACCAATGCGGTAACGTTGCCGGACGGTTCCAGAAAGCCCAAGTTCGTGAATCTGGATATGGAGGAATACCGTGATCTTCATCTGACGGCGGAAGCGTTCAAACGTACGTTGATGGAGGATGAATTCATGCAGCTGGAGGCGGGGATTGTGCTCCAGGCCTATTTGCCGGATTCCTGGGAGGAGCAGATGAAGCTGTGCGCCTGGGCGAAGGAACGCGTGGAGCAGGGGGGCGCGCGCATCAAAATACGCCTGGTGAAAGGCGCCAACCTGGCGATGGAGAAGGTGGAGGCCTCCATGCATGGCTGGGCGCAGGCCCCGTATGGCACGAAAGCCCAGGTGGATGCCAATTACAAGAGAATGCTCCATTACGGCTGCATGCCGGATAATGCCAGATATGTGCAGTTCGGCGTGGCTTCCCACAACCTGTTTGATTTGTGTTATGCCATGCTGCTGCGTGAGCGGGAAGGCGTGCGTGACCAGGTGGAATTCGAAATGCTGGAAGGGATGGCGAACCATCAGGCGCGGGTCATCCGCCAGGCGGCGGACGGTCTGCTTCTTTATGCCCCTGTGGTTTTGAAGGAAGATTTTCACAGCGCTATTGCCTACCTAGTCCGGAGACTGGATGAAAATACCAGTGAGGAGAACTTCCTGCATGATCTCTTCGGCATGACACCGGGGTCCCGGAGCTGGGAGGTCCAGAAAAAGAAGTTTTTGAAGGCTTGTCAGGAAAAGGATGAGGTGAAGTACGGCCCCAACCGCACGCAGAACCGCGCTGCGGATCCCATCCAGCCCTCACATTACCGGGACGCCTTTGCCAACGAGCGGGATACGGACTGGTCCCTGCGGCAGAATGCGGAATGGATCAACGGGCTGATTGCCGCGGAGAAGGAAAAATCCGGCGAGGAAATCCCTCTGGTTATAGATGGTGAGGAAATTACGACTAATCTATGGGGCGTGGGGCGCGATCCGTCCCGCCATAATGAAGTTTCCTATAAATTCGCTTATGCGGATTTTGACCAGGTTGAACATGCCTTGGTCACGGCAGACAGGGTCCGCTCCTCCTGGGCGTCCAAAAGCATTGGCGAACGCGCTGAAATCCTGCACCGGGCGGCGCAGGAGCTGTCCAGAATCAGGGGGGAAGCCATTGCTGCCATGGTGAGGGATGCCGGGAAAGCTCCCACGGAGGCTGATGTGGAGGTGAGCGAGGCCATAGACTTCTGCCGCTATTACGCGGAAGGCCTGGACCGCGACGGAATGAACGACGGCGTGGAAATGTCCCCGCTGGGTATCATTTGCGTGATGTCTCCCTGGAATTTCCCCTTCGCCATTCCGACGGGCGGTGTAGCTGCCGCCCTGATGGCGGGAAATGCCGTGGTGTTCAAACCGTCCGAACTGGCCGTTTATACGGCTTGGCAGATTGTCCAGGCGTTCTGGCGTGCCGGTGTGCCTAAAAACGTCCTTCAATTTGTACCGATGCCGCGCAATGAAATTTCCCGCAAGTTTCTGATGGATCCCCGTTTGAACGGTGTGATCATGACGGGATCCTACCGCACCGGAAAAATGCTGCGCGAACTGCGGCCTGACCTGCATGTGCTGGCTGAAACCAGCGGAAAGGATGCCATGATCATCACTGCTACGGCTGATCCGGACCAGGCTGTAAAGGATTTGGTGAAAAGTGCTTTCGGTCATTCCGGACAGAAGTGTTCCGCCGCCAGCGTGGCTATTGTGGAGGCTTCCGTTTATGACAATCCCGCCTTTTTGCGTCAGTTGAAGGATGCCGCCGCCAGCCTGAAGGTAGGCGGATCCTGGGAAGTCAACTCCGTGGTGACGCCGCTCATCAGGGAACCGGAAGGGAATCTGCTCCGTGCGCTGACGCAGCTGGAACCCGGGGAGGAATGGCTGCTCAAGCCGGAACCTTCGGAAGACAACCCGTGCCTCTGGTCTCCCGGCATCCGGCTGGGGGTGAAACCGGGAAGCTGGTTCCATCAGACGGAATGCTTCGGTCCGGTATTGGGAATCATCCGTGCGGAAAACCTGGAGGAAGCCATTGACATCCAGAACGATTCCGAATTTGGCCTTACCGGCGGCCTTCAGTCCCTGGATGAACGGGAAATTGCCTTGTGGAAAACTAAAGTGCAGGTGGGCAACGCGTACATCAACCGTGTCATCACCGGCGCCATTGTCCGCCGCCAGCCGTTCGGCGGGTGGAACCATTCCTCCATGGGGCCTGGAGCCAAGGCCGGAGGTCCCAACTACCTTACCATGCTGGGAAGTTGGGAGGAAAAGGCGCTGCCCCAGAAGTTGCGCACGCCGGGTGAACGTATCTCCGGACTGGTGGAAAAACTGTGTTCCGAGCTGCCGGACTGCGCCAAGCGCATCCGTTCCGCGGCCGGTTCCCAGGCCAAGTGGTGGATGGAGGAATTCGGCGTGGATCATGATCCCTCCCGTGTTTACGGAGAAAATAATATCTTCCGCTATACCCCGGTGAAGGGAATTCTGGCCCGTGTGGAAAACATGTCCGACGATGACGTCGCCATTCTGCTGCTGGGGGCGAAACTGTGCGGGGTGCTCCTGCACCTGAGCATAGGGGCGAGCCGCCCCTGGATTCAGAAAATGCATGGTTACTATGCTTCCCTGTCGGTGGAAACGGAAGCGGAATTGATCGGCCGGATGCCGGAAGCCCTTCAAGGCGTACGGTTCCTGCGTGGAACAGATATTTCCGAGGCTCTGGTCAATGCCGCCCATGCCCGGGATGTGGAAGTACTGGACCGTCCCGTGCTTGCCAATGGTCGGGTGGAACTGCTGGGGTATTTCCGGGAACAGGCTGTTTCCGAAACCGTTCACCGCTACGGCAATCTCATCCCGCCGCCGGGCAGTTTTAAAACAGACAGCGTGTGAAGGGTAGGGAAGGCCTGAATCCCGGCTTCCGGGTATCTTAGCCATAAAAATGAAGGGAAATCCTCCTGCCGGTCCAAAAGGAAAACATGGGTGTTGGGGGTGTTCCCCCTTCCGTTTCGGAATAGCTCTTCACTGAAAGGAGGGGAAAAATTTTTCTTTGCAAGGAGGGAAGAGGAGTATCCTGTTGAATGAAATATGAACTTCGCCGAATGAGAAAACTTTCACCAGGCCTTACGGTGAACAATTCCGGTGGTGCGGGAAAAGGTTCCGTGATTCTTATGGGGGAAGAGGCGTGGAAGCCTGCAGGAAGCGCAGGCTTTCCCGAAGAGCTTTCCCCTGTTGCCGGGAGGGATTGGGTGCTTTTTGCTTCTTTTCTCCATTTGATGATAGAACGTTTCCGGGAAACGGGTATATTACCAGGAACGTTTGCGATGACGCGGCGCTTTTTTTCCACGTAACCATGAACACCAACCAATCATTGAACTCCCGCGGCAGCCACATCGCCTGGGTGGACTTTCTGCGTATTCTGGCCTGCTTCCTCGTTGTCCTGGCCCATTGCTGTGATCCGTTCGTTGGAAGTTTTGACGGTTCCTTCAACTTTAAATCCGCTGTCTTCTGGGGAAGTCTGGTACGGCCGTGCGTGCCTTTGTTTGTCATGATCTCCGGAGTGTTGCTCTTTCCCGTCACCTTGGAAATGGGCGCTTTTTACTCCAGGCGCCTCAAGAGGGTGCTGGTTCCGCTCATTGTCTGGTCACTGGCGCTTCCCTTGCTCTACTTCGGATACTTTGCCGCAGGCGTTCAAACGGCCAGCCCCAACATCGTGATGGACACTTATACCTGGAGCGCCACCGTCGGCAAGCTGTATACCTTCTTCTTCAACTTCAACTATGATACCACGCCTCTGTGGTATGTATACATGCTGGTGGGCCTGTACCTCTTCATGCCCATCATGAGCGCGTGGCTGACGCAAGCCAGGAGGAAAGATGTGAAAATCTTCCTGGGCATCTGGATATTCAGCATGACTCTCCCCTACATCCAGATGCTTGCTCCGGCACTGGGTTATGAGGGCAATTACGGCAACATGGGTATTCTGGGTGTTTGCGATTGGAATCCGTACGGTATGTTTTATAACTTTTCCGGATTCCTGGGATACATGGTGCTGGCGCATTACCTGACCAAATACCCGCTGGCCTGGAGCTGGAAAAAAACGCTGTCCATTACTATTCCCCTCTTTTTGATTGGTTTTGCCGTTACATTCTTCGGCTTTCTGGAAACGCAGAAGAACTTCCCCGGCCAGTATTCCAAGCTGGAAGTGCTCTGGTATTTCTCCGGAATCAATGTATTCCTGATGACCTTTGCCATCTTTGCCGTCGTCAGCCGGATCAGAATCAAGGCTGGTCCAGTGCTGAGCAAGGTGGCGGCGCTTACTTTCGGCGTGTATCTGTGCCACTTCTTCTTTGTCCAGTGCTCCTATGACTTCGTGAACTTCATCGGGCTGGGAGGGCTGCCCTCCGCCGTGAAAATTCCGTTGATGGCCTGTCTGGCCTCCGCTGTCTCCGCGGCGTTGGTATGGCTGTTGAGCCTGAACAGGTGGACGCGCAAAAGCATCATGTAAACCGCGGATATTTTCCGCAGGGCGCTTCGGGACCACGGCTATCCCGGGGCGCCTCTTCTTTTGTGGAAAACAGAATAAAACGGTTTCCGGGGAGAGGCCTACAAAAATTCTGGACGGGAAAGAGGGAACAGGCTAGGATGTTTCCGCATCGTGCACAGGCCCTGGTTGCCGGAGATGCGGGCTTTTTAACGTATGAAAAGCTCCTCTCCCGGTCTTCCTTCCGCCGACCCCAAGCTCACAGGAAATTTCCGGAATACCGGCGATTTTCGTAATCCGTTGGGGTTCTGATCTTGACAACTATCATCTCTTTTTACGACCTGGAATCTTTGTACCTCCCATGGGAGGTTGGCGCAAAACGCCCGTTGCACTGTTGATAATCAGTGCCATAGACGCCCAGGGTCGCACTCTCATGAGTGCGTGGATTGAAACCTGTTGAAAAGTAACTATCACAACATCAACCAATGTCGCACTCTCATGAGTGCGTGGATTGAAACTTCTAAAAGGGGGATTCGCTTTTTCCTCCCTTTGGTCGCACTCTCATGAGTGCGTGGATTGAAACCAGAAGGACGCTTGTCAGGCAGGCGAGGTTTAATAGTCGCACTCTCATGAGTGCGTGGATTGAAACCTTTTATCCATGACGCAAACTACATTGAGGTCAACGTCGCACTCCGCAAGGAGTGCGTGGATTGAAACAGGAACGATATGAAGAATGCCGCTACGCTTATTGGTCGCACTCCGCAAGGAGTGCGTGGATTGAAACGGAATTAACCCTCCCATCCTCTAACTAGAATCTTGTCGCACTCCGCAAGGAGTGCGTGGATTGAAACTTCATCTAACCGGAAGCTAATGGAACCACGGCATGTCGCACTCCGCAAGGAGTGCGTGGATTGAAACTTACGTATGTATTCTTCTTCATTTTTTTTAGCAGTCGCACTCCGCAAGGAGTGCGTGGATTGAAACGGCTGGAACTGGTAGCGGACAATGAATCTTATTGTCGCACTCCGCAAGGAGTGCGTGGATTGAAACCATTTTCCGAACAATCCTATTGTGCCCGCGACGTGTCGCACTCCGCAAGGAGTGCGTGGATTGAAACCATGTCCCCGTCATCAGGCCCGGCGCCAGGGGAGTCGCACTCCGCAAGGAGTGCGTGGATTGAAACTCAACCTACCTTCCCTGATGCCTGCGAAGGCGACGTCGCACTCCGCAAGGAGTGCGTGGATTGAAACCCGGTTTTTGCCCCGTCCCCCTTGTTGTCCTGGGGTCGCACTCCGCAAGGAGTGCGTGGATTGAAACTATTGCTCGTTGCTTGTCTGGCCGTCACAACATCCGTCGCACTCCGTAAGGAGTGCGTGGATTGAAAAAGAAAAAGCTCTTCGAGCTTGTTTGGTCTAGAGAGCTTTTTTTGTTCCATCATCTTGTTAAGTTGTCAGGAAGAGGGGTGATTATTGAGATTGAGTTCTGCCGGGGGGAGGGACTGGAGCAGAGCCAAGATGGGGTCCTGCGGTTCGGCGCCCATTTCCCGCTGGCGTTTGAATTCCTCCTCTTCCTGCTGCAGGGCTGCCAGTTTGGTGTCTTCCACCAGCGCTTTGAATTTGTCCGCCTGAGAGTATTCTCCGTCCTCGTCCCGGAAAACGCGGGCCAACCAGCGGCGTTTTTCTTCCGTACTGAGCAGGGGATTTTTCATGTGCCGGGGAATGTATTTTTGTCCAGCAGGTTTCCGGCAAGCTGTTCTCCATCCGCAGTGGGCCGGTAAACATAAGGGCGACCGTCTCCAATACGGTTGACATATCCCTGCGCAATGAGATCCTGCAGGATATTGGTGACGGTATTAGGGTGCAGCCGTGTGGCTTCCGTAATGGTGCTGTGGCGCCTGTACCCGGCAATGACGGCCAGGATGACCTGGGCACTGCTGAGGCGGAAGTCCAGCCTGCGGACGTTGGAGGCAAATATCTGTATGAAATCCAGTGCTTTCATGAGCATGTATTCACAACTTATTATTATGTTATTTGCTTATTATTCTCATGTTATTCACATTCTTCCGGGCAAGAGGGCGATTTGATTTTTCTCAGCAAATCCAGCAGCGGGTGGGAATCATTGGAAAAGCACTGCACCGCATTGACGGTAGCCGCCTGCGGAAGAATGATTTTATGGAATTCCTGGTTAAGATTCTGGCGCAGGCTTTGGTTGCCCGTCAGGGGCATGGCCAGTTTTTCTGCCAGCCGGGTGGCCAGTGCGTCCATGAAGAGGGGATCGAATTGGTCAGCGTTTTCAATATCGGCAATGTAGCTTAGGGGCAGCGGGGCGCAGGAAGCATGAATGCGGCGTCCCTGCATTTTCCATTCCGAGCATTCCACATCCAGCACGCGCAGGCAGTCTACGGGCAGCGTGAATTGATAGGGGGTCAGGGAATTGGGCGCCTGTGCGGAAACGGAGTCCAGAGTGGTTTGCGTAGCGGCGAAGGTCCAGCGCGCCATGCAAAGGGTTTCCCTGCGGGCCGGATGGTAATGAAGAACGCAAAGGCGGGATGCCGTGGATTCATTGGCAATCAGCGCGTCCAGAGGTGCCTCCCCTATTTTGGAGAGGGCCGCGTTGCAGATGTCCAGCGCGGATGGCGTATCCGGCTGAAGTAAGGATTCATTGATCATAGCGCCCTATGTTTTGGAGGAAACGGATGCGGAATGCATCACGTTTGGAGGCGACCTCTTTGATGCCACCAATGGCATGTATGCGTCCGGTTTTTCCTCAGGTGCATTTTTTGCCGATTTGTTTATTTGATAAATGCAAGCACTTGCCCGGATTGTTCGGGCAGGTGGAGAGAGCTCCCTTTCCTTCCATGGGAAAAGAACGCTCCCGCCGCATGGATTGTCTGTGAGGCGGGCGTCCGGCATCCTCTGGAGCCTTATATCCGGCAGAAGGGAAGGGGAATCAGTATCAACCATGAATAGAAAGCAAAAGAAATTATGGGATTTATGAAACCGTCCACACCTTCCGCTTCTGCTCCAGAGCAGACCATCCCGGTCAAGGCGGAGAGCGTGGAACAAGAAGTAGGGGAAGATTATCAGGCCCGGGAACGGCAGAGGCAGGGAATGATTTCCACCATTCTGGCGCGCCGTCATTCTTCTGCCGGGCAGGGGGAGGTTAATCCGCGGACTCTGCTTAGGAAAACTCTGGGATAGGCGTTGCCATGGAAGAAAGAGTTGCGGAATTGAATTCCGTGTACAAGTCCTTGGCCGCCCAGCGCGCGCCATGGGAAACGTGGTGGGACCGTCTGAGGGATTACGTGCTGCCTCGCCGCCTGAATCGGGAAGGGGAGGTTTCCCTACCCAACAGGGACGCCATGGACCGCATGACGGATACTACGGCTGTGGAGGCATGCCAGAAGCTGGCCAGCGGCCATATGTCCTATATTACGCCCAGCCATGACGTATGGTTCAAGTGGTCGGCTCCGGATGACCGGGGAGGCGACGAGGCGGAGGCCTGGTATAACCAGTGTTCGGAAATTGCCCTGAAAGAATTGTCCGTTTCCAATTTTTATACGGAGATTCATGAGTGTTTTCTGGACCGGGTGGCTTTGGGGACCGGAAGTCTGTTTACGGGCACATCCTCGGACGGAAGGCTGTTGTTTACCAATATTCCGTGCGGACAGTTCGCCTGTGCGGAGAATGCGGAAGGCCGGGTGGATACCTACGTCAGGGAGTTTACCTACACGGCTCATCAGGCACGCTCCATGTTCGGGGTGAAAGCTCTGGGGCCCAAGGCTCGGGAAGTTCTGGAGCGCGGAGGCAATCCGTATGCCACAACTCTGAGGTTTCTGCATGTGGTGCGCCCGCGCACCCGGCGCAGCCGCCGCAGGGAGCAGGCCTCCCACATGCCGTTTGAAAGCGTTTACCTGTCTCTGGACGACCAGGTGATCGTGGAGGAAGGGGGATACATGGAGTTCCCTTATCTGGTAACCCGCTTTTTGAAGTGGGGCAGCGGCCCGTACGGTCTGGCTCCCGGCAGGCTGGTGTTTCCCGCCATCCAGCAGGTGCAGTTCCTGAACCGTATTCTGGACACTCTTGGCGAGGTGGCCGCCTTTCCCCGTATTCTGGAGCTCGCCAACCAGATTGGGGAGGTGGATTTGCGGGCCGGCGGCAGGACCGTCATTACCCCGGAGGCCGCTTCCCTTCACCTTCCCCGGGAATGGGCTACGCAGGGCAGGTATGATGTTGGGATGGACCGTCTGGCACAGAAGCAGGATGCGATACGCCGTGCCTATTATCTGCCCATGCTGGAGCTTTGGAGCGGGCACCGCGGCAATATGACTGCCACGGAGGTCATGGCGCGGGAGAATGAGCGCGTCTTGATGTTTTCTCCTTCCTTCACGCTGTTTGTGAGTGATCTGTATTCCACAATGACACGCATTTTTTCCCTGCTGTTCCGGATGGGCAAGTTTCCCAGGCCACCCCGTGCGGTATTGAGGGTAGGGAGGGACGGCTCCGTTGCCGTCGGAGAACCCAGGGTTGTCTATCAGTCAAAGATTGCCCTGGTGCTCAGGCGCTTGCAGAGTGAAGGGATGGACCGCAGCCTTCAGCGGCTGAATATGATGATGCAGGCTGCCCCGGATTTGGCGGATCATGTGGACTGGGACCACTGTTTCCGCCTGTCCGCCCGTGTGGACGGCGCCCCGGAGAGCATGCTGAGGCCCTGGGCCGATGTCCGTGCCATGCGGAAGGAACGGGCGGACCTCCAGCAGGGAGCCTCCCTGGCTCCGGCGGAAGAGGATCCTTATGCTTCCCTCAATCCCTTGCTTGACCAGTTAACCGCGATTCAGAAATGAACCAGGATACGACATTGCAGCAGGAGGCCTCCGTTCGGGAGGCCCGTTTCAAAAGGCGCCAGCTTCTCCGGGTGTTTGACACCCCGGACGGGCGTGAGACTCTTTCCTTTCTGGAAGCCCGTTTCCAGACTGATTTGCCCGTTTTTCAAGGAAGTCCGGGGAATTACGACCCTCTGGACGCCATGAGGAGGGATGCCTACAGGGAGATCTTTCTGTACATCCGCCGCCAGCTTCAATTAGCCATTAAAGAAACTACAGAAGAAGAGAAAAATGATTGATTCCATTGATAACAGCATGGCCGCTCCTTTCAGGGATGCGGAGGGTTCCGGGGCCGTTTCCCCGGAGACGGACGCGCTGTCCGAAACCGCAGTTCAAACTGAACCTTTTCCTCCCCTTCTGGGTGAGGACGGAGGTTTTGCTCCGGATTGGTACGCCCGGTTTGATGAGTTGAAAGGGATGGAGAAATCTCTTTCCAAGTTTAAGACGCCGGAGGCTCTGGCGAAGAGTTACGCGGAGCTGGAACGCCTGCGACGTTATCCCGGTGTGGAGAATGAAGAACAGATGGCGCGGTTCCGCCGGCTGGCCGGATTGCCGGAGTCGGAGGAAGAATACCGTCTGGAACGTCCTGAATCCACGCCGGAAAGCGAATGGAATGCCGGGCTGGCAGAGCGTATGGCCCGCACGGCCTATCGTTACGGAGTACCGCCGGAGGCAATGAATGCTCTTCAGGAGACAATGGCCCAGGCATATGACGAGGCCCGTGAGCACATGGAAGATGCCCGGATGGAGATGGAAATGCAGGCGGAACAATCCCTTCAGCAGGAATGGGGCGCCAATTATGAACGCAACATGGGCAGGGCTGCCGCCGTTCTTCGGCGGCTTGCCTCTGAAACAGGGGTGGATGCGGACGCTTTACTGGATAATCCGGGACTCGGTTCCAATCCGGATGCAATCCGCCTGTTGTACCAGGCATCACGTCTGCTTGATGAGGCTCCTCTCCATCATACAGGAAATGCGGCGTCTTCTCCCGCAGAGGAAGCCATGCGGATGGAATCGGATCCATCCCATCCTCTTTATGAGGCGTATATGAATGTGAACCATCCCAATCATAAATATGCCAATGAGTTATATGATCGTTTGACTACCCGTTAATTTCCCGGACGTTTTAACCGGCGGAGTCTTATAAAAAGCAAGCCCGGCGGAATGCTTTCCGCCGGGCTTTTAATAGTCATTGTTTCATCAGGGAAGGAGGGGGTAAGGGCTGGGGCCTTAAGCTGCCCTCCTACCATTAGCGTCCCGGGAAGGGGCTTGTGTTCAAAAAAAGTTGGAAAAACATTTTTCCCTGTATGGGAGACTAATGAGGTTAAATGCTCATCATATCTTTCACTGTAAGTGAGTAAAGAGGGAGATATCCGGTATTTTTTCTTATCAGCGCAAACTTCTGCATTAACCGTCTCTTTATGCCGGCATTTTTCAATTGAGCCTGTTACGGGGGAAGGCTGATGCTATGTCTATTGACTGGAGGGAGGCAATGAAAAACCCCGTCCGGAAAGGAACGGGGTTTTAAGAAAAATGGTACGCGGTATAGGATTTGAACCTACGACCTCCACCATGTCAAGGTGTTGCTCTACCACTGAGCTAACCGCGCATTTGTAAGTGCGGGCGGATTATTACCTGATTAAGGAGGAAAGAGCAATACTTTTTTTGAGAACGCCTCATTTTGGGGACGGGGGACGGAAGAGTTCCTTCGAGGAAAAAGACACTGATTTCTCTTCCTATACAAAGTATTTCTGCTAGTCTGAGAGGAACGTTTCACAGAGTATGATGAACAGACATTTTATTTTTGCATTGTGTACTGTGCTGGGGTTCAGCGTTTCCGGCATTTCCATGGCTCAAAGCGTTCCCACGGATAAGGAAGCCGCAGCCAAGGCTGCCAAGGCGGCGAAAGTGAAATTCCGCTGGGGCAAGAGCCTGAAAAGCGCTCAAAAGCAGGCGGCGGAAACCGGCCTTCCCATTGTTCTTCTTTTCACGGGAACGTCCTGGTGCGGCTTTTGTGTTAAGCTGGAGAAAGAAATCCTTTCCAAAAAGGACTTCAAACAAGGCATGGACGGCGTGGCCATTGGCGTCAAATTTGAGTTCGGCAGTTCGGATTTCAGCAAGTCCAAGGAAGCCAAGACGTATAACATTACCGGTGTGCCGGCCATGGTGGTGGTGGATGCGGAGGGCAAGGAGCTGGGCCGCACGGGTTATGTTCCCGGCCGTACTCCCGCCCAGTACGTTGAATTTTTCAAGAAATACGCACCCAAGCCTGCGGAAGGCAAGTAAGTCAGGTGTTCCGGAGAGGAGCTTGATTAACAGGAGCGGCGGAAGAAAATCCGGCGCTCTTTTTTGTGCCGGCAAGAGAGGCTGGAAATTTGTTCGCTGGACTGCTTTAAGGCCACCATCGTATAAAAGTTATGACAAAGCATATTGAATGAATGGGTTACGTATCAGGTCCCATCTGCATGCCTGAATTTACGAATGCATTTAGCGGCCTAAAGGAGGATCGGAAACTCACCCATGACGAATTGGTGAGAGCCATCCGGTTCATGATCGCAGCGGAATATGAATCCATCCAGCTTTATACCCAGCTTGCCGCCTCCATTGATGACAAGCTGGCTCAAGAGGTGCTTTGGGATATTTCCAATGAGGAAAAGGAACACGCGGGCGAATTTCTCCGTCTCCTCCAGGTGCTGGCCCCTGACGAGCAGGGCTTTTATGATGAGGGGATGGGGGAAACGAATGAAAAGATAGACAAGTTGAAGGCGTCCTGCCCGGACGGCGCATGCAGCAGTTCCGCCGCCCATTGACGGTGCTTTTCATCCTTTGCTGTAAAACGTCCGGTTTTCTTCAGGTGAAGCCGGGCGTTTTTCTGTTCCGGTCTTGCGGTATCTCTTTTCCTTATTACGTGCCAGTGGCGGGAATGTATTGTAAAAGCGGGCAGTATAAGTGAAACCCCGTGTTTCATCCGTATTCGGGATGATACTGGCCTTCTTAGACCATTGGTTATGAATAAAAGTTCAAAGAATGTCGCTGAAAATATATGACAGGAACATTTTGAATGTATTCATTACAGTCTGGGTCATATCTGCATGCCTGAATTTACAAATGCATTTAGCGGATTAAAGGAAAACCGGAAACTCACCCATGACGAATTGGTGAGAGCCATCCGGTTTATGATTGCAGCGGAATATGAAGCTATCCAGCTTTATACCCAGCTTGCAGAATCCATAGACCATAAGCTGGCCCAGGAAGTTCTGCTGGATATTTCCAATGAGGAAAAGGAACACGCGGGCGAATTTCTCCGCCTCCTCCAGGTGCTGGCCCCTGACGAGCAGGGCTTTTATGACGAGGGGATGGGGGAAACGAATGAAAAGATAGACAAGCTGAAGGCGTCCTGCCCGGACGGCGCATGCAGCAGTTCCGCCTCTCATTGACGGCGCCTTGCGTATGGTTAAAGCGCCCGGTTCCCCTGCAAAGGGGGCCGGGTATTTTCATGACGCCGGGCTTTTGCTTCCAGCTCGGCCGCGCAGCGGGCGCAGAAGGCAATGCAGCGTTCACAGGGTCGGGAGGCGTAATAGGCGGCAGTCCTTTCTCCGGGGCGCGCCGTTTCCGCTGCCAGGCGCTCCGGAGACAGCCCCAGCAGTTCCCGGCAGTAAAGAGTGCCGAATTCCTGTTTGAAGGAGGCGGCCAGAGATTGAACCAGGGAAAAGATTTTTTCCTTTTCTCCAGTTTCCGGGGAACTGTTTCCATACAGGCTTCCCGCCAGCATGCTCATTCCGCAAAAAGCGCCGCATACCTCCCGCATGCGTCCAATGCCTGCCCCCAGGGGAGAGGACAGTTTCAGGGCCGTTTCTTCCGTCAGGCCGCAGACATCTGCAAAAGCAGCAAAAACGGATTGGGAACAATTATATCCCTGGTGGAAATACTCCAGCGCCCGGGCTGCCCGGTCTTCCTTGGAAGGGATCATGGGAAAAAGGGGGGTTACTGCTCTTTTTCTGCGGACGTGTCCGCTGCGGCTTTTTCCGGCTTGTTGCGGTCCGTCAGACGAAGCATGAGTATGTAACAGACGGCCAGAACCAGCACGGCCAGAATAAGGGGGAGACTTTCGCTTTTGACGGTGCGGATCAGCTCCTCCGGAGATTTGAGCAATTCCGGATGCCGTTCCCCGATGCGGTGCCCGTACCAGGCGAGCACCGTGCACCAGGCAAACGAGCCGAGCACGGTGACCAGGGAGAAAATGCCGAATCCCATGCGGACAATGCCGGCGGGAATGGAAATGAGGTGGCGGATGACGGGCAGAAGGCGGGCGAAGAAGACACCGGAAACTTCGTACCGCTGAAGGAAGATTTCCGCCTTTTCCACCTTGTGGGGCGGCATGAAAAAGAATTTGCCCCAGCGCATGATGACCGGGCGGCCCACGATTCGGGCCACGGCGTAGGTAATGGCAGAACCCAGCCAAGAGCCGAACGTTCCGGCAGCCACCACTCCCCAGAAGCTCATGGATGCTCCTTCCTGGGCGGACAGGATGGCCGCGGGCGGGATGACCACTTCGCTGGGAACGGGAAAGATGGAGCTTTCCATGGCCATCAGGACGATGACACCCGCATATCCCCAGTCCTGCACCCAGGACATCCAAAGTGAGATCAACTCATGCATAACGGCGCGTATCTTGCATTAAAATCCTTGAAAGGAAAGTCTTTTATTGCGTCCCGGGAACGGGGCTGGTAAGGTAGGGAGGCGTCCGGCGTGCGCCGATGCAGATAGTGATGAAGCTTTATATTATAGCAGGCGAAAAGAGCGGGGACATTCATGGCGCCCTGCTGTTGAAGAATCTGCTGCGCCTGATGCCCGGCATGGAGGTCGCAGGGCTGGGCGGCCAGGGCATGCACGCGTTATGTCCCGGCGTGGAAGACTGGGCGGATGAAGCCGCCGTTATCGGCGTGGTGGAGGTGCTCAAAAAATACGGATGGTTCAGAAGGCGTTTTCTCTCCATTCTGGAAAGGATACGGCAGGACCAGCCGGATTGCCTTGTTTTGATTGATTATCCGGGGTTTAATCTGCGGCTGGCGGAGAAGGTCCGCAAGTGCTGCCCCCGCACCAGAATCGTTTATTTTATCTCCCCGCAGGTGTGGGCATGGCATCGCGGGCGCATTCCCAAGATGGTGCGCATGCTGGATTTGATGATGTGCATCTTCCCTTTTGAGGCTCCCTTGTTCCAGGAAGCCGGACTGAGAACGGAGTTTGTGGGGCATCCCCTGGTAGATGAAATTGCTTCCATCCGTAAGGAGGGCGTCCGGGATCCGTCACTGGTCGGTCTTTTTCCCGGCAGCCGGAACCGTGAAATTGACAGGCATTTCCCGGTATTTATAGAGGTAGTGAACCGCCTTTCCCGGGAACGTCCGGAACTGTCTTTTGAAACCGCCGCTTCCACGGAGGCTCTGGCGGAAAGAATGCGCGGCATGGTGCAGAAGGCCGGCATGCCTCCGGAACTGTTCCACATTGCGGTGGGAAAATATCATGAGCTGATGGACCGCGCCGCCGTGGGAATTGTGGCTTCCGGCACCGCCACGATGGAAGCCGCCTTGCACCGTCTGCCGTACATGCTGGTGTACAAGGTTCCCCTGCTGACGTACTGGATGGCCCGCATGCTTATCAAAATACGCTCCATCGGCATGGTGAATATCCTGGCGCAGAAACCCGTGGTGAAGGAGCTGGTTCAGTTTGATTTTACACCGGACAAGGTGATTGATGAAATAGAACGCCTGCTTGTTCCGGAAAACAGGGATGTCCTGCTGGAGGAAATGAAACAGGCCTCCGACAAGTTGGGGCAGGGAGGGGCGGCGGAACATGCGGCCCAGGCTGTCTGCCGCCTGTTAAAGGAATAATAGTTCCGTTTTTTTGAAATTTTTTAAGCCCTTTTCAGTATTTGGCGGATACGGAAGAACGTATTTGCTGAATTTATGCGAGGGTTACATATTTAGGGAATTAGAAGGTACAGGCAATAAGAATGCCATTATTAATTAAAGAAAATGTTGCGTGATGAATTCTCAAAATATTAAAAACGTCTATGTGAAATTGGTTTGCGATGCGATAAATAAAGTTAATAAGGAATATTTTAATATTAAAGTCGCGGGCGCTGGTTCTGAAAAACGTAGAGAACGGGTGTTCTGTTATGAATTATACCATTGTATGAGAAAATTGCAGGAAGAATTGCAGGAAGAATATTTGACAATAAATGGAGAAATAGATAAATCAGGACACCTTGAGATAGAAGGAAAGTACAATCCTGATTTTGTTATTCATAGACAGGGAAGTATGGAGAGCAATGAAGTGGTGGTTGAAGTAAAATGTAATTTCAATAAGGCGGGCATTAAGAAAGATTTTAGAACCATAAAGAAGATGATGAAATGTGGTAAATATAAAATTGGAGTTTTTGTGTTAATCGGATATGATATGAATTGTTTTAAAGAAAAAATTTTTTCTGAAATAAATAATGGAATTAATAGGAATAATGTCTATGTTTTTTGCAAGAAAAATAATGATAGTCCTGCTGAGGTCGTTACTCTTGATGAATTAAATAAATAAGAAGCGCCGGGCGAACCCGGCGCTTCTGGTGTGTTTTACATTGGCAGCAAGTATGTCGGCCGGGGTCAGACTACCCCCTGGTCGATCATGGAATCCGCCACTTTCACGAAGCCGGCGATGTTGGCGCCGGTGACGTAGTTGGTGAAGGATTTGTCGGAGGAGTATTCACGGGCGTGGGCCACGGCGTTTGCGTGGATGTTGGCCATGATGGTCTTCAGCTTGTGGTCCACTTCTTCACGCGTCCAGGAGAGGCGCTGGCTGTTCTGGGACATTTCCAGTCCGGAGGTGGCCACACCGCCGGCATTGGCGGCCTTGGCCGGGCCGTACAGGATTTTGGCGGCCAGGTAGGTTTCAATGCCTTCCAGATCCGTAGGCATGTTGGCGCCTTCCGCCACCAGGGTGCAGCCGTTCTTGATGAGGGTGCGGGCGTCGTCCCCGTTGATTTCATTCTGCGTGGCGGAGGGGAAGGCGCAGTCGCACGGAACGCTCCAGGGGCGCTGGCCTTCAAAGTACTGGGCTTTCGGGAACTGCTTCACGTATTCCGCAATGCGTCCGCGGCGCTTGTTCTTGAGTTCCATGACCCAAGCCAGCTTTTCCGGGGAAATGCCGTCCGGATCGTAAATATAGCCGTTGGAGTCGGACATCGTGACCGCTTTCGCGCCCAGTTCGTTAAGTTTTTCCACGGTGTACTGGGCCACATTGCCGGAACCGGACACCAGGCAGACTTTGCCCTGCAAGTCGTCGTTGCGGGTGGCGAGCATGTTCTGGGCGAAGTATACGCAACCGTAGCCGGTGGCTTCCGGGCGGATGAGGGAGCCGCCCCAGTTCAGGCTCTTGCCGGTGAGAACGCCGGTGAATTCGTTGCGGATTCTCTTGTATTGTCCGAACAGGTAGCCGATTTCACGGCCGCCCACGCCGATGTCCCCCGCGGGAACGTCCGTATCCGCGCCGATGTGGCGCTGAAGCTCCGTCATGAAGCTCTGGCAGAAGCGCATCACTTCATTATCGCTCTTGCCCTTGGGGTCGAAGTCGGAACCGCCCTTGCCGCCGCCCATGGGGAGGGTGGTGAGGGAGTTTTTGAAAACCTGTTCAAAACCCAGGAACTTCAGGATGCCGAGGTTGACGCTGGGATGGAAGCGGAGGCCGCCCTTGTATGGTCCGATGGCGCTGTTGAATTCCACACGGTATCCGCGGTTCACCTGAACCTTGCCCTGGTCATCGATCCACGGCACGCGGAACAGGATGGTTCTTTCCGGTTCCACGATCCGTTCCAGAATCGCGTGGTCTTCATACTTGGAATTCGCGGCCAAAACCGGTTCGATCGTGCTGAGCACTTCCTGAACGGCCTGGATGAATTCTTTTTCGTGGCTATGCTTGGCCTTAACCAAGTCGAGCACGCGCTGGGAATATGTCTGTGCCATCTTTTCTGTTGTTGTATTTGGGTTGACGCTTTATGCGCAGTTTTTCGCACGCGCCTTCCGTTTATCATTCCGCGAAGCGGACTGGCAATCATTTTTTTCCCTGGCGGACTTCAGGGGTCAGTAAGAAAATAGAAAATATGTTTATATGTTGTGATTTGTAAACTGACCCTATTCTTGCTGATTGATGATTGCCAGAACTGCGTATTCCGGATGCTGGGACATGGAGTTTGTATGCGGTTATTCGGGTTCCTGTTTCCGTAAGGCGGATTTTGAATCCGGTGTCCATGAAGAATGGGTGACAAAGGAAAAAATTATTAGGAACAGCCAAGGCGGCAGAGATGGAATGTTACAAACAACAAGCTGACTTGGTCAGGTGGGTGGGAGCCATCTTGATTTCCGCATTGGTGGCAGAAGGCCGGAATTGCCTCCATGGCTTTTTCAGTAGTTCCGGAACCGGCTGCGGCATCCGTGGGATTGCTTGGGCTGGCCTGCATGATGATGCGCTGGAGAAGGGGCTGACCTTGAGTGCTTCCTGCCGCGGGAGGACGGTTTCATGCCCGGCGCATCCTTGTGTCGGGAGGAAAGTTTTTCCAAATTATTCCGTGGGAGGAACGGAGGTCAGGAGCTCAGGCGCTCGATCCACGCCCTCGTTTTCAAATCCGTTTCCGCCATTTTTTTTGCCCGGTGGAGCAAGGTTCCCATGGATTTGGGAATGCCCATGTGCAGCCGGTTGCTGATCCAGGCATACGGTACCAGCGTGCTTTGCCGGACGGCCAGGGCGATGATGAGCTTGGACGGGTGGCTGTAAGGCGTGACAAGCAGCTCCTCCTCCGAGAGGCCGAAGGCCTTCAGACCGTTTTTTACAATAATTTCCGCTTGGTACTCCCCAATTTCCGACGCTCGCATGCCCGTCGTGACGGGCTTTCTGCGCGCCAGACGGGGAAGTTCCCCCACCAGCCTGGCACGGAAGGCGCTGGAGCCATAGCACCAGCCCCGCTGGACGGTGCCGGGGCCAACGTGGCCGGCGGGCAGCAGGGAGCGTTCATCCATGCGTTCCGCTTCAAAACGGCCCATCAGATGGTTGAGGTATTTTTGGCGGCCGTCTTCCGTGTCGTCGCAGCCGAAGCAGACGAGGCCGCGTTCCGGATGAATCCATTTGGGCCTTTTGGCGGGAGAGGCCAGCCACGCGGGCAGGCTCGTCCATTTGCAGCCGGAAAGGAACGTGTGGCGTCGCGCCAGGCCGGACCGGGCCGGATTCAGGTGGATGTAGTCAATGATGGTTGAAAAATAGTGGGCGTTATCCGCTTCCACCACCATGGAGTGGTATCTGCCCGCAAACAGATGACCCCGCATTCGGTGGCGTGCGTTAAAACGCTGGGTATAGGCAGTCTGGAGCCATTTCATGCCATCCACCAGGTTGGCGCGCGCGGTTTGGAAAAGAATGTGGTAGTGATTGGCCATCAGGGCGTAGGCGTACACAGTCCAGCCGCTTCTGCGGGCTGCCTCCTGAAACGTTCGCAAAAAGGTTTCCCTGTCTTCGTCATCCAGGTAAATGGCATCTCCGCGGTTGCCCTCGCTCTGCACGTGATAGACTGCTCCAGGGTATTCTATTCTCAGGGTGCGGCTCATGTCGGAAGCGTACCGGAAAAGGTCTGAAATGCAAGTCTGTTGTTATTTTTAACCTGACCCCTATTGTGAAAAAAGAGGGTGAAAAAAATGCATTTCCAGGCTTGTCCGCGTTTCCTGGAAGGAGCAAATTTTTCCGGAGGACTTCCGGGCAGAGGATTGCGGAAGAAGCCGGATTCTCGTTCCGGGACGGCGGCAGGGCAATTTGCCGGGGAATGCATGCCTTTGCCCCGTGTTTTCTCATGAACGGAGCCCCGGATGCGTCGTTCCCCGGAGGTCATGCCCGGATTAGGGCGTGAAAGGAAGGCTGGACGCTGCAGACACGAAGAATGGGAAATTGCCCTTTGGACGGGAAGGGGGGGCGGCCTTGAACGGGCATTTCCCGCAAACCGCGGAAGGGAGCGGCGTTTTTTCCGGTATTTCAACGGATACAGCGCGGCAAGGCAGATTTTATTGCAGTTTTTCCCTGCGCATGATTTCAGAGAGCACCAGGTAGAGGTCCGTCTTGTTGACTACGCCCAGCAGCAGATCGTTGTTCGGGTTCACAAGGGCCAGGGATTCCGCGCAGTGGGGGCGGGAGAAAATACCCAGGGCTTCCGGGAGGTGCATGTCCGCAGGAAGCGTAGGCATGTCGCTGCGCAGCACATCCATGGCCAGTACGGCCTGGGCCAGCTCCTTGTTGCGGGCAAAGGCCGCCACGTCTTCCGCCACCACGCTTCCCAGGTATTTGCCGGCCGGGGAAGTGACGAAGATGGGCTGGGCCGGGTTTTTAATGAGCATGGCGGCGATGGTGCCGAATTTGTCTAGGGGATGCACCACGGGCGGATCCTTGCGCGCTACATCCTGAAGCTGTACCTGGGCCAGGGGTTTGTCAAAGGTGCTTCTGGGGCCGAAGGCCAGGGAATCATGGTACATGGACTGGGCTTTGGTGAGCCTGGCCATTCCGTAGGAAACCAGCACGCCGATGATCAGGGGGAACATCATTTGCCCGGCCATGGTGAATTCCACCACCAGCACCAGGGAGGTGATCGGGGCGTTCGCGGCTGTAGTGAAAAAGGCGGCCATGCCCACCAGGGAATAGGCAATGGCATGGTCCCCGGGCACCCCCAGCTGGGTAAGAGCCGCGCTGAACAGGAAGCCGCAGACGCTCCCGATAGTCAGGCTGGGGGTCAGGGCGCCCCCCACGGTTCCCACGCCGAAGACGATGGCGACGGTGAATATTTTCAGGAACAGCAGGACGGCGGCTCTCGCGGCGTCAAATTCATAATGAATGAGGGAGGTGATGATATTTTTGCCGTTCCCTACGATTTCCGGGTAAAAGATGGCGATGGCTCCCACCAGCACGCCTGCCGCCGTCAGGCGCACGGGCAGCCATTGGCGCTTGCCGTTCAGGTACCGGCGCGATTTTTTGAGGATGAGGAGCCAGAAACTGGCGACCAGGGAGGCCAGGGCTCCCAGCAGCACGCACCAGAGCACATGCTGGTTGCCCGCCAGAGAAACTTCCTGCTGGAGCTGGTAGATGGGGGCGGGTTCATGGAACAGGCCCATGGTAAAGTACCCCGCGCAGCTGGCAACCAGCAGGGGAGCCAGGAAATCAATAGTCAGCGCGCCCAGAACGATTTCACTTACGAACAGACCGCCCGCCAGGGGCGTATGGAAGGCGGAGGACATGCCGGAGGCGGCGGCGCAGGCCACTACCAGGCGCAGGCGAGGAGCTGAGAGGTGGAAGAAACGCCCCAGGGCGGAGCCCGCTACGGCGGCGGCCTGCACCAGCGGGCCTTCACGGCCGATGGATGCGCCGGAACCTACGGAGAAAACGGCGGACAGGGAACGCAGAAGGCTGGGCTTGGGAGGCACGTATCCATTGCCCAGCGCCACGGCTTCCATGTATTCCGTCGCCTTGGCCGGCACAAAGCGGTGGGTGAAGAGAAGCGTAAGCCCCGCCAAAAGGCCGCCCGCCGCCGGAACGAAGATGCACCAGGCCGGGTCCTGACTGGCCATTTCCTGAAAGACCTGAATTTGCCTGTAGCTGGTCCGCCCCGTCAGGACGTCCTGCACCAGTTCCACGCCCATTTCAAAGACAAGGGCCATCAGGGCACCCAGCGCTCCGACGACGACCGCCCAGATGAAGATGACCTGCTTGTCCCCCAGCTTGATTTTTTCACGCAGGCTCAACGCCATGCGCAGCCATGACCAGGAAAGGCGCGTCTTTTCCGCAGGCTGGTTTTTCTTGTCCGTCATTGCAGGGCTTGTTGAAGGGACGCCAGGAGACTGGCTTCATCTCCCGTCCATTCCCCGTTGGGGCCCAAGGGGGCGTTTTTATGCCACCGCAGCAATTTCTGCATGGTGGTCAGGTAGCCGGTCACCATGGCGGCGGGCACGCCCAGCATCACAATGAGATGAGCGTTGCGGGAATCGTCCGGCCAGAGGACGCCCTCTGGGCTGATGCCTACGGTGACCTGCATGGAATCCAGCGCGCTGGTGCGTCCGTGGGGGACGGCCAAGCCGTGATCCAGATAGGTGGTCTGCGTTTCCTCACGCAGAAGAACCGCATTCTTGATGTGTCTTAGCTGCCGGTCGTCAAGGACTTCCGCCATGGAATCCGTCAGGGTTTCCAGAGCCTGTGCCTGAGTGGTTGAGGGCTGGAACGTGCGTACGTGAATTTGAAGATTGTCTGCCACCGGGTCTTCTGAAGGCTTTTGGTTTTTTATTCTATGAAGGGAGGCATGATTATCAAGGAAATTCTGGCCTGCATACGGGGGAAGGAGGCTTTCCCCCGTGAATGGGAGGCGGAAAAAAGGGGGGAGAGACCTTTCCGGAGGGGCTTTTTTGACACAATGGCGGCGGAAGAGCCTGCTTTTAGGCTTTTTCTTCAGCGGGAATGAAGATACCCTGCCGCCATGATGCAGGATTCAGAAGTCATCAAACTCGTCAAACCCGTACCTTCCGACCGCCTGGCAACCCAGGTGCTGGTGGCATGGTACCATGCGGTGCGCCCCAGGTGGAAAAAGCCGCTGGACCTGGCCATTACGGCCTTTTTTGTATTGATGGCGCTGTATTCCTTTTCCCTGCGCCCACTGCCCTTATTTGCCTGGCTGTCCCTGGCCGGGGCGCTGATGGCGATTATCCTGTCTTGGTTTTACGTCCCCTTTCTGGCAAAGGCCGCTCTGGCCGCCAATAAAAAGGTGCCCATGTACCATCAGGAAAAGGATTACGTTTTTCATGAGGATTACCTGACGTTCTCCAGCAAGGGCGTTGACCCCATGAATATTCCCTACGACCGTTTTTCCACGTTGTGCAGGACGCGCCACGCGCTGCTGTTCCTGTTCGGCAAGAAGCTGGTGCTGTGGCTGCCGCTCCATCTCATGGATGCGGAACAGCTGGAAAGCATCATGCGCAGGTTCCGGAATCATGGCGTGGAAGTGAAGGATGTCTCCTGATGCGGAGGGGCAGCCCGCGCCTTCCTGAAGGAAGGGGCAAATTTGCCGTTTCAGCGCCTTTTTTGTTGAGCGCGGGATGAAAACGGGTAGGGTGTTTCCATGTCACGTTACCATGGAGAACAGGTTCTGGTGGTTCCCCGCGCCGCCTTTGAGGAAGCGGGTTATTTCCAGGGACACCGGGAAGGCGGGGATCATTATCTGAATGCGTTCATGAAGCCGGGCGTCGCCTCGTTCATGGACCGGGAGGCTGCGGAAAATGACCCTTCCCACAAACAGATCATCGCCTATGCCATTTTCTGCCACCAGGGCCGCATTCTGCATTACACGCGCGGAGGCTCCGGCGGCGAGGCCCGCCTGCATGACAAGGGCTCCATCGGCATCGGAGGCCATATCAATCCGGTGGACCGCCAATCCGGCCATGACGACGTTTCCACCTATCTGGCCGGAGTGGAGCGCGAAATCCGCGAGGAACTGGTTATTGACGGGAACTGCACCCAGCGGGTTCTCGGCGTGATTAATGACGATACCAATGACGTGGGGGCCGTGCATCTGGGCATTGTCCACCTGTTTGAGCTGGATACGGACCGTGTGCGCGCGAATGAAGCGGCTCTGGCCAATCTCCGTTTTGTTTCTCCGGAGGAATTGTCCGGGGAAATGTTTGAGAAACTGGAGACCTGGTCTCAGCTCGCACTGGAACTGTTTAAAAACAGAGGGGCCTGATCCCCCCAGTTCCATGAAAAACTCCCGGGGAGGGGTGGATGCTTTTCCTTTTCTTCTCCGCCGTTTTTCCGCATGGGAAGCCCCCGCCGGCGTTGCGCCGGCGGGGGCTTCTTTTGTCCATCAGGGCCTGAAGAAAACGAAGGGCCTCAATGGGACATTTTTCTGCGCCTCCTCCACAGGAGGGGGGCCAGTCCTGCCAGGGCCAGGGCGGCGCTTCCGGGTTCCGGCACCTGGGCGAAAAGCATGGCGGAATTGGCCTGAAGATCCATGGACATGGCCGCGTCGTACAGAACGCCGTCGTTCAGGAATTTGATATTGTCCAGGCTGGCAGGTATCTCTGTCAGGGAGAGTGTGTAATTAGTTGTTCCCGTAATGTCTACGATGACCGCATCTGCGGTGAGCCCCTGAAGCGTCAGGGAGGCGTGTTCCCCCAGAATAAGCGTGGTCAGGTCAGAGGTTCCGTTCAGGATAAGGCTGCTTCCCGCCTCAATGGTTACGGTGAGCGCCCCGCCCAGGGAATCCAGTGAGGTGCGGGTCTGGTTGACGGCGGAGATATGGGTGAAGTCACTCAGGGAAGCCAGGAGGCTGTCCACGGTTACATGGTCCAGCACCAGGCTCCTGTCTCCGCTTACGTTGGTTCCTCCGCTGATGTTTCCGGCGTACTTGTCAAAGCCGTAGGCCGTCGTTCCTGAGGAAAGATTCTGGATGCGTACGGTGGAGTTTCCCTCCACCGTTCCGCCGGAACCGCCGCCGGAGATGCTGCCCCAGGAGTTCCCGTTATAAAGCGTGGCCGTGTTTCCGGTGATGGTGACGGACGTGTCCCCCTGAATGGAACCCGCCTTGCCTCCGGCGTAGACGTCCCCTTTAACCAGGCCTCCTGTCAAGCAAACCGAGCTTCCTGCCAGGATAGAGCCGCCCTGGCCCGCGCCGTAAACGGAACCGCTGATAACGCCGCCTGTGACGGTGACGTCGGCGCCGCCGGAAATGGAGCCTGTCAGGCCGCCGCCCATAACATTTCCGGTGACGGAGCCGCCGTTGATGTAAACATGCGTGTTTCCTCCAATGGTGGTGGTTCCGGTTCTGGCATTTGCGAAGATGCCGCCCATGATTTGATGGTTGAAGGTGCCGGAGTTGACCACAATGTCCACATTCCCCTGGATATCCGTGGCATAGGAGCCGACCACAGAGGAGGAATTACTGCTGGTAAAGGTGCCGAAGGAGGCGTTTTCCGCAGAGAATTCCAGATAAACGTTTCCGGTGACGCCGGCGGCGTTCACGGCTCCGAAGACCGTACTTCCGCCTGTGGCGGCATCCGTGAAACGGAGGAAGGCGTTCCCGTTGAGCGTGCCGGAAGCTCCGTGAGCTCCGTACCAGGCGGAGGCCTGTCCCTCCTTGGAGATGGTCAGCCAGACGTCTCCCGTGTAGTTGCCGCTGTTCGCATAAATATGAGTGGCGTTTCCGGAGGTAATGGAGACGTTCACGGAATTCCCCGTTCCCCCTGCGGAGGAATCCGCCTGGGCGCGGGCATTAAAGGTACCGGAGCTGGCCAGATTATCAGCGGTTTTGGTGAATCCCTCCGTTTTCCACTCAATATTGCCTTCCGGTGTTCCACCCTGGGTGAAGGAGCCGGAAGAAATAAAAGACTTTTCCGCGTTAAGCATTCCGGAAGTGGCAGGGGCATAGGAACCCGTGCCGTCCAGGGCCAGGTCGTGCAGAACAGCGGTTCCGCTGCCGTTGTATTGAATGGTGAGGCCGTTGCAGCCGGAGCCGGAGGTAACGGAAAGCGCTTCCCCAATCAGCATGTCTCCCAGCCAGACGTAATAACCGCCTTTCAGTCCTTCCATATCATTGCCGCAGATATATGCCATACGCAGGTTTTCCGCATTGGCGGACATGTCCAGGGAATACAGAATGGCATCGCCCCATTTGATGTAGGCCTCATTAATATTGAGCGTGCCGTAAAAGGAGCTGTTCCCCAGGCTGATGCTGAAATTGGAGGCAGTATCCCATCCGTCTGCTGCGCCGTTTCCCAGAACCAGGTTGCAATCAAAGGTGAAGCCGTTTTGCAGCTCCATCCCTTCCGCCCAGGAATAGGAAATGGAGCTTTCCCCGGATTGCCCCAGGCTGATGCCGTTCTCGTCCACAGTGACATTGGCGAGGGAAAACCCTTTATTTTCCAACTGGCTGTTCGAGCTCCATGCGGGGGATTGCCCGCCCTGGTGAAAATTGATGGCCAGGCCGCCAGCGTCTTTTCTTTCCTGTCCGGCGGTGCGCCCCGCATAACCCATGGCCCTGGCGATATTGCCGGCCATAAGCAGATCTCCCTGGGCATTGGGATGGAGGCCGTCGCTGCCGGGGTTGTTGAACATGGAGCTCACGCCGTAGAACGGCGTGGAGGATGTTACGTCAATGAGGCCGGCATTGATGTCAATGACCGTGACGTTCTGCCTGCCATTCCCCCATGTTTTCAGACGATCATTGTAATCAGCCACGGCCTGGTGGGTGGCGTCCGAATTGCCGTTGGAATGCCGGGTCCAGCAGGGAATGGTAAGGATGATGACATTTGCATGTTCATTGGCCTGGAACATGGCCTCCACGATAGTGTCCATATCGTTCAGGAGGTTTTGAGAAACGGAGTCAAGGCGGTCCGCCAGCGTGGCGTTGTTTCCGTCGGAAAGGAGATCGTTGGTGCCGATCATCATGAAAAAGGTATCCGGCGTATTGTCCCCGGTGAATGTCTGGCCTGAATAGGCGTTTCCGTTTGCCTTGGTGCCGGAAAGCCCCAGCCAGTTGTAAATGTTGGAGCCGTCAAACCTGCTTCCGCTGTTCCTGCCGGATATTTCCCAGGCCCTGGCGCTTGCCTGGGAGGAATGTTCATTGTTGAATATCTGGCCCCCGTAGGAGGTCCCCGCAGTAACGCCCCCGGAATAATTGCCGGTTTTGACTCCTTCCGCCTGGTAGGAAATACCGTTGTCTGTAAATATTTTATGGAGGGCCCAGCGGTAGGAGGCGCTGTTGACCCCGTGGGTGATGGAGTCCCCCACGTACATGACGTTTCCCAGTTCCGTGCCCGCCGGGGCGGCGGTTGCTGCGGGAAATGCCGCCGCCAGGGCAGCCAGGAGGGGGAGAGGGAGCCGGACTTTCATCAGAGCGTCAAGGAAAAATGAAAAGGATATTTGAAAAAGAGTGAAGAAAACGTCCATCCCTGAACGGAGCAGGAATGGACGCGGTAAGGAAAAAGTCAGGCCCTGCGGCGGCGCATCAGAAAGATACCCAGCCCCAGCAGGCCGAGAGAGGCCGCAGCCGGTTCCGGAACGGCGCTCAGGGCATATTCCCTCATCTGGTCTTCTGTCAAAACGGCCGTGTACAGGTCAAAATTATTCAAGGTGTATTCTCCCGTGATTCCGTTCGGAGCGCTCCATGTGTTTCCGGAGGTGTCTTTGGCGGAAAAATTGATCTGGGTCATGTTTTGGCCGCTGAAGGCAGCGCCGCTGCTCAATGTGGTCAGCGTGGTCAGTGTGGATGTGTCGTTGCCCAGCATGGCGGAGATAGAGACATTCCCTGCATTGAATGTGTAAAACAGGGTCAGAGGCTTGCTGGTGGAATAATCGGAAAATGTTTGTGCTTTCCAGGGGGAGGAATTAGTGCCTCCGTTGTAAGCAAAACCTCCGGCGCACAGGGTGAGATCTCCTGACTCCGAAAGTTGAAACCCCAACCCTTCCAGATTTTTGTAAGAGCCGGTATTATAGGTAAACAGCAATCCTACATTTGACTCTGAAGTGCTTCCCAGACCGGAAATCGTGAAAGCCATTGTCCAGTGGGCGGTGTTGTTTACGCCAATAGTCGTGGGGGAGGATACAGTCAACGCATCGCCGGAGGTTCCGTCATAGACGGTGGAATCTTTTGAATAAGCCGCGTCCAGGCCGTCGATGGAAGCCCCGAAGGACAGGCTGCTTCCCATGGCGGCGATCAGGAGGGCAAGATATTTAGTCTTCATGTCAATTAGTAGAAAAGCCCTTGCATAAAGGGATTCCGCTTTTTATCGGATTCCTAATCCGCCAACAATTAAAAATATTGATGATAAGTGTGTTATTTGATGTAATACATTAACTTTCATTAGTATTGCCGGGTGCTGGTCTTTTCCGGTCCATTTCTTTTGCCATGATTTTCCTGCCTTTACCCCTGTTGGAAGGGCAGGATGCCGCAAACGGATTAGGAATCCGGCAGGAGGTTGAACATCAGGGAAAAAAGCAGGAGATGCCTTGCCTTATTGGAAATGATGGAATATCGGGAGCAACGGTCATTCATTCCTGAAAAACGCGATGAATTTGTTCCGCGGCCTGTTGACCGTGAGTGGGCGGAAATTGAATCGATTCCGACATGGCCTCCGTTTCTGCGGGGAAAGAAGAAAGGGGGGGCGGCTGGAGACCTTGCACTTTCCGGATGTGAGGAAGAACAGGAGAAAGGGCCTCTCCGTAGGGGATTCCGTTCCCGGCCCGCGGTTCCTGCGGCCGGGTGAAGGAGGCCCGCAGTCTCCGGACGGGACGGGGAGGCGTTTTCCCCAGGGCCGGAAAACAAATCCTCCGGCAAGCCGTACTTGCCGGAGGATGAAAAAACAGTCAGGAAAATTCCCTGTTTTAAGGGGCGCGTTTTACTGCCTGGCAGGGCCGTCCATGATAGCCTTGTGGCTCATGTTCCAGCCGCCGCCCAGGGCCGTGTACAGGGAAACCAGCGTGCTGGCGTGCTGGTAATAATACTGTGAAAGCTGAATCTGAGCGGGGTACAGGTTCTGCTGGGCGTACAATACTTCAATGTAATTGGAAAGGCCCGTGCGGTAGCGTTCAAAGGAGAGTTTCACCGCCGTGTGGTAGGCTTCCACGGCCTCGGACTGGGTGGCGGTGATGCTGCGCAGCTTGTCCCTCTGGATAAGCGTGCTGGAAACTTCCGCCAGGGCATTGAGAACCGTTTGTTCATAATCGTTTCTGGCCGCCAGGAATTCGGCCTTGGCCGCCTTTTCGGAAGCCGTCAGCTTGCCCGCCTGGAAGAGGGGGCCGGTCAGATTGGCTCCCAGCCCCCAGCCGCCGCGGCGCCCCTGCACGTGGCGCAGATCCGCGGAGGCGAGGCCGCCCGCCGCCGTCAGGGAGATGGTCGGGAAGTAATTGGCAATGGCCACGCCCACTTCCGCATTGGCGGCGCGCAGCTGGTATTCGCTCTGGCGGACGTCAGGCCTTCTGGAAAGGATGTAGGCCGGAATGCCGGCGGGAACCTTGACGTTATAGGCGATGTCCCGGGTGCTGCCGGAACGGCGGATATGGCCGGGAGCGCGTCCGGCCAGGACGGAGACTGCATTTTCCAGATTGGCAATTTGCACCTGAATGGCAGGAATCTGGGCCTGGGAGGAGGCCAGAGCCGCCTTGGCGGAAGCCACCTGAAGCCTGTCGCCTACCTGGCCTTCAAGCTGTTCGTCAAACAGGCGCAGGCTTTCGGAATAGGATTCCACGGATTTCTGCACGATGGCAAGCTGTTCGTCCAGCTGGAGGAGCTGGAGGTAGGAGTCCGCCACCTGGCGGAGCAGGGAAAGCATGAGCGCGCGCTGGCCTTCTTCGGAAGCCAGATAATCCGCGCGGGCCGCTTCCGTCATCCGGCGCGTTTTGCCCCAGATATCCAGTTCCCAGGAAATGCCGGCATCAATCGCTCCTGGCGTCAATGTGGTTCCGGTAGTCTGGGCGATGCTGCCGCCGGTATAGTTGGAGCCTTTGCTGACGGAGCCGGAATAATCCGCCCACGGGAAGAGCGGGGCCTCCGTGATGGTGATGTACTGGCGTGCCTTTTCCACGCGCGCCATGGTAGCTTTCAAATCGCGGTTGTTATTGTAGGTGTCCGTCAGGAGGTCCTGAAGGTCCTTGTTTTTGAAAACTTTCCACCAGGGAAGGTCCGCAATGGATTCCGTCGCTGCAGGGGCTCCCCTGAATGCCGCGGGCATGGGCATGTCCACCGGTTTGAAGTCGGGGCCCATCATGCAGGAGGAGGCGGCAAAAGCCGTTCCCAGCAGGATGGCGCGTGTGATGTATGGGTTTGTTCGCATATGCGTTTAGTCTGTTTTTAGATGGTTGCAGGGGCGGTTTTACCCTTTTAATGATTCATGGGCTTCGTGGAACAGGTGTTTGCGGGCGATGATTTCGTCCGGGTCTTCCGTTTCCACCGTCTTCCGGGCGATGCGTACGCGGAAGAGCTTCATGATGAAGTAGAAGGAGCACGGAATCAGGAAAATGCCCACGACCGTCGCCATCGTCATCCCGGCAATGACCACGATTCCGATGATATTGCGGGAATAAGCGCCGGAACCGGAGGCCAGCGCCAGCGGAACGCAGCCCAGAATGAAAGCGAAGGATGTCATCAGGATGGGGCGCAGGCGGATTCTTGCGGCGGAAAGCGTCGCTTCCATCAGCGTTTTGCCGCGTTCCATTTCAATGACGGCGAATTCCACAATCAGAATGGCATTCTTGGCCGCCAGGCCGATGAGCATCACCAGGCCGATTTGCGCGTACAGGTTCAATTCATAACCGAACCAGTACAGGCCCAGGAACGCGCCGAGGGCAGCGATGGGCACCGTCATGAAGATGCTGAGGGGCAGGGACCACCGTTCATACAGGGCCGCCAGAATCAGGAAGACAAAGACGGAGGAGAGCAGGAAAATCTGCACGATGCCGATACCGTTCTGGATTTTTTGTTCCTGGTAGCTCATGTCCGCATAGCTGTAGCCCATGTCGGAAGGCATGCTGGCTTCAAAGGTTTTTTCCAGCGCCTCCATGGCCTGGGAGTTGGAGTAGCCCCGGGCGGGCGTGACCATGAGCTTGGATGAGTTGTACAGGTTCTGGCGCAGCAGGAATTCCGGCCCTTTGATATCCGTGATTTTCACGAGGGTGGAGAGGGGGACGGAGCTTCCCGTGTTGTTCTTCACATAGAAGTTTTTGAGCATGTCCGTTCCGGTGCGGTCACTGCCCTGCGCCTGGATGTACACTTGCCACTGCTGGCCGTAAAGGGTGATGTAGTTGATGAACAGGGAACCCATGTAGGCCTGGAGCAGGCTGTTGGCTTCACTGATGCTGACGCCCAGCGTAGCGCATTTTTCTTCATCCAGCCGCACATCTTTCTGTTCCACGGCGAAGGACATCACGCTGCGCACGCCGCCGTTGTTGTTCGGGTCGAATATCGGAAGCTTGTTCGCTTCCTTCACAAAGATGTCCGTTTGTTCCGCCAGGTATTCCGTGCCCTTGCCGTCGCGGTCTTCCAGCATGAAGGTGACGCCGTTGGCGGAACCTACCCCCGCAATGGCCGGAGGCTGGAAGCACATGGTGATGCCTTCGGAAACTTTCGTGGTCAGCAGGGCGTTCAGCTGGGCGGTGACCGCCTGGGCGCTCTGGTCCGGATTGGGGCGTTCCTCCCAGGGCTTGAGCATGACGAAGAAGAAGGCGTTGTTCGTGCTCTGCACGCCCGTCAGCAGGCTGAAGCCGGAGATGGCAATCACGTCTTTTACGTTCGGGTTCTGGCGGATGAGTTCGGAAACTTTGTCCGCGGCGGCCGTAGTCAGCTGGAGGGAACGGGCTTCCGGCATGATCAGGGCCGCGAACAGGTAGCCCTGGTCTTCGTCCGGCAGGAAGCCGTTGGGGATTTTCTTGGCTACGGGGACAATCGCGTAGGCGATCAGAGCCAGCAGCGGAATGGAGATGATGAGCTTGCGGGTCAGGAAGTGGCACACTTTGGTGTAGCCGTTGGCCGTGGCGTCATAACTGCGGTTGAAAACGCGGTAGAAGAATTTCAGCGGGCCGCCCTTGGTCGGGTCCTTGGGTTTGAGCAGAATGGCGGACAGCGCCGGGGAGAGCGTCAGCGCGTTGAACGCGGAAATGAGCATGGAAATGGCGATGGTCACGGCAAACTGCTGGAAGAGCGTGCCTGTAATGCCCGGCAGCAGCAGGGAGGGCAGGAACACCGCCGCCAGCACCAGGGCGATGGCGATGACGGGGCCGGATACTTCCTCCATGGCGGCGAAAGCCGCCTGGCGGGGCGTGAGGCCGCGCTCCATGTGGGATTCCACGGCTTCCACCACCACAATGGCGTCATCCACCACCAGGCCGATGGCCAGCACCATGCCCATGAGGCAGATGGTATTCAACGTGAAGCCCAGGAGCGGAAACAGCGCGAAGGTGGCGATGATGGAAACCGGAACGGCGATGGCCGGAATCAGCGTGGCGCGCCAGCCTTGCAGGAAGACGAACACCACCAGAACCACCAGCAGGAGGGCTTCCACCAGCGTGTGCTCAATTTCCTCAATGGAGGCGCGCACGGCCAGCGTGGTGTCCAGCGTCAGGTTGTATTCCATTCCGGCGGGGAAGCTGCGGGAGCGGTCTTCAAAGAGCTTGACCAGGGCGTCCACCGTGTTGATGGCGTTGGAGCCGGGGGCGGCGTACACGGCGATGGCGCCGGAATCCCTGCCGTTGTATTTGCTGGATACGTTGTAAGTCTGGGAACCCAGCTCCACCTTGGCGATGTCTTTCAGGTAAAGAAGCTTGTTCCCGTCCGCACGGATGATGATGTTGCCGAATTCCTCAGCCGTCTGAAGGCGTCCCTTGGTCTGGATGCTGTATGTGAATTCCGTTCCGGGAGGGGCCGGCTCCGCGCCGATCTGGCCGCCGGGAATCACGGTGTTCTGCGCCTGGATGGCGGATTGGACTTCTCCCACGGAGATGTTCTGGGCGGCCATTTTGGTAGTGTCCAGCCAGATGCGCATGGCGTAGCGGCCTGCGCCGAACACCTGCACGTCGCCCACGCCGGGAACGCGTTTCACGGGGTCCACCAGGCTCACGTAGGCATAGTTGCTCAGGAAGATGGCGTTCAGGCTGTCATCCGGAGAATACAGGTTGATTACGGCCAGCGGGCTGCCTGTGGACTGCGTGATGGTGATGCCCATCTGGGAGACCTCCGCGGGAATCTGGGCGGTGGCCTGCCCGTAGCGCATGTAGGCCAGAGTCTGGTCCATGTTGGGGTCCGTGCCAACTTCAAAGACGATGCTCAGGGAGCAGATGCCGTTGTTGGCGTTGGTGGAAGTCATGTAATCCATCCCCACGACGCCGGAAATGGACTGCTCAATGGGGGAGGCTACGGAATTGGCCACCGTCTCCGCATTCGCGCCCGGGTAGGTCGCCTGCATCTTGATGGTGGGCGGGACGATGTTCGGATACTGCTCAATGGGCAGCCCCATCAGGGACAGGCCGCCGAGCAGGATCATCACGATCGAGATGACGATGGCAATGGTCGGGTGTTTGATGAAGAAGCTGGACATGGCGTTAAATCATGAAAATGCGCGGGAAAAGGGAAGATGGTGGGTCTCCGGATAAGGGAGGTTACTTGGAGGACGGCTGGGCTTCTCCATCCTTCATGCCTTCTGGCGTCCTGGCCTTTTCAAAGGACTGGGCCCCTATGGAGGGCATGACGGGCTGGGAAACTACGGGCTTGTAGGGAAGCGGCTTGACGGGGGCTTGTCCCTGCACCTTGGCCGCCTGCATGATTCCCTCCACCACGATGGGGCTGTCCTTCGTGAAGGTGGAGTGCGGCATGGGAATGATGTTGATTACCTGCATGCCGTCAACAACGGGGCCGAGGTTGACGACCTGCATGTGGGGAATGTTCTTGTCATCCAGGTAAATGATGAATTTGGCGCTCTGGGCGGACAGAATGGCGCGCGGAGGCACCAGCGCGGCGTTTTCCAGCGTTTTCACCGTGGCGCGGACGCGGACGAACATGCCGGGCCGCAGCGTCAGGTTCGGATTGGGAATATGCCCGACGATGTTGATGGTACCGGTCTGGGCATCCACATTCCTGTCAATGGCCACGGGTTCGCCCTGCATGGGATATTCCGTGCCGTTGGCAAGAATCACGTCAAATTTGAGGTGCTTCTGCCTGGTCAGATTATTGTCCATGGAGTTCAGGAAGTCCCGTTCGCTTACGGAGAAATCCACCCGAATGGGGTCAATGGAGGAAATGGTGGTCAGCGGCGTGGGGCTGGAGGGCGTCAGCAGGTTGCCGATGGAAGGGGTTGCCAGGCCGGCCAGGCCGGAAATGGGGGCTGTAATGGTGGTGAATTTAAGATTGATTTTTGCTTCATCCACCTGGGCCTTTGCCGTGGCGATGGCGGCTTCCGTTTCCTGGACCTGCTGCAGGGCGTCGTCCAGCTGCTTGCGGCTGACGGAGCCGGTTTTCACCAGCGGGGTATAGCGTTCTACGTCCAGCTTGTATTTTTTCAGCGTGGCTTCATATTGTTCCAGTCTCCCCTGGGCCTGGTCCAGCGTTGCCTGGAACGGGCGGGGATCAATCTGGAAAAGCACCTGGCCCTTCTTGACATAAGCGCCGTCCCGGTAATCCTTGGAAAGAAGGTATCCCGTCACCTGGGAGCGGATTTCGGCATCTTCCGTGCCGCGCAGGGTGCCCACCCATTCCTGCCTGATGGGAACATCCTTCGTGACCAGTTTGGTCACCTGCACTTCGGGAACGAGCGCCGGCGCCTGGGCTGCGGAATCCTTTTCCCCTTCGCAGGAAGTTAATATCATCACCGGGGAGCAAAGGAGCAGGGTTGTTGCGGCAAACGTCAAAGGCTTATTATACATAAATGAATGCGGTTGGTTGCGGCTGGTGCCGGAAGATGCGGCAAAGCAAAAGAATTTTCTCTTCTTTTTCTTGCAAAGTCAACGCAAAGATGTGTTCTGAATTCTGCAAAATATCTGTAACCTTTGCATAATGAAGGGATAATTTAATTAAACAAATGTATAATATGTGACTTGCCCCTGTGTCGCGCGGAAGAGGCTGCTGCGGTTTGGGGCTCCTTTATTTCAGGATGCCAGCCGCCTCTTGCGGAGCATGGCATCCATGCGCGGCTTTCTTCCCATGAAATCCATGAACTGCCGCATGGGCGGGACAGCATAGCCTTTTTCCAGAATGGTTTTCCGGAATTTTCCTGCCGTTTCCCTGTCCTGGCCTCCGGCCCGTTCAAAGGCTTCAAAAATATCTTTGTCCAGAACTTCCGCCCATTGGTAGGAGAAATAAAAGGAGGCATAGCCCGCAGGAGAGGAAAACAAGTGACGCGCCGTGCGCAGCTTGCCGGCTCTTTTGAAATCTTTGAAATAATCCATATCTCCCGCTACGGCGGAATCCACATCATCGAGAGAGCCGGCGGAGAAGCGTTCCGGTTCCGAATGCACGGCCAGGTCCATCTTTGCGTACAGGAGTTGCCCGGCCAGCGCGAGGGCAGGCGTATTGCCGCGGGAGGCGTCCAGAGAGTTCAGCATTTCCTCCGGAATGGGGAGTCCCGTTCGTTCATGGCGCGCAAAGCTTTTCAGCACGTCCGGCCGCCAGCACCAGTTTTCCATGAATTGGGAGGGGACTTCCACAAAATCCCGCGGCACGCTGGTCCCCGCCAGGGAAGGAATGGAAACCCTGGTAAACATCAGGTGCAGCAAGTGGCCGAACTCATGGAATAAAGTCCTGACTTCCCGGTGGGACAGTATCACCGTGTCTCCTGCCGCGGGGGGATGGATATTGAGGCAGACCATGCCCAGGCGCGGCTTGCCCGGGGTCTCCGGCGTGGACGGGCTGCCCGTATCCAGGGTGTTCATCCACGCTCCGGCCCGTTTATTGCTACGGGAGAAAAGATCCAGGTAAAAGGAACCCAGCCGGTTGCCGTTGCCGTCGTCAATCGTGAAAAAGCGCACGTCCGGATGCCATACTTCCACGGCTCCGGCGGATTCGCCTGCCGGGATGCCGGAGAGGGACTGCCGCGCCGGAACTTCCTTCACGCGGATGCCGTACAGCCGCTCCGCCAGGGAAAACAGGCCGTCCAGCACGCGGGGAAGGGGAAAGTGGCGGCGCAGCTCCTCCTGGTCCAGCCGGAAATGTTCTTCTGCCCGGAGATTGGTGTAATATGCCACGTCCCAGGGATTCAGGCGGGCGTTTTCCTGCCCCGTAAGGCGGGCCTTCAGGCTGCGGAGCGTTTCCATTTCACGGAAAAAGGGGGCCTTGATCTTGTCCAGCAGCTCATTGACGAACTTCATGGCGTTTTCCCCGTTTTCCGCCATGCTCTCGCGCAGGGCGTAATCCGGGTATTCCTTATATCCGCATAAATGTGCTTTTTCACAGCGCAGGGAGAGGATTTCCCTGATGACGGGTTCCGTGTCGCATGCTCCCGTAGCCAGAGACTGGCGGTGTTCCCATAAATCTTTCCGGCATTCTTCCCTCCGGGCTTTTTCCATGACCCGGGCGGAAGCCGCGGAATCAAGCGTGAACGTCCAGCCCGGACCGGACTGGCCGGGATGGCGCTTCAGAAATTCTTCACGCGCCTGCTGCAGGGCGCTTCCGTCTATCCCTTCCAGAAGGGCGGCGTTCCGCACCGTCCAGGTCCAGGATTTCCTGGCATCCATATACAAATTGTTGAAACGCTGGGAGGCGAGCGTCAGTTCCCTGTCAATGGACTCAAGCCGTGCGCGCTTGTCCGGCGGCAGATCGGCGCCGTTATCCCGGAAGCTCTGCATGCTTAGTTCCATGTACCGTTCCTGTTCGGGGCTCAGGTGAGTTTGCCGCAGGCGTTCCTCCGCGGTTTTCAGGACTTTCCACAGGGCCTGGTCTTTCGTGACGGAGGAAAGGAAGGCGGACACGCGGGGAGCGACCGAATCCATGGCCTTGCGAAGTTCCCCGCTGTCGCACAGGCTTTTCAGGACATAAGCCTTGCACATGCCTTCCGTAAGGAGATAATTGCTTTTCTCCAGCGCTCCGAACGTATTTTCATACGTCATTTCTTCCGGATGGAGGCGGCTGATTTCCTCTATGGCTGTCCGGGTGAGGCGCATGGCTTCCTGAATATCCGGTTCCAGCTTGTCCTGGGTCAGCCGGCTCCAGCGGATGGGACGCTCCCTGTCCAGGAAAGGGTGGGCGGAAGTGGCCGCCGGGGAGGGAAGGGCTACGGAGAAGAAGAGGAAAAAGAGATGAAGAGACTGTCTGAGTAAACTCATGGCGGCCATCCTACCGGAAGCCGGTTTCTCCTTCAAGCCTTGCGCTTTTCGTGTCTGCATCAGGGGAAAAGCCGGGGCCCGGTCTTGAACGGCTTCCCGTTTGCATGTATGAATCAAGGGGATGTCCACCAAAATCTTTCTCTATGATACTACGTTGCGGGACGGCGCGCAGAGTGAAGACGTCAATTTGAGCGCGACGGACAAGGTCCGCATCGCCCGCCAGCTGGATTATCTGGGCATGGATTACATTGAGGGCGGCTGGCCCGGCGCCAATCCGGTGGAAACGGAATTTTTCAACGCCATGAGAGATGTCGGGCTAAGGAATGCAAAGCTGGCCGCCTTTGGAAGCACGCACCATCCTTCCCATACTCCGGAGACGGACCCCACGCTGACCGCCCTGATATCCAGCGGTGCGCGGGTGGCCGCGGTTTTTGGGAAATCCTGCCCCCGCCATGTGGAAGTGGCCCTGGGCATTTCCCGGGAACGTAATCTGGAAATCATCGGCAATTCCATTTCCTTCCTTAAGAAAAATATGGAAGAAGCCTTTTTTGACGCAGAACACTTTTTTGACGGCTTCAAGCGGGATCCGGAATACGCCCTGGCTGTGCTCCGGACAGCCTGGGAACATGGAGCGGACTGCCTGGTGCTGTGCGATACCAACGGAGGCACCATGCCGGAGGAAATCGGCTCCATTATCAGGACGGTCAGGGAACGCCTGCCGCATGCCCTTCTGGGCATCCACGCCCACAATGACTGTGAACTGGCCGTCGCCAACAGCCTGGCCGCGGTAAACAGCGGAGCCATCCAGGTGCAGGGGACCGTGAACGGCATCGGGGAGCGTTGCGGAAATGCCAATCTTTGTTCCGTCATCCCCAACCTCCAGGTGAAGATGAAAGGCTTTTCCTGCCTCAGCGGCGCCTCCCTGACGCGGCTCAAATCCACTGCCGCCTTTGTCTCGGAAGTATCCAATCTGGCGCCTTTCCGGCGGCAGCCCTTCGTGGGGAACGCCGCTTTCGCCCACAAGGGCGGAGTGCATGTCAGCGCGATTATGAAGGAAGCCGCTTTGTACGAGCACATCGACCCCTCCCTGGTGGGGAACGCCCAGCGCGTGCTGATGACGGAGCAGGGCGGCAGGAGCAACATCCTTTCCCTGTCCCGCACCCTGGGTTTTGAACTGGAAAAGGGAGACCCCCTTCTGGACGTGCTTTCCGCCGCCGTGAAGAAAAATGCCGCTCTGGGGTATGATTACGTGGCCGCCCCGGCCAGTGCGGAGCTGCTCTTCCTGCGGCACATGCCGGACAATGCCTTGAAACCGTATTTCAACATCCTGCGCACTGTGGTGCTGACCTCACGCCATGAAATGGACCCGGACATGATGGTGGAAGCCTCCCTCAAGCTGGATGTCCACGGCAATGTGGAGCACACCGCCGCCGGGGGCTTTGGCCCCGTGCATGCGCTGGACAGGGCTCTGCGCCGCGCCCTGACGCGCTGGTATCCGGAATTGGAGCAGATGCACCTCATCGACTACAAGGTGCGCGTGCTTTCCCCCACCCGGACGAACATTCCGGAGGCGGAGGATGAAAACGGCACCGGCTCCAATGTCCGCGTGCTTATTGAGTCCTCGGACGGCGTCGCCACCTGGACCACCGTGGGCGTTTCCTACAACATTATTGAGGCCAGCCTGGAAGCCCTGGCGGACGCCGTCACGTACAAGCTCTACAAGACGGAGCAGGCCAGATGGCGTGCGGAATGCTGATGGGCGGCGCTCCTTTCCGGGGGACGTGGGCGGTCCTCATGGCTTTTCCATTTTCTTCCCGTTCCCTTGCGTGGGGCGGACCGGAAGCTGAAGGGCGGAAAAAGCTCCTCCTGCCGGTTGGATGGCTCAAAATGAACAGGAAGAGGATCAATGAGCTTCGTGAACAGGCCCGGGCGACAGTGTTCTTTTTTGAGACGGCTCCTGTGTTCTTTCCTGTTCTCCATTCATGTTGGTCAATCACGTTGCCTCAGTTAACGCCGGGACGCCGGATTGCTGCCGGTTTGCCCGGAGAACGGATGAGCTGCCGGAAAAATACCGTTATTTTTCCGGTTTTTGCTTCCCGGCCGCATCTGCCGGGGTAAATAAAACATTGACCCGCCAGCGGGGAAGCTTTATCCTGAAATCCTCATTCAACCAGAGGTAGATTACAGCCGTGGAGGACGATATTATTTGTACAGAAAAAATCATTGCGGAACGCAAGACGTTCTTTCTTGATCTCAAACAGAATGCGCGCGGCAAAGTGGTGCGTATTACGGAAAAGGTGAGCTCCAACCGGGACCGGATTATGGTGCCCGCGGAAATTTTGGATGATTTCATCGCCGCTCTCCAGGATATCCGGGAGACACTGAAGCAGCAGGGGGAATAATTTTCCCCCTCCCTCCTGTTTTTTATTTCACCAATAGCGGGGCTGCGGCCGTCCCGCCATTTCTTAGTATCCGGAGCATTGCAAATCCGGCGGGCAAAAAGCCGTTTTGTCTGAATTAGGCGTTGTCAAAAATAAAAAAGGGAGTATTTTTGCTTCCCGGTTTTGCCGTCCCCTTTTTTCATATTCCGGAGCATTCTGCATGCCGGAGGCGCGGGGCCGGAATGTTGATGCAACCATGAATATTTCAGATATATGACGACACAACAGGAATTGACTCCGGAATTGATACGGGCTGCGCTGACCACGGTAAAATTTCCGGGGTTCAGCCGTGATATCGTATCTTTCGGGCTGGTGAAAAAGATTGACATTGACGCTGAAAACAACGTCACGATTGATTTAGTGATTGAGAGCAAGAATGCGGATATTCCCCGTTACATTTTTGAAGGCGTTCATGGCGTGATGAAACATTTGCCCGGCGTGAAGCATTGTGACGTCAATATCGAGCATAAGGCTCCGGAAGCCAGGAAGGGAATCAATGACGACCCCTCTACCTGGAAATCCTCCGTTCCCGGAGCCAAGCATGTCATTGCCGTGGCTTCCGGCAAGGGCGGCGTGGGCAAATCCACCGTTTCCGCGAACCTGGCGGTGGCTCTGAGCAAGCTGGGGTATTCCGTCGGTCTGGTGGACCTGGATATTTACGGCCCTTCCATGTCCCTGATGTTCGGCACCAAGGAACGCCCCGGAGCCAATGAGAATGACGAATTTATCCCGGTAACGGCCCATGGCGTGAAACTTCTTTCCATGGGGCTGCTGATTAATGAATCCGATCCTGTAGCGGTGCGCGGTCCCCTGGCGACACGCTACGTCCAGCAGTTCCTGCGCAACGTGGCATGGGGGGATGTGGATTTTCTGATTCTGGACCTGCCTCCCGGCACCGGAGACATTCAGCTGACTATTGTCCAGACGGCCGAACTGGACGGCGTGGTGGTGGTGACCACCCCGCAGGAAGTGGCGCTGATTGACGCCCGCAAGGCGATCGGCCTCTTTGAACGGGTGGAAACCCCCATCCTGGGCATAATTGAAAACATGAGTTATTTCCAGTGCCCCTCTGACGGCAAGATTTACCATATCTTTGGCGAAGGAGGCGGCGAACGGGAAGCGTCCAGGCTGGGAGTGCCCCTGCTCGGCAAGATTCCGCTGGATATTTCCACCCGCTCCGGCGGGGACGAAGGCCGCCCTGTGGCCCTGGAAGAGCCCGGGCAGAATCCGGTTTCCGCCGCGTTCCGCCAGGTGGCTGAACAATGCGCCCGTGTGGTTCTTGACCGCTGAATGCCCGGACGGGGCGGGAGGCCCGGTACGGTTGGCAACCTTTAACTTTAAAGCCGGATTGGAGCCTGCCGCTCTGGTCCGGCTTGTTTGCCGGCATGTTCCGGCTTTTTGAGTGAGGATGCATGGAAGGGAATAAAAAAAATGAATGAGACGTGGAATTTGAAGGAAATGAAAAAGTTGATACCGCTGGCCCTTCCGGTGCTGGTGGTCAACCTCTCCATTGTGGGCATGGGGGCGGTGGACGCTATTGTGGCCGGGCGCGCTGGCGTGACGGACATGGCCGCCGTGGCCCTGGGGTCTTCCGTGTACCTGCCCGTGGCTCTCTTCGCCTGCGGCGTGTTGATGATCATCGGCCCCGTAATTGCCAACATGCGGGGGAAAAGCCATGAAAGCCGCGTGGGCTACATGACCAACCACGGCTTGTGGCTGGCGTTCATGCTCAGTCTGGTTTCCATGCCGGTCATTTATGTGCTGAGAAATGTGTTCGGCTGGATTTCCGATGACGCCGCCATGTGCCAGATGGCCTCCGCCTACATGTTCGCCATTATGTGGGGCCTTCCCGCCAACCTGGGGTTCGTGGCCCTGAAGAGCCTGAACGAAGGCTCCAACATGACACGTCCCGCCATGTACGTGGGATTGTGCGGCCTGTTGCTCAACATTCCCCTGAACTACATGTTCGTCTTTGGCATGTACGGTTTTCCCCGCATGGGCGGAGCGGGGTGCGGCGCGGCCACGGCAGTCATTTTCTACATTGAATTCCTGCTGATGTTCCTGTTGGTTTACTTCAATCCCAAGCACAGGCCGTACCGCAGGCACATCATTTCCTGGCGGCGGCCTACGCCTTCCGTCATCACGCACCTGGTGCGGCTGGGCGTGCCTATAGGCGTTTCCCAGCTGTGCGAGGTGATGCTCTTCTGCGCGGCGGCTCTGGTGCTGGCTCCGCTGGGAGAGACGCAGGTGGCTAGCCACCAGATTGCCGGGAACGTGGGCGGCCTGGTGTTCATGCTCCCGCTCTCCGTAGGGCTGGCGGCTTCCATCCGCGTGGCGTACCATCACGGCAGGAATGACCTGGCAGGCACCAGATCCGCCATTCTGTCTTCCTACGTGCTGGTGCTCACCATCTGTCTGTGCACTTTTGGAGGCATCACCCTGTTCCGCGAGCAGATCGTGCACCTGTACAATGACTCGGAGCTGATTGTCAGCACGGCTTCCGTCCTGCTGGTTCTGGCGGCGGCCTACCAGCTTCCGGACTGTTTGCAGGTGCTTTCCGTCGGGGTTCTGAGAGGATTCCGGGACACGGCGTCCATTACCTTCATTACGTTTTTCTCTTATTGGATAATAGGATTTCCGGCGTGCTACATCCTGGCTCGTACGGACTGGATTGTCCCGGCCATGGGAGCGCGGGGCATCTGGACGGGATTCATCATCGGCCTGGCAGTAGCGGCGGTGCTGCTGCTCTGGCGCGTTGTCCGTACCGTTAAACGGGAGTTTAAGATGATGCGGCGCCATGAACCGTAATGGGCTCACCTCCCGTTTTTATGGAGAGGTTAATCCCCCTCCTTTTTCGGGATTGCCTTCTCAGCAGGGATGAGTTTTCCTTGTTCCAGAATTCGCGGGTAGGGGAAGAGCTTTTTTTCTTTGCCAAATTTTACGGTCATTCGGCCGACAGCTTCGTCCACCTTTATTACAATGCCCGGGCCGTATTCCCGGTGGGTAAGGAGCATCCCTTTATGAATGCGCGCATTCGGAGCGGGTGGGGGGGCTCCGCCTTCTTCTTCCAGACGGCAGGCAACACTGTTGTCTATCGTTGGGGTGGGAAGGGCTTTTTCCTCTATAGAGCCAGCCATGGAATCCTGCTGGGCACCAGCCATCATTTCGTAGTCTTTCCGGTTCAGGACGGTAGCGTACAGCCCCACGTTTTCCTCCGCGTGGCGATTGATACCCGTATAAACAAGACTGGCATCTTCATACCGTTTGAACTTGTACACGGCATCATTCATCAGGGCCTCATTAAAGACGTTCAGGCTGACGAGCAGTTCAAAATCTTTTTCCGTAAGCCCGGTTACTTTCCGGAACAGATGCGGCTCCAGTTGGGTAATCACATCTTTCAGACAGTATTCCCGGAAGTCTGACAGGTACATGAAGATGGGGATTCTGGCGGCAAATTTGATCAGTTTCTGCTGTATCTGCCTGCGCAGGGATTTGATTTCCTTTTCTTCCTGTGAGAGGTCTTTTTTTTCCTTAGGGGTCAGATCGTCTTTTTCTTTGCGCATTCCTTTGACGGCATCTGATTTGTTGATAATGGTCTCAAGATCACTGTTCAGGTTGCGGAAGCCTTCAATGCTCATCAGGGCATCCATGGCTTCCCGGCTGGCAAGCAGGCGTTGCAGGGTGACGTTATCCACATTGACCAGCAGGGCGCTTTCCCAGCGTCTGGCCAGCAGGGTGGCGCTGGTTCCCGCCATGGCCATATCCAGTATTTCAGAGGCTTCCACCTGTTTCATGGCGCTGCCGTCGTAGGCCAGCACGGGAAGGAAGCTGATGAACTCCTTCACCTTGGTTTCCGGATTGCCCGGGTTGGCGTTCAGGCGGCAGCTGTAGTCAGCTATTTGTTTAAGGGCGCGGTCCAGCGCAAAATCAAAGACGTAGCAATTGGGTTTGACGATTTCTTTTTTCCCCGGCTGATCACTGTCCACCGTCCACGGGCTTTGCACCCGGAAGGCTGCCTGGAAGTAGGTTTCCGGGCTGGAGAGGTTGCGCAGCATGAAGATTCCGGACCAGGGCTTGACGGTGATGCCCGTGGTCAGTTTGCCGCAAGAGAGCGTAATGGTTTTGCTTTCCAGCGGATTGCCGCCCATGGCCTTCAACACGGGCGGCAGGGCGTTCGCCCCCGTGCCGGCTTCCGGTCCGGCGCAGACGATGACTTGATAGTCATGGTAAAAGATATTCTGGCGTTGTTGCAGCAGGTTGTTCATGGCGTGGCAGGATGCCACATCCGGCAGGAACCACAGGGTATGGTTGAGCAAGCTCATCAGCCGGATATCTGAATAAGGCATGGGGGGCTTTTTTCCGCCCAGCTTCAGCTCATCCGTCGCCGTGGCATGATGGGAGCCGCGGATCAGATCCAGCCATTTCTGGACGTACTCTTCATGGGTAAAGCGGGCTTCACTCCCTTTCCCTTTCGCCTGGAAGAAGATGTTCAAGTCAAATTCATTGAACTCTCCCCCCAGAGCGATTTGCCGGATGTCTTCCGGCATGCGGTAGGTGAGCAGCACCATGCGCGGCAGGGCGGCATACGGGTTATTTTCTCCCTGCCAGGCTGCCTTGGCGCGTTGTTCATCGGAATATGTCCAGCTGTAGATTTGTTCTTCAATAAATTCTCCGGAGTTCAAAGCGCGGAACGGCGTTCCGGAGAGGTACAGGTAGTGGTCCGCCGTGATGGGCAGATCCTGTTCATCGCAGACATTGCCGCTGTTGGTTTCCGGGAGCGCGGTGTTGTATTCTTCTTCCTCATCCTCCATCAGGAACAGGGCTTTGGCGTTTTCCTTCCACGCTCCAAAGTGGTATTCGTCAAAGATGACCAGATCCCAGTTGATTTCCCGCACCCATTCATGCTGGGGCTTGATGCCGCCCGTTTCTTTATTTACCCCCAAAAAGTCCTGAAAAGAACCGAAGCACACAATAGGCCGCCCGGCGTCCGCCTGCCGGTATTGTGCGTCAATGGGCAGGGCCTCCGGACCTTGTTCCCGGCAGATGAATTGCCAGCCTTCAAAGTCCAGATGTGTTTCCAGGTCTTCCTTCCACGCGGTTTGTACCGCCGGCTTGAAGGTCAGGATGAGTACCCGGCGCGCATTCAGCCTCCGGGCCAGCTGGTAAGCGGCAAAGGTTTTGCCAAAGCGCATTTTGGCATTCCACAGAAAACGCGGCGTCCGTCCATCCGCGCGTTCTGCCTTAAAGTAGTTCAGCGTCCGCTTCACGGCTTCCTTCTGTTCCGGACGCATGGCAAAATCCCTGGTACGGTTTTCCATGTTGGCCGTTCGGGTGCGTACCGCCAGCCATGCCGCCCTGATTTCTTTCTCCGTACAGCGGAACCATTCTCCGCCCACTCGCTCCATGCCTTTTTTCTCCAGCATCCGGTGTATGGCATGGTCCGTAAAGCTGCTCCCGTCTTCATGCAGCGCCGGTTCCGCGAAGATAACCCGGTAGGGTTTCTTCCCTTCCGGCCTCAAGGTAGGGTACTGTTGCGCTACGCGTTTTTCCACATCCACCGCTGTGTACCCCACTTTCAGACAACCGGGGTAGCTGGCGTCCTCATAGGCATAAATCATTGGTTGTGCGCTCGTTTTTTGTTCAAAGAAACGAGCACTGTTTTCCATAGTTCTTTGTGTAAAAAACTCAATTGCCACTTGAGTTACCCTCCAATCTCCATAGGTTTAATCAATTTCTCAATATAGTCTATTTCTTCGGTTTTTAAAGAATACTTCGAATATAGCATTTCATCTGTCCAAGGTTTTTCAAAACCGACATAAGGGACAAAACAGAATTTATTTTTTGTTATATGAATGGACGAAAGAGCCTGTAACAGCAGGAAACGAGCAAATTTACTGGATATGAAAGAAACAAGGTTTTCTGCTTCCTGCTTTTTGTCAAACGCATCCAAGATGAGGTATGTTTCAGTACAGGCTTCTTTTGGATTGAGAATGCGTAATGAAGATAATATTTGATAATTTCCTTCGGATGTAGGCTTATTACCACCAGACATAGCATAGGTGATAATGACTTTATATTTATCAAGTATGCCTTCCTTATCTGTCACAGTACTTTTGTGCAGATAGATGAACCCTTTGGAGGTGAAAATTTTGATAGTATTAACCCCGAATTCCTTGGGACCGCAAACAGTAGTTGGCAGATTGAAATAATTACGAGAGTACACGACTTTGTTCATAAGTTTACCTTTACTTGCTAGAACCTTTCTAATAATCGTTAATGCAAGGTTGCTGCGAACAAAGTAATCAAACTCATCCAAGGCGCGAATATTCTCTGAAGTGTATTCTCCCTCCTTTATGTTAACAACGGCACAGTCTCCCGAATAAGTGTTATCCCAAAGAAAATAGCAGATTCCTCCTGCAATATTTACACCAGGGAAGCAGTCAGCACTGTTGGCAACATCTACAAGTTTTCTTATATGTTTTTGACCGAGCATAGTTGCTCGGAAGTCATCTAAGCCCTTTCCTCCAGCATACCATCTTGCAGGGATGACCATAGACAAATATTTCGGTTTAAGTTTCATCGCCTGTTCAACAAATAAATGATATAATGGTTTGGCACTTGCTCCATTCCCTCCATCGTCAAGTTGGTAGGGAGGATTGCCGATGATGACATCAAAGTTCATAGGAAACAGGTTATTCGGATTGTTGATGTGGATGAATTCGTAAGCGTGGCTCTCCAGACCCTCTTGTCGTGCCTGTTCTCCATAGGCGGCTTGGGAGGCGCCGCAAAAGACGCATTTGCCGCCCCTCCAGGAGTGTGTGATGTGTTTGTAGCGGATGTTGCCGTCGGCATTGTCAAAACGAACGACGGAATAAGGCCCATTGGGGTATTTGGAGCAGTACACTCCGCGGCGGGCGAGGAGGGACGTCAGCTCCGTAATGGCGATGCCGAAGAGCTGATTTCTGAAAATGTGTTCCAGGCGATCCTCCCGGTTTGGGATGTGAGCTTCCAGCCCCTTGTTGAGCCGTTTGGCAATTTCCCTCAGAAAGACGCCGCTCTTGCAGCAGGGGTCCAGAAAGGTGGCGGAGGGGTCGGAAAAAAGCTCCTGCGGCAGCAGATCCAGCATGGCATTGGCAATTTCCGGAGGCGTGAACACCTCATCACTGGAAAGATTGGCCAGGCAGCTCAACACGTCAGGGTTATGGATGCCGTTGCTCATGATTCTGCTTCCGGCAGTTTGCGGTAATCCATGGGAGGGAACTCTCGTACCGGGTATTTGGGTACGTATTCCAGAGGAAGTTCCCCTTTTGCCTGTTCCAGGGAAGTCCGGGCGTTCTGATCACGCAGGAGTTCATCTTGCCGGAAGTCCCGGCGTTTGATGAGGGCGCCGCCCACGGCGGACCATTCAGAAAAGATGATGGGGTCTTGCGTATCCTGTGCGGCGTCATCCACCTGATTCATGCTCAGGGCGTTGCCGTTAAGAATATTGCGTTCCAGAACAAAACGGACGGTTTTCTGGCATTCCGCGGAGGGCGGACATTTTAAACGTTGTTCATATTCCGCCAGCCACAGGATCAGCAGGTGTTCCCGGCAGGCGCGGACGTTATCCGCCAGCAGTTCCACACCGTAGATAGACATGAGAGCCAGCACGGCGCGGAATTCATAATCCGCCGGAGAACTGCCGTATTGCCGGCGGACGGATGCCAGCTTCCTCAACAGGATAGGGGCCAGAAAGGCTCCTTCTCCGCAGGCCGGTTCCAGAAAGCGGCTGTCAATGCGTTCCGCTTCATGCGCCACCAGGTTGAGCATGTCATTCACCAGCCAGTCAGGGGTGAATACTTCTCCGTGATCCGTTACCCGTTTACGGGATTTAATCTGAGAAGGAGTTTGAGGATTGGGCGACATGACGCCTCTCTTTTCGCACGGATAGGCTATCCGCAAGATTTGTATAGATTGATTTTCTTTGGAGAAAGAGCAACGGCGCAAGTATTTGTGTACTTAGTCAATGAATGAGTATTGCCGTTACGTTTTTGTTTCCTTATCTTTTTTTATTGCTCTGACCGTTTTATACTTGATGCGGATAGCCTATCCGTTTTCCTATCTTTTCTTCATGACTCAACAGGAATTAACGGAAGAAGAAGCCCTTCTCATTTGCTGGATGCGTAAAAAACGCATGCAGGCTGCGGAAATAATGGTCATGGCGCGGTTGCTCCGGGGTGTTTCAACCGGGATATCCGGGCGGCTGCAATGCGTGGAGCTGGGGATTAAGGAATGGAAAGCGATGAAAAAGACGGTCAGTTTTTCCGTTTGCGTGGCGGAGTCCCTGAAAGCCCGGGCGCATCGGCGGCGACGCACGCTGGAAGAAATCCGGTACGTTACGGCGCGGATGGTGAAGGCGTGGCCGGACCTGAGACATAAGATGATGCGGAGCCTGAGGCGGGAAGATTGCCAGCGCATCCTGAATATATTCCCGACGGCCAGCGGACGGCGCAAGGCGCGTATCATCCTACACGGAATATGTGCTTTTGCCTGCCGCAGGGGATGGGCGGGGAAGAACCCGGCAGCGGAGACGCCGTGTCCGCATGTGAAGGAAAGAAGGGTGCCTGTGCTGACGCCGGAGGAGTGCCGGAGGCTGATGACGGCAGCACAGGAGGTGTGCGGTGGCGAGTGTCTGCCGGCAGCTGCGCTGATGCTGTATGCCGGAGTGCGTCCGCAGGAGGTCAGAAGGCTCCAATTCCGGCATATCAGGCTGGAAGAAAAAGCGGCGCTCATTCCGGCACGGCATTCCAAGACGGGAGGGGCGCGGCGGGTGACCCTTCGGCCGGCAGCGTTGCGGTATTTGCGGGCTTTCCGGCATCATTCTGGGGAAGAACCATTGTGCCCGGCAGGATGGGAACGCAAGTGGCGGCTGGTGCGTACCCGCGCCGGCTGGAATAACTGCCGGCCATGGGTGCAGGATGTATTAAGGCACACGTTTGCCAGTTACCACGCGCTGGAATTCCGGGATTATGCCGGATTGCAATGGGAGATGGGGCACCAAAACGCCCATTTATTGAAAACCAGATATCTGAATATGGATGAAATCAAAAGGCAGGATGCCCGTGCCTTCTGGCTGGCGGCGTAAGCCCTCCTTCTCGGGAAAACAGAGAGGTTGAATAAGAAGCAGGGACGTTCATGCAAAGCGGGCGGTCCCCTCCATGAAGGGAACCGCCCGCAAACGGTTTGAGCAGATGCTTCGGAGATTTTAGCCGATGCGTTCCACTTTCACGGAGTGGGCCTGGCCGTTGATGATGATGGTCAGGTCACGGGAACCGGAAGGGCCGCTTACCCGGGCGGTGATTCCGTTGTCAATGACGGTCATGGACGGCGCGGCAGACGCAGGCGTTGCGGCAGGAGCGGTGTTTACCTGTACGGGGGCTTCTTCCTTAGGTTCCAGCTTTTTGTAGAAGTCTTCCACCTGCTGCGGGAACATGGCGTAGATGACGCAGTGTTCGTCGTCCGTGGGGAGCCCCTTTTCCGCAAGCTTTTTGCGCAGGTCTTCCATGCCGGGCTTGATCAGGTCCGCCGGACGGCAGGTGATCGGGTCCTTGCCCATCTTTTCCGCGCAGAGTTTCTGCACTTCCGGGTCCACGGGAGCCGAGGTGCGGCCGTAGTAGCCCAGGGCAATGTCCGCCGCCTGGGGGGTGATGTTCTTCCAACGGCCGAACTTGACGTTCAGCATCGCCTGCACGCCTACGATCTGGGAGGTGGGGGTCACCAGCGGAATCCAGCCCAGGGCCTTGCGGACTACCGGGATTTCCGCGAATACTTCCTCAAATTTGTCTTCCATGCCCTGTTCCTTGAGCTGGGTGCGGAAGTTGGAAAGCATGCCGCCGGGGACCTGGTAGCGGAGCGTGTCGGAGTCCACCACTTCGTTGCGGTGGGAGGCGAATTTGCCCAGACCTTCATAGACGGGTTTGAGCATTTCGGAAACTTCAATGAGCTTGTCCGCGTCGTAATCCGGCTTGCGGGGATTGCCGTTCAGCAGGGCAAGCATGCGCAGGCAGTCCGGCTGGCCCGTGCCGTTGGCGAAGGGGGAGATGGAGACATCGCACGCGTCCACTCCGGCATCAATGGCGCTGAGGTAGGTGGAGGCGCCGAGGCCGGCAGTGTCATGCGTGTGGATCCAGACGGGGATGTTCAGGTCTTTTTTCAGGGCGCTGACCAGTTCCTGGGTGACATACGGAGGAATGAGGCCGGCCATATCCTTGATGACGATGGCGTCCGCTCCCATATCCGCGAGTTCCCGCCCCATGTCCACAAAAGTCTGCGTGGTGTGCACGGGAGAAGTCGTGTAGCAGATGGTGCCGTGGGCCTGAGCTCCGGCTTTCTTGGCGGCGCGGATGGAGGTTTCCATGTTGCGCGGGTCGTTCACGCAGTCGAAAATGCGGAAGATGTTCATGCCGTGCTTGGCGCTCATGGCGACAAAGGCTTCCACCACGTCGTCCGCATAGTTGGTGTAGCCCACGATATTCTGGCCGCGCAGCAGCATCATGTGCGGCGTCTTGGGGGCCGCTTTTTTCAGGGCGTCCAGCCGGTCGAAAGGCCATTCTTTCAAGAAGCGCAGCCCGGCGTCGATGGTGGCGCCGCCCCAGGTTTCCAGGGCGCTGAAGCCCATGGAGTCCAGAATGGGGGCGATGGGCAGCATGTCTGCCGTCTTCATGCGTGTTGCCGCCAAGGATTGATGCCCGTCGCGCAGAACGGTGCAATTGAATGTAACAGGATTCATTATTTAGTTAACTGTTGTTAAAAATTGAAGAGGTGGCTTCTGGAGGATGATTTTCTCACAGCCTCCCTTGCAGGTCAAGCATACAACAGCGGATTCGCCGGAAGAACTACTGGACGGGGGCCGTCAGTCGCGCCAGGTTGCAGAGCATTTTGAAGCCCAGGGATTTGTTGTTGTAATCCGCCAGGGACTCCCTCTTGGAGGAGGAAAAATCCTGCTCCAGCATGGCTTTTACCTCCGCGCAGGCGGAGGGGGAATGGATAACGGCGGTGATTTCAAAGTTCAGGGCCAGGGAACGGTTGTCCAGATTGGCGGTTCCCACGGTGGCTATGTCATCGTCCATCAGAACTACTTTCTGATGCAGGAACCCCTTTTGATAGGCCCAGAGCTGGATGCCGTATGTGTCCAGGTCCCGAAGGAAAGTAAAGGAGGACAGTTTCACCAGAATATGGTCCGCCCGCTCCGGACGCAGGATGCGCACATCCACGTTCCGCAGGGCCGCCGCCTGCAGGGCGGCCATGACTCCCTCGTCCGGGACGAAGTAGGGGGTGGATATCCAGAGCCGCCGGGTGGCGCTGTTCGCCAGGGCGATGAGCGCGGTTTTCCAGGCGGGAATGACGTCTGCGGGGCCGGAGGGCAGGATGAGCAGGGTTTCATCCTCCGGCTGGGGCGTGATTTCCCAGCGGAGGCGGGGAAGGGAGGAGGGGCCGCATTTCAGCATGGCCCAGTTCCAGTCTTCCAGAAAGCTGATTTGCGTTTGCTGGACGGAGGGGCCTTCAAGCTGAACAAATGTGTCGCGCCAGTAGCCCAGAGCTCCCTTGCCCAGGTATTCCCTGCCTATATTCATGCCTCCGATGAAGGCGGTGGAACCGTCCACCACCACCAGTTTCCGGTGGTTGCGGAAGTTCAGCCGCAGGATGTTGCTCAGGAAATGGCGCTTCCCGTTGAAAGGTTCAATGTTCACTCCTGCTTTCCGCAGGGCGGAAATGTAACCGGGGGGGAGCTTGTGGGAGCCGATTTCATCATACAGCATGTAAATGCGGATGCCGGCCCTGGCCCGTTCAATCAGCAGGTCCTTCAGGTTCTGCCCCACGGAGTCGTTTTTGATGATGAAGAATTCAATCAGGATGTAATGCTCTGCGTTCTTGATGGCGTCGTAGATGCGCGGGAAAGCGTTGGCCGCGTCAATAAGCAGGCGGCAGGAATTGCCGCGGCAGACGGGCAGCCGCACGATATTGGAAAGCGTGTGCATGATTTTTCCCGCCGTGTCGGATGACTGTACGGCATACGGAACCATGCAGTTTGTAATTTTATCCGTCAGTTCCCCCCATGCGGATTCGGGGTCCGTCTGGCGGCGGCGCGTTTCCACATATCCGCTGAATCTCCGGCGTCCCAGGATCAGGTAAAAGGGGACGGCAATATATGGAAATGCCAGCAGGGAAATGAGCCACGCGATTGTTCCCTGAGGCGTACGCGTATGGAGCAGGGCCGGAATCAGGCAGAAGGCGCCTGCAATGTGGCAAAAGGCGGCAAATCCCAAATATGGCTCTTCAGGAATGATCATGGAACGGAAAACCGGAAAAGATGCGGGGGATGAAAACGGCGGGGAGAAGTGAAAAGGCTGGCTTTTGGAGCAGGAGATGATACTAAGGTGACGCATGCTCGTATTATCACGGGTCTAGGGATTAGAAAAGCGTAATTTAAGGGAATGAAGCAGTATTTGGCACTTTTGGAGGATGTCCTGAGCAATGGAGCGGGGCGGGAGGACCGTACCGGAACGGGCACTATCGGCGTGTTCGGGCGGCAGAGCAGGTATGATTTGCGCGACGGTTTTCCATGTCTTACCACCAAGAAGCTTCATTTACGCTCCATCATTTATGAGCTGCTCTGGTTCCTGAAAGGGGAGACCAATATCAAGTTTTTGAAAGACAACGGCGTCAGCATCTGGGATGAATGGGCCGACGAAAACGGGGATCTGGGGCCCGTGTACGGCGCGCAGTGGCGCTGCTGGCCGGGAAACGACGGCAAACCCATTGACCAGATTGCCAGACTGGTTGACGGCCTGAAACACAATCCATGGTCTCGGAGGCACATCGTCAGTGCGTGGAATGTGGCCCTGGTGGATGACATGGCCCTCCCTCCGTGCCATTCCCTGTTCCAGTTTTGCGTGATTCCCGCCCAGCCGGGAGAAGAAAAGCACGGCCTTTCCCTCCAGCTTTACCAGCGCAGCGCGGATCTTTTTCTGGGGGTTCCCTTCAACATTGCTTCCTATGCGCTGCTGCTGCTTATGACCGCCCAGGTATGCGGGTATGAAGCTCGGGAATTCATCCATACGTTCGGGGATCTGCACCTGTACCGGAACCATCTGGACCAGGCGAGGGAACAACTCTCCCGCACGCCCCGTCCTCTCCCGGTCATGAAGCTCAATCCGGAGGTAAAAACCATTGACGGATTCCATTATGAGGATTTTGAGCTTGTGGGGTATGATCCCCTGCCGCACATCAAGGCTCCCATCTCCGTTTAGAACATTCATCCCTTAATCCATCATGTCACAACCCGTTACTTATACAGGAGTGGTCGCCATGGCTCCCGATCGCGGCATTGGTTACCGGGGGGCGCTCCCCTGGCATTTGCCGGACGACCTCAAGACGTTCAAGCGCATTACGACGGGGCACCCCGTGCTGATGGGCCGGAAAACGTATGAGAGCATAGGCAGGCCCCTTCCCGGCAGGCAGAACATCGTGCTGACCCGTGACCCGGCGTGGACGGCGGAAGGCGTTCAGGTGGTTCATTCCGCAGGGGAGTTGGAATGTCTGGAATTGATGGACCCGGAAATCATGGTGATCGGAGGGGCGGAGATTTTTTCCCTGATGATGCCGGCCATGTCCCGCATGTGGGTTTCCAAAGTAAAGGGGGAATATCCGGCGGACACTTTTCTTCCTCCGTTTGAGAACCGGCTGGAGCGTGCCGTCCTGAAGGAACATTTTGAAGATTTTGACCTGTATTTGTACGAGCAGGTCAATTAGCCGCTCTTGTCCGTAACTCCGCGGGAGGCGCTGAAGCATAAAAAAGAAAAAGACGGGGCGGCCTTGGCCGCCCCGTCCTTCATGGAGCAGTTTTCCTTTACATTTATTCCGCCTTTCTGCCAAACAGGCCTTTCACCCATTCGCGGTAACGCTGGAACATGGCGTACAGGGCCGGAATGAACAGAATGCCCACCACTGTAGCGAGAATCATGCCGTAGAAGGTGGAGATGCCAATGGCTTTGCGGCTTGCCGCGCCCGCTCCGGAGGCGATGACCATGGGGAATACCCCGATGATGAAGGAAATGGCCGTCATCATCACGGCGCGGAAGCGCTGCCGGGCCCCTTCCAGGGCGGCTTCCTGGATGGGAACGCCGCGCTCCCGCTCCATCTTGGAGAACTCCACCATCAGAATAGCGTTTTTCCCGGCCAGGCCCACCAGCATCACCAGGCCGAGCTGAGCGTAAATGCTCAGGGGCGTGTTGCAGATAATCAGGCCGAGCAAAGCGCCCAACAGGGCGACGGAGACGGAGACAATGACGGAAATGGGAACCGTCCAGCTTTCATATTGCGCCACCAGGAACAGGTAGCCGAAGAGCAGGGCCATACCCATCAGCAGGACGATTTTCCCATCGTTCTGCCGTTCCTGATAGCTCATGTCCGTCCAGGTGATGGAGTAATTTTCCGGCAGCGGAATAGCCTCAATCTGGTTCATCAGCTCGCCGCTGCTGACGCCGGGTTTTGCCTGGGCGGTCACTTCTGCGGACATGAGCTGGTTGAAACGGGATATTTGCCGCGGCCCCACCATGTAAGACAGGGTGGCTACGGAGCTGAGAGGCACCATCTGGCCCTGATCGTTCTGAATGTAGGTGTTCATGATGTCATTGATGGTGGTGCGGTCCTCTGCCGCGGACTGCATCTTCACCTTGAACGTGTAGCCGATCAGGTTGAAATCATTGATGTACATGGAGGCCAGCTTGCTCTGAAGCGTCGTGAAGATGCGGCTGACGGGCACGTGCATGCTCTGCGCCTTTTCACGGTCGATGTTCAGGAAAAGCTGGGGGGTGTTCGCCTCATACGCGCTGCGGGCGTACATGGTTCCCGGCAGTTTGTTGATTTTGTCCAGCAGGTCGTTGGTCACTCGTTCTAGGTCTTTAGGAGTTTCCTCCCCGCTGGCCTGGAGCATGAAGGAGACGCCGCCCGTCAGGCCCAGCCCCATGATGGCGGGCGGGCTGAACACGGTGGCCTTGGCCGCCGGAATTTCATCACACAGGATGGAAGCTTTCTGCATGATGGAATCCAGGGAGAGCTCCGGCGTCTTGCGTTTGTCCCAAGGGTCAAGCTGGGCGATGCACATGCCCAGGTTTTCCCCGTTGCCGCCCATGAAGCTGAATCCGGAAGTGGAGGAAACCTGGCGCACGCCGGGGATGCTCATCAGCTTCTGTTCCGCACTGCGCATGGCCTGTTCCGTACGGCCCAGCGTGGCGCCAGGGGCCAGCTGGATATCACAGAAAACGGTGCCCTTGTCTTCCGGCGGAAGGAAGGATTTGGGTACGGTCTCAAACAGTTTCCAGTTGCCGACCAGGACAGCGGCCAGCAGAATCAGCGTAAGCCACGCGCGGCGCACCATGATGCCGGCGCATTTGATATAGCTTTTGCGCGCCCATTCCAGAGAGACATTGAAGGGGCGGAAGAGGCTGAACCTGCTCTGTTTCTTTTGCTTCCTTTTCAGCAGCAGAACGCACAGCGCGGGGCTGAGCGTCAGGGAATTGATGGCGGAAAGGCAGAGGGCCACGCACATGGTTACGGAGAATTGCATGTAAATGTTCCCCACCATGCCGCCGAAGAAGGCGATGGGCACGTAAATGGCGACCGTCACCAGCGTGGTGGCGATGATGGCGCCTGTAATCTGGTGCATGCTCTTCTTGGTGGCTTCTTCCGGCGAGAGATCCTCCGTCTCCAGAATGCGCATCGTATTTTCCACTACGATGATGCCGTCGTCCACCAGGGACCCGATTACCAGAATAAGGCCGAACATGGTCAGCACATTGATGGAAAAGCCCAGGGGCAGCAGGATGGCGAAGGTGCCTATCAGGGAGACGGGAATGGCGAGCGCCGGAATGAGCGTGGCACGCCAGTCCTGCAGGAACAGGTACGTGATGCCCACCACCAGAATCAGGGCGATGACAAGCGTTTCCACGATTTCCGCCATGGTGGCGGAAATGTATTGCGTGGGGTCGTAGCTCACGACGTAGCTCACACCTTCCGGAAAACGTTTTTCCAGCTTCTCCAGCGTGTCTTTCACGCCGTTCATGGCTTCCAGGGCATTGGCGTCATCCAGGCGGTACACAGCCATGTTCACGGAGTCTTCCCCGTTGTTGCGGCTGCTGCCCGTGTAGGTTTCCGCGCCCAGCTCAATGCGGGCAATGTCGTCCAGCCGGGTAACGTGGCCGTCCTGGCCCGTGCGGACAATAATCTTGCTGAATTCCTCCACGGTCTGCAGTCGTCCGGTGACGTTCACCTTGTATTGGATGAAGTTGTTTTCCCCTTCCGAGCCGATGGAGCCGGCCGCGGCCTGAACGTTCTGCGCCTTGATGGCGTTGGAAACGTCATCCGGCGTGATATTCAGGGCGGACATGCGCAGGGCGTCCAGCCAGATGCGCATGCTGTAATTCTTTTCCGGCATCAGGTTGACGGCAGAGATTCCCGGTACGCGGGCAACCTCATCCTTCACCCTGGTCTTGACGAAGTTGTTCAGCTCCAGGGAACTCATGCTGGTGGACCGGAAAGCGAAGAATCCCAGGATGTCAGAGGAGCGTTTCTTGATCTTGATGCCCTGGTCCGTCACCTCCTTGGGAAGTTTGTATTCCACCCGTTTCAAGGCGTTCTGAACGTTCACCATGTTGATGTCCGAATTCGTGCCGCTCTTGAACGTCAGGGACAGGGAATACCCGCCGGTGTTATCTGACTTGGAGGAGAAATAGAGCAGGTTTTCCAACCCGTTGAGTTCTTCCTCAATGGGGGAGGCCAGCGTTTCCATCACCACCTGGGCGCTGGCACCCGTATAGGTGGCCTGCACGTTGATGCTGGTGGGCGCGATTTCCGGATACTCCGCAATGGGGAGCTGGTTCAGGCAGATGCCGCCAGCCAGCATCATCAGGATGGCGATGACGATGGCGAATTTGGGGCGTTTGATAAACAGGTCCGCAATCATGGGTAGCTCAGTTTTGAACGGAATATACCGGATTCACCTTGGCGCCGGGACGCACCTTGTGCATGCCGTCGATGATGACGACTTCCCCTTCCTTGACGCCGGAACTGAAACACTGTTCATTATTGACCGTGTTGCCCAGCGTAACGTCCCGGCGTTCCACGACGCCCTGGTCGTTGACAATGTAAACGTAGCTCTTGTAGGCATCGTGCATCACGGAGGAAATGTTGGCAGCCGGGAAGCGGTCCACGTTTTTCTTGGAAAGATTAACCGTGACTACGCCGCCGGGCGTCAGCACGTCTTCCGGATTGGGGAATTTTGCCCAGACATTCAGGGTGTCCGTGGTCGTCTGGACGGTATTGTCCGTCATGAAAATTCTGCCCGGCTGGTCGTATGCCTTGCCGTTGGCGAGGTTGACGGACACAAGGGCGTCTTTCTTCATATTTTCCTGGGTGCCGAACAGGGAAAGGAAATCGCGTTCACTGATAGGGAACTTCACGTACACTTCATCGATGCCTGTAATGGTCACCAGGGAACCGGAGGTGGGGGTGATGTAATTGCCCGTGGAAAAGGTGACGCGGCCTGTGCGGCCCGTGATGGGAGCCGTGAGCCTGGTATAGTTAAGATCGTCCTTCGCTACCGTAATGGCGGCGTTTGCGGACTGGATTTCCGCTTCCAGGGCATGCATGGTGCTCTTGGCGTTTTCCACCGTGTCCATGGAGACGGATTTGGAGGCCAGCAACCTGTTATAGCGTTCAAAACTATTTTTTGCGTAAAGCAGTTTGGCTTCAAGCTGGGCCTTTTTGGCTACCGCTTCCTCCACAGCCGCCCTGTAGCGCGTATCCTCAATTTCGAACAGGAGATCCCCCTTCTTCACGACCTTTCCTTCCCGGAAACGGGTGGCTACGATGTTGCCGGAGACGCGGGGTTGCACAGTCACCCGGTCAATGGCTTCCACCTGGCCGATGTACTTCTTGTTCACCGCGCTGTCAATAGCGGCGGCTTTCTGGACGAGTACGGTACTGGGTTTGGCTGCAGCCCCTCCCGGAGTTCCTTGGGAATAACCCGGAACAAACAGGGAAAAAAGCAGGCCGGAACCGGCCAGCAGGCGGAGGGGCGCCTTCCGATGATGCGTGTGTTTTTTCATATGGTATTATTTACTGTAAACGTGGTTGTAAAGGGTATCCACAATACGGCAGAAATTCTCCTTGTCCTCTTGCGACAGAGTGCTGAACAGGGTATCCAGTTTTTCCTTCATGCCGTTGAAAAGCATCTGGAACCTGGATTCGCCTTCCTCGGAAAGGCGGATGCACAGGGAACGCCTGTCGCGGGGATTCTCCTTGCGGTCGAACAGGCCTTTCTTCACCATGCTGTCCACCAGCAGGGAGGTGGAGGGAATGCTCATGCGGAGATAATGGGCAAGCTCTTTCAGGGGAATGCCTTCCTGGCGGTTGGTCATCAGGTGGTTCAGGGCACCCAGGGCGTTCATCTGCCGGACGGAAAGCCCCATGATTTTCTGGTAATGGCTCTGGTCCACCTCATTCAGGTTATCCCTTTTGAACTGGTGAAGGATCGTCTCGAATTTGTGAACGGAGGCTGTGATATCCGCGGCAGTCTGAAGCATGGGGGTGTTATGTCAAAACCGGTTAATTGTTGTCAAACTAAAACAAATAAAGTTGAGAAGTTATTGCTGTATTGAAATAAATCGGGTAACTGAAAAGTTACGGTTTCTTCACCGTACAAACCGCCGGTGGTTGCAGAAGTTGCAAAAAAAGTCTTTTTTTCTTGTCACCGGGGTATAAAGGCGTGTATAAGCCTCCACGTCCCCGCCGCAAGGCAGGGACGGCATCCAAGGTTATGGAGCGGTAGCTCAGTTCGGTTAGAGCGCCAGCCTGTCACGCTGGAGGTCGCGGGTTCGAGCCCCGTCCGCTTCGCCACCTTGTTCAGGAAAAACAGCCGCCTCCGGGCGGCTTTTTTGCATTCGGACTTTTACTGTTCCTGCATTCCGTCTGCTGTTTCAAGAAAGCCGTCCGAGAGAACAGCGTTTTTCTGAGGCATTGGGACAGAATTTGCTTTTACGATTCGTTTCCCGGCGATTTTGCTTTGTAGCAACAGCAGCAAAGCGTACCGCATCCCTTCCGGTTTGCGGGAAAATGCCCGTTTTCCCTTACCGTCGGAGAATTGCTTTCCTGCAGGGCAGGGGAGCGTGCTTGATTTGGGCGCAATCTTCCCTCATGATGTCGGCATGATTCTGGAACTGCACTCCCCGTTGGACATGCATCTTCACCTGAGGGACGGCGATATGATGAAGCTGGTCGCTCCGTTAAGTTCCGCCTCTTTTGCCGGGGCGGTCATCATGCCCAACCTGGTGCCTCCGGTGGCTGATGCGGGTGCGGTGCAGGCTTACCGGCAGCGGGTGCTGGACGCTTGCGGAGACGATGTATTCCAGCCGTACATGACGGCATTTTTCCGCTCCTATTCAGAAAAGGAATTGTCCCGGCTCAAGGAACTGGTGTTCGGCATCAAGCTGTACCCGGCAGGAGCCACCACGAACAGCGAAGGCGGCGTGAAGGCCATGAAAGATGCGGAAGTTACCCTGTCCATCATGCAGGAAATGGATATTCCTTTGCTGGTGCATGGCGAAAGCCACGGCTTCGTGATGGACCGGGAGGCCGAATTCCTGGATGTTTACCGTGATTTGGCCACGCGCTTCCCCCGGCTGACTATCTGCATGGAACATATTACCACGGCCGCCGCCGTGCAGCTGCTGGACGAATTTGAAAACCTGGCCGCCACGGTAACCCTCCAGCATCTTCTCATTACTTTGGACGATGTGGCCGGTGGCATGCTGAGGCCGCATCTGTTCTGCAAGCCGATCGCCAAAAGGCCGGAAGACCGGGAAGCCCTGTTGCAGGTTGCCCTTTCCGGGCATCCCCGCCTCATGTTCGGCAGTGACTCCGCCCCCCATCCCATCCATGCCAAGGAAGCGTGCGGATGCGCCGCCGGCGTATTTACCGCCCCCATCGCTCTTCCTCGTCTGGCGGCCCTGTTTGACGAACACGGAGCCCTGGACCGGTTGCAGGGCTTTGTTTCCGGTCATGCCTGCGCTTTGTACGGGTTGAATCCGCCTGCCAGGACGGTCCGTCTGCAGCGGCGTGAAATGCTGGTGCCGGACGCTTATGAAGGGCATGGACAGAAAGTGGTGCCGATGGATGCCGGATGCACCATTCCCTGGAGACTGATATAAGGGGCTTTTCCAGGGGAAGATGACAGAAAGCTATTTAAGGGAACCGTCTTTATACTGGATATTCCGGGCGATCTCACTACAATCCCTGCCCATGGATCGGATTCGCGTTTATACGGGTGGAGTTGCTTCCTGTAATGGTTACCTCTTTAAGACGAGGGATAACGCTTACGTGGCGGTGGACGCTCCGTCCGGCTTCGCGGACTGGATTTATTCCAAAAAGCCCGATATCATCATCACGGATCTTCTCATCACCCACCAGCATTTTGACCATGTGGAGGATGCCTGCCGCATGCGACAGATTTTCGACTGCCGCATTCATGCCGGGCAACCTTACAATGAAAGCCTGACGCTGGAAAAAATGGCCCGCGACGCCTGGGGGCTTCCCCTCAATGTTCAGCCGTTTGTGGTGGATGAAATACTTACTCCGGACATTCACACGGCGAATTGGGGCGGCCTGTTGTGGCATCTCCACCAGGTGCCCGGCCATTCTCCGGACAGCATTGTTTACGATTTGCCGGATGAAGGAATCATGTTCACAGGTGACGTCATTTTTGCCGGCTCCATCGGGCGGACGGATCTCCCGGGAGGAAACCTGCGCCTGCTGAAACAGGGCATTGAAAAGAAAGTGCTCAACCAGCCCGCCACGACCATGATTTTCCCGGGCCACGGTCCATATACCAACGTGAAAAACGAACTGCTGACCAATCCGTTCATCTCCTGACCGCGATTCCCGCGCCGCTGTACGGAATCGTGTTCTACTCTTTAGCAAGCATACAAGATCAATGTTATTTTCAGAATTAGGTTTATCGGAACCCGTCTTGAAGGCGGTGGAGAAATGCGGTTATGAACATCCCACCCCCATTCAGGAGCAGGCCATTCCCATCATTCTGGAAGGCAGGGACCTCATTGGGGCCTCCCAGACGGGGACGGGGAAAACCGCTGCTTTCGCCCTCCCGCTGCTGACAAGGATTCAGCCCATCGGCAAACCTCAGATACTGGTGCTGGAACCCACCAGGGAACTGGCCGACCAGGTGGCGGAATCCTTTGCCGAATACGGTGAATTCACCGGGTTGAAAGTAGCGTTGCTGTATGGCGGCGTGGGGTACGGAAAGCAGACGGAAGACCTGAAAAAAGGGGCGGACATCGTTGTGGCCACTCCCGGCCGGCTGGTGGACCACTTCTACCGCTGCACCATGCGCTTCGGAGAAGTCAAGGCCCTGGTTCTGGATGAAGTGGACCGAATGCTGGACATGGGGTTCCTGCCCATTGTCCGTAAAATCGTCAACCTCTGTCCGTGGGAAGGAAGGCAAACCCTCTTCTTCTCCGCCACCATGCCTCCGGTCATCGCGGGATTTGCCAAATGGTGCCTGACGGACCCTGCGGAAGTTACCATCGCCCGGCGTGAAGTGGCCGCCACCATCAGCCATGCCTTTTATCCGGTAGCTCTGGACCAGCGGGATGAACTGCTGTTGGCCCTGCTCAAGGGGACGGACTTCCGTTCCGTCATGATTTTCACCCGCACCCGCAAGGAGGCGGACGCGGTATGCGGCATGCTCAAGCATCATGGCTACCGCGGGGAGGTGGCCGTCATGCACTCCGACATTCCCCAGAAGGAACGCATGGAGGCGCTTAAGGGATTCAAGAGCGGAAAATATGATATTCTGGTGGCTACGGATGTGGCGGCGCGCGGCATTGACATCAGCGGTGTGACCCACGTCATCAACTACCGCGTTCCGGAAAACGCGGAAGACTATGTGCACCGCATCGGCCGTACCGGCCGCGCGGAAGCTTCCGGGGATGCGTTCACGATCATGACGGCGGATGAGCTGGATTTTGCTGCGGCTGTGGAAAATTTCATTGGGAAACCCATTGAACGCAAAAAACTGGACGGGTTCAACTACACGTACACCGCCCTGTTGGAAGACAAGCCCGTCAAATCCGTCCGCAAGCCCAAACCCGCAGGTCCCAAGCGCCGCAGACGCTAAGGAGGGGGGGGAAAAACATGATTTTCTCTCTGATGGAATGAAGATCATCCCATGCGCATTCTTGCCATAGACCCGGCCATCCGCAACACGGGTTATGCCGTGGTGGAGGGGGATTACCGGCGCGCGCGCGCCCTGGACTATGGAACGCTATCCATTCCCCGGAGCGTGTCCCAGTCCGGCTGCCTGCTTGCTATCAAGCAGCATTTGGGCAATCTCATTGACAAATGGAACCCGGATGAAATGGCGGTGGAGCGCATCATCTATGTCCAGTCTCATCAGACGGCCATCACGATGGGGGCGGCCAAGGCGGCCGTGGTCATTGCCGCGGCGGAAGCCGGGCTGCGTATTATGGAATATTCCCCCAAAAGCGTGAAGCTCTCCGTCGTAGGGCGCGGGGCCGCTCAAAAAACGCAGGTCGCCTTCATGGTGCGGGCTCTTTTGGAACTCCGGGAAACGCCGGAATCCGATGCCGCCGACGCTCTGGCGATCGGCCTCACCCACCTCTTTTCTGCGGATCCTTTGAAGGCCCACATGATGGAGAGGAAATACATTTAGCAGTGATGAGAGATGAGTGTAAAAACCGTACTTGCAGCCCGCGGATTGAAATCTGACCGCCCGGCGCTGTTCTCTAATTACTGATTCAAGCCGTCAGGGCCTGAACGTTCTCCCTTTCCCGTCCTGCCACGCCTTGAGAAGGGAAGCATACATTTTGTTGAGCTGCTCCAGGGTAGCTACACGGAATTCCACGGTATTCGTATTCGGGTAAGCTTTTGCGACGGTTGTATCCGGGTCAATGCTGCCTCCCGTTGCCCGGTTGACGGCGCCGGCCCCAAGCTCCTTCGCACGGTCAGTCACATTCTTGATGGCGTTGATACCGGAATTTTGACCCAGCGTTTCCAGATAATAAAACTTGGTGGGCGTATTCCCCAGGGTAATAAGCGTTACTTCATACACCATGCAGGCATTGTCCAGAATATACCTGTGCTGCGCCACCGCTACAATCCGGCTGAGATGCACCACATACTGCCCCTCCGGAAAATTGCCTATCCAGAACTGGCTCTGGTTGTAGTCATCCGTGGACGGGACGGCGGCTCCTTTTTTGGACTGGGCGGAAAGAGGTGCGGCTGCACAAACAAATAGAGCTAAAACAGGAAGGCAGAATCGTTTCATGCTTTCTATTTAATATCAGCTCTTACTGTATGGGAAGGAAAAATCGTTGAATGTTTGCGGGGGAGAACATGTCTGTTCATGGATAAATGTCATCCCTTTTTTCAGTTGCTCCCTTGCGCCGGAATACATGACTGTTTGAATAATATTTACTGGCACAGTTCATGATATTGATAGAAAATGCCAATACTCCTGTTTCCGGATGAAAAACCTGAAACGTACGTAAAAAGGTAATGGAATCAGGGTGTTATGGCATGGAAATTTCCATGGAACTTATCCATGCATCCGAGCAATTCCCTGAATTTATCCGTATTGCCTTCAATTTTAATCATGCCTTTGTCCAGAGCTGTCTTTAAGGGCATTGCCCGCATGGCGACCAGGGCGAAGTGGAGCCTGTCTCCGGTGATGACTGCGTCGGGATGTTTGAGCAGTTTTCCTTCGCGGTACATCAGCACTTCGTTTTCAATCCAGAAGCCGTATGATCTTCCGTTTTGGGCAATCCAGTTGAAAGCCAGTTTTTTCCCTTTGGATTTCTCACTATTCAGGCTGACGCCCAAATAGTCGAACAGCAGTTCCGGAGTCAGGGCATATAAAGTGTCCGTCAACGTAAGTTCGCGGGAGTTTTTAAGCAGCCCGATTCCCGGTTCTCCGGCATTGACGAGAAGTTCATCGTTCCGGAATACGGGTTCCGTTTGATAACCGAACTGTTTCAACATATTTCTTACCAGATTCCTTATGTTTCCTCTTTTTAGATGGGCAGACATAACGTTCCTTAATGTCCCGGCGTCTTGACGATAGTCCTTTTGCCCGGTGATTTCCGGAGGGCTATTCCTGATTCTGCCGCTTTCCGGAATCGGATTGATTATTTCCTCAATTTCTGCGGAGGAATACCCTTTGCTAACCAGGTTCAATATCCGGTCATGCATGTATTTGCAGTTGCGGCATTCCCTGGCCAGGAACCGTTTGATATTTTCTTTTCCTATTCTGGGCCAATGGTGTTGTGAGAACAAAATCTCTATTTTGTCTTCATAACGCTGAATGGCTTGATCAAGGGCTTTCCACCTGTTTTTTGCATCCCTTATTTTGGATACTCCCAGAGTGCAGATATCATGTATGGCGCTTGCCGTGTCCTCTCCATAAAAAAGCGCCTTGAATTGGGGAAAATACATCAGTGCGGCAGAAGAGGCCCCCATTCCGGGAACCGCCATGAATTCCATTTCTATGCCGTCTATGTCCAGCCCGGATGCCGTTCTTTTGGTACTGGCAAAATAGTTGGTATGTGGATGTGCATCTACAACAGCCTTGATTGGCCGTTTTCCCGCCTTCCGGTAATAGAGGTCAAGACTCTCGGCCATGGTTTCTTTCGGGACGAAAGGGGCAATGATCATGATGCCTTCCCGTCCTTCAATAATAGTTATGTTCGGAAAACCTCCGCCGTGAATCTGGTAAATTCCTTTTGTGACTTCAGACAGCGCGTTTTTGGCATTGGGACGGGAAATGCTCCACGTAACCGGTTTGTCCCCGGGGCCTTGTTCCGCATCTTGAATGCCTTGACGGTCATTTTGATTCGCATCGTAAACTCCGGGAGATTTTTTGTTGTCTTCAACGGGATGCCTTAGCGCCTTTTTGGATTGTTTTGCCATACCGACGCCTGTACCGCCCCATGCAAATATTGCCAGAAGCGTGGCTGTCAAATAGTTCATTTTTGTTTTCATGATCGGAGTTTTATTAACGGAACGCGTGAAAAGTAAAAGGAAGGCCGGTTCCCATATTTTACTTTGTAGGAACAATAGACTTGCCAATAAAGAACAATGTTCGAAAAATGGCAGTATGTTAATATCTGATTACTAAAGTTTTTAGCTGATTGGCCGGAATTCCCGCCGCAAACGGGAAGTTTTTCGTTTTTTTATACCGCTTATTCTTCTGGTGGAAGGCGGTTGATATTCGGAGTGCCTTGAAGTAGGGGGGGAAATCTGTGAAAGGATTTTTTTGCCCGTTTTCAACGGGTTTATGGAAGGAACATGGCTGGAAATGCGGAAAAGGGTATGTTAATGAACAGGGCATGGAAAGATTGTATCGTCCGAATGTTGCGGGGATGATGGTCCGGCAGGACGGGAAATTGTTGATTTGCGAGCGTTCCGGGCAGAAAGGAGCCTGGCAGTTTCCCCAGGGCGGAATTGACCCGGGGGAAACGGCTTTGGAAGCCGTGCGGCGCGAGATTGGGGAGGAAGTGGGGTTTTTGCCGTCCCAGTATGATATTGTGGAATCCCGGAAGGGGTATTGTTACGATTATCCGCTGGAGGTGCTGGAGTATGTTCGTGAAAAGCGGCGGCAGCCTTTTGTTGGGCAGGCGCAGGAGTATTTCCTGTGCCGGCTGCATGCGGACGCTCCGGAACCCGTCCTGGATGACCGGGAGTTTTGCGACTACAAGTGGATAGCCCCAGCCGAATTTAAGCTGGAGTGGCTGCCGGAGTTTAAAAAGAAAGTTTACGCCAGGGTCCTGGAAGATTTCTTTAATGTCCGGGCGCGGGATAAGTGAAGTGGCTCAGCAGGTCATGTGCGGCGGAAACGGGGTCCATTTTGTCCCCCGCCACCATGTTTTCCAGAATGGGCATGCGGGACGCTACGGCGGGGTGCTGTTCAAAAGCGGTGAGCAGGGCTTCATGCACCAGGGACTGGACCCATGAAAGGGACTGGCTCCGGCGGCGGCTGTACCAGAATCCGGATTCCTTCATGCTGTCCCGGAAGCGGAAGAGCGTCTCTTCAATGGTGTCCAGGCCGCGTCCCTCCAGGGAGGAACAGGTGAGGACGGAGGGCGTCCAGCCGGGAGTGGGGCTTTGCAGGTAGTGGAGTACCATTTTCAGTTCCTGGCAGTGGGCTGCGGCTCGCTGGCGGTTGTCGCCGTCATCTTTGGTAACTACCAGGATATCCGCCAGTTCCATGATGCCCCGCTTGATGCCCTGGAGATCGTCCCCGGCTCCGGTGATGAGCAGGAGCATGAAAATGTCCACCATGGAGCGCACCGTAGTTTCCGACTGGCCGACTCCCACGGTTTCAATGAGAATAATGTCAAAGCCCGCAGCTTCGCATGCAATCATGGTTTCACGCGTTTTCCGGGCTACGCCGCCCAAAGAGCCGCCGGAGGGGGAAGGGCGGATGAAGGCGTTTTCCTCTCCGGAGAGTTCCTCCATGCGTGTTTTGTCTCCCATAATGGAACCGCGGGAGACTGAAGAAGACGGGTCAATAGCCAGCACAGCCACCTTGAACCCTTTTTTGCACAGGTAAGTGCCGAAGGCTTCAATGAAAGAGGATTTCCCGGCGCCCGGAACGCCCGTAATGCCGATGCGGACGGCGTTGCCCGAATGGGGAAGGAGCCTGGAGATGAGGGCGCGGGAAGATTCCTGGTCCCGGACGGCATTGCTTTCTATCAGTGTAATGGCCCTTCCCAGCAGGGCGCGGTTTCCGGCCAGTACTCCCTGGGCCAGTTCTTCTACGGAAGGGCGGTGCGGACGTGCAAATTTGATGTTGCTCATGGGAAAAGAGAGTGCGGATTATTTGAAAGGCGGTTCGTTTTCTTTGGTGCGCTCCATATCATAATTGAAGCGTTTGAGGATGAATTGACGGTGGTCGGCCAGCTTGCGCCGGAAGTTTTCCCAGGAGCGCACGCTCATCGGTGACCAGCCGGCTTCCGCAATGGCGCAGGCACGCGGATAGGCGCGGTAGAGAATGTGGTTCAGGGTAGGGAGATGTTCTCCCCACACGGTGCCCTGAACGCCGGTGATATGGTTTGTTTCCTTTTCTGGTCTGCCGTAGGCGGGGTCCAGCCTGTAGCTTTGCTCCAGCGTGGTGGTGGGCATCCATCCCCGGTTGCTTTGCCCTGGAAGTTGCGGATAGTCCAGGTAGCAGTGTTCCCCGGCAGCAATGATCAGGGAGAGCCCCTGCTTTTTCGTCTCCGTGATGGTGGACGGAGTCAGTCCCATGCGCCAGGTGAAGACGGTGTCTCCTTTGTTGTAGATGTTGGCCCTGGCCCACGGTTTTTCATACCATAGTTGGATGCGCTTGCCGTGACCAGCCAGCATGGAGGACATTTTTTTGATGAATTCCTTCAATTCCTCGTGGACGTCTTTCATGCCTTTTTGCTCCCGGTACTGGATGCTGAGGGGGCATTTGGCCCAGGTTTTTTCCAGGGGTGCTTCATCGCCGCCCAGATGGACGATGCCGGACGGGAAAATATCTTTGAGTTCCTTGAAAACAGCGGCATAAAATTTCCAGACTTCCGGTTTGTGCGGGCAAATGAGGTGGAGGGTGACGCCTTCATCGGTCTTCACTTTCGTATCCGGGTTCGGGAAGCAGAAGAATTCCGGGTAGGCTGCCGCCAGGGCTTGGTTGTGCCCCGGCACGTCTATTTCAGGGATGACCTCAATGCCGAGCGCTGCGCAGTACGCCACCAGCTCCTTCAGTTCCTGTTTGGTGTACATCCCTTCGTGGGGAATTCCGTTGCGCATGCTTTCTTTCCGTTTGGAGGAGATGCTTTTGAGTTTGGGGTAGCCGGGCACCGGAAGACGCCACCCCTGGTCGTCCGTCAAGTGGATCTGGAGCTTGTTGAATTTGTAGTAGGCCATCATATCCACAAATTTTTTCAGATCGGCCGTGGGGATGAAATGCCGTGCGGGATCTACCATGAGGCCGCGCCACGGATAGCGCGGCTTGTCCGTGATGACGCCGCAGGGGATACCCTCCGGCTGTCCCGCCAGCTGGTCCCGGAGCTGGCGGAGGGTTGCCAGCCCGTAAATTCTGCCTTCCCTTCCTCCGGAAGCAAGGTGCGCCCCCTGCGGGGTGACCGTGAGCCGGTAGGCGTCCGTTCCCAGGGTCGGAACTTCCTGGTCGGAAAGAAGTTTCAAGATTCCGGTACTGTTGTGCTGCAGCTCCGTTTTTTCCGGTTCAGGGATAACGCTGTATTTGTCCGCTGCGGCGGCACATGCCATGTGGGCGGAAAAAATGGCGCAGGCCAGGATGAGGGGCAGTTTAAACATCATGAAGAACTGTTTCGGAAAAGATTCTACCATGGTAAGGGATGCGTGATAAGGAAAAACGGTGAAATTACTTGTTGTTTTCCCAGCGGAAAGCCGGTTCATTCCCCTGAGTGCGCTCCATATCATAATTGAAGCGTTTGAGGATGAATTGACGGTGGTCGGCCAGCTTGCGCCGGAAGTTTTCCCAGGAGCGCACGCCCATCGGTGACCAGCCGGCTTCCGCAATGGCGCAGGCGCGGGGATAGGCGCGGTAAAGCAAGTGGTTCAAGTCCGGCAGGCGTTCCGCCCATACGGGGGCATGCACGCCCCGGATATGGCCTGCCTCTTTCTCCGGTTTTCCAAAAGCGGGATCCAGGTCATAACATTTTTGCAGGGTGGTGGTTTTCATCCATCCCCAGTTGCGCTGCCCCTGAATCTGGGGAAAATCCAGGTAACAGTATTCGCTGGAGGCCATAATCAGGTTCAATCCCGCCTTTTTCGTCTTCTCAATGGACTGGAGGGCCTGGCCTTGCCGCCATGCGTAAACCGTTTCCCCCGGATGGTAAATGCCGGCGTTCCCCTCATACCAGAATTGCGGCGTTTGCCCGTTTTTGGCAAGCAGAGCTGCCGTTTTCGCAAAAAAGGCTTTCATCTGTTCCTGTTCGTCTTTCATGGCTGCCCTGGTCCGGGCTTCCCGGCACAGAGGGCATTTTTCCCAGAGTTCCGTGGGGGCCTCGTCCCCGCCCAGATGAACGATACCGGACGGGAAGATATCCTTGAGTTCATTAAAGACGGCGGCATAAAATTTCCAGACTTCCGGCTTCTGGGGACAGACCAGTTCCTTGCTGTTTCCCGCTGTCGTCCGCACGTTCATGTCCGGTTTGGGGAAGCAGAAAAATTCCGGGTAGGCGGCATGAAGCGCCTGGTTGTGGCCCGGCATGTCTATTTCAGGGATGACATCAATGCCGCGCGCTGCGCAGTACGCCACCAGTTCCTTCAGTTCCTGTTTGGTGTACATCCCTTCGTGGGGGATTCCGTCTCCGAAGCTTTCCTCCCGCCTGGATGCGACGCTTTTCAATTTGGGGTAGCCGGGCACGGGCAGCCTCCAGCCCTGGTTGTCCGTCAGATGCAGGTGCAGCCTGTTGAATTTGTAGTAGGCCATCATATCCACAAATTTTTTCAGATCGGCCGCGGGGATGAAATGCCGCGCGGGATCCACCATGAGGCCGCGCCACGGATAGCGCGGCTTGTCCGTGATGACGCCGCAGGGAATGCCCTCCGGCTGTCCCGCCAGCTGGTCCCGGAGCTGGCGGAGGGTTGCCAGCCCGTAAATTCTGCCTTCCCTTCCTCCGGAAGCAAGGTGCGCCCCCTGCGGGGTGACCGTGAGCCGGTAGGCGTCCGTTTCCAGGGTCGGAACTTCCTGGTCGGAAAGAAGCTGTAAAGTTTTAGCTGTTTCCTGCTTGAGTTCCGTTCTGGACGGCTCAGGGATAATGCTGTATTGGGCTGTTGCTTCTGCCGGAGGGGAGAAGGATAGCAGAATGCCGCCGAGAATGGGTAAGGGACGTGCCATATTTCCAATATAAACGGGGAGGAAACAGGTTCTGTCAAAGAATCATCTTTTGCTTCCAGATTTTTTGCCGTCTCCTTGTTGTCCGGCGCGGAATCGGTAATAGAAAGAAAATAAAAAGACCGCCTCCGGAGAGACGGCCTTTTTATTAGAAGTGGTAGCCCTATGAGGACTCGAACCCCAAAATACGGAACCAGAATCCGCTGTGTTACCGATTACACTATAGGGCTATGTAACGGGCGCTTTTGCGGCGCGGGCGCATTAAAGCGGAAGAGGCCGTTTTTTGCAAGTTTTTTTTTACTCAAAGATATGTTTTGATTGGAAAAAGGCTGTACAGGTAAGCGGCAGGCTGTTTTTTCCGGAATTATCCGGCCAGGCTTTTAAAGTACGCCAGTACGTGCTCCTCCGTGATTTGCTGGCGGTGCGCCTGTTCATGCCTGCCCTGGGACTGCTTCCATGGGGAGGACGGGGCGGTGTTGATGCGTCCGAGCTGCTGGGCCGTATATTTGCCATAGACGTTCCAGATATGCTCCAGAAAGGGGATAATGTCCGTTTCCTCCTCCAAAGGGGGCTGGCGGCGGCTGGGATGCTCTATGGAAGAGTAGGGCGGCTGATCCTTGTATTCATGATAAATGGAAGGGAGTACCGGACCGGAAGGCCAGGCTTCCACCCGTTCATTGATCAGGAAAGCACCAGTCCGGTGCAGATGCCACCAGTCCGCCAGAATGACCAGATGGTTCAGTTTGACGGGCGTCAGGATGAACCCCTTGGCGTTCGCCTGCTGAATGAACCAGTTGCAGAGTTTTTGCGTGGTAGTGGAGTTTGCCATGCTGAAATGGGTTGCCTCTATTATAAAAGGCCGCAGGTATTTCTCAACACTAAATCCGCTTGCGGTTCCGGCGCTCTGGCGGTCGGCATAGGCAAATGGCTGTGCCGGGATTCGTCAGGTCCCCGGCATGCCGCTTCCTGCTCCGCAGGCGGAATGCCTGAAAATATGGCGCAGGTTGTTCTAGCGGGGAGGGTGCCGGAGGTTCCCCTCTCCCGGGCAGCTCCTGGTGATGTGCTTCCCCTTCCGGAGATTTCCGGGTCAGGCCGTGTGCATGGCAGCGGAGTTGCTTTGCGGGGAAGAGAAGACTGTCAAAGGGAAAGAAAGCGCGCTCTGCGGACAACGTCTTCCGGAGAAAGGGCGTAAAGGCTGTCCAGCAATGATACGGCAAAGGAACCGGGGGAGGGGCTTTGTTCAAAGGCCATTTCTCCGGCAATGCCCATGAGTACGGCCGTGGAAACGGCCGCCTGCAGGGGGGTGGGGGAGACGGCGGCGCAGGCGGCGGACAGGGCTCCCATGGAACAGCCCACGCCCGTGACCCGGGACATCATGGCGTGGCCGTTTTCCGTGGCGGTTACCTGGCGGCCGTCCGTGGAATAATCCGTACGCCCCGTAACGAGCACGGCCGCCCCCGTGTGCAGGGCCAGTTCCCTGGCCGCATGCAGGGCGTCTGCGCTGGAGCTGGTGCTTTCCGGCCCTTTCGTGACGGAGGAATAGCCGGCCAGGGCCATGATTTCAGAAGCGTTTCCGCGGATGATGCGGGGGGATTGTTCCTTCAATTGCCCCGCCAGCCGCGTGCGCAGGGAAAGAGCCCCTACGGCCACAGGATCCAGCACCCAGGGGATATTCAGCCGGTTGGCTTCCCGCACCGCCGTTTGCATGGCGGCTCCCTGTTCGCGCGTCACGGTGCCCAGGTTGACCAGCAGGGCGCCTGTTCCGCTGCGGAGCATGTCCACCGCTTCTTCCGCGTCGTTGAGCATGGCGGGGACGGCGCCTATGGCCAGCAGGAGATTGGCCGTCAGGGGCTGGACGACGGAATTGGTCAGGGAGAGAACCAGCGGGGCCGTTTCCCGGATTTTTTCCAAATCGGCGGTAACGGCTTGAACAAGGTCTGTCGATGAAAGCATGGCGTTAAAAAGTGCTTGATTGTCCAGTGTTTCCTGCGGTACGTCCGTCAGGCAAGAGCCCGTGCTGCGGTTTCCGGATTCTCCGCTCCGCAAATGGCGGAGACAACGGCAATTCCGGAGGCGGTTCCCGTGGCGCGCACTTGACGGGCCCGTTCCGCGTCCAGGCCGCCGATGGCGACAACGGGCAGGGGAGATTGGGAAGCCAGAGCGGCGAAGCCTTCCACGCCCAGCACGGGAGGGGCGTTCAGCTTGGAAATGGTGGGGAAGACGGGGCCCATGCCCAGGTAGTCCACCAGGGAGGCATCCACGGCGCGGAGCTGTTCCTTATTGGAGACGGACAGTCCCAGTATTTTATCCGGGCCGATCATGGCTCTGACGGATGGAACCGGAAGATCCCTCTGGCCGATGTGGACGCCGTCTGCTTCCAGCGCCAGAGCCAGGTCAATGCGGTTGTTGACGATGAAGGGAATACCGCGGGAAGCCAGGAAATCCCGTATGGGCAAAGCTTCCCGGTAACAGGTTCCCGCATCCGGATTGGTGGAGCGGTACTGCACGATGGTAACTCCTCCGTCCGCCGCTTTCCGTACGGTTTCCAGAAGGCTGAGGCGGCATTTGGATGCTTCATCCGTGACCAGATAGAGATGGAGATTGAATTTTTTCATGGCAGGGAATGGAAGGAATCAGTCCGTAAACAGAGGGGTGGAAAGATAGCGGTCCCCCGTGTCCGGCAGCAGGACGACGATGGTCTTTCCTTCATTCTCCGGGCGCCGCGCCACCTGTGTGGCGGCCCAGAGAGCTGCTCCGGAGGAAATGCCCGTCAGCACGCCGTCCGTGCGCGCCAGTTCCTTCCCTGTGGAGAAAGCGTCTTCATTGGTGACGGCGATGACTTCGTCGTACACGGAGGTGTCCAGCGTTTCCGGCACGAAGCCCGCGCCAATGCCCTGAATCTTGTGGGGGCCGGCCGTGCCCTGTGTCAGCACGGGAGAGGAGAACGGCTCCACAGCCACGATCCGGATGTCCGGATTACGGGATTTAAGGTACTTGCCCACGCCTGTGATGGTGCCTCCGGTACCCACGCCCGCCACAAAAATATCCGCTTTGCCTTCTGTATCATTCCAGATTTCCGGGCCTGTGGTGCGGAAATGCGCTTCCGGGTTGGACGGGTTGGCGAACTGGCCGGGGATAAAGCTGTTGGGCAGTCCCGCGGCCAGTTCCTCCGCCTTGGCGATGGCTCCCTTCATGCCCAGCGCGCCGTCCGTCAGCACCAGTTCCGCGCCGTAGGCTTTCAGGAGGTTGCGGCGTTCCACGCTCATCGTCTCCGGCATGGTCAATATAATCCGGTACCCGCGTGAAGCGGCCACCGCCGCCAGGCCGATGCCCGTGTTTCCGCTGGTGGGCTCAATGATGACGGAATCCGGTTTCAGCTTCCCGGCGGCTTCCGCCGCATCAATCATGGCCTGGGCAATGCGGTCTTTCACGCTGCCGGCAGGGTTCAGGTATTCCAGCTTGGCCAGGAGCGTGGCGTTCAGGCCATTCCTGCGTTCGTAATTGGTCAGTTCCAGCAACGGGGTGCCGCCGATCAGTTCCGTAATGTTTTTATAAATTCTCATGGCTTGTAGGAAAAGAGCGTTGCTGCCGTTAAATCGTTAGAGAATGGCGCGGAAGCCTTGTTCCAGATCTTCCAGAATATCGTCGATATGTTCCGTCCCGATGGAAAGCCGCACGGTGGATGGCGTAATGCCTCCCGCCTTCAGTTCCTCCTCCGTCATCTGGGAATGGGTGGTGGAGGCCGGATGAATCACCAGGGACTTGACGTCCGCCACGTTCGCGAGCAGGGAGAATAATTCCAGGCTTTCGCAGAACTTGCGAGCTTTTTCCGCGCCACCCTTGATTTCAAAGGTGAAGATGGAGCCGCCCCCGTTCGGGTAGTATCTCTTGTAAAGGTCGTGGTTCGGATGGTCCGGCAGGGAGGGGTGGTTCACCCTCTCCACCTGGGGATGGGAGGCCAGATAGTCCGCTACGCGCAAGGCGTTCTGCACATGGCGTTCCACCCGCAGGGAGAGTGTTTCCAGCCCCTGGAGCAGCAGGAAGGAGTTGAACGGGCTGATGGTGGCTCCCGTATCCCGCAGCAGGGTGGCCCGGATTTTGACGATATAGGCCAGATTGCCGCATACCTCAGCGAACACGGCTCCGTGGTAATTGGGGTTGGGCTTGCTGATGCCGGGGAACTTGTCGTTCTGCGTCCAGTCGAATTTACCGCCGTCCACAATCACGCCGCCCATCACCGTGCCGTGGCCGCCGATGAATTTGGTAGCGGAATGCACCACGATGTCCGCTCCGTGTTCCAGGGGGCGGAACAGGAAGGGCGTGGCGAACGTGCTGTCCACAATGAGCGGGATGCCGTGGGCGTGCGCCACTTCCGCCAGCGCTTCCATATCCACGATGTCGCAGTTCGGGTTGCCCAGGCTTTCCACGTACAGGGCCTTGGTATTGTTCCGGATGGCCCTGGAAAAATTCTGAACGTCCCTTGCATCCACAAAAGTGGTTTCTATGCCGGCGTCCGCCAGCGTATTGGCAAAGAGATTATACGTCCCGCCATATACGGTGGAAGAAGAAACGATGTGGTCCCCGGCCCGGGCGATGTTCTGGATGGCATACGTGACAGCGGCAGCCCCGGTGGAGACGGCCAGCGCGGCCGCCCCTCCTTCCAGGGAGGCGATGCGTTTTTCAAAAACATCTGCGGTAGGGTTCATCAGGCGGTTATAAATATTGCCCGGCTCCGCCAGGGCAAAACGGCTTGCCGCCTGTTCCGAGTCTTTGAAGACATACGAAGTGGTGGCGTAAATAGGCACGGCGCGCGCATCGGTGGCCGGATCCGGACTTTCCTGACCCACATGGATCTGGCGTGTTTCAAATCGATGGTTCTTACTCATGGTTTTTATATTCCTATCGGAAAACTAGGGAATAAATAATGAAAAGGAAAGCAGATGTCAAGCTCCGGGTAAAAAAAACGGGACATGGGCCGGAATGGGAAAGGAAGGGGAAATGTTCAGGCCCGTAGCCGCTGCTTAAATGCCTGCTCCGTAGTCGCAGCCGATTTCCTTCTGCTGTTCGGCCAGATCTTCCAGCGTTACGCGACGCAAATAATTCTCAATGACTTGTTGCAGCCCGCGCCAGAAAGGCAGCGTGGCGCAGCCGGCCGCCCGCGGGCACGGATTCTCGTGGGAAGCCGTGCAGGAAAGGGGCAGGAGGGAGCCTTCCGTCAGTTTCAGGATATCTTCCGTAGTATATTCGCGCGGATGCCTGGAAAGGCGGTATCCGCCGGCCTTTCCCCGGAAGCTCTGGACGAATCCCGCTTTCAAAAGGATGGCGATAATCTGTTCCAGATAACGTACGGTAACGTCCTGCCTGGCGGAAATCTCCTTCAGGGAGATGTAACCCTCGTCGCGGTGCTGGGCGAGGTCAATCATCAGGCGCAGCGCGTAACGTCCTCTGGTGGAAACCTTCATCATACTGGCTAACTAAACGATATTTCTGTCTGCCCGTCAATCGGGAAAGAAGCCCCCAGAAATGGGCGGCCGGCTTGGCCCTTTTCCCTCCTGCCTGGTTTAGTGGGTGTAGTGGCGGGGTACCCGGGGGCCTATTCCGGTAAAAATCTCCCAGGAAATGGTGCCGGCCTTTTCCGCCAGTTCCGTCACGGGGATATGCGGCCCCATGATCTCTGCAGTCATGCCCGGTTCCGCGTGCGGCATCCGGCTGACGTCCACCATGATCTGGTCCATCGTCACGCGCCCGAGAAGGGGGCAGGAAACGCCGTCCACCATGACGCGGGCGCCCTTGTGGGCCAGGGAACGCAGGTAGCCGTCCGCATAGCCTATGCCTACGGTCGCCACCCTGGTGGGGTGGTCCGTCACAAAGGTGCCCCCGTAGGAAATGCCGTGGCCTTCCGGCAGCGTGCGCACCACCGTCAGGCGGGAAAAAAGGGCCATGGCCGGCTTCAATTGCGCGGCCCATGGGGAGGGAATGGGGGAAAAACCGTACAGCACCAGGCCGGGGCGGCACATGTTGTTGGAGGGAATTTCATAATCCAGGGAGGCGGCGCTGTTGGCCAGGTGGCAGTACTTCAAAGGCAGTTTTTCCCGGATGCGGGCGGCCATCTGTTCAAAGCGGGAGATTTGCCTGAGCGTAATCTCCCGGTCCTCGTCCGCGCAGGGAAGGTGAGCGCCCAGGCCTTCCAGATGCAGGCTATCCAGTTCTCCCAGGCGGGAAAGCAGTTCTTCAAGCTGGTCCGGCAGGAATCCGCCGCGGCCCATTCCCGTATCCACGGAAAGGTGGATGGGCAGCGTCTTTCCGTACAGCCGCGCCAGGGAATTGTAATGCGCGGCTTCCTCCATGGTGGAAATGAAGGAGCGCCAGCCGTTCAGCACGATTTCCTCCCGTTCCTCCGGGAACGCGGGGCCCAGGATGTAAGGGCGGGTGCGGCAGCCCGCCTGGCTGATGCGCCGGGCTTCTCCCACATTGGCCACCCCGAAGAAAGCGATGCCTTCCGAATCCAGCGTGCGGCAAACCTGTTCCAGGCCGTGGCCATAGGCGCCGGCCTTCACGACGGGCATGTAATATTCCCCTTTGGCCGCCTGTTTGACGACATTCAGGTTATGGCGGATGGCCCCAAGGTCGATTTCGGCCCAGGCGCGGGGAGGGCTGGTTGCTGGCATGGTTGGAGAATGGCGGAAAGGTTGAAAAAAGAGGGGCGACGGACGCTCCCGGCGCAGGGGATTGTCCGCCTTTGGCCACGCAATTCCAGACGGATTTTTGTCAGTCTTTCGAACTTTCAGAAGGTGTAAAAACTGCCATGTGCTGAAACACATGGCAGTTTGATAAAAATGCTTTTGTTACCGGTGTGACTGGCTGGCAGTCAGGAAAATCGGTTTGCATTTCAAATTTTGTCTTGAATCCGTTGGGAATTAAAGTGATGTTCAGATGTTTTGTCAACTGTTTTTTCAGAATGGAATAATTTTTAAAATACTTGATGGAATGTAATATTGGCATATAATATGAATTAAAGCAGTTTTTTTGTGATGTCGCGTTCTCTCACTTTTTCGTTTGATATTGGTTATGCATCCATTGGATGGGCTGTCATTGCTTCCGCATCCCATGATGATGCGGATCCCTCGGTTTGCGGTTGCGGTACGGTTCTGTTTCCGAAAGATGATTGTCAGGCATTTAAAAGGCGTGAATACAGACGTTTGAGACGCAATATCCGCTCCCGGCGCGTTCGCATCGAGCGTATCGGCAGATTGCTGGTTCAGGCGCAAATCATCACGCCGGAAATGAAAGAAACTTCCGGGCACCCCGCTCCCTTTTATTTGGCGTCAGAAGCGTTAAAAGGGCATCGAACTCTCGCCCCGATTGAGCTTTGGCATGTTCTCCGCTGGTATGCTCATAACAGAGGGTACGACAATAATGCCTCATGGTCTAACAGCCTTTCAGAAGATGGCGGGAACGGGGAGGATACCGAGAGAGTGAAGCATGCTCAAGATTTGATGGATAAACATGGGACGGCGACCATGGCGGAAACCATTTGCCGGGAGTTGAAACTGGAAGAAGGCAAAGCGGATGCTCCGATGGAGGTTTCAACGCCGGCTTATAAAAATCTCAATACCGCCTTTCCTCGCTTAATCGTGGAAAAGGAGGTACGGCGCATATTGGAGCTTTCCGCGCCTCTGATTCCTGGGCTGACTGCGGAGATCATAGAGTTGATTGCGCAGCATCATCCTCTGACAACGGAACAGCGCGGCGTGTTGCTTCAGTACGGGATAAAATTGGCTCGGCGTTATCGTGGAAGTCTTTTGTTCGGGCAGTTAATCCCCCGTTTTGATAACCGCATCATCAGCCGCTGCCCTGTCACGTGGGCGCAGGTGTATGAAGCGGAGTTGAATAAAGGCAATTCTGAGCAAAGCGCCCGTGAACGGGCAGAAAAACTATCCAAGGTGCCCACGGCGAATTGCCCGGAATTTTATGAATACCGCATGGCCCGGATTTTATGCAATATCCGCGCAGACGGAGAACCTCTTTCTGCAGAGATACGCAGAGAATTGATGAATCAGGCCCGACAGGAAGGCAAGTTGACCAAAGCCTCTCTGGAGAAGGCTATTTCTTCCCGTCTGGGAAAGGAGACAGAGACTAATGTAAGCAACTATTTTACTTTGCATCCTGACAGCGAAGAGGCTCTTTACCTGAACCCTGCCGTGGAAGTTCTGCAAAGAAGCGGCATCGGGCAAATTCTTTCGCCGTCTGTGTATCGAATTGCCGCCAATCGCCTGCGTCGCGGGAAGTCCGTTACTCCAAACTATTTGTTGAATTTGCTTAAGTCTCGTGGGGAATCTGGCGAGGCGTTGGAAAAGAAAATAGAGAAAGAATCTAAAAAGAAAGAGGCGGATTATGCCGACACTCCGTTAAAACCCAAATATGCGACGGGGCGTGCGCCGTATGCCCGCACCGTCTTGAAAAAAGTGGTGGAAGAAATTCTTGATGGAGAAGATCCGACGCGTCCTGCCCGGGGGGAAGCGCATCCGGATGGGGAACTGAAAGCGCATGACGGTTGCCTGTATTGCCTCCTTGATATGGATTCTTCCGTGAATCAGCACCAGAAAGAGCGCCGTCTTGATACGATGACCAACAACCACCTTGTGCGTCACCGTATGTTGATTCTGGATCGCTTGCTGAAGGATCTGATTCAAGATTTCGCTGACGGGCAAAAAGACAGAATCTCCCGCGTTTGCGTGGAAGTTGGCAAGGAGCTGACGACGTTTTCCGCCATGGACAGCAAAAAGATTCAGAGAGAACTAACTCTGCGCCAGAAAAGCCATACGGATGCCGTCAATAGATTAAAACGGAAGTTGCCGGGGAAAGCGCTTTCTGCCAACCTGATACGCAAGTGCCGCATTGCCATGGACATGAACTGGACATGCCCGTTCACCGGCGCAACGTATGGCGATCATGAGCTGGAAAATCTGGAGCTGGAACATATCGTGCCCCATTCTTTCCGGCAGTCTAACGCGCTTTCTTCTCTGGTTCTTACCTGGCCGGGAGTCAACAGGATGAAAGGTCAGCGCACCGGGTACGACTTTGTGGAGCAGGAGCAGGAGAATCCTGTGCCGGATAAACCCAACCTGCATATTTGTTCCCTGAATAATTACAGGGAATTGGTTGAAAAGTTGGATGACAAGAAGGGGCATGAAGATGACCGCAGGCGCAAAAAGAAGCGCAAAGCCTTACTGATGGTGAGGGGATTGTCTCATAAACATCAATCACAAAATCACGAGGCCATGAAGGAAATAGGCATGACGGAAGGCATGATGACGCAGAGTTCTCACCTGATGAAACTGGCATGCAAGTCTATTAAAACCTCTCTGCCGGATGCGCACATCGACATGATTCCCGGCGCTGTTACTGCTGAAGTTCGCAAGGCGTGGGATGTTTTTGGGGTCTTTAAGGAATTATGCCCGGAAGCTGCCGACCCGGACTCCGGCAAGATTCTTAAGGAAAACCTGCGTTCTCTCACTCATTTGCATCATGCCTTGGATGCCTGTGTGCTGGGGCTTATTCCCTATATCATACCCGCTCATCATAATGGTTTGCTGAGACGTGTTCTTGCCATGCGCCGAATTCCGGAAAAACTGATACCTCAAGTCAGGCCTGTTGCGAATCAGCGTCATTATGTCCTGAATGATGATGGACGCATGATGTTGCGTGATCTTTCCGCCTCTCTTAAAGAAAATATTCGTGAACAATTGATGGAGCAGAGGGTCATTCAGCATGTCCCTGCAGACATGGGCGGCGCTTTACTCAAGGAAACCATGCAGAGAGTGCTTTCTGTTGATGGAAGCGGGGAGGATGCCATGGTTTCTCTTTCCAAAAAGAAAGATGGGAAGAAGGAAAAAAATCAGGTAAAAGCAAGCAAATTGGTCGGAGTGTTTCCGGAAGGCCCGTCAAAATTGAAGGCTCTTAAGGCAGCCATAGAAATTGATGGCAATTATGGAGTGGCGTTAGATCCCAAGCCGGTGGTGATCAGACATATTAAGGTGTTTAAGCGAATCATGGCCCTGAAAGAACAGAACGGCGGCAAGCCGGTGCGCATTTTGAAAAAAGGCATGTTGATTCATTTAACCTCGTCTAAAGATCCCAAGCATGCAGGTGTATGGAGAATTGAATCCATACAGGATTCAAAAGGTGGCGTAAAATTAGATCTTCAGAGAGCGCATTGCGCTGTACCTAAAAATAAGACGCATGAATGTAATTGGCGTGAAGTAGATCTCATTTCTTTATTAAAAAAATACCAGATGAAAAGATACCCTACTTCTTATACGGGAACTCCACGATAAGGCATTTTACATGTCATACCATATTCTAAGCATAGATGCCTATACATGCCATCTGAGCTGCGACAAGGGCCAACTCAGATGCGCGGATGGAGAGAATTCTCCCCGGACGATTCCGCTGGAGGATGTGGGGGCTGTTGTGCTCAGTTCTTTTAAGGCGACGCTCACGAGCAATTTGCTGATAGAACTGGCCAGGAAGAGAATAGGATTTGTGCTGTGTGAAAGCTACAGGCCTGCCGTGCTGCTCCTGCCAGCGGATCGGTCTACGGATACCGGTCTGCTAAGACATCTGGCGGATATGCCGGCCCGTTTGCGGAACCGCCTTTGGCAAAAGACTTTGGATGCCAAGTGTGGGAATCAGACGGCTCTGGCCCAAGCATGGAATCCGCATCATCCCGCCATTGCGGAGCTGAAGAGAATGGCCGTGACGGAAAAGACGGCGAGGGAAGCAGAGTGCGCCCGCCTGTTCTGGAGCGTATTTGCGGATACATGGGCAAACTCCGATTTTCGCAGGGGACGTCATGAGGAGGGGTTTAATAACCTCTTCAACTATGCGTACGCTATTCTGTTGTCTTGCATATTGCAATATCTCTTTGCTCTGGGGCTGGATCCCTACTTCGGCATTTTTCATCAATCCCGGGAACATGCAGCGCCTTTGGCTTATGATCTGATGGAACCCTTCAGGCCTGCCTTTGACGCCAATGTGGCCCGTTGGATTCATTTGTGCCTGCGGGAAGTAAAAACAGAAGAGAGAGCAGGAGAAATCACCCGTGAGTTCAGGCAACATATTACAGCCACCTTGCAGGCTTCTGTCATGTACCGGGATAAACAGCTGCCGTTGAAAGCGGCGGTAGAGGCCGTTTGCCGCAGTTTCCGCAAAGCAGTTCTTGCCGGACAATCCGGACCGTATGAACCATGGCTTATGACAACTATAAAATGGGCTGGCTAGTTGTGTTCTTTGATCTTCCCACAACCACGCCGGAAGATAAAAAAAACTATCAATATTTCCGTAAGGCTCTTTTAGAAGACGGCTATACGATGATTCAGTATAGCGTCTATGCCCGCGCGTGCGTTACTCAGGAAAGAATGGCTACCCACTCCCGCAGAATCCAGAAAATGATACCGCCTGATGGTTCTGTCCGCTGTCTTTTCGTTACGAATATCCAGTGGGATAAGATGTTCGTTTTTCATGGCAGGTCTTGTCCCCGACAGGAGGTTTCCCTGCCTCAGCAGATGCTCCTCTGGTAAAAATATCGGACGCCGTATTTTTTTATAAGTCGCTGAACATAAAAATAAGGCACAGTATCTATTGTACTGTGCCTTATTTTGGATTCAAGGCAAAACCCGCTACTATCTGACGCCCGCAGAATGTGAATTGTACTGTGCCTTATTTTGGATTCAAGGCAAAACCGTTGCCATAAGGCATAGCGGGAACGCGGTATTGTACTGTGCCTTATTTTGGATTCAAGGCAAAACATCGTCTGACAGTTGCCATGATTGATGGAGATTGTACTGTGCCTTATTTTGGATTCAAGGCAAAACTCTCAAAACGCTGAAGGGTAAAGTCGCCTTATTGTACTGTGCCTTATTTTGGATTCAAGGCAAAACAAGAGGCTGGACACCTACCGAGACCCTTCCATTGTACTGTGCCTTATTTTGGATTCAAGGCAAAACAAATGGGGTACGATGCGGAATGGTGTGTGCATTGTACTGTGCCTTATTTTGGATTCAAGGCAAAACAAGAAGGACTGCCACCCGAAGAAGCCCGCGATTGTACTGTGCCTTATTTTGGATTCAAGGCAAAACGAAAGCGTTAGAAACACACCGAATTTTCGATTGTACTGTGCCTTATTTTGGATTCAAGGCAAAACAAAGGATGGGCGTCAATCCATCCCAGGCAATTGTACTGTGCCTTATTTTGGATTCAAGGCAAAACAAGAAGGACTGCCACCCGAAGAAGCCCGCGATTGTACTGTGCCTTATTTTGGATTCAAGGCAAAACTGCGGAGGCGGCGGACTGACGCGCCGCAATATTGTACTGTGCCTTATTTTGGATTCAAGGCAAAACGTTGGTGTAACGGCTAATCACGCCGAACGAATTGTACTGTGCCTTATTTTGGATTCAAGGCAAAACTGCTGGTCCGTAGGGGTAGAAGGTTCCTCCATTGTACTGTGCCTTATTTTGGATTCAAGGCAAAACGGAATAAGAACGGTAGTTTGAGCCGTCCCGATTGTACTGTGCCTTATTTTGGATTCAAGGCAAAACATGCGGCATCTGCGCTGTTGGGCGGTTGCAATTGTACTGTGCCTTATTTTGGATTCAAGGCAAAACCTGGACAGGTTGGACACATAGGCGGAGGTGATTGTACTGTGCCTTATTTTGGATTCAAGGCAAAACAAATGCGCCTCCGGTCTGATGGCGCAGGGGATTGCTCCGCCTTTGGCCGCGCAATTCCAGACGGATTTTTGTCAGTCTTCCTTTAACGGAGCGGGAGAAACAAAGCTGTGCGTCCAGAACATGGCGCCGGTTGCGGAGGTGATACCCTCCATATTAAGATAGCGGGCCAGCAGCAGGGAGGGGGAGGAGTGTCCCATCTCCTTCTGGAGAAGGTTTTGATTGCAGAAATGGGCCAGGTGGTAGGAGGCGTAGGTATGCCTCAGCACGTCCTGAACCCATCCGCTTTTCTTCAGGATGCCGGACCGGCGCCTTACTTCCTTCCATTTCTTTTCCCAGTTGGGCGGGCAGACGGAACGGGCGGGGGAACCGGCGGAAGACATCCGGCTGAGGATGGAACCCAGCACGGGAAGGATGGAAACATGGCGGCTCCCTCCCGTTTTGGTATGGGTGGGCGCCAGTGAAACCAGGCCGGATTTCAGATTGATATGCTTCCACGTCAGCCTTTTGACCTCGTGGGGGCGTATACCCGCGTACAGCATCAGGGCGCAGGCCGGCAGGCATTCCCCTCGGAACAACTGTTCCGCAGTGTGGAGAAGCCGCTTTGCCTCGTACAGGGAAAGGGCCCTGATGCGTTTTTCCCTGAGGATGGGGGGAGGAACCAGAAAGGCCGCGTTTCTGCGGCACCATCCGCGCTTCAGGGAATAATTCAGGATGCCGCTCAGGATCAGCCGCCCCTTGTGCCGCTGGCGGGGAGTGGGAAAGCTTTTGCGGAGATAACGCCCGCAATCTTCCGGAGTGATGGAACGGACCTGTTTCCTTGCCAGCTCCGGGCATTTTTTCATCATCCGGGCGGCCATATAGCGGATTTCCTGCAGCGTGCGGGGACGGCGGTGTTTCCTTGCTTCCAGGCTGGCGCGGACAGCCTGGGAAAACGATACGCTTTTTTCCCTGTCGGCAAGAGCCTCTCCTCCCAGCCGTATGCAGCGTTTGGCCCGGGTTATTCTGTCGCCTCTTCCGCGGCTGGTGTCCAGGAGATCCTTTAAAAGAAGGAAAGCGTCCATGGGCGGAATGCCCAGGGAACGGATGAGGAAGATTCCGGCCTGGTCTGCGTCAGTTGGGAAAGAGGAAGTAGGTATGTTCATGAAGAACGTTGTAACAGAGGATTCCTAATCCGTATGCAAGTCTGAAATGTGATTTAGATAGATATGAAAATCATATAAAAACGAAAATATTTGGGACAATGATTACAGAGAGTATAAGGGAAAATATGTTGGATTTGGTTCTAAATCATTGAAGAAATGTGTACGGATTAGGAATCCGTTATTTCTTTGTCCATGGAACAATGCTGCAAAAGATTATTAGGAAAAATGACGAAAACGGCTCTTCTAAGCGGTTTTTTTCACTTTGGTTTTTGGGGAGGAATTGGCCAGGCAAGTGAAATTTACATAGAGAAAAGTATCTGGAATAATGATCAGGCTGTTTATGAGGATTGTTATAATTTTATATTGCTCAACAAAGATTCGGATTGGTATTTGAATGGGTGCAATGCATTGTATATAGATGGTGATGATCCGTATCATTCATCTAGGAAGGTTTTATTGTTATCTGATCTAACTTTGCATGTAGAGCTGGGAGAACGAAATAGGAATGGAGCTATTTTGAATATTGTTTTTCGTGGAAATATGCCAGCAGTTATGGAATTGAGCAATATCAAGTGGGATATAACGGCTTCCGCCGATTTGGAGCCGGGGCGTTATTTGCTGTTTACAAATACAGAATCTCTTACTGTTCCCGCCTTTTGTGTAATCAATTGGGATGATAATCCCTGCATAGAAGCGGAGTATGATGATTCATATACATGGCTTTCCATCTATTATAACCATCCGGGTTCCCAGGTCCCGGAACCTGGAACGGCGGGGTTATCCCTGCTGGGACTTGCGGCGGCGTTGTGGCGCCGAAGGAGGAAATAGGGAATTTTCATAACTCCACAGAGTTGTCACGCTCCTGAAGATGACCTGTTTTCAGATTGTGGAAGAGCCGGAAGGTGATGTTTCCTCCTTTGCTTCAGCGTGGGGATGGGGAGCGTCCCGCAGGGTCTTCAGCAGGGCCGCCATGGTGTCTATGTCTTCATCCGTCATGGAGGAAAGGTCGTCCAGTTTCTTTTTGATGGCCTCAATTTCCTCCTCCCGGTACGGCAGAGCTTCTCCGCCGTGGGGACTCAGAAAGAAGGAAGTGATGGTGCTGGTGAGCGTTCCCACGAATCCAATGCCCGTGAGCATCAGGAATACAGCCAGGAATTTGCCTGAAGTGGTGACCGGATAGGTATCCCCGTAGCCTACCGTGGTAGCCGTGACAAAGGACCACCAGATGCCGTTGGGCAGGCTCATGCCTTCCGCCAGATGGATGCCTACGGCCCCCAGCAGGATGATGACCAGGGCGGCGATGCAGATATACTTGAATCCGTTCGTGTTGAAGAAACGCCGGATGCGCGTGGTGAACCTCATGGCATAGGAAAACAGGTCCAGATATCTGGCGAGCCTTAAGATTTCTCCCAGCGAGGCGAATCTGAACAGGCGGAACAGGGCGTCAAAGGGAATAATGGCCAGCAAATCCCAGGGGTGTTCCTTAACGAAGAGCCATTTGGACCGGCTGATGGAGAAGCGGATCACATAATCCAGCACAAAAATCCAGTAGATGGTGCGGTCCGCCGTGACTTCCCATTCCGCCGCTTCCGTTGTCAGGTCAATGGCGGTCAGCGTTACGGCGACCAGGGCCAGCAGGCACATGCCCGCTTGATAGGCCAGCCTCAGGAATAGAACGTGGCGGGGCATGTGGCGTAACGCGTTCATGGCGGGAAGAGAAATGAAAAAGCCGCCCCCGGCGGGGAGGGCTGGGAGCGGCGTTGGGGAAGGAAGCTGTTTCTTCCGGGCCCCTACTTCAGCAGGAGCTGTTCCATCAGGGCCTGGGAGGACTGGGCCAGCACGGCGGGATCGTCCAGCATGCCGGCGCGGAGCAGGGCGGTATTCGCGATCTGGTCCGCCACCATTTGCGCCAGTTCCGGGTTTTCCGTCCGCAGGGCGGAAAGCTTTTTCACCAGAGGGTTGGAGGGGTTCAGTTCCAGCTGCGGGTGGCTTTCCGGCACTTCCTGCCCCATGGCTTTCATGTACGCCCTCATTTCCGGCCCCATGTCATTGCCGCTTTGCAGGGCTACGGCGGCTCCGCTGACCAGGCGCTTGCCCAGGGTGACTTTGGAGAATTTGTCCGGGTACAGTCCTTTCAGCCATTCTTCCAGGGCCGCGGCTTCCTCTTGGGGCAGGGCGTCTTTCTGTTCCTCTTCCAGGGCGGGGAGTTCCACGTCGGCGCGGTCGATCATCGTGACGGGCTTGCCGTCCACGCTGGACAGGGAGTCCAGCACGAATTCGTCCCCGTGGTCCGTGAAGAAGGCCACTTCATAGCCGCGGGCCTTGAAGGCTTCCAGGTACGGGCTGTTTTCCAGATGGGAGCGGGAAGGGCCGGTAAGCGCGTAAATGGCCGTCTGCCCTTCCTTCATGCGGGTAAGGTATTCCTCAAATGAGGTCATTTCCCCCGGTTCCGTGGACGTGGATTCAAAACGGAGCAGCTTGCCCAGGGATTCCTTGTTCGGCCAGGAGGTGACGACGCCTTCTTTCAGGTAGCGGGAGAATTGCGCGTAGAATTCCCTGTAGGTTTCCTTATCGTCCTTCGCCAGTTTTTCCAGATGCCTGATGAAGCGCCTGGTGATGATGTCGCTGATTTTGCGCACCAGGGAATTGTCCTGAAGCATTTCGCGGGAAATGTTCAGGGGCAGGTCTTCGCTGTCCACCACGCCGTTCAGGAAGCGGAGCCATTCCGGCAGCAGGCCTTCCGGCTTGGCGTCAATCAGCACGCGCTTGCAGTACAGGGCCACGTTGGCGTCCACGCGGCCGAATCCGAACATTTCCGGATTGCGCCTGGGGATGAAAAGCAGGGCATTCAGGGCAATAGGGGCGTCCGCGCTGAAGTGCATGTAGGACAGGGGCTTTTCATCCGTATGGGAGATGAACTGGTAAAACTCGTCATATTCCTCCGGCTTCACGTCGGATTTGGACTTGGACCAGATGGCCTGGACGGTGTTGATGTGTTCTCCGTTGAAGTTGAGGGGGAACCCCACGAAGTTGGAGTAACGGCGCAGGAGTTCCTTGACGCGGTATTCCTGGGAGAATTCTTCATATTCGTCTTTCAGGCGGATGACGATGCGGGTGCCCCGGTCCAGCGGTTCCGCCAGCGTTTCGATGCTGTAGCCTTCCCGTCCGTCGGAAGACCAGCGCAGGGAGGCGGCTTCCGGTTCATAGGAGCGGGTGAACACTTCCACGCGGTCCGCCACCATGAAAGAGCTGTAGAAGCCCACGCCGAACTGGCCGATCAGGTCCGCTCCGCCTTCCTGCTTCTGCTTAAGGGCTTCCATGAATTTTTTGGTGCCGGAGTGGGCGATGGTTCCCAGGTTTTCCACCAGGTCCGCTTCCGTCATCCCGATGCCGGTGTCCGCGATGGTGATGGTTTTGTTTTCCTTATCCGTGGCTACGGTGATTTCCAGGGGCTTGTCCGGCTGGTAAATATTGGAGTCCGTCAGCTGCTTCAGGCGCAGTTTTTCCAGGGCGTCGGAAGCGTTGGAGACAAGTTCGCGGACAAAGATTTCACGGTCGCTGTAAAGGGCGTTGATGACAATGTCCAGCAGCTGCCGGACTTCCGCCTGAAATTGATGTGTTTCTGTATTCATATGGAAAAATGTTTTGCGAGCGTCATTATACGGCCCCCGTCAAGGGGGATGGACAGTTTTTCTCCCTGGGCCTGAGCGTTCCATGTCACACAAAGGGGCTTTTTCCCGGGCATGGGAGGGGCCGGGCGTTTTTCCTTGAAACAATTCCGGAAACTGAACAGTATTGTTTAACAAATATGATTTTCTCACCATTGTTGAAAAAGGGGGTTCTTTTACTGGCCCTCTGCGGCGTGCTGGGCGGCGGCGTGCTTTCCGCCCAGGAAGCAGGGGGTGCGCCGATTACGGAGGAGGGTTTGAAAGCATTGGATTCCAATGTGTTCGCCAATGAATACATGCTGGCGTTGAAGCCCAATGTCACGCGCGACCGCATCGCCAGAATCAAGGATCCCTTTGTGCGCGGGCTCGCCACGCGGATGGCGGAGAAGAAATTTGACCGCAAGGCCCGCGCCCTTACGGCGGAACCGTATGAACCGGTCAAGGAGCTGGCGGAACGCCTGCGTACCAGCCAGTACAGCAAATTTGAAAATCCCACCGGCATCTTTTTTGAGGAGGGGGAGGACGTGTTGCTGGTCATGGGGGATCCCAAAGGTGAAAAGCTGAATCTGGTTATCCACAACTTCGGGCGGGACGGAGGCCACAGCTCCTATCCGCTGAAGGAGGGGGTCAACATCATCAGGGCGAAGAACAAGGGGCTTGGCTACATTGAGTATTTCACCCCCAATTATAAGAAGGCTCCCAAGGTGCATTTATCCATTTTGTCCGGCAAGGTGAACGGAGTTTTCGTGGGTGGCGTCAGCAAAAACAGCGACTGGAAGAAGATGTTGGAAAACTCCCCCACGGAAGTTGTGGACATCGTGGGCAGCCGCGTGCATCTGGTGTATCCGGTGGAGGAACTTAAACAATTCTGTCCGGACAAGGGGGAGGAGCTTATTGCCCTGTACGACAGGATTATCGGCATGGAGCAGCAGATCATGGGCTTGTACAAGTACAGGATGCTGCCCAAAAACCGGATGTTCGGCCGTGTGATCTGGAACGGGTTCATGCATGCGGACGGCACGGGGGCCGCCTTTCATAACGGTACCATGAAGGAGGTCGGCAATCCGGACAGGATTCCCGGCAGCGCCTGGGGGATTGCCCATGAGTTCGGCCACGTCAACCAGGTGCGCCCCGCCATGAAATGGGTCTCCACCGGAGAAGTGACCAATAACATTTACTCCGCTTACGTGAATTACATGCTGAATCCCTCCAGCATGCGCCTGGAGCATGAACGCATCAACGGCGGGGACGGCAACATGATTGGCGGACGCTTCAACGCCTATCTGAATAACGGCATTTTGAAGGGGGAAAACTGGCTTGTCCAGAGCGGGCCGGACAAGCGTTCCGGCGGGGATAACCGTCCGATGGTGCACGACCATTTTGTCAAGCTGGCCCCCCTGTGGCAGCTTGAGCTGTATTTCAAGGTAGCCGGGAAGGGTAATCCCGACTTTTATCCGGATATCTTTTATAAGGCCATCAAGATGGATACCAGGGGCAAGAAGGACGGCGAGCTCCAGCTTGCGTTCATGAAGAACGCCTGCGACGCCGCCAGACAGGACCTGACGGATTTTTTCCGGAAAACGGGTATGCTCAAGCCCATTGACCAGGAATTGGACGACTACACCTGCGCCCGCATGACCATCACGGAGGCCGACTGCAAGAACCTGATTGCCTACGCCAGGAAGTACAAAAAGCCGGAAAGCCCCGTCATTTACTATATTTCCGTCAACAGCGCGGAAGCATATAAGAACCGCCTGCCTGTCCGCGGCGTTTACAACCAGGGCGTTACGGAGCAGGGCAACAGGCGCATTGTTTCCCATGACGTGTGGAAAAACGCCGTCGTCTTTGAAACATACAAAGACAGGGAAATGGTCCGCATCACCATGGTGGGGACGGATTCCAGGGATAATTCCTCCACCACGGTTCCCTATCCGGAAGGTTCTACGCGGATTGAAGCCGTTTCCTGGGACGGCAGGCGGACGCTGGTGTACGGCAAACGCCCTGCCAAATGAAAGCTTAAGAGGTTAGCGTGTTCGGGCGCCGCCGTTCTCCGGGACGGCGGCGCTTTTTCATGGCAGGGGGGATGGAAAGCCGCAGGGAGATTGTTTCTCCTGATGGTCTTTCCGTCATGCCGTGTTTTCGGACCGCTGACAGCCGGAAGGCTGTTACTTTTGAACAGGGGCGGGGGCAAGGATGTATAACATGGGATGGATAAGGCAGGGACTTCCGGAGGCATCAGGGGAAAGATGCTGCTGTTTGTCGCCTTTTTAATCGTGTGCTTCAATTTGCGTACCGGGTTTGATTCTCCCGATCCGCTTCTGGGAACGATTGAAAGGGATATGGGGCTTTCCCTGGAAAATTCAGGGCTGTTCGCCCTGTTGCCCGTCTTTGTGCTGGGGGTGGCGGCTCCCATTTCTCCACGCGTGGCGCGCTGGATGACGCCGTGGAAAATCATTTTCTGGTTCCAGCTTCTGGCGGTGGCCGGAATTTTCTGGCGCAGCTGGGACGGCGTAGCGGGGTTATACGGCGGCATGGTTTTGATGGGGCTGGGCATGGGAATTGCCGGGGCGGCCATTCCCGGACTGATTAAGCACCAGTTTCCTGACCATGCTTCCGCCATGATGGGGGTTTACAGCGCCATGATCGGCGTGGGCAGCGCTGCGGCTTCCGGATTGTCCGTTCCCATTTCCAACATGCTGGGAGGCTGGCGTTTCGGCCTGGGGATCTGGATTATCCCCATTCTGCTGGGAATGCTGGTATGGGGCGCTTATTTTCTCAGGCACCCGGCCGGCGTGTTTCAAAGCGATCCGGCGGCTTCCGGTCACAACCTGCTGCGCAGCGGCAAAGCATGGCAGGTTACCGTTTTTTACTTGAGCCGCGTTGGGGCGGCCTATTTCTTTTATACTTGGATTCCCATCTTTCTGAGGCAGCGGGGCATGAGCTATGAGGATGCCGGGTTCATCCTTTCCGTGGCTATGTTCGCCCAGCTGCCCGCCACGCTTTCCGCCCACGTGCTGGAAAAGGCTACGGGCGGCCGGGGGCTCCTCATCGTGATGGCCATGGCATTGGCGGCCCTTTCCTGCTGGGGTATCCTGTATCTCCCGCCGGACTGGGCTCTCTGGATGGCTATTCTGTTCGGCCTGGCGACGGGAACCGTATTCAGCCGCGGAATGGCGCTGATGGTGGAACGGGCCCGGACCCCTTCCGAATCAATCAGGCTTTCCGGCATGTCCCAGGGAATCGGCTTTACCATGGGTGCCCTGTTGAGCCTGCTGTTTACTTCCTTCCTGCATCAGGGCGGCTCCTTTTTGCCGTTCTGCCTGGTTTATACCTTTTTCTGCGTGCTCGGCATGGTTTCCGGCCGCATGTCCGCCCGGCCGGGATACGTGTAATTTGCTGGAGAGATTTAATGGTTAAGGATTAGTGACTAGGAAGAGAGGTTCATTGTTCTTTTCCCCCCTTTCCGGGGTCCGCCATTTTCTTTTGAGTGACCTCCCCGCGGCCCGAAGGGCTTGACGCTGGCGGGGGGGACGGGTAAGCTCTTGCCCGTCAAATTTTATGAAGGAAGAGATTGTACGCATCCAACGGGACGCCCTGGCACGCATCGCCCAGGCGTCTGACAGGCGCGGCGTGGAAGACGCGCGCGTGGCCATCCTCGGCAAGAAAGGGGAACTGACCCTGGCCCAGACGGGCATGAAGGACGTTCCCAGAGAGGAAAAGCCCGCTGTCGGCCAGTTGCTTAACGAGGCCCGCAAGGCCATTACGGAAGCTCTGGACGCCAAGCTGGAGGAAGTGCAGGCCCAGGCGGACAAGGCCGCCGTGGCCGGTGTGGACCTGACGCTTCCGGCCCGCTCCCTGCCGCCTGGCGGTCTGCACCCCCTCACCATCGTTAGGGATGAAGCCGTCCGCATTCTGCGCCACATGGGCTTTGCCCTGGCGGACGGCCCGGAGATTGAGGACGAGTTCCACTGCTTTGACGCGCTGAACACGCCGGAAGATCACCCGGCCCGCAATGAGAAGGATACATTTTACTTTGATTCCGGCAAGCTTCTGCGTACGCACACGTCTTCCGTGCAGATCCGCTCCATGGAAAAGCAGCTGCCGCCCGTGCGTGTCATCGCTCCCGGTTCCGCCTACCGCCGCGACGAAATTGACGCTACGCACCTTTCCGCCTTCAATCAGCTTGAAGGCCTGTATGTGGATACGGACGTTTCCGTGGGCGACCTGAAAGGAACGCTGGAATATTTTCTGCGCGCCCTTTTCGGTTCCGGAACGGAGGTGCGCTTCCGCCCCCATTTCTTCCCGTTCACGGAACCCAGCTTTGAAATTGACGTCAAGCTGAAGGTGGACGGCCAGGCCCCCCGCTGGGTGGAGATTGCCGGCTGCGGCATGGTGGATCCCAATGTTTTTGAAGCCGTGGACCGCGAACTGGGCCTGGACCCCGGAGCGCAGGCCCGCTACACGGGGCTGACCGGCTTTGCCTTCGGCATCGGCCTGGACCGCCTGGCGATGATCCGCTGGGGCATCAGGGACATCCGCGCCCTGATTGAGAATGATGTGCGCTTCCTTGCCCAATTCCAATAATTTTTACCTGTTTTCCCGTTATGAAGATTTCCCTTAACTGGCTTTCCCAGTACATTGACCTGTCCGGCCTGAGCGTGGATGAAATGTCTGACATGCTGACTTTTGCCGGCATTGAGGTGGAAGACATCCGCCAGCAGGGCGTGGATTCCCCATACGTGGTGGTGGCCCGCGTGGCTGCCGCAGAACAGCATCCCCAGGCGGACCGGCTGAAAGTCTGCCAGGTGGACGTGGGCGACGGCACGCTGCACCAGATTGTGTGCGGCGCGCAGAACTACAAGGTGGGGGACAAGGTCCCCTGCGCCCTGCCGGGAGCGGTGCTGCCCGGCAACGTTGAAATCAAGGTGGGCAAGCTGCGCGGCGTGGAGTCCCGCGGCATGCTCTGTTCCGCCTCCGAGCTGGGGCTTCCCGACAAGGAGCACGGTCTCTGGATTCTTCCTCAGGAACTGGAACCCGGTACGCCGATTTCCCAGGTTGTCAAGGCGGATACCCTGGTGGAAGTGGAAGTAACGCCCAACCGGCCGGATTTGCTTTCCCACAACGGCATGGCGTATGAACTGGCCGCTATCTCCGGCCGGGGGTACAGACCCGTTTCCATTGACGACGCCGGAGTGGCGCTGGAACCCGCCGGAGACTTCGTGCGGCTGGACCAGCCGGAGCTGAACCCGTACTACACCGCCGTAAAAATCAGCGGCGTGAAAGTGCAGGAAAGCCCGGAATGGCTGAAGGAACGCCTGGTAGCCGTCGGCCTGCGTCCCATCAACAACATCGTGGATATTACCAACTTCGTCCTGCATGAACTGGGAACGCCCCTCCATGCCTTTGACACGGCGAAAGTGCAGGGCGGCATCGTCACCCGCACCGCTTATGAAGGGGAAACCATCAAGGCCCTGGACGGGCAGGAATACACGCTTAACTGCACGGATCTGGTTGTTGCGGACCAGTCCGGCAAGGCGCTCGCCATCGGCGGCGTGATGGGTGGGGAGGAAAGCGGCGTGACGGACGCCACTACGGATATCATTCTGGAGTCCGCCTGGTTCAAGCCCTCCTCCGTCCGCGCCACGTCCCGCAGGCTGGCCCTGTCCTCCGACTCTTCCTACCGCTTTGAACGCGGCACTTCCGCCTGGAATGTCCTGCGCGGTTCCGTGCGCGCCGTGGAACTGATTCTTCAGCTGGCGGGCGGAACGGCCTCCCCAACGTATGTGGCCGGTTCTCCCGTTCCTAATCCGGCTCATGCTTCCATGCCTTCCTGCGGAGGGGCGGACGGCCCCGTTTCCGTGTTCGCTTCCCTGAAGCAGGGGAAGGGCGCCACGGTGACTAATGAACTGGGCTTTGTACAACTTCCCTGGAAAGCGCTGGATCAGATTTCCGGCGGTTCCATTTCTCATGAGGAAGGGACTCGCATCCTGACGGCGCTGGGCCTGAAGCAGGTTCCGGATTCACCGGAATGCTGGCTGATCCCCCCCCACCGCCTGGATCTCACGCGCCCGTGCGACCTTCTGGAGGAAATCGTGCGCGTTTTCGGCCTGGACGGCATACCGTCCCGCTTCTCCGGCCCCTTCGTGGCGGAATCCCCGGTGGATGCGGCCTATAACTTCCAGATGGAGCTGCGCCGCAAGCTGGCGGCCCTGGGATTTTATGAAACCCAGACCATCAAGCTCATCGCCTCCGAATCCGCGGACGGCACCATCGCCCAGGTGAAGGACGCTTTGCCTCTGCGCCCCCTTCAGGACGGTGACCTCATCCGCGTATCCCTGCCGCTCAGCGAGGATCACTCCGTGCTGCGCCCCGCCCATACGCCCGGCCTGATTGCCGCCGCCGTGCGCAACAGCAACCAGGGCGTTTCCGGCCTGCGCTTCTTTGAACTTGGACGCGTCTTCCGCAATACGGGCGGCGGCAAGGGCAGGGACATTGAAACGGATACCCTGGGCATCCTGGTTTCCGGGGACCGCACGGCGCGTTCCTGGGCGGATCCCAGGCCGGAGCAGGCCTCCTTTGAGGATCTGCTGGCCGTGATGGCGGCTCTGGCGCCGGGCCACCGTTTTACGCTCACGTCTGCCAGACCGCGCGAACAGGCCGCCCTGGGGGCGGACGTACAGCTGGACGGGAAAGCCTGCGGCTATTTCGCCCGCCTGTCCCTGGCGCGTTGCCGGGAGCTGGGCCTGAGTCAGCCCGTGTACGTGGCGGAACTGGATCTCCGTAAAATGCAGGAAATCCTGACCGCGCCCGTGAAGGCTGCGGAATTGCCCCAGTTCCCCGGTTCTTCCCGCGATGCGGCCATGGAACTGCCCCTCTCCACGCCCAATGCGGACATTGTCAAGGCCGTGGAATCCGCACGGGAAAAACTGCTTGTCAGTTATTTCTGCTTTGACGTGTTCACGGACCCCTCCGGCGAAAAGCTGCCGGCGGACCGCAAATCCATTGCCTATACCTTCCTGTACAGGGATCCGGCCAAGACCCTCACGGCCGCGGAAGTGGATGCAGCGCACCAGCGCGTGCTGAAAGCCCTGACGGACAAAGTGAAGGGCCTTTCCTTCAGGTAATCCCCGTTAACGGGCCGCGCGTTTCATGGGCTGGAGCGCGCGGCCTGCTTTTCATTTTCCATGCATTTGACTTTCCTGCGCCGCGCGTGCCCGGCCGCCGCCCGCATCCTGATGACGGCGGCGTGGTTCTGTTTCTCCGTATGGGCGGCGGGCGTGGTTTTTTACAACGTATGGGGGGGAGCCGTGCTGGTGTGGCTGTACGTGGCGGCCATGGCATGCGCCTTCGCCCTCCGCGGAAAACGGCCCGTATTATGGCGCGCTTCCTGGGGAGTGCCGGCCCTGCTGCTGGCGTACTACCTGTTCATACCGGCGACGAACGATAAGGAATGGCAGCCGTCCTGGAGTCGCCTGCCCTCCGTGGAAATCAACGGAAATGAAATCGTGGTGAAGGACGTGCGCAGTTTTATCTACCGGACGGAGCGGGACTTCGACGCGCGCTATGTGACGCGCCGCTTTGACCTGGACAAGCTGGCTACGCTGGATTTTGCCGTGAGCCACTGGGATGGGATGGAATTCGTGGCCCATACCATGTTGTCCTTCGGTTTTGAGGATGGGAAGCATCTGGCCCTGTCCGTGGAAACGCGTCTGCCGGAGGGGGTGGAGCAGGGAACTGTCCCTGGCCTTTACAAGCAATTCAACGTGATTTATATCCTGGCGGACGAAGAAGACCTGTTCGCCCTGCGCACCAATTACCGGAAAGAGGACATGTACCTGTACCGCATCAACATCGGCAGGGAAAGCCTGAAAAAGGCCTTTCTGGGGTTTGCGGAAAAAATCAACAGCCTCCATGAACGCCCGCGCTATTATCATACCGTCACCGCCAACTGCACGACGGAACTGGTAGATACATTCAAAAGTTATCTGGGCGTGCGCCGCTGGCAGTGGACTCCCGTTTTTAACGGCATGTGTGATCAGAATGCCTATGACCGCGGGGAACTTCTCCACCTTCCCGGAGAAAGTTTCCGGGAGCTGAAAAAGCGCTCTTTCCTGGGGCATGGAGGGAACGGTGAGGACTGGCCAGCCCTCCGCCGCCGCTGGGAGGAGGGCTGGAGGACGTTCGCGTCCGCTCCGGTCAAAGAGTAGCGAACTGGAAGTGCATCCAGTCGTAGTCGCGGGAGCGTCCCAGGGATACGGCCCCCTCCGCTTCCACGAATCGCCAGAAGGCGGCGTACTCCGGTCCGGACAATACCGCTTTCGGCGCGGGGATGTTCAGGCCGTTTCTGTCCGGGTCCATGTCCACGGCGATTCCCCAGGCGTGCATGGATGTGGCCTTTCCGCCGATGATGGAGCGGTTGTTGAAGCAGCCGCCGTACAGGTCCAGCCCCAGTTCCCTGATTTTCTCCATGCCGTAATGGTCCAGAGTAGCCTGGAAGATGCGGACGAGCGGTTCCGCCACCAGCTTGTGGCAGCGCATGGTGGAAACGGTCGTGTTTGTTTCCCACGCCAGCCGCATGATATAAGGCAGCTTGATGCTGGTCATGTTGCTTTCATCACCCGCACGGCCGAAGACGGATTTCCCGGAGCGCACTTCCTTCTGGCTGGGCCAGGATTGTTCCGGTTGGCGGATGCCCAGCCTGTCCAGCAGGGCCAGCGCCGTCTTGGGGCCGGGGATGCCGTCCGCATCCACGCCCAGGTGCTGTTGAATCAATTTCCAGTATTTTTTCATAGGGAGCCACGCTAGAAACTCCCTCCGGAAAGTTCCACATTTTTCCTTCCAGCGTCATTCCTGCCTTTACGGCGGGAGGCAAAAAAAGGCCGTTTGTCCTTTTATGTTGCGGAAAAGATTCATTCTGCTACACTTTTGTTTACCTTTTATTTTATGAATTCAGAACCATCCAACGTTGTCAAATTTTACAATGGGGAACAAATTCCCCTGGAACTGCATAAAGTCCGCGTGGTGCAGAAGCTGCATCTTGTCCCCGTGGAACGCCGCCTGGAAGCCGCACGGGAAGCCGGGTTCAACACCTTCCAGCTCAGCACGAACGATGTCTATCTGGACATGCTGACGGATTCCGGCGTCAACGCCATGAGCGACAACCAGATCGCCGCCATGTTCCGGGCGGATGACGCCTATGCCGGTTCCCAGAGCTTTGACCGCCTGAAGCAGGCTGTCCGGGATGTCTTCGGCAAGGAATACCTTCTGCCCGCCCACCAGGGGCGCGCCTGTGAAAACATCATTGCCCGCACCTTCGTGAAGCCCGGGGACGTGGTTCCGATGAACTATCATTTCACCACCACGCACGCCCATATTGACCTGAACGGCGGCAAGATTGAGGAACTGGTGGCTGATGAAGCCGTCAATCCGATCAGCACCAATCCCTTCAAGGGCAATCTGGACCCCGGCAAGCTGCGGGACTGCATCGCCCGTCACGGGGCGGGCAAAATCCCCTTCGTGCGCATGGAAGCCTCAACCAACCTGATTGGCGGCCAGCCCTTCTCCATTGCCAACATGCGGGAAATCCGCGGCATTTGCGATGAATTCGGCATCATGCTGGTGCTGGACGCCTCCCTGATCGGGGAAAACGCCTACTTCATCAAGATGCGTGAAGACGAGTTCAGGGATGCGTCCTGCGCGGACATCCTGAAGACCATGTGCGGACTGGCGGATCTGGTGTATTTTTCCGCCCGCAAGGTTTCCTCCTCCCGCGGCGGCGGCATCTGCACGAACGACCGGGCCATTGCCAAGAAAATGGAGCATCTCGTTCCCCTCTTTGAAGGCTTTTTGACTTATGGCGGCATCTCCGTGCGGGAAATTGAGGCCATGGCCGTAGGCCTGTATGAAACCACGGATTTGACCGTGATTTCCCAGAGCCCCTCCTTCATTGAATATTTCATCGGCCAGATGGTGGACATGGGCATTCCCTGCGTAACCCCCGCTGGCGGTCTGGGCGCCCATATTGACGCAGGGCGTTTCCTGCCCCATATCCCGCAGGAGGACTATCCCGCCGGGGCTCTGGCGGCGGCTTTCTTCATCGCCTCCGGCGTGCGCGGCATGGAACGCGGCACGCTTTCCAGCGTCCGCGACGAAAACGGCAAGGACATTCTGGCGGATGTGGAACTGCTCCGCCTGGCCTTCCCGCGCCGTGTTTTCACGTTATCCCAGGTGAAATACGTGGCGGACCGCATGAAGTGGCTCTATGACAACCGCGATTTGATTGGCGGCCTGGAATTTGTGGAGGAACCGCCCGTCCTGCGCTTCTTCATGGGCAAGCTCCGCGCCAAGAGCGACTGGCCTGAAAAACTGGCGGCCAAATACCGCCGGGACTTCGGGGAAAGCCTGTAAAGGCTGTTTCTCCCGTTCAATTCCGGATTGGCAAGGGCTGGACCGTCAGGTTCAGCCCTTGTTGCGTTGGGGGGGGGGCGTGTCTTTGCGGACATCACCCTTCAATGTTTCCGCCGGAAAGCGGCCGGAATCAGAAGTTAAGCAGACCCTGTTTCCAGCATACCCAGCCGATTGCCGTTGCGATGAGCAGGATGATGAGGAAAGCCGTGCCTGCGGAAGATTTTTTCCTGGCCTGGGGAAGAGCCTTCCTCGATACTCCGCCGGCCTGCAGGGTGCCTGCCGCCGCCATGGCGTTGATATAGTCATTCCATGCCTTGGCGGAATGGAAGCGGTTGCGTTCGTCCGGCGACAGGGCTTTGTCAATTCCGGAAAGGAAGTTCATGGGATAAGTTTTCCGCAGGGCCGCGTAACTGGTCACTTTCGGGTTGCGGTCCACCACGGAACGCTGGTCCGCAGGATGGGGGACCTGGCCCGTGAGCAATTCGTAGAACGTGGCGCCCAGTTCGTACATATCGCACCAGGGGCCTATTTCGCTCCGGCGTCCGGGGTAAAATTCCGGCGGGGTATAGCCGGGCGTGATCTGGACGAGCCCCTGATGCTGGAGGGTTTTGGTGCGCACGGCGCCGAAGTCGATGAGCTTGGGCGTTCCGTCCGGCTGGATGAAGATGTTGCTCGGCTTGATGTCGCAATGGTACACACCCATGGAGTGAAGGTAGTGCAGGATGTCCAGCAGGCGGAACAGAAGATCCGTGGCCTGGGCCGGTTCCATGGTTTGCCCGGTGGCGTGCATGGTGGTCATCAGGTCGAACAGGGTCTGCCCCTGGATATTCTCCATGACGTAATAGCAGGTGCCGTTGGCGTCAAACATGTCAAACACCTGGACAATGCCGGGATGGTTGAGCTGGGACAGGACGGAAGCCTCCTGCCGGGAATTGGAAACACTCTGGGAAAAATTGACGGCGGTCTGTTCGTTCCGGGGATGGACAACGCCGGTTTCCATATCCCGGCAGGCGTAGGCGTCCGGCATGCATTCCTTGATGACGACATACCGGGAACCGGGATTGTCCAGAGCCAGGTACGTGATGCCGAAGCCACCGGCGTTCAGCACGCTCAATATCGTATATTTATCTTGCAGAACAGTATTGTCCGCAAGCGGGTAAACCAGTGTTTCTTGTTCCATGTCAGGGGGAAGGGCGGGTTGGAGCCGGGAAAATCTTTAATTTAATACGCAAGTTCTGTCAAGAATCTCTCCGCCGCATTCAGTAACAGGAGACGCGGAATTCATATTCTTCCACGCTGCCGCGTTCCAGGCAGGCGGCCAGCCAGTCGAACAGGGCTCCGAATTCCCCGCCCAGGGTTTCCCCCGTATCTGCCTCCAGCGTCTTCAGCCTTCCGGCGGCCAGCCGTACGGGCGTGAGCTCCGCCAGCAGGGCGGCACATTCTTCATCTCCGGCTTTGAAAATTTCCTCCGCGCCGGGGAGTTCTCCCAGGCGTTCGTCCACAATTTCTAGGCAAAGCACCCCTACGCCGAACTCGGCGGCCAACCCGCGGAGGGCGGCGCATTCGGAATCATCCGGCAGTTCCCCCACAATGACCAGTTCTCCGCACTGTGCCCAGCGGGACGTGGCCAGAGTCCTGAAAAATTCCCTTCTGCCGTCTTCTCCACCGGGCATGCGGGCTACGCAGACGCTGCGGATGCCCATCATGGGTGCCCCGATCATGCGGCGGCGCTGAAGTGCGCTTTTGTCAAAAACAAGCGCGTTTCCCTCCCATTCCCCCTCCGGCCATTCCACAACGGCCAGATCCGGCTTTACCCAGGAAGTTCCGGTTTCACTGGTACTGAACACGAAAACGCCGCGGCCCGTGGTATCGTACTGGCGCACGGCCAGGGCCAGCGCCTTGGCGCGGCAGTTCAGGGCGTCCGGTTCGTTTTCCCCGAGGAACAGGGGCAAAAGCCCTCTGGGAGCGCGCTGCCCGTCCCGTTCCCTCATGCGCCTGTAATAGCCCTGGCCGCGTTCCACCTTGGCGATTTCCGAATCCGGCTCGGAAGCCATGAAAGAAAAATGGTAGCGCAGGGATGCGTCCGAATATTCCTCCCCCAACCTCAGACGCACCAGGCGGATGAGTTCTGTTCCCTTAATGGCCTGGGCCGGATCGGAAGGCAAAAATTCCGGGAGCAGTTCTTCCAGCTGGGATCGTAAACTCATACGCGCTCCATGAGAACACGGGAGAAGCGCTTCTTCAAGGCGGAAGGAGTTCAGCACATGAAATAAAAAGCTCTTTTATTTGCTCCGGAATACGGCAAGATGATCCGCATGGCATGGATTACCTCCGGTTATATACCTTCGCCCGGGCGCATGGCCGTAATCGCCGGTACCACCTTTACGCAGCTGGTGCGCATGAAGGTGTTTCTCTTTCTTGGGCTCTTCGCCGTGGCGTTGCTGGCTCTGAGTTCCTTCCGTCTGAGCGCGGTGTTGGGGCCTGAAACCGGGGGAATCAATGAACTCGTGCTGCTGAAAAACTCCGCCTACGGCGCCATGCGGGTGTTCGGCCTCTTTTTCTGCGTGGCGGCCACGGCCCTGATTATTCCCAGGGATGCGGAGGACCGTATTCTATACACTATCCTTTGCAAACCGGTGCCGCGCATCGACTATCTGATGGGGAAGGTGCTGGGGGTGCTGGCCCTGACCCTGGTTGCCGTTCTGCTGATGGATGCCGTAATGACGCTGGTGCTGTGGATGCGGACGGATACGGTGGTGGCGGAGCAGATAGCCTCTCTGAAAGGCCGTTATACGTTGGAGGAAATGCAGCCGTACCTGGACAGGATCCGCCTCCAGGGAGCTACCTGGAACGTGCAGACGGGGCTGGGCGTGATGATGTGCGAGTTTGTCGTGCTTTCCTCCCTCACGCTGTTGATGTCCTGCGTGACGAACGGCACCATTATCAGCGCGCTGCTGACGTTCATGATCTATCTGGCGGGACTGTTCCAGACGCAGGCTCTTTCCCTGTGGGTGGGATCCGGCACGGATGGCCTTTCCTGGTGGGAGGTGGCGGGCAGCAGGCTCTTTTCCCTGGTTTTTCCGAATTTCCAGATTTATTCCGTGACGGATTCCGCCCTGAACGGACGGCTTATTCCCCTTTCCCTGTTCGGAACCCTGGCCCTGATTACGCTGGGATACTTCGTCTTTCACATGACGCTGGCGGCGTGGCTGTTCAGGAAAAAGGAATTCTAAGGCGCAACCGTATGAAGGATATCATCAATGCGCGTTGCGGCTGGGCCGGAACCGATGAACTTTACATAAAATACCATGATGAAGAATGGGGCAGGCCTGTTTCCGATGACAAAACCCTATTTGAATTTCTGGTGCTGGAGAGTGCCCAGGCGGGATTATCCTGGCTTACTATCCTCCGGAAGCGCGAAGGATACCGGAGAGCCTTCCATGGCTTTGATGTGGAGAAAGTGGCGCGGATGACGGCAGAAGATGTGGAACGGTTGATGCGATTTGATGGAATTGTCAAAAACCGTTTGAAAATCAACAGCGCTATCAATAATGCGAAACTGTTTATGGCCGTTCAGGAAGAATTCGGCAGTTTTTACCGGTACGTCTTGTCGTTTTTCCCCAATCATCAGCCCGTTGTTAACCATTTCAGCGCTCTGGCTCAGATTCCCGCTGTTTCTCCGGAGTCGGAAGCCATGAGCAGGGACATGAAAAGGCGGGGATTCAGGTTTTTCGGTCCGACGATCTGTTATGCGTTTTTCCAGGCAACCGGGTTTGTCAACGACCATATTGAGGGCTGTTTCTGCAACGCGGCCCAGTACGCAAAATCCCAACCGCATGTCCAGCCAGAGACGTTGATAACAGGGCCGGAGGAAACAAACGCGGAAATGGGGCATTCTCGTCCATAGCCATGGGCCTTAATTGGAATTTCCATTTTCTATAAATCGTTTATATGTTGACTGTAAAAAATCATCAACCATGAAAACAGGTATCATTGGACTTGGGAAAATGGGAGGCGCCCTGTTGCGGGGCATGCTGAAAGCCGGAGCAGCGGTTCCGGAGGAAGTTTGGGTGTACGATCATCATCATGAAAACGTGCAGGCCCTGCAGGGGGAATACCCCGGAGTTCATGAAGCTGCCTCGGAGGCGGATGCGGCGGACGCCGTGGAAGTCCTGATTCTGGCCGTGAAGCCGCACGGCGTCCTTTCGCTCATTTCCTCTCTTTCCGAACGGGGGGCGGAGCTTCCCCTTCTGATTTCTATCGCAGCCGCCGTTTCCCTGGATGATATGGAAGCCTGCGCCAGCGACGGAACGCGCATTATACGTGCCATGCCCAATACCCCGTGCATGGTGCTGGCCGGCGTCATCGCCTACAGTACGGGAAACGGAGTAAAAGATGAAGATGAAGAGGCTGCCCGGATGCTGCTTTCCGGCTGCGGCTCCGTTTACAAGGTGGCGGAATCCGGGATGAATGCCGTTTCCGCCATTTCCGGTTGCGGCCCTGCCTACATGTTTACGGCTCTGGATGCGCTTGCAGACGCAGGGGTAGCCATGGGATTGTCCAGGAAAACCGCTTTGGGGCTGGCTGCGGAAACCATGCGGGGGGCTTCCCTGATGCTGGAACGGACCGGGAAGCATCCCATGGCGCTCCGGGATGAGGTCACTTCCCCCGGAGGGACCACGATTGCCGCTCTGAATGCGCTGGATGAATGCGGCTTCCGCAATGCCTGGATTCAGGCGGTGAAAAGTGCCGTACGGCGCGCGGAGGAAATGGAGGAGCGGTAACGGATGCTTCTTCTGGCTTTCCCGGCAGCCGGCTTTCTCCGAAAAGGACGGCCTGGCGGAGAAGCCTTTATTTGCACCGGAACGGCGTTTCCCTCTGCTTCCTCAGCTCCGGGTTTTGCAGGTTGAACTGGACTTTTCTGACGGATTGGAGCGGAATCCGGACTTTGCCGACTGCGGAGGAGCGCCCTTCCATGACCCCGTTCCGGATAGTTTCCAGGGCCAGGGAAAGGACGCCCTGGTCCGTCAGGAAAACGCGGGTGTCTGAGCTGTCTTCCGGAAGGTCCTTCTCTTCATGGCCTTTTTGGTCCAGAGCGCGTACCCTGGCGGTGGGAACGGTGACGTCATAATGGTCGGACTTGATGCGGATGGAGCCTTCTTCCTGAAGGGAAATGGCTCCCCTGAGCACGTCTCCGTTTACCAGCAGGGCCTTGTCTCTGGGGGCGGTCGGGTCGTAACGGGAAATGATGTCCAGTTCCTCCTCCAGATGGGGAATGGCTCCATTCCAGTCAAATACATTCAAATGGAACACGGCCATGTTCAGGCTGTCATAACCTCCCAGGGCAAGAGTGTTTCCCGGTTTGAATTCGTGTTTCCCGGCGCTTTCTCCATCTTCCCCTTCATCGTCTCCGCTCTCGTTTTCAAAGATAGTGTCCATCTCTTTGACTTCCTCCCACCGGGCTACCTGTTCACCGTTGATGTACAGGTAATAATTGCCCTTTTCCGGATCGGCGTAAAAATGAACGTCGGAACGCTTGACGCTCTTGTCGGCATACCAGTTCCGCTCCGTGTTCCTTTTCACCCTGCCAAGCGTTCGGTACTGGCCGGAACTGTTCTTGGAGAGTTCCGCTTTTTCCAGGGAGAGATCCAGGTTGATGCTGTTTCCGGATTCGGAATCCTTCCAGAGGGCAAGATTAATCCGGAACGTATTGGTATGGTAAAGGGAGAACTGCACATGGAGGCGGGGTGGCATGGGGAAGGAAGTTTGCAGTTCCGTATTATTGGAGCCGCGCATGAGCCAGTATCCGTTGCGGCATTCGGGCAACGTGCTTTTGGCTGAAGACTCCCAGCCCTGCAGGGATTCCGTAGCGTTGCGCAGGTAGGCTTTCTGTGAGTCGAACCCGATGTGGCGCACATATTTGCGGTCCACCTGAAGCAGGCCGCTCCAAGCGGTTTGGAGTTGAAGATTTTCCGCATCCAGCGCCTTCAGGGTGCCGTAAACCTCGTCCCCATTGGCCAGCCTGATGATGGAAAACTGTTCCGGTATTTCCAGCGGACGGGAAGAGACCAGCTCGTCAAGCTCCCCCATATGGACATCCACGGGTTTGGAAAGAATGCTGGAACGGATCTTTAGGTAAGGGCGGTTCATCGTATCCATGCTGCCCGGCAGTTTTTCCCCGGATTTAAGCGTAATGACACCTTCCGCACGAGCATGGGGCAGAAGGAGGGCGGTCGGCAGGGCGCAGGCGCACAGGAAAAGCGTAATTGCCTGTTTCATGGCGGGATCAATCAGGGAGTGGAACGGGATGGCTGGGCGGGATTCAGGAATTCCACGCGGGTGATGTTTTTCAGCGGCAGGGAAATCTGTCCGAGCTGCGGATGCCGCAGGATGATATTCAGGGAATCCATGCTCAGAATATCTCCGTGCAGGCGGGAACCATCCTTCATTTGGAGGCTGTGGCGGGCTGGGGGGCGGGAGTCGTCTTTCCTGTTCTGTTCCGCAAAAAAGACGGTATCCAGATACTTGGCCGGGATGGAAAGATCACGGGGAATGCCCGGATAATCCTTGTCCGTGGAAAGCGCCAGCGTTCCGGTTTTACTGTCGTAACCGCTGACGGAACCCGGAATGGCGTCTTCTTCCTTTGTCAGGACAAGGTCTGTCTCTGCATTCCCGTTTTTGGCCACGGATTTGGCGCTCAGGGTGATGGAGGAAAGGGCCAGTTTGCTGATGGTCAGGGACACGTGCCCTTCCATCTGGAGGCCGAAGGCGTCTCCCTGTAATGGCTGTTCCGGCGGGCTGGGGTCTGTTATCAGTCTGGGCGGCAGATCGCCTATCAACAGCTCGTAAACCTGCTTGTTTCCACCCTGGCGGGAGGCTGTCAATTGAATATCCACGCCCTCCGTCAGAATGGGGGCCGGAATGGCCGCTTCCCCCAGCACGAGGATGCCGGACTTCTGTTCCCGGAGCAGGGTGCATTTTCCGGGCGAGATACTGAGCATGAGCCTGTTCAGGTTGCTGCCGGAATTGGACCGGAAAGGAATATTTTCATTCCCCCCGAAACAGAAGACAATGCCGGAGCGGTCATTATTGCCGTCCATGGTGATGGTGGTGCGGAAGGTGAAGGAGGAAGGATCCAGGCCGATATTCTTGTACAGGGGTATCCAGGTGGGGTAATCATTGTTGCCCAGCCGGTACTGGTACTTGTCTCCCTGGACTTTCGGCTTCAGGGCATTCATCAGTTTTCTCCCCGCCTGGGTGCGGTAGTCTTCCTCCCGGTTGCCGGAATAAACCCAGCTGTTGTCAAAAATCAGCGGTTCCTGCCAGAAGCCCTTTTCCTGCAGCGTATTCAGCCGGAACCCGGCCACCTGGCTGCGGGGAACGGAACGTTCATGGCCCAGCATGTCCCGGTACTGCACTTTGTCCTGTGTGATGGAAATAATATTGCACGGGATGATGTCCCTGTGTCCCGCAGCCATGAAAATTTTGTCCCGGGCGCGAAGATCCGGAGAGGCGGTTCCCGTAAAGTAAAGAGCGCGGATTCCCGACGGGAGAATGACGGCGTTCTGGCGCATGGCCGGGTGCTTGATGACGATGCCCTGTTTCCCGTAAGAAATGATTTCCCCGCGGAGGCGGTAATTGTTATCCGTAACCACGTCGATGACGGAATTGGCCCAGGCGGTCAGCAGGCAGGCCGGGGCCAGCAGCAGGGAAAGGCGGATTCTATTGTTCATAGATGGGTAGAAATCTGTAATTAAGCGCGAGGGAAAGCAGGGCGGCGGAAGTGGAATATGCCGCGGAATGATCGGAAAGCCAGGACCCGTTGGGCGCCTGGGAGGCTCCCAGATAGCGCATATTTTTGTAATTCCATTCCTTCCACACTTCCTGGTCCGCATGGAACAGGGCCTGTGACATGTAATATTCAAAATAAAACGGATAAGCGGAATCCCGGTAATTCAGGTGCTTTTTCAGGTAGGCCAGGGAATCCTTGAAGGACGGGTCCGTTTTAAGGCGCGCCAGGGACAGCGTCAGGGAACCGATGGCCGTGAGGGTGACGCGGGGGCCCGCCGGCCCGGTGTAGCCGTAGGCGCCTTTCTTGTCGCGGCAGGAAGCCATGTACTTGAGGCCGCGTTCAAAAGCCTCGTCCGGCACGGGAATGCCCGCGTTGCGCGCCGCGAACAGGGAGACGATCTGGCAGCCGGTCACCGTGCTGTCCGCGTCCGTGGATTCCGGGGAATAGCGCCAGCCTCCCGTTTTGTTTTTTTTCTGGGCGGTCAGTGTCAGGGCTACGGCCTTGCGGAGGGCGGGGCCTATGCGGTCGTCCCGCACCATGCCGTAGGCTTCCGCCAGGGCGAGAGTGGCGAAGCCGTGGTTGTACATGGAATCCCCAATGTAGCCGGATACCTTGTTCTGCTTGGACAGGATGTAATCTACGCAGCGGCGCACCATGGTGGCGTACGGCCCCGCGTTCGGATCGTCTCCGTGAGCCAGCACGGACATAAGGCAAAAGCCGATGATGCCGGGCTCCCTCCCGTAAGTCCCATCATAGGTTCCATCCGTTTTCTGGGCATTCTGAAGATAGCGTAGCCCCTTCACATACATCAGTTCCACCTGGGGAGGCACGGAAGAAGACGTTCTCATGGGGGATTGGGCCGCTGCGTTTTGCGGTGCGGCCGTCATGCAGCAGGTCAAGAAAGCGGTAAGCAGGAGGCGGGGATTTTTCATGGAAACGGGAAGTTGCTGTTCATGCGTGAAAGGGCTGTGTCCGGAGAGGGGCGTTTTACCTCTGTAAAGTCTTGTTGTAGGCGTCCAGCGCCTTGCGGAATTCGGAAGGCATGTCGTCTGCGGACATGCCGGTGGATTTGGGAACGGAACGCGTTTCCACAGCCGTGTCCGGATTGGAAACGCCTTTATCCTGGGAGGAGGCCATATTGGATTTTCCATTCGTTCCGCGTCCGGAATTGTTGCCGCTGCCTTTTTGGGAACCTTCCTGCCCTTTTTCATCCCCTTCCTGCTGTTCTGCGGACTGGGCGTCATGATCCATGCCGAGCAGCTGGCGCAGCATGTCCATAAGAGCTCTTCCTCCCGGCTTGGGCTGGCCGTCGGCCCCGGTCATCTTGGCCTTGGCTGCCTGGTAAATCAATTCAATCACATCCGACTGCGCGGCCAGCGTCTGGCCTCCGGTATTGTAAACTTCCAGCAGGTCCACGGCGTCATTCATGGCATGGCGGCATTTTTTCAGCAGTTCCACTACTTCCTCATTGGTTTCTCCCAGGATAAGGTCGGAAGTGTCCGCCTGGAGCTCGTCCTGTTGTACTGCCAGTTTGGATGCCGTTTCCTTGTGCTTGGCGGAATATTCCGGAGCAGGGGCCGGAGCGGCGGCGCAGGGCAGGGAAAGTGCCAGAATCATGGCTGGGAAATTGGCGGTATTCATGGGGCAGGTGGGGTAAATTTTTTGCGGTGTTCCTGTTCGGCGGCGCGGGTGCGCATGCGGATATCCTGTTCCTGTTGGATCATGCGGATGAGTTTCAGCATGAATTCAAACTCGGCGTCGGAAATGGAGGACTGGCTGCCTCCCCCGCCGCCGCCTCCTCCCCCGCCGCCGCGGCGGCTCTTCTTATAGTCGTCTATCAATTTGGCCCAATGGCGCAGGGTGGAGGCATACAGGCGGGACTCGTCAATGGAGCGGGCCGTGATTGCGTTCAGGATATTGCCGTGCACCAGGTCCAGCTTATCCCGGAGGGAGAAAGCGTTCATCTGGTTGTACAGGTCGCTGTAAATGCGCTCCCCGGTGCGTGACTTGTAATAGCTGAGGTCTTCCAGAATCCAGCCTATGTCCTGCGTGGAGGCGTTTTGAAGGGTGGCGATGGTTTCCATTTCACGCCTGGTGGAAGGGTCAAGCTCCTCCATGGTCATGCCCGCAATGGTGTTGATCTGGCCGGCCAGTGCATGGGCGATGGAATCCTCCTTGGATGCGGCCTGCCTGAGCCGTGCCACGAATGTGCTGGCCTCCATGTCCTGCGCGGACTTGGAGAGCTGGTTCATGGTGTCTTTCAGCGCCTGTGTGGCTTCGGAATGGGAATTCTCCCCGTCGTTCAGGTCCTTCCTGCTTTCCTGCTCGGAGCGGCTCTCGGAGGCGGAATCCCGGAACTGTTTCTGGGCCATTTTCATGGGTCCGTCGGGAATGGGTTTGAGCATGGAAATTCCTTTCATGAATTCCTTCATGCCGGCCGGGTCTATCTGGGAATTGCGGGAGGCTTCCTTAAACAGGCTTTCCGAGCGGTTGAGCAAGTCTCCCAACTCGCGCCTGTTGGCCTGCTCTTCATCGGCCAGGGCGTGCAGGCGTTCCTGGGACTCCGCATCTTTCAATTTGCCGCTTTCCATTCCTTTCAGCCGTTTTGCCTCGTCCGCCATGGCGTCCATGCGGCGGATCATGCCTTCCAGCTCGCTGGTGATGCGTTCCAGTTCATTGCGGATCATCTGGGCGTGCTCGGACTTGGAAAGGACGAAAATAATCATGGGTTCCGAATAAACGCGCCTGCCTCCCGGTTTGTAATCCTGCGTAAACCCGCGGATGACGACGCGCTGGGGAGATAACTTCAGCGCCCTGGCCTGGAACAGGAATGTTCCTTTCAGCCCGGTCTGCGTGGGCTGTCCGTCCGCCAGCACTTTCTCCCCGCGGAGGCCGGGTGCCGGTTTGTCCGCACCGGCCGGTTTTGGAGCTGAGGCCCCGTTTTCATCCTCATTGCCGTCGTAAAAGGATTTTTCACCCTGCCATTCCACCCCCATTTCCCGGAGGCCGAAATCGTCCGCCGCCTCTACCTCCAGTTCAATGCTGGTATCCTCCAGCACGTAGCGGTCGTTTTCGCCGCCTCTCAGGTAAATTGAAGGCTGTTTGTCTTCAATGGGTTCCAGTCGTATCTTCACGGGCCGGGAAGCAGCCAGCCCGTCGCTGTCCATCCAGTCAAGCTCTATTTCCCTGGGCTCTTTCTCCAAAAGGATGTTCGGAATGATGACGCTGCTTCCGTCCACCCGGAGCGGCTGGCCCTGCGCGTCCTCCGCAGACTGCAGGCGCTGGGAGGCGGACACCTTCAACGTCAGCGTAGAGCCTTCCGGGGCGGAAATAACTCCTGCTCTCATGGCTTCCCTGCCGTTGGCGCGCGCCATATAGGCAGGATAGGCCACGCCGGCTTCGGCTCCCAGCAGGGAAGGGCGCCCCTTCGGGATGATGTTCAGCCGTCGCACGGCATCCCATGCAAAAAACTCCAGGCTGTCCGCCTGTTGCATGGGGGGGATGTGGATCTTGTATGTGCCGTCCGCAAGAGGCGCCTGCTGGCTCACCCTGTTGCGGAAAAAATACTCTGCCGTCTGCGGGCGGGTTTTGGTTCCCTCCGCCAGCCGGATCTCATACAGGCAGCTCTCTCCCAGGGGAATGACCAGGGAATCCGGGGTGGGGGCCAGCTGGGTGAACGTATAGCGTTCCGGAGGATTGAACGGGCGGACCCAGCGTTTCAGGGCATTCCCTGCCGCTTCCGGGCTTACTGCACATACGGCCGCCGTGCATGCTGCGAGAACCGCCAGCAGGACGAACAGCTTTCTGTGGCTGGGCCGGGGGATGTTCGCCGTCAGGTCCCGGGCGGACACTTCGCGGGCCACCTGCTCCATGGCCGCCTCTTTCAGCTTTTCGGAACCGTATTGGCGGCCGTGCTTTTCGGAATCCAGTTCGATGACGCCCAGGAGACGATCCCCCAGGGCCGCGTCCGTCCGGGAAATCAGCCGCGCCAGCTGGGCTTCCGTGCGCCTCTGCCACACCCACCGGAAACTCCACCAGGGAATAAACACCGCCAGGCCGGACACGGCGATGAAAAACAGGAGCCAGCCGACGGCGGGGGGCGTCTCCCACAATCTGTCGGAAAGGTACAGGAGCGCGTAGGAAAGAATGACGGCAATGCCTGCAAGGCATACGGCTTCCAGCATCTTCACCGTTCTGAGGCGGCGCCGGAAAGTTCGGAGCTGCCGGACCAGCTGGGGAGGGAGTTTGACGGTAGTAGAAGGGGGCATGCTTATTCCCGTATTTACGCCATGGATATCGTTTTTGCAAGTTTGCCTCGCGTGATGAAGCAAATTCGCATTTGCGGGCGGACGGGAGTATTTTTCTCGCTGGACTTTACACTTTGATTTCCTAAAATAATGTTGCGCTTTAAACTTGGCCTGGTTTGCGCATAGTTAAAAACCAACATATTAGGCCTTACCCATTGACTTCGCCATGCAACAGGGAAATAAAACAACGGCTCCGGAAATTGATTTCGGAGAATTCGCACCAGCCACATACGCCGAATGGCGCGAGGCAGCAGTCGCTGCCCTGAAAGGGGCTGATTTTGACAAAAAGCTTTTTACCAAGCTTGTGGAGGGAATTACCCTGCATCCCATCTATAACAAATGGGATGAACATTCCCCGGTAATGCCTGCCGGGCAATTTCCGTACCGCCGCGGAACGCGCGCCCTGGGCTATATGGAAAAGCCCTGCGAAATCGCCCAGAGCATTCCCGCTTCCTCTCCGGAAGACTTCAACGCCAAGCTTCTGCATGACCTGGACCGCGGCCTGACCGCCGTAAACGTTCAGCTCAACTGCAAATGCGGCCTGAAGCTGCGCAAGCAGGCTGACTGGGATGCGGCCCTCAGGGGCGTCCGGCTGGACGGGCTTCCCGTATATGTCACTCCCGGTTCCTGCGGCCTGGGAACCCTCTCCATGTTCCTGAACACCTGCAAGGCCGCCGGCGTCAAGACGGCGGACCTCAAGGGCGGCGTTCTGTATGACCCGGTGGGGAAAGCCGTGATGAAGGGCTCCCTTTGCGGGGGGAAGGGCATCTGCGCCTACTATGACCAGATGGCCGTGATGACCAAATGGGCCGTTGCCAACGCTCCCGGCTTCCAGACCATCGGCGTCAGCGGGCTGCCCTACGCGGACTCCGGCGCTTCCGCCTTTGAGGAAGTGGGCGCCATGCTGTCCACTGCCGTGGCCTACCTGCGCGCCATGGAGGAACGCGGCCTCTCCGTGGATGAAACTGCGGCGCACATGCGCTTTACGGTTTCCATCGGCGCCAACCTGTTCCTGGAAATCGCCAAAATCCGCGCTCTGCGCGAACTTTGGGCCATCATCGTAAAAGAATGCGGCGGCAGCGAGGAAGCTGCCAAAATCAAGCTCCATGCCCGCACCTCCTTCTGGACCCTCTCCAAGGTGGATCCCTGGGTCAACCTGCTGCGCGGCTCCGCCCAGGCGTTCTCCGCCATCATGGGCGGCGTGGACAGTATTGACGTTCTTCCCTTTGACGCTGCCGTGCGCATGCCGGACGAATTCTCTCGCCGCATTGCCCGCAACTGCCCGCTGATTCTGCTGGGCGAATGCAATCTGGACAAGGTCGTTGACCCCGCCGGCGGTTCCTGGTACCTGGAAAACCTGACGGATGAAGCCTCCCGGAAGATATGGGAATTCTTCCAGGGCATCGAAAAGGAAGGCGGCATCGTCAAGGCCCTCAAAGCCGGCAGCATCCAGAAGAAGGTGAACGCCACCGCCGCCAGGCGTTACGAGCTGGCGGACCAGCGCCGGCAGTCCATCGTGGGCGTCAACCAGTATGTCAACCTGGCGGAGAAAAAGCTGGAAGCTCCGGAAGGCTCCTGCTGTTCCGCCCACAAGGGCCACGGCTGCTGCAAGAATGCGGATATTCAGCTCCCGGTCGTGGAAATGAGCGTGGACTCCGCCTGCAAGGCCGCCGAAGAAGGCTTTTCCACCTGCCTCATCAACAAGGCCCTGGTGGCCGGCGCTGACTGCAAGTGCGGCGAACCCCTGGAAATGGAAGCCCTGCCGAAGCGCCGCTTGGCGGAACGTTTTGAATCCCTGCTCGCCAAGGCTGACGCCTGGGTGGCAGAAAAGGGTTCCCGCCCGATGGTCTTCTTCGCCAACATGGGGCCGCTCCGCCAGCACAAGGCCCGCGCGGACTTCTCCCGTGACTTCCTGCGCGCCGGCGGTCTGGATGTGGTTTATCCGGCCGGCTTCCAAACTCCGGAAGACGCGGCCAGGGCGGCTGCGGAAAGCGGCTGCGCCGTGTGCGTCATCTGCTCCACGGATGACACTTATCCGGAAATCGTCCCCGCCTTCTGCAAGGCTCTCAGGGAGACCAGACCGGACATGATGGTGGCCCTTGCCGGTTATCCGGCCGACTATGTGGAAGCATTCAAGGAAGCTGGCGTGGACATCTTCATCCACGTCAAGGCCAACTGCTACAACACCGTTGAAGCCATTCAAAACAAAATCGGCCTTTAATAACCACCAACCTATTCCACCCAATGAGCAATATTCCTGATTTTGCATCCGCCTCCTATCCTGAAATCAAGGCTGGTGCCCCGTTCCCGGCTTCCGAAACGGAAACCTGGATGACCAATGAACAAATTCCCGTGCCGCCCACCTACTCGGAAAGCGTGTACGACGACTGCCTGCACCTGGACTTTACGGCCGGTGTGGCTCCCAACCTCCGCGGACCGTATGCCACCATGTATGTGGCGCGCCCCTGGACGGTGCGCCAGTACGCCGGCTTCTCCACGGCTGAGGAATCCAATGCCTTCTACCGCCGCAACCTGGCGGCGGGCCAGAAGGGCCTTTCCATTGCCTTTGACCTGGCGACGCACCGCGGCTATGACTCCGACCACCCCCGCGTGGTGGGTGACGTGGGCAAGGCCGGCGTGGCCGTGGACTCCATTCTGGACATGGAAATCCTCTTCAAGGGCATTCCCCTGGACAAAATGTCCGTCTCCATGACCATGAACGGCGCCGTGCTGCCCGTGCTGGCCTTCTACATCGTCGCCGCCCAGGAACAGGGCTGCACGCTGGACCAGCTCTCCGGCACGATCCAGAATGACATTCTCAAGGAATACATGGTGCGCAACACCTACATTTACCCGCCTGATCCCTCCATGAGGATTATTGCGGACATCTTTGAGTTCACCTCCAAGTACATGCCCAAGTTCAACTCCATTTCCATCTCCGGCTACCACATGCAGGAAGCCGGCGCTACGGCGGACTTGGAAATGGCCTACACCCTTGCGGACGGCCTGGAATATGTCCGCACCGGGATCAAGGCGGGCATTGACATTGACGCCTTCGCGCCGCGTCTTTCCTTCTTCTGGGCCCAGGGCAAGAATTACTTCATGGAAGTGGCCAAAATGCGCGCCGCCCGCGTGCTGTGGGCCAAACTCATCAAGCAGTTCAATCCCAAGAACCCGAAGTCCCTGGCCTTGCGCACGCACTCCCAGACTTCCGGCTGGTCCCTCACGGAACAGGACCCGTTCAACAACGTCACCCGCACCTGCATTGAGGCCCTGGCCGCCGCCTGCGGCCATACGCAGTCCCTGCACACGAACTCCCTGGACGAAGCGATTGCCCTGCCGACGGACTTCTCCGCCCGCATCGCCCGCAACACCCAGCTTCATCTTCAGGATGAAACCACCATCTGCAAGGTAATCGACCCGTGGGGCGGTTCCTACTATGTGGAATACCTGACCAATGAGCTCATTCGCAAGGGCTGGGCCCACCTTCAGGAAGTGGAAAAACTCGGAGGCATGGCCAAAGCCATTGAAACCGGGCTGCCCAAGATGCGCATTGAAGAAGCCGCAGCGCGCCGCCAGGCCGCCATTGACTCCGGAAAGGAACCCATCATCGGCGTTAACAAATACCGCCTGGAACAGGAAGCCCAGATCGATATTCTGGAAGTGGACAACACCACCGTCCGGGAAGCCCAGATCGCCCGCCTGCAGAAACTGCGCGCGGAACGGGACTCCGCCGCGTGCGAAGCCGCGCTGGAAGCCCTGTCCGAATGCGCCCGCACGGGGGAAGGCAATCTCCTTGACCTTGCCATCAAGGCGGCCAAGGCCCGCGCCTCCCTGGGTGAAATCTCCTCCGCCCTGGAAAAACACTTCGGGCGTCATAAAGCACCAATCAAACTCATTACCGGCGTGTACGCTCAATCCTATGGTCAAGATCCGCTGGTGGAGGAAGTCCGCAAGATGACGGATGACTTCGCCGAACGCACGGGGCGTCGTCCCCGCATCCTCGTCGCCAAAATGGGCCAGGACGGCCATGACCGCGGCGCCAAGGTGGTCTCCTCCGCCTATGCCGACCTCGGTTTTGACGTGGACGTGGGCCCGCTCTTCCAGACGCCGGAGGAAACTGCCAAAATGGCGATTGAAAACGACGTGCACATGATCGGCATGAGCTCTCTGGCCGCCGGCCACAAGGTTCTCCTTCCCGCCCTGGTGGAGGAACTTGCCAAGCAGGGCCGTCCGGATATCCTGGTCTTCTGCGGCGGCGTTATTCCCGCCCAGGACTATGACTTCCTGAAGGAACACGGAGCTGTGGCCATCTTCGGCCCGGGCACCAACATTCCGGAAGCTTCCAGGGAAATCATGGAAGCTCTTAACGAACAGTACGCTGACTAAACGGAATTTCCTGTTTATCAGGTAAATACCTGTTGCGAGAGGCCGGATGAAAAATCCGGCCTCTTTTTTGCGGGCGGATTGACTATCCGGTG